>Ga0224559_1000920_pt1 | contig 17127 bp, 15 predicted proteins | sample 714S33034metaG_FD_180676 | JGI IMG/M metagenome (GOLD analysis project Ga0224559, IMG submission 180676) | Peat soil microbial communities from Stordalen Mire, Sweden - 717 S3 30-34 | ecosystem: Environmental > Terrestrial > Soil > Wetlands > Peat | place: Sweden: Norrbotten County, Stordalen... | reverse complement strand
CAGTCACAGATTGTGGACCGGATGTATACGAAGGGCCAGTGATTGACGTCAACGTTCCGCTGACACCGATGATAGCAGGCCAATTCGTTATCGTTGCGCCAACAGATCCTGACACTGCCTGAGGACCGGATGTGTAGACACTGGTTCCGCCGATGGGAAGCGTCGAGACCGTGCCTGAGATGCCCTGAAGACCGCTCGTGAAGATGTTAACCGATCCTGAGATTCCCTGCAAACCTGATGTGTAGACGTTCGTTCCACCTGCTTGAGGAAGGTTGCTGATCGAAACAGATCCAGAGACGCCGACGGTCGCTGGCCAATTCGTAATAGCGACAGATCCAGACACGTTCTGAGGACCGGATGTGTAGACGCTCGTTCCACCCGTTGGTGGCGTCGTTGAAACAGATCCAGAAACGTTGATCGTCGCCGGCCAGTTCGTAAGAGCGACTGATCCTGAGATTCCCTGCAATCCAGAGGTGTAGACGTTCGTTCCACCAGATTGTCCAGTCGTCGCAACGGTTCCTGAAATACCGATGACCGCCGGCCAATTCGTGATCGCCGCGGAAACTGAACCGCTTATTCCTTGCAAACCTGAGGTGTAGACGTTAACAGATCCAGTCACCGCTTGCGGTCCGGATGTGTATGAAGATCCAGGCGTTGACGTCAACGTACCAGAAACGCCGATGATTGCCGGCCAATTCGTGAGTGCAACCGACCCAGATACAGCCTGAATTCCGGAGGTGTACACACTGGTCCCACCGATGGGAAGCGTCGAGACCGTGCCTGAGATGCCCTGAGGGCCTGATGTGTAGACGTTCACGGACCCGGTCACAGCTTGAGGACCTGATGTGTATGAAGGACCAGATATTGATGTCAACGTACCAGAAACGCCGATGATTGCCGGCCAATTCGTTATCGTCGTTGGCTGGTTCACAGGCAAGTTGTTGATGTTGACTGCACCGCTGACCAACTGAGCGCCGCTGGTGTAGACGTTGAGACCACCCGTGAAAGGCGTCGTTGAAACCGTTCCTGAAATGCCGATGACCGCAGGCCAATTCGTGAGTGCAACCGACCCTGAGATTCCCTGCAATCCAGAGGTGTAGACGTTCGTTGGACCAGGCGTTGAAACGAACGTGCCGCTGACGCCGATCACAGCAGGCCAATTCGTTATTGTCGTTGATTGATTGACTGGAAAGTTCGCTACGCTGACGCTTCCGCTGATTCCCTGAAGGCCACTCGTGTAGACGTTCGTTCCACCCGCTTGAGGAAAGTTGCTGATCGAAACAGATCCAGAGACGCCGACGGTCGCTGGCCAATTCGTCAACGTAACGGGCTGGTTCGCTGGAAAGTTCGCTACGCTGACGCTTCCGCTGATTCCCTGAAGACCTGAGGTGTAGACGTTCGCTGCAGGAATGCTTGACACCACGATCGATCCAGACACCGCCTGAATTCCGGAGGTGTACACACTGGTCCCGCCGATTGGAAGCGTCGAGACCGTGCCAGAGACCGACTGAGGGCCGCTGGTGAAGACGTTGACCGATCCGCTGATTCCTTGAGGACCTGAGGTGAATGCGTTGACGTCTCCGTAGATGAATTGAATTGGAGGAAAGTTTGTCACCGCAACGTTTGGCAAAAACGTTCCGCTGATTACGGCGACCGTCGACAGCGACCCTGTCACCCACAACGCTCCGCTGGAGTCTAGATTGAGTGGATGAGGACTGGGATTTCCATTAACATCCAACGTCATTGCATGAGAAACGTTGTCAATCAACGATGGTGGTAGCAAATTCGCCATATCACATATGTAGGTCGTCCTGAAGAATTCTGGACAGACATTGTGGTTTGTTTCGACGATCGATCGAGATCGCTTTTCAGTCGATTCAGGTTAGATTCTTCATCGACGTTCCAGAACGTTGTCCTGGATCATTTGATGGGCGGAGACGATGGTGTTCCTGGACTTGGCTGTGTTGTGTAACACAGGAGATTCCTGTTAACGCGACTTCTGAGTCGTTGTCCAGCTCAGAAAGGCTTTATGGTTTCACAGGGAAACCACGACGGGATGCAGGCTCTGGTGGCCTGCATCTGGCAGAGTCGACAATTGAAGAAATGCGATTCGCTGATTGTTGATTGCTGACAGTTAATTCCAGATCAAGGTCGTTAACGACGTTAACATTGACGACGAGGAACGACGACAATTACAGACATTGTGGTTTGTTTCGACGATCGATCGAGATCGCTTTTCAGTCGATTCAGGTTAGATTCTTCATCGACGTTCCAGAACGTTGTCCTGGATCATTTGATGGGCGGAGACGATGGTGTTCCTGGACTTGGCTGTGTTGTGTAACACAGGAGATTCCTGTTAACGCGACTTCTGAGTCGTTAACAATGTTAACATTGACGACGAGGAACGACGACAATTAATCCAGCTCTGGTGGTTGATGGGCGGAGACGATGGTGTTCCTGGACTTGGCTGTGTTGTGTAACACAGGAGATTCCTGTTAACGCGACTTCTGAGTCGTTGTCCAGCTCAGAAAGGCTTTATGGTTTCACAGGGAAACCACGACGGGATGCAGGCTCTGGTGGCCTGCATCTGGCAGAGTCGACAATTGAAGAAATGCGATTCGCTGATTGTTGATTGCTGACAGTTAATTCCAGATCAAGGTCGTTAACAATGTTAACATTGACGACGAGGAACGACGACAATTAATCCAGCTCTGGTGGTAGAGTCGACCAGACAACGTATGGAAAATCTCGCGAGGGTCCGCGCGCTCTTTCTTCTTTCTTAAGATCTAGATCTCCCAGTTAACAGCGACGACGATTAACGACGACCGATGTTAACTGGTCTTAAGCGCGTGACGACGCATTGGAAGTTTTTCAATGACAGTCGCAACGACTCATCATTGACGACGAGGAACGACGACAATCAATTAACTGCCTCATCCGGTGGTATTGGCAGCTGACCCAGTGGTAATCGGCTGGTTCGCGCAGGCACGATCAAAAGAACTTAACATCGTGCAGGCGTCTCCGTGTACCCGCTTAAGAAAAGTTCTTAATGTTTCCGATCTAGCGGGCCCGCGAAGTGAGCAACGAAACGTTCAACGCTAGCAACATCCAGGTCCTGTCGAGTCCTGTACACTGAGATGAAATTGCTGATAGTATCCGGTATGATGGACACCGAAGCAATCCGCATCATCGATGTTGATCATAACAATTCATCGATCAATTACGATGCACAAGAATCACAGACCGCCCCAGGAATCGCTCAAACGAACGTGTGGTTAGAGTATCAGTTCAGGGCATGAAAAGCGATCTCGATCGATCGTCGTTGCACGATCGACCGTCTCTGGTATGTCAATCAAGAGGCTTGAAGTTGCAAAGCAATCAAGAAGAGGATGACGTTCAACGCATTGAAGAGATTGATGTCTTTTTCAGTTTGTGGTAGATAGTTATCAACAAGTGGTGAATAACCATCCACTCGCAACGGAGAAGAGAAATGAACGACAAAGAACTCAACAGCCTGATCGAACGACTCACTGCAAAGGTGCAGCGCGATGCTGAGCTAGCACAGCAGTTCACGACAAACAAGAACGATGGATTGAAACACTGGGCTCGCAAGCACGTTTGCAAGAGCTTAGGATTCAGCTACCATGACGTGGCACATGCCGAGGATGCCAACGTTCTCAACACGGTCGTTGTCGATGAGGCGAATGACATGGAACGAATGAAGAATGAGATCGAAACGTACAAGCGAAGGGCTGCACACAGGAGCAACAAAAAGGTCGTCAGCGAACGCGATCAACGTGTTGAACGCCTCAACACGATCATCCAGGACTTCGTCGGTGCATTGTCCAAGGAACTAGAACTGGACGGTGACAAGTGAATCGTCGAGAACAATGGATGGGTTGTTGGACGACAACGTACATCGCCGAGCTTCTCAATCGAGTCGGAATCAAGTGTCAACCCCATGACATCGCAAACGCAAAGAAGGTCGGCCACGTCGACGTTGCAGTGCATTGCTTCGATGATGAGCTCGATGTCCTCACAAGGATCAAGAATGAATTCATTGAACACAGGCGACTCATTCCACTGCGATTGGCAAACAAGAAGTTCATCACGGTGGATCGGTTGCGAATGATTGGTGCAGTGTATGAAGCAGCTGAGAGGCTCGTCATCGACCTTGAGAAAAACATGCCAGATCGCGTGGAAGCGACGTGCAGCGAATCGTTCAATGATCTAAAGAATTCGATACAGCGTTTGAAGGACCTTCGATTCTGAAATCTATTCTTCTAATAAGAATCGTTGAGGCGGCAGAAAGATGGTCTTTCTGCCGTCGTCGTTAACGCTGCGTTAACCCTCTGATCATTTTGTGGATCCACTGAGCAACGTGAAGACCCGTGTATGCAACGATCGATCCAAGAAAACCGTGGATCATCGTCGTTCCAAAGCTTCCAAACTGCATTGCAAAGTCGCCCCAGTGACAGCCTTCCATCATGCCAAACACCGACGCAGACGATGCGAACAGGACGTTTCTGCTACCGGACGACATCAATGGATTTCCTTCACACACGAGGAGACGAGAAGAGGTCCAGTTCCGCTTGATACGTTGACGTTGAACCTGGCATAGTTGAATGCCTGAAGGTCAGCATATGCGGCGGTCGTCGATCCAGATCCGAGGAGCGTGATCGTCGAGATGGTGTACCAGTTCTCAAGGCCACCAGGAGTTCCTGTCGAGGGACTGATCTTGTTGAATGGTTCTTGAGCCTGCGATCCGAAGCAGACGTCATTCGTAACGTGATCGTTCGTGACCTGCACGGTAATCGTTCCGACGAGCGAACCCGCCTGAACTGCTTGAACCGACCACATGTCGGCTCGCGACCAATCAAACACCTTGCTAATGACTGACCCCGATATCGAGGACAACGATGAAACGTTGTTTGTTCCAGCGTCTCCGTTGAGCATCTTAGGATCCGCTGCGTTCCAGCGTGCGACGTTTCTGAGGTTCATGTAGCTATTCCTTTGAGTTAATTAGTTGAGCCGGCGAGGGCTCGTTGGTTGGAGTTCATCTCGTTCTTTGAAAGCTGCTTTGACGCCTTCTTTGCTTGCTTGGGTGCCGGCGTGCTTCCACCCGACGGCGCTTGTTGCTGAGACGCAGGCATCATCGTTTGAAGCTTTGCCTGGTACGATTCGATGGGTTCGCCGAGGAACACGCTCAGCTGAGACTTCTGCTGCGTCGTCAGGTTCTTCGGTGCCGATTGAAGGATCTGCATGCACTGTCTCTGGTATGTCTGCGGCCAGACCGCCCGAAGGGCCATGACGTGGTCCATCGACAACGTTCCGTTCTTGAGGTGATCGAGTGCCTTCATCGGATCCTTGACGATCTCTTCCTTCGCGGCATATGAATTGAGCTGTTGAAGCGTCGGCTTCCACTGCGATTGCCTGTCGTTGAACGGATTGGGCGGTGAAGGAGGCTTCGGAAGCTGAGAGTTGAGGTACCTGACAACATTGGCAGTGTGAGCTTCGTATGCCTTTGCAACGTTTGGAGTCGCACCGAACACGTTTGCCATCGCCTTTGCGTGTTCAGCGGCACGTGGATTCATCATGGCAAACTGCAGAGATTGCCTTCGATCTTCGTAGTCACCCTGTGTTAACCTGTTCGAGATGTCCCTTGAAGCAACGGCAATGCCGGATCCCTTCGCAGCCTGCAACATCCTTGCCTGCCAGGCATCCTTGACGTTGGAATGTGCAAGAGCGCCGAACGCCTCGGATCCAGCGTTTGCAAGCCTTCCCAACGTCCTCGAAGCGATTCCCCTTGAAAGCGCCATGTCCTTGAGCGCACTGATCGCGGCAGGCAGTGCAAGCAACGAACCGATCCCCACGTGTCCTGTCGCAAATGCAACGATCGGTGTGGCAAACTTCGACCCGGCATTCTTTGCGGCGTTTGCCACCTGGAAGGCGCTGTGCAGACCGGAGGGTGACCCGAGCGGCGTTTGTGGGGAAACACCCTCAGTCGAAGGATCGTGCACACGTGGGTCAGCGTCGGGCCAACGGTGAACTGCTTCCTGAGGTCGTTCGTTGGCAAGCTCGGGTTTTCCCTGGACGTAGGCGTGTTCGAACTTGTCCTGCATGTCGAGGTTCTGATCGACCCGAGCTCGAATTTCCGGTGGAAGCACGCGGTCATTGACGCGTTGCTTGACGTAGTCCTTGACGTCGTTGTGAAGCTGTTCCCTGAAGTCTCGAACGTCGTCGCTGATGTTTCGTTCCTTTGACTGAGCGAGGAGTTTTCCCTCGAGGTCGTGAAGGTCGACAGCGGTGAGTTCCTGCTTCTTTCCGTTGACGAGTTTCTGGATCAACTCGTCGGTCGCTTGCCTTTCCTCGACGATCTTTGGTTTGTTCCCGAACACGCCGGCTAGATCGCCGTTGACGGGATTCTTGTCCTCGTTCTTGAGAAGCGATGATTCGATCGTGTTTCTCAGGCCGGGATCGCTCGCATCGCCGTTGATGGTCGCGAATGGACCCGCACCGGCATCGTTCTTGATGTGTTCGTCGACGTCATTGAGTGCCGACCTGGCGGCAAACCTCGACTCGTCATATGCCTCCGCGGGAACGGTCTTTCGAGCGACCTCTGCTCGATCGACGGCCCGAGCAAGAGATCCCTGCGCGCCCTTCAACGACCTTTCGATGAGTTCTGATCCACCACCGATGGCGGCGTTCAATCCCATGCTCCAGGATAGCCTCTCTGCAGCCAACGACGGGTTTCCTTCGAACAGGTCCTTTGCAACGTCTGGTGACGAATAGACCGCGCCTTGGACTGCGTTATCGACCACCGATGCTAGAACGCGCCTTGAAAGCGATGGAGCCGCTGCTTCACCTGCATCCTTTGCGATCTGAGTGACCCGACCGATGGTCTCTGCATCACGTATGCCACCGTTGCCAACGTCCTCAAGGACGGCGGCGACTGCATCCTTGATGGCCGAAGATGCGTTCTTGATCTCTGCATAGCCCGCATCGCCGGACATCGATCGAAGAAAGTCCGCCGTCGCCGCCTTTCCAATGCCGGGTGCGATTGCCTGTTCAACCAACGGTTCAGCGACGCCCTTGGTGATGCCACGCATTGCGGCTTCGACGCTGAGCTTTGGAAGCACTTCCGTTGTAGCAACGTTCGCCGCTTCTGTGGCGCCGACAAGGCCTCGTTCGCCAAGGACTGCACCGCGTGCCAATTCACCTATCTCACCGGCCGGTCCGGACAACGCGAGATACGGAAGTTGTTCGCCAACGAAGTTCAAGATTGAGTGTTCCCGTGCTGCCTTGTCGCGATCGTTTTCAGCCTGTTCAAAGCGTTTGTTCGTTGCTTCAGCTTGGTCTGGATTGATGTAGTTTCCCGCCTCGCGCGTCGCGTTGACGATGGCATGCGTTCCAGGAAACTCCATGATGCCGTGTCCGACAGCATTCGCGTAGGAGAGCATCTGATCACCAGGCGTTCCCATCGTGTTCTTGTCGTATGCGGACGCAGGGACCATATGATCGCTGCCGCCGAGTCCTGTTCCCAACAATCCACCGTGGGCAAGGACCCGCGGTTCTTCTTTTTCTTCTTCTTCTTGTTTGTCAGCCGGCGGCCGCTTGGGTGCATACTGCTCAGCGAGCCTCTTGCCGTTCTCGATGGCAACATCGATGTCTGCTTGAGTGTTCACTTGTCACCGGTTTCGTCGTCGGATTGTGATCCAGCACCCCTTGATCCTCCGGCCTTCGGAGCCATGGCAATCTTTTTTGCGCGGTAGATGCCATCTTTGATCTGATCGTTGCTAGGATGTTCACTACCAAAGAATTGAATCATGGCCTGTGCGGGATCCAAAACACGGCTGCCTTGTTGTAACAATGCACCTTTTGCCATCTCCACAAGTTGTGCGTGATCCGTTTGATAGGTTCGAGACACCATGTTGGTCGCCGCTCCCAACGCTGCGTTCGAAGACGATCCGGGCATGTCACCGGTGGGATTTCCATTGGCATCATGCGGAATCGATGCTGTGTAATTCTTGACTATGGTCTGAAGCTGGTTCGGGTTCCCATTCCCATTGCCACCGTTCTTTGCATTTTCCTTCGCCTCAGCAAGGGCAGTTCCTTCTTGGACCTTACGTAGAGAATCTGCATCCTTCACCTGCTCTGCATATGCTCTGTTCGACGCTTGAGCGGCAACCATGGCGGCTTGCTGTTCTCGTTTTGCCTGTTGATCGGCACGCAACGTCGCCGTCGCGTGGGTCGTTTCATCAATCTTTTTTTGGATCTCGGCACGGGCCTTGTTTGCGTTCTGTTGAACGATTTCGTTGTCTGATCCATGTGCAATGACGTCGACCATGGCCATCGCCTTCGTGTACCCATCGGCTCGCATTTGGTTTTCGTGAATGGCGTCGTCCACGATGTTAGAATGGAAGTCTTTGAGCGATTCTTGCTTCTGTTGCAACGCACGTTGCTTGTTCGATATGTTTGCCTTTTGTGCTTCGATATCCTTGTCGATGACGCGGTTGACAGATTCGATCCCGTGATTGACGGGATCCTTTGAAAAGTAGCTTCCTGCGGTCCCAAGCAGCCCAGCCAACACTGCAAAGATCGTTGCGCCTGCCCCGGTGTTTCCGTGAAAGAGCCTGGACGGATCGACCTTCATGTTGAGCATGTCCTTCGTGTCTGCATCAACGTCGCGTTGTCGATTCGTCTCCTCAGCGCGGTTGTCGTCGTACCTCTTTTGATTGATGAGTTGTTGGACGCGATCGTCTTCAAGTGCTTGTTGCTTCGCAAGCTGAGATTTTTCGTTGGCATCTTTCTGTGCCTGTGCAATGGCACTGGTCGTATCCATTAAGGAGGCACCGAGCGCTGCATTCGACTTGTCCTCGGCACCGGCCAACGCAAGCTGTTGTTGTTCAGCAGATTGATGGGACCCTGCCACCGTTGGTTGTGGCACTTGACCTGCAGGCGGCATCGCCACCGACCCCTGCACTCTCTGTGCCATGTTTGCATCCGCTTGATCGACTTGAACAGGTTCAGTTGCCGGGACGGTGGGGCCATCAACCTTCGTGGCATCGAACGGCACTTGTGGGGCTGCATCAGCGGCGACATCGAAGGGTTGTGTGGCCGCAGCGGGGGCAGCAGCAGGGGCAGCCTGCAGGTCTGCACTGGGATCAGCAGCTCTCGAACTCGTCTCTGGATCTACGTTCATCGATTAGGCTCCGCGTTCTTTTTTGTTTTCAAGTTCCTTGAGTCGCTTGTGAAGCTGACCCATCGCTGCCAACGCCGTTCCAAGCGTGTGAGGCACCGCGATCGCCTTTCCTTCGGGCGTGTCCTCTACCAGGTTCTTGCCGACCTTTGTCGACGCGACCTCCTGTGCGGTCGGACCGACGAACTTGCCCGATCCTCCCACGTTTGGATCCTTGTATGTGTACTCGTGTGGATGACCGAGGCTCTCCAGAAACTCGGTCACCTGATCAGGCGCATCGCCTTTGATGTTCTTTGCCCGTCGATCTGATAACATCGTTGCCATTCCCAATCCCTGTGCGCCTGCGCTGAGACCGGAACCGATCATCTGGTTGGTGTTCTGCGTGCTCATGTTCTGTTCGTTGAACATCGTTGCGTTGTCGGTTGCGCTTTGGGCCTGACCCGCGATCATGTTTTGATGACCTGCTTGCGTGGCGTTGTATGCGATCTGCTCGGCTGACAGGCCCGTCTGTGCTGCGAGTTGCTGTTGGTTCGCCTTGGCCTGTTGGTTTGCAAGGTTGACGGCCTGCTGGTACCCTGCACCGGTGGTGCCGTACGTGATGGCCGCCTGTTGGTTGGCAAGGTTTGCGGCCTGTTGCTGAGCCGACGTTTGAAGGCCGGCCTGTTGCTGGTAACCGGCCTGCGTCACCGCCATGTTGTTTGCCTGACCCGCATTGAATTCGTTTGCGCCTAGGCCGTATTGGGCCTCGCCGAGGTTCTGTCCTTGAACCGTCCCAGCAACGCTGGCAAGCTGGTTCTGAGCATTGATCTGTTCGTTGACCTTCTGTGTGGCCGCCTGTGCAGCAACGTTCTGGCCTGCTTGGTTGTTCTGTTGGATCGCCTGTCGCATTGCGCCTGCATTGTTCCTGCCACCCAATGTTTCGGCCATGCCGAGGTTCTGTGCGTTGTTCTGTGCTAGACCCGTCCGAAGCTGTTGGTCAGCCAACGATGGACCGTTTCCGGCGGCCTCTGATGCAAGCGTTCCCATCAGGTTTTGCTGTTGCTGAGCGCCGGTCTGAGACACGCCTGGCGCATTCGCAACGGCGGTCGGTGCCAGCGTTGCGTATCCTGCGTTCGCTGCCTGAACCGTCGGCGCTGGCCCGAGCGTTGCCGCCGTTGCCTGAGGCGCTTGTTCGTTCTGCACTTGGCTCGCTAGGTTTGTGGCGCTCTGACCGACTCCAGTGAGGTCGGAGTTGTTGTTGTATGCTGCGTTCCATGTGCCGGCATCGTAACCGCCGGGACCTGATTGAATAGCTGAGGGAGTGCTGGCCATGGCAATACGTATTCGTGTGGAGAAGCAAATCGACATCGTCGCGTTCGATCACGTCGTTCACGCCGAGTTGATCCAGACCTGGACCGGCGGTCGAACGTTGGTCCCCGGTTACCTTCCTCTCAAGACCGGCTACGTGGCAACGCTCGGTGGCATTCCCGTTGCGTGCCTCTTCCTGTGGCTGACGAATAGCAAGCGAGCGATCATCGACGAAGGCCTATGCGACCTCAACGGGACTGATCCGTTCGAACGAATATCGATCATGAAGCGAATCGTCAACCACACGAAGAACGAAGCACGACGTCTCGGTTACGATTACGTGACAACGTTGGTCGGCGACCGGCGATTGGCAAGGTTCATGCGGGCCCACTGTGGGTTCACGGGTGACGAGCAAGGCACGGGGCTTGTTTCAATCCTTTGACCGCGATCGACGCCGTCTCAGGCCTTCTGAGGGTTGCTCGTGAACGGTCCACGATTGAGTTGACCGACGCGGAGGACAACGTCGCTGAGCTTGAACCCGCCGGATGATCCTGATTCTGGCTGCGTCGGCTGAATGTCCTCCAACCTGATCCTGATCGACGATACCTTCTTGTTTGGTCTGAAGTCCACGATGAATGGTCGATAGAGCTGGATCGATGGATCCGAACTGACCTGATTGAAAAACGTGTTGGTTGAATTGACGCGTGCAACGTCGCCGTTGAACGGGGCTCCATCGTATGCAAAGCTGCAGGCGATCGTGTTGGATCCAACGTACGTTCCTTCGACGTAGCAGTGCCACGGATGGAACATCTGCATCGATCCGAACGGCCTGATCTCGTTCGTCTCTATGAGCATCGGATAGAAGCCGTACGGGTCATCGAACACGTTCAACGATGGGTCGGTCTCCTGCCATACCTCTCCTAGGGTCGTTATGAGGGTGTGAACGCCGTTGTAGATGATCGATCCGGCCGCACCCAATCCAGTGTACTCACACCACTGAGTGATCAGGTTTCCTGTGGGATCAGGAAAGTAGTTGTAGACGAGCATCGTGCTATCGCCGTCGCCGGGACAATAGGGCCTTCCCGAATAGGGATGTGACGGAGCCGCTCCATCGGCCAACGTGAAGCGGACCTGACCCTTGTCCTGATGGAGGACACCTGAGGTGACGCTGTTGCCATTCCATGGTTCGATCGCAGCTCCGACGTATTGGATCGATAGACCGCTTCCGATGCAGTAGATTCCCTTGTGTGACTTGAAGAACACGCCGAAGTTGCCTGCGAGGACGACCGAGGCCTCGTCTATGCAACCAACGTCTCCTGGAATGAGGACAGGCGATGGCCATGGATTCGTCTGCAGACCGCCGGGGCCGGGTCCGTTGGATCCATTGATGTAGTAGATCGCCCGTTCCTTGAAGATGAGGAGCACGTTCGACATCGATGCAAGGGCAGTTATTCGATCTCCACCGAAGCTATCGACGTAGATGACGTTTGTGTTGTTCGTCTCAAGCGCCTGGCCTGGAACGGAGACGTTGCTGAAGTAGAGGGAGTTCGGCGCCGCTGGATCGCCTGCAATCCACACTCGAGACTGCCACGTGCAGCACATCGTTGCGGGTGGAAACGGCGAATAATCAACGATGGCGTTGCTCGCCGTGTACAGTTCCTGGTTTGAGATGATCGATGTATCCGGAAGGGAATCAGTCAACGTTACGTAGAGTCCCTGTTGGAATGGGTCGACGATCATGGAGCCGACGAGGTACATCGCGCCACCTGATTGGTTTGCCTGTGACCTGTAGACCTCGACGACGTACGTTGACCTGTTCGTCAATGGAAGGGTGCTGACCATGATGGTCGTTGAATCGCCGTTGATGTTGATCGATATCGGCGCCGACGTTGTCGTCGTTGACCTCGTCACCTGACCTTGAGAGTCCTGATATTTGTAACAACAAGCGTAGACGTACGATCCCGTCGACATGAGACCGCCACCGTAGTTGTCGAACGCCTCTATCGACGATGGAAAGAGGTAGAAGTTTTGTTCAACGAAGCCGTGACCGTCGTACGACTTGAGACCCGATGCGGTGCAGACCAGACACGTGTTGTCGATCTGCGTCGTCGAGACGGGAGGCGTCTGGACGAAGTTCTGGTTGCCGACCGACGGTGCTTCAACGAACGTAACGTCGACGAGGCCGACACCTGAGGGTGCAGTTCCTGAAGCAACGGCAAACCTTAGAACGTTATCGAACAGCGACGTGGGCGACTGCAGGGGCGGAGACGATGGTCCGAGGGCACTTGGCCTGTTGACGAGGACGACGTGAGCGGGCTGATCAAACGTGATGAGGAACGCCGTCGGTTGCAATCCAAGTTGGTATTGAACGAACACGAACGGGTTGCCGTTGACGGTGAATGGCTTGCTCAACGGCTGGATTCCAAGCTTCCAAGGCGTGAACGAGACCGCAACTGATTGAAATGGCAGTACGTTGTCCCTGTACGTTTGTTGCGTGGCACCCACGTAACCAAACAACGAAATTTCGTTCGTCCGTTGATTGACCTCACACATCGTCATCTGATCGAACGTGACGTTGTTTGAAAACTGAACGGTTGACACGGTCGCGTTGGAAGCGTTGAGCCTCAATAGCTGCGTCGGACAATCGTTGATGAAGATCCAGTTGTATCCAGAAGAATCTGCACAGATCGATCGCGGCTGGACATATGATCCGAGGCCGGTCTGAACGTATGACGACAGCGAAGTGAACGTTGCGACCTGCGTCGTTCCACCGGCTGACCACAGGACGGAGAACCGGCTCGCATCCGTGGAAACGCATGCATCGATGAAGCCGTTTTCTGATCCTATCATCACTCTGGGTAACAGCACGGCGACGTTGCCTAACACCGTTGGAACGTTTGGATCGACGGTGAAGTACTGGATGTCTGCACCTGAGGAAAACAGGACGACGATCGATCCCTTGAATGCGAACGTTCGAACCCAGATCGACTGTGAATCTATCTGTTGATCGTCGATCGTTATCGTTGACGTATCGTTGGTGCACGTAGAGACACGAAGCGTGCCACGGGAGTCGCTCCACACGGTGACGGTCAGGTTTCCCAACGAACACGACACCGGTGCCAGCTGTTCAAAGTCGTTGCGAATCAACTCGGTGTTTTCTTGCGACGTGGTCGTCAATTGACCGCGATCCATCCAACCGTTGCCGGTGACGTTGACGTATGCATCGTTTCCATCGAACGCCAGCAACTCGTCGCGGAACTGACACAGGCTCTTTCCCGTCGTGAGGTGATCGCCGGTGCCGATGACGTTGTTTGGTAGCCTCTGCCAACCCGGACGCTTTGCTATCTGACCGATTCGTTCGAACGTAACGTTCTCGCAACGAAGCATCGTTCCGATCGCTGCGGTCTTCTTGTCGACCTTGAGATCAAGACCGTTGCTCAGCGGTATTGCAACGACGGATTCAGGTATCATAGCTGTCATGTTGTTCCCTCGAATGGCGACGTCACTGCGATCATCCTGGACCGTAGATTATGTACAGGTTGTTTGCGCCGTCACAGATGTAGCCATTCGTTGAGGTCTCACCTGCGTGTATCGCCGTCTTTGGCACACCTGATGCTGTCTTGAAGTAGATCGCGAACGAAGAGGTGTAGCTGAAGGTGATCGCCAACGTGAATGGGCCGCCGGCGATGTTCGGAACGATGATCGTCAGGTCAGACAGCGGGTTCTGCGTCATGACGAAGTTCATTGCGTTTGAAGGGTTCGAATACGTGCCACTGGAAAAGTCGCTGAGGCTCAGTATCTTGCAACCGTTCTGAACGGTTCCTGTCGAACCGTTCGCTCCGCCGCAGGAGATCGAACTGCCGTTGTTCATGGAGATTCCTGAATTGATTGCGACGGTGCCGTTGATCAAGACGTTTCCAGGTGTCAGAGTGATGTTTGCCGGCGTGCCGCCGGTCGCCTGAAGCTCCACGGATGGAGCAGAAACATACGCTGAACTCGATGGATTGATCGTCGCGATGTACTGCGTCATGCTGGCACCGTTGGTGCCGTTTCCAACGACGAGGTCGGGAGTGGTCAGCAGGCCAATGGGTGTCACCGTCGTGTTCGTTCCAAGGACGACGTGTCCGTTGATCGTCGTCGTGTTCGTCGTGTCTCCACCTATCGTGATGGTGGCGTTTGAGTTGTTTCCGATGTTGATCGCGGAGTTGTTCTCACCGATGGAGATGTTTTTACTCTGTAGGTTGATCGCCGTGTATGGTTGGAGGGTCACGACGCCGGTGTTGTTTGTTCCAACCGTGATCGTTCCCGTTTTTCCAACATAGGCAGCGTCGATCGTGACACCCATTGTGTCAGTGCGACCGACGAGCACCGTTTCACCATCGACGGTGACGATGCCTGCGGTAGCCATGAGGTTGATCGATCCAGACGACTGCACGGTGATGTCGTTTGACGATAGGATGCCGTCGTTTGCCACGATCGGGCTGTTGAACGTTGAGTTGACGCCCGAGCCAACGTTGAATGTGTCGCCGGGATTGAGGTCGATTGTCGTGTGACCGCTGATCGTGTTGGTGCCGACGAGGTTGACCGTCGATCCGTCAGCGCAGTTTAGCGAACAGCCGGTTTCCACGGTCTCCGTCCCACCCCTGACGAGGACGAGGTTTCCACCCGCATCGATCTGAATGCTTGGAAGCGACGTCGCCGCTGCTCCGATGCTCGATCCGACGCCGATCATCGACGATTCATTCAATAGTTGGTTTGCCAACGTTGTGATTCCCAAGAGGTTGATCGTTCCATCGACGGTGACGTTCTTGAGGAACTCGACGTTGCCACGAACTCGGTCCTCTTGACACTCGTAGAATAGCCACCAACCGTTTGAACCATCGGACATCACCATCACGGCCATTCCAGGCTGACTGAGAACGATCGGGGACGTTGTCTTCTCCAACGTATTCGTCGATTGCACTGCCAACGTTATCGTGTTGACGCCGGTTTGACCGATGTCCTTGATGTAGAACGACTTGCCGGCTGACTGAGTGCTGGCGACTGGAAGGGTGATCGTCCTTGATGATGAGGTGTCGACGAGAAGCGCGTTGTACGCGGGGTTCGATGGAATCGTCATGTTGCTTGCGACCGTCGTCGGCACGTAGATGGCGACCGATCCGTTCGTCGCTAGACCACCGTTATTTGTCAGCTGAACCTGCTGACCCGTCGACGTGTTGAACCACAGGTTTCCGTTGAACACGTAGGCAGATGCCACGTCGCCGCCCCCAGACAGCGTCGACGGGTTGTTGAAGAACCTAACCGATCGAGCATCCGAAACGTTGTAGGCGTTGAACGTGAGGTCACTGTTGATCGACATCGCTGCAGTCGTTATGGGAACGCCTGATCCGCTGACATGAGTGTGAGCATCGACCGTCGAGAAGTTTGAAACGATCTCATTGAACTGGCTCTGCCACGTGGACGTACCGTACACGGGAAGCCACAGGCCCATGTTTGGAGATTGAGGATCTGACATGCTCTTAAGTATGTCAAGGGGCGAGATGCCAAGCTCGTTGCAACGGCCATTCGTTGCAGTGTACATGGCAACTACTATGTTGTACCATCTACTTATGGTCAATGAACGGAGGAGACGAAGTGAATAAGAAAAAGCTGACGTTGGTGATCGAGAGGACGAAGGACAATCGGGCCTTCTGGATCACGGTCAAGGGACAAAAGAACGACATCATCATGGAATACGTGACGAGCGTCGTTGAGAAACCGCGGTCGATACTGTCCGATGCAAGGCGAATGATGGAGAAGAGAAATGACAACAATCGATAAGGTCTCGTGGTTCACCGGCGTCATCGTGGCGCTGGCAATGGCAAGCACTCATTGTGGTGGCGCCGTGGAGAATGCCACCGATGCCCAACGAGGTGTTGAGGACGATAGGGACGCAGCTGATTCGCAGGATGCGAATCACGTACACCGATGCTCGTACGTGTACGATGCCACTTATTCCAGTTCTGGATTGTTATCGTTTGCCGGCGTGGGTGATTGTGATGTCACACCCCCTAGGGGTCAGTGCACTCCGTTCGTACCAAGCCTGGCCGCTGACGGTGGCGCTGAGTTTGTGTGTCTATCTGACGGACCGGGGAGGTTTGACGATGCGGCGACGACCTTTCGATTCTAGGATCGAACGTTCGATCACATGATCGAATGATTGATCATGATTTGCCAGTCTGCCGTGAACACGCCACTGCCAGAATTGGCACCTGACATGTACAACGTTATCGTGTTGCCGCTTGGTACCAACGAAAACACCGGAGGACTGTAACCGCCCACGCCGACGCATGGGCCATTGACGACGACGTTGCTCGTCCAACCGCTTGAATAATACCATGTATTGATGTATGAAACGCCGCTTATTGGAGCGCTAGCACCGGCCGTAGGTCTACCCAAGTAGTGTATTTCAAATGCAATGACCGTGTTAGACGTCGGTGCAGTGACGGTTAATATTGGCGAGTTGCTTGAGACCGTGTTGCTTCCCGTCCATTGCCTGTTCAGCCATTGTTGTTGTTGGATCGGCGTGGCGAAAGTGCTCTGGGCCGACGGGACGCTGCCCAGCGCCGTCGTGATGGGTCCGTACGGGTTGTAGTGGTAGA
>Ga0224559_1000919_pt1 | contig 17138 bp, 26 predicted proteins | sample 714S33034metaG_FD_180676 | JGI IMG/M metagenome (GOLD analysis project Ga0224559, IMG submission 180676) | Peat soil microbial communities from Stordalen Mire, Sweden - 717 S3 30-34 | ecosystem: Environmental > Terrestrial > Soil > Wetlands > Peat | place: Sweden: Norrbotten County, Stordalen... | reverse complement strand
AGAACCGTTTATTCCATCTATTAGAGAGAAACCATGAGAATTTAAATGAATTTCTGTAAATATATTACCAACTGAAAGAAAATTCTTATATCGAATCCTTTGAAAAATAATTATTATACTATTCCTTATCTAATGGACACTCAAAAGTACGTTTATATAAATTATCTAGCCATGGAATTATTAGATAGTAATTTAATTTCTTCTTCTAAATTCATATCATTTTCTTTTTTTTGATTATATTTAGGAAAATAAGGTATATATCGAATCTTTTTAAAAATAATCATAAACGTATATTCGCTTCATTATAAAGGTCAGAAACTATTTCTTTCATTTTATCTCTATTAATAGGCAATGTAGGTGAAGATAAACCGTCAATATATGAAAAACATATATCTAACGTTGATTCAGATTCATCAATTTCATTTTCTAATGAATTAGATTGCATTCCATGATCCTCAATAACCTGAAGACTTATTGGATTCTGTGTCTCAATTAAAGATATTAGATTTTCAAAAAAGTATACATTACTTTTTTTCTTAACAATTACTTTTACAATACAATTCCTAAATTCTTGATCTCTTGGAACATATTCGATACCGTCATCATATAAAATCTTTCTAAACATCTTATAAGGGTTTAAAATAAATGTTAACTCTCTTGTTTCAGTATCAAATACATGGAAACCTTTTGGATCGTCATAATCATTCCACGTATATTCCCCCATAGAACCAATGTAATTAATATTATTTTTTGATGATTTATGATGATAATGTCCTGAACAGACTATATCAAATTTATTAAAGATATTAATATCTTCTCCATGAGTAGACAATATTCCATTATCATACATAGAAAATCCCAATAACTCTAAGTGCCCAAAGGCAATTTGAGCCTTGGTATCTTTAATTTTCTGTAGAATGCGTTCTTTATTTTCTTGGCAAATCCAAGGAACTAATAATATTCGTTGATTTCCAAGAATGACTTCATCGGCATTCATATCGTGAATATGAAAATCTGGATATCTATCCAGAATAAGCTCTTGAAGAGCATTTACTTCATTAGTATTCTTAAAGAAGCAATCATGATTACCAGCAATCCAATGCACAGTACATCCCATTAAGGCTAAGGGATCAAGAAGATCTGATCTTAATCTATTAGCTGTATTTACATTAATATGTTTTCTTTGATCAACAAGATCACCAAGATGAATTATTGTAGAAATAATATTATTATTGAGGTAAGGAAACAATACATTATCAAGGAACAATTTAGATTTATCCAAAAAAGATAAACTATTTCCTCTACAACCCCAATGTGTATCTGCAATAAGAGCAATCTTACTCATAATATTTTTACATCATTTAAATAAGCAAATTCACCAAATAACTCTAATGCTTTTTTATTATATGCTAAAGCTGCTTCTTCTGCTTTAAAATATAAACCTAAAAAGTAATTTTTTCTATCTTTAGAAATCTGAGCATACCATTTTTTATGTTGTTTATGCCAAGTAACTCCTTTATAGCCACTTGTATTATTTTTTGATTTTGGTGAATTTGCACAATTTTGACTAGATGTTGCTAACCTTAAATTTTTAAACATATTATCAGTTTTAATTCTATTTTCATTTTTTATAACGAACTTTTGTCGTTAATGCTTGTTTTTTATTTTCATCTTGTATTTTTCGCTCAAGACGATTTAAATTTTTAATACAAAAATCACGAACAGTTTCAAGCCTTTGAATTAAAGCCATTCTTTCATTTTCTGCAATTTGCAGATTATCTAATTGTATAACTATATCTATAATTATAGGCGGAATTAAGTGAGCATTTTTGGTCAAAGCTATTCTCCAGTAAGAATATAAAATCTAATAAATATCTTCCTTTTTACCACTTTTTCATGATATTGTCAATCATCATTTACCAGTAACACTTTTTCTTTCTTTTTCAAGGGAATGTTTTTTTCTTCATAACTTCGAACTAACTCGTTAGATGCATCATTCAACTTAAATTGATTAATTTCTTCTTCACTACAATTCTCTAACATGATCACTTTTTCAACATTTTTTAATTTAATGTATTGTTGTTTCTTTTCCTTTTGAATTCTTCTGACACACGCATTCCATGCTATTTGTGTAAAATAAGCAAATGGATTATTAGTTCGTTCAGGATCAAAATTATTAATAGCAGCAACACAATCTACTAATGCATCTGAAATCATTTCTTGTTTATATTGAATAGTATATCCAGAAAAATTAGGACGTATTACTAGCTTGTTACATATCTGATAAATGGCTAGACCAACATAATCTGGTATTTTTGGAGGATCTAAACCTTTTTCTGATGCCTCATTTACTTCATTTTTATATCGTATCAATACCCCAAATAATGTGCGGTTATTTACGTAATGTTTCGTTTTCTTTTTTATCATTTACTCCATTTCTATTACTTCATTTCAGTATTACTTTATATGTCTTAATATTAAAGTCTTCTTCCATATAAATTTCCATTCTTTCCTTATAATGTTCTATAGCATAATTGTTTCTTTTCTTATAAGATAGATAATCTACAATATCATAAATAACTGCATAATCTTTTGTTTCAGATTTTCTTAATGTGCGGCCAATAGATTGTAGAACGGTTCTTCTGGCCTTAGTAGGAGAAGTAAATATAAGATGTTTTAAGGACTTAATATTTACTCCTCTGACAAATACAGAAGATGCAATTATAATTGCATTAGTTTCTTTTTCTACTATTTGTCTTATTTCGTCTCTTTCATCACCTTTCACATCACTCCAAACAAAAAATACTGGACGATTCCCAGATTCTTTTTTTATTTCTTCATATAATAATTTACCATGCTTTTCAACAAACTGAAATAATACAAGAGTATTTCCCTTACATGACAATGTTAAATTTTTTATATATTCATTTCTACCAGAATGAGAAAGAAGAAAATTTATCTCTTCCTTGTAATCTCTTTTAACTTTTCTTTCGTTTTCATTATAATAAAGAAGAAGAATATTTATTTTTAAATTGGATAAAATTTCTTTTTTAATTAATTCATTAGTTGTAGCTACAACTTTAACAGGACCAAATAATCCTTCAAGAACCAACTGATTTGTTTTAGTTCCCTTTAGAGTTCCTGTAACACCAAATCTATATGGACAATTTTCTAATTTTGTCATTATAGAAGTTAATGATTTAGCTTCTGCTTGATCACAATTTTTTACATTAATATTATCTGCAAAATAATTGTGATTATTTTCTATATGTAAATTATAGACATTTTCCGGCATTTCAATTTCTTTAATACTAATTATTTTGCCTTTAACCATTTTAATCTATTCTCTATTCCTGGTTTATTAATAACATAATTCTTTATTAATATTTTCATTTCTTCTGTATTATATTTTTTCATGTGATTATCATCAATAATTATAAAATTATATCCAGCATCTATTACTGCTTTTTGTTTATCTTTTAATGTATATTGATATTTTATTGGTTTAACCTCATAAATAGTATTATTACCGTCATAAAAATCTGTAATATATATTCTCATTGAATTAGTATTTGTGTCATAATATTCTAATCTTATATTTTCATATAAAAATGTTGGATTAATAATCCAAAATATTAATTCCCACAAAGAACGAACTTTTCTAACATTTTTATTATATACAAATTCTATCATACCAGTTTTATTATAATAATTTTCACATTTTGGAGTAAATTTTCCTTCTAATATAAGCCTTTTCATTGTAATAGATTGTGCAATTTTAGATTGTTTTCTTGCTTCTGGTGATAAAGTATCTTTTCCTTTTTTTGCTTTACTAATCAATTTAAAATAACACTTTTCACTGCATGTTTTTTTAAATCCTCTTTTATAACAAACTTTAATTGTATCTTCAACTATATTTCCACATATTTCACATAATTTTTTTCCAAAAACTTTATCATGAATTAATTGTTTAATCTTTTGATAATTTTCTTTATTACGATTTTTCTTTGATGATCCTGGATCTAAATGTTTTATTTCTTCTGCAAATATAGTTAAACCATGAAGATTTAACCAATTTATAGGATTTTGTGCAAATGAAAATGCCTCATGTTTATTTGTATATAATATATTTAAAATATCTTTTTCGTTCATATAATACCTCCGAATGAGATCTATTCGAAAGTATTTATATATTCTCCGACTCTAAGTTCGTCTGCTCTTTTCCACTTTCCGTCTATAAGACGGACTTTATGATTTCCTGTGATTTTTAATTTATGCCCTTCGGAGGTTTCTATTTCATACATTTTTTCTTTTTTAGAAATATTTTTATATACTTTTAATACACTTTCAATAGCATATTCATTTTTATTATTTAATGTTAAAATACAATCTCCTTCTACAATTTCTGATATTAATTTATTTGAACCATCTCCCATTTTTATTGAAGTTTTTGGATGACAACATTCGTCCATAATAACAAGACCAAATTGATCAAAATAAGATTTAGGAAGACGAAACAAACTTTGCCAAGTTGCACAAAAATACTGCTTATCACTATTTTTATCCTGACCTGCAAAGATTTTATGCATTAAGGTTTCATCAATACCATAATCAATAAAATCAGAATATAACTGAGATACAAGATTAGTAGTAGGAACTATTATTAATGTTTTTTTATTAAAATATCTTGTAATAATATATGATATTAAACTCTTACCTGATGCTGTAGGAGAAAGTAGTAATGCCCGTTTAAATCTTACGGCATATAAAAAAGCTTCCATTTGATGTTGATGAGGCTCAAAAGGAAGAATTAAAGACTTGACAAAGGTTCGAGCATCCTCTATAGAGAAGAGAAGAGAACCTTTGGTATTGGCAGCGAAATTGGATACAGAGGGAAAATAATATTCAATATCATATTCGCGTTCTTGACAGAATTTCTCTACATGATCTTGAAGACCCGCATAAATATTTCCCGTTAAGATATTAAAAAGACGAATATCACCTTTCCATACACCTGCTTTGAATGCAGGCATATGCCAATAATTTTCTACCTTAAAGGAAAAAGCATCTCGTAGTTCATATAATATTGAAGGTTCACATTCTATATGTATATAAACTTCATTAGGCTTACTAATTATTATCTTACTTATTAATTACCTCTAATTTCCATTTTCAAACTGTTTCATTGAAATATAATTTTTATAATCCCAGTGTAAACTATTGATTCTTGTTATAATTCTTTGTAATTTATTAATTCTCACCTGACAAAGTTCAATTTTTACTCGAAAATCAGCAAGTTGTCCATTTCCATCTAAATAAATATCAGCTTCAGATTTACTCTTTACCATTTTATTTCTAGGAAGATCTAGATCTTCCTCTAGTATTTGTTTTCTTGAAGCTCCATCAGAAATAACATCATATTTCTGCATTCTGATATGATCATAATCCTTTTTTAATTTTATTAAGAGATATTCTTCTCTGGAAAGAATATTATCATATTTAGAATGAAATATAGATATTCTCAAGGAGTTCGTTTTAATTTCCTCTTCATTTGCAAGAAGAGAAGCATCAATTACCCACATTTCATCTATATCTTCTAATTTCATTCATTTCTTCTTTATTTTATATAAAATTTATTTTAGGTAAAAATAGGTGCTTGACAGATATCCATCTTGACCACTCTAACCTCAGCTTACCTGAATAAGTTAACGTCTAACCAAGATGTTCTTTACCTGATTTCTCCAGCCATTAACCAAGTATTTTTCTGATCCATAGCCGATAACGTCAGTGCTAGATATCTGTCAAGCATACGAATGCTAGCACAAAGGTATCTAAATGTCAATTGATTTTTATTGGATGGTTAATCTTAGAAGCCGCAAAGGCAGATGATGAACCAGAACCATCTATTCCACTTTTACCAAATTTGCAAAAGATTATTTAACCAAAGTGTATAGCTTGTGGAAGATTTATTTCTCCTGAATTCATAAAAAAAGAGGTTGCTTTTTGTAACTCTTTGTGTTTTAATAAACACTATGAAAAAATGATATCTTGCGGGACCATCGTCTAGCGGTCTAGGACAGTACCCTTTCGAAGTGAGAATCGCCGGTTCGAATCCGGCTGGTCCCGCCAAATAAAAAAGATAAAATATAATTTAGTGTGAAAGATTCTAAATTATTGTAGTTTCTCGATATCATAGTAGGTATATTTGAATGATGCTTCTGCGATAAGATAATTAATATCAGGAGTAGTCGTGTCAAATTGCAATCCCGAAAGATAAACTGGAAAAGCATCAATGAAAGTCGTTGTATAGTTTGGATTTTTAATATTAGTCATAACAATTAATGAAATGTCTGATTTTAATCCATAACCAATAAATTGTGGTTTCTCTGCTAAATCCCTGTATTCTTGGAAGTTTTTTGGCTTTCCCAACCCTTTTAACCATTTATGAATTTCTAAATAGTTTTGTAAATCTTCATCAACCTTAAATGTTATTTTTAATAGTTCATAATCTATATGATCACCAACTTCTGGTATCTTAACAAAAGGTGTTGCATATGTGGGAGAATCTAACTTTAATCCAGGAAGATTAATTTTTTGTATAAAAAATTCAATATGAGGTGCTCTCTTAATAGAAAATACAAAATTAAGAGGGTTTAGGAAATTTTTATTAGTTACATTGTCATTCACTGCTCCGCCCGTAGGAGGTGAAGTATTAGAATAAAATTTTCCTTGTGAAGGTGTTAGTTGTGTCAAAATAGGATTTCCTTTAGTATATAAATATAGTATTATTTAGGATAAAGATATAATGAAGATTGATCGTAGAAAACCTGTAATAAGTGGAAGAGCATCTATTATACATGCTTCCTTAACAGTAAAAGTTTTATGGAAAAGACAACTTGAAAGAATGATTGCATATCTCATTTCTAATGATTATTCTTTTAAATGGGAATATATTGGTGGTTTCTCTCTAAAGGAAAATCATTATCTTTTATCAATTGATGAAATATGTTGGGCAGAAAATTTGACTGAAATCTCAAGAATTCTTGAGAAATGTGATTATCAAGAAATATGAAAAAGTTGACACGTTTGCTTTGTTCTGCTAAATAGAACAAAGCAAAGCCCGCGTAGCCTAATTGGTAACGGCATGTGATTTCTGATAATTTAAGGATAGAATCTACCTTTCCAATAACCATCAGGAATATTATTAGCAAAAACGATTCTGTTATTTATTCCATTAGTAATCCATATTTTTCCCTTGATTGAGGGCGTTTTATAGTTTATAGATAAACGCCCTTTATACCAACCATTTCTTTCATAATCATCATATTGTTCTTTTTTTATTTTAATATTTTTTACACCATTATTTAACCATATGGTATTAAATTGACTATTTTTTATATCAATTGTTTTAGAATATGATACATTTATTAGTCTTGTAGCTCTTTTATAATTTAAACCTTTAGGAACTAAACCAACTTTTATTAAAGCATCTGATATAGTTAAACTATTATTTAATGCTTCTAATAATTCTTCATCAGAAATTTTAGAAATACCATTTATATTTTTACCTCTAAAAGTTTCTGTTTGAGAATGACAATTTGGACATAATAATCGTAAATTTGTCATATCATTATTTTTATTATTTCCATCTATATGATCTATTTCTAAACATATTGGTTTATTCAACCATTTTGATATATTGCAAATACTACATTTATATCCTTTTAGTTCAATTAAATACTTTTTTAAAGTTTGTTTTGACAATAGTATTAGATCCTTCTATAAATAGACTATGGGCGCGTGGCGAAACAGGTCGAGCCGCACCAGACTTAAAATCTGGCACAGAGAAAGACACATTGCGGGTTCGAATCCCGCCGTGCCCACCATTATTATTTATATAAAGTCAGCGTTCAAAATGTCAGTTCGAATAAATAAAAGGAACAAAAATGGAAACTCTTTCAGAACTTCTTGAACAACTTCCTAAAAAAGGTTGGATAAAGCTTATTAGATCACCAACAAATAATAATAAATGGTGGTGTAAATATATACAAGCAGAAGACTCTCATATATTTTCATTTGATCTAGAAGCATGGGGTGATACACCAGAAGAAGCAACAAAAAGCGTTTTGCAACGAATAAAAGAAAACTTATAGAATAAAAATTAATGGGTTCTTTTCCTTTCCGCAGACTGTAAAACCCTTGGCTATAAAATAGATAGGCGGATGCCGGAATTGTTCGACTCAATAAGAACCCACCAAACTTAAAGAAAATTGACATGACAACTACGCTGTGATCGTTTAGAGGCTGAAAAATTAAAACCGTGGCCGAAATGTTATGAAGATAGAATAGCTTATAGTAATGCTGTTTACAAATATATAAAGGCGTGAAAACGTTGGAGAAGAATTAGAGGCTTTGATTAGATGATACCTGCAAGTAAAAATTACTTTGTAATCAGCGATACTCATTGGCAGCATGAGAATATTTTAAAATTTACAAAAGAAGATGGAACATTAGTTCGTCCTGAATTTTTTTCTGTTCAAGAAATGGATGAAATAATGATTGAAAATTGGAATAAAGAAGTAAAAAACCAAGATGATATTGTTTATCATCTTGGTGATGTAACATTCGGAAGTTATGAAAAATTTTGTAATTCTATTGCACCAAGATTAAATGGAAGAAAGAGATTAATTATTGGTAATCATGATAGATTAAAAGGAACAAGATTAATGGATTTCTTTGAGAAGGTGGATTTATGGAAACCTCTTGAGGCTTTTAGTATTGTGTTAACACATTTTCCTATTGAAGAAAAACTTTTTAGACATGGTTGCACTCATAATGTCCATGGACACCTGCACGAAAAAAGTCTAAAGTCACCCATACACGCTAATGTCTGTGTTGAGAAAACCGGATATAAACCTGTTAATTTTGAAGAGATCAGCAAGTATTTCGGCAACTGATAAGAAAGAGTAAATCATGAAACTTAGAGAAGCAGTTCATGCTAAAATTCAAGAACTGAATCCGACTATTGCAGATTTAGTAGCTATAAAAATAGCAGAAGAAACAATTCAAAAGAGAGTTGCCTTAATTGTTTCTGTATTAACAGAGATTGATAATAAAGAAAAAGAACTGCGTAAACTTAAACCAGATATCAAAACCGTCACAGAAGATGGTGTTGAGGACGCAAAATATTCAAAAACTGCCTATGAAGACAGGAAAAAAATAAAGGAACGTATTGAAAAGTTGATAAAGTTGGTTGAAGCAGCTTTAGAAGATCCGTCAAAGTTTGCTGAACTTTCTTCTTTTACCGGACAACATGCTGAAAAAGCATAAATAGGTTTATGTCAGAGAAATTTCGACAGTTGAAAAGAAAAGTTGAGGAATTGGTCATAAGCCAATTCCCTTCTGCCTTATATAATGCTATGATTAATCAACATAAACGACATGGTTTTAAGACAGAATGTAAGTGTTCATACTGTCAGGTAAAAATGTATTATATTGGTTTACCTGGATGGAAAAATTATGATGGTATATTTTTAAAAAAATTTGAAGAAGAAGATGATGATATCATATAGCCTCTGAAACATTGTGGTGTTGTAGCAGTTTTATGAACTAAAAATGCCTGTGTGGCCGAATTGCTTAAGGCAACCGTCTTGTAAGCGGTAGATTGGGGGTTGAAGTCCTCCCATAGGCACCATAAACTCTAACTTTCGAATATTCCTAAATAAGATTAGAAATAGTCTTATTAGGAGTTTTTTGTGAGTTTATGTTTTCAATGTCAAAAAGAAATTACAAGTAAAAGTGGTATTAAATTTTGTAGTCGAAGTTGTGCGGCAACATATAATAATTTAAAAATTGGTGCTAGACATGGACAACCAATTAAAATAGGAATATGCTTAAATTGTAATAAAGAATTTAAAATTTGTAAAAATGCAACAGGTAAATATTGTTCTTGTAAATGTCAACAAGAACATCAATGGAATTATACTAAAGAACAGATTATAAAAGAAAATAAAATCCTAACTACATCACATAGCCGTCAAGCTAGAAAATTCTTAAAAGAACGTGATGGTATATTATGTCAAGTCTGTAAAAAAATAGAATGGGAAAATCGAGAAATTCCACTTGTACTTGATCACATTGACGGAAATAGTGAAAATTGGTTTTTAAATAATTTAAGATTAATATGCTGTAACTGCGATGCTCAAACATCTACTTATAAAGGTAAAAACTTTGGTAATGGAAGATATTATAGAAGAATAAGATACCAACAAGGATTATCTTATTAATCTGAAAAGCCGGGTTCGATTCCTGGTAGAGGCACCAACAAGGTTTATAAATTAATTATGTCAGATAAAGAAACAACAGATATTATGACAAATCTTTCAATGCTTATTGTTATATTAGATATGATAAATTGTTCAGAAGAAGTTGGCAAAGAGATGAAAAAGTGTTGTGTCGAAAGACGATTGATTGCTGCAGATTTAGCATATGCGGCAGGTGAACAATGGAGAAAAATAAAAGATGCTCTCTAACCTGTCTTTTCTCTTAACTCTTTATGTATACGTGATATATTTGATTTGACTGTTCCAATAGGAATATTTTTGATTTTTGCAATTTCTTCGTATGTCAATCCTTCAAAAAAATAAAGATTAAATATATCTTGTTTAATTTGACTCATCCCCGAAAGACACTTAAAAGCATCTTTTATTTGTAAGGATGGTATTTGAGTAGGATTTATATAGGTATTATTTTTAAAAAAAGTTTCATCAAAAATATCATAAATTGGCATATAATTTCTAATTTTATTTTTTCTATATTGATTCACAAAATTATTATACAAAATAACATATAACCATGATTTTACATCAGTATTGTGTTGGAATAAATTTTTATTTTTAATAGCTTTTAAGACAGTTTCTTGAACTAAATCTTCTGAAAAATGATGATCTTTAGTCCACTTTTTCGCACAATTATACAAGAAATCCATATACTTAACAATTTCATTTTCCATGATATTACTCTGGGAGAATGTTTTTGTGTGTAATGTTCCAAGAATGAGAAGGCGTTATGTCACTGTGACATAACGCCTATGAACCCAAGAGAGAAGGACTCCTTCTTTATTCACCGTCAGAGTTAGATTTTATATTCCCACCACCTGACTTAGGAATAATATAGTCTTAATCCACGTAAAGTGACTATATGAAGCCATTATAGCCAAGCTAGTGCTGTTTGTCAATGATGACGTGACGAGAGAGCCACGAAGAAGGAATATCTCCTTCTATTTTATATCCTAAGTCATTAAATAATTTTGTTAACTTTTCTACATTAACACCAAGATGTATTTCTAACCCAATAGTTATATCATTTTCCTTTAATGTTTTAATTGCACCTTCCCATGCAGTATCTTCTCCACCTTCAATATCCATTTTAATAAATGTTGGAATAATTCCTTTTTCTTTACAGAAATCATCGATGGTCATACAAGGAACTTCTAAAAATCTTTTTTTATCAAGCTGCCAATTAGGATGAACAATTGTTTTTTCTGAAATAGAATGGCCTGTTAATAATGTATCTGGTTGAGTATAAAGTTTACATTTTCCTGTAAAATTAGAAATAGCCATTTCTTCTAATATGATTTTTGATGCTAATTCAGGAGGCTTTTGTCTGTCTGTTATTATTTTAACATTTACAGGATGTGGTTCAAATGCATAAACTGTTGAAAATTTTTGAGCTAAGATTAATGAATAATCTCCAATATTAGCACCAATATCAAATGCTATTCCATTACTATATTCAAACTTATTGATTTTGTTTACTAGAAACTCTTCTGACATTATGTCTCCTTTTATATGATAATATATAAATTATAAATAATAATAAGAGAAAGTTATTACACTTTCTATAAAAACTTTTTTTTGTTAGGGTGCATAGAATGACTCAAGTTGTAGAAATCATTATCATAAAAGAACCTTCATCAACACCACGCTCAAGAAACAATAAACCAAATATTAAAAAGCGTATAAAAGGACCACATTTTAAACAATCGAGACAAAGTGTAAAAGGTCGTATGCTAGACTTAATAAAAGGACTTAGATAAAATCTTATCATATTTAATATTTTTTGTCAAGATAAACACGTTAAATGATACAATAATATCTTCAACCATTTGAGACTGAAGATATTATCATATAATTTAGATTTTATTTTTAATAATACCACATATTATAAATGAGCCTTATTTAAGCGCTCATAATAGTCTGGATGCTGTCCTACATGCATTCTAGCAATATACTGTGCTACATTTTTCTTGGTAGTATGTTCTGTTTCATCCTTCGCACCTTTTTTTAACTCTTTGTCAATTTTTGACTTTGGCAAATGTTTCTTTTGTGCTATCTGTACATCTGTAGGAGGTTTTCTGTTCAGATAATCTTTGAATGATTCCATATTAATAAACTTTCTATAAGAATTGATGTATAAAAATATTTATATTAAATTAGCTCTCCAACCTTTTGAACCTGATTTTCTTACCATATTAATATCGGTAAGTCCTTTTTCTCTGCAAAATGCTTTAAGATTTGTAACTATCGTTTCTTCACCGGAAGGAGAAATAACTTTATAAGTCTTAGAGCATTTCTTGATAGAAGCTTGAATTGTATCTTGAGAAGGTTTGTGACCTTTAGCTTTGAGAGTTTGTGAAACTTTTCGTTTAGATTCCTCTGAATTTCCTTCTGTTCTTCTTTTTTCTTTTAAGGCAAGTCCTTCTGGAGAATTCCAAAATACTTTTGTTCTTTGACTATTTTCTATTTTCCATTCTTCTGTGTGTGGGGATTTTTTAATACCTGTAAGAGCTGCTTTATGTTCTTCTGTAAGTGATTTGCCTTTTTTAGCTTTAGAAATGGCTGGACCTTTTTGTGGTTGTGGTCCAATTTTTATACCTTTTTTAGCCTTAGAAACTTTTTCTCCAATAGTTTTTCTTGTTTCATCATTATAATGCCAAGATTTTTGAGCTGTTTTAGATATATTATAATATCTTACACTTCTACGTTTTTCTATGGAAGAGTTATTTATTACCATTTTATCATTTTTAATCATATTAAGCCAATATTGCTCTTCTTTTAGCAAGTTTTCTCTAGAACTATAAACTTTAATTAAAATTCTTCGCTTAAAATCGTGTGGTCTTCTTCGATGAGTATCTCTCATCCATCTTGAAGAACAAATATATCCATCATTTTCATTTCCCCAATGAGATCCAATATAATACATTTTTTTCAAGGAATCATACCAAATATAAACAAAACCATATCTTTCTTCTTTTTCCATAAAATAAGCTCCTGTAAGATTTAACTAACAGGAGCTTATATTATTTATTTGTAATTGTCAACAAAATAATCTTGTATGACGTATATTTTTTATACTACAAAGTGTTCTGTATCGTGAATAGTATTAAATACACCACCTGTAGTATCAATTTCTTTATTTTTGAAGTTATTTAATGTATTACATGGAGTATTATAATCCACGTCTTTTACCATTAAATTATTTACGATAACCCGACGATAGTACAAGTTTGTATTGAATGTTACCGCACCAGCACCTTTTGTTAGACCTTGTGCAAATGGATTAGCAACAATACCATATCTTGTCTTAAATCCAATTTTTGGTTGGAATGATTCCTGATCTACTGCTCTTACCATTTGTAATGGTACATATGGACAATAGAATAAACCAGCATCAAATGCACTAGAACCTTTATAACCTGCAGTAAAGTAATTACCACCAATAGCATAAGGGTCAATATATACTTTATATCGTCCGTTTAAGACACCAGCAAATGTATTTCCAGTATCATCTACTTCTAATTTATTATTATTAAGAGCAGGAGTATAATCTAGAATACCAGCCATCTGAAGTGCAGAAGCAATATCTGATGAACAGATCATAATATTACCTTTACCACGTCTTGTCTGTTTGGCAATAATATTAGCTTCACGTTCAAGCTGGAACATAAGACCTTTGAATTTTTCAACTAACCAACGTCCATTAGAATCTGTATCTAAATCAAACACGCCAGCAGTTGTAGTATTAAGCTGAGCACCTGCAGTTGCAGAAATATTAATAGTTCTTACAACTTCTCTATTAATTTCAGCAAGAATTTCAGCAGAAAGAATATTAGCAAGCTCAGTTTCAGCATCTAATCCATGAATTGCTTTAAGATCTTGTGCAAGTTCCATGGTATATTCAGCTTTAAGAGCACGAGTAACAGCAGTTACTGTAACTTTCTCAATACTGAATGCCATTTGTGGGAATTCATTATTACCATAATAACCATTAGCCGATGGTCCTAAAGTGCCTAATGCTTCACCGTTAGCGGTTGACATACCAACACCAGTGTTGTATGTATTGACTGCCGTAAGAGGTGATGTATTAGTTGCACCTGGAATGGTGCCAGTAAAGATATCACCAAATGTATTAGCATAACCATTTGCAATAGAAGTAAAACCTGTATTCACTTCATTGTAGAATGTTTCATTATCTTGAACACCACCATTAGCAAATCCACCAGTACTATTACCTTGTGTGTTATATTTTGAACGCATTGCAAAAATAAGTCCGGTCGGGCCTGTCATAGGCTGTACACCGCAAATATCGTACGCGATCAAATTAGGCATTGCTCTTCGAACTAATGAAATTAATACAGGATCAAATGTATCAATACCACCCGCACCAGGAGAAGATGAAGATCCACCCATAGCATTTACAGGAGTTCCTTCTAACCCGGTTTCCATGAGCGTTTGATATTGACCATGGGCAGCAGATTCTCTTAAGGCACGTTCTGTGTTTTCGAGCATAAGTGCTGTAACGGAACGACGATGAACATCTTTAATAGATCCAAAAGCAGTATGATCTAATATTGGTGCCCATTTATTTTGGATTTCTTCGTTTAAAAACATGTTTTTAAAATTCCTTTATTTATTCAATAAAACGTTAATGTTCATTACTTAAGGTTTATATTATTTATATATATTTTATTTTTATGAAAATTTCTTAACAGTGCGAGTAATTGCATCTGCATATTTATTAATATATGGATCAATTGAATGTGATGTTGTTGACACTTCTTCACCTTCAAAAGATTCATCAAGAATATTAGATTTCACCACTTTAGATTTTTCATTAAAATGGCTATCTTTTATGATATTTAATTTTTTTTCATATGAATCAAAATCACCATCAAAATCAACACTTTCTATTAACTTTTCAAATCTCTCAACTTGAGAAACTGTTAATCCTTGTGATACTTCTTCAAATACATCTTGTTTTGCTTCGTTAACTAAAGCATCTTTTAATACAGCATTTTCAGAAATTAAATCTTCATTGACATTCTCTAGATCAGTTACCTTGTCTGCTAATACATTAACAACATCAATTTTTTCGTCTGGAATGTCTATGTAGTGTTCTACAAACAATGATTTTAAACCTTCAATGAAATCTGAAGAAAGTTCATTTCTTAGAGAAGATTCTACCGCAATTTTATTTTCACTCATCCAATTATCGACAGTATAGTCAAGATACATATCAAGTTTATTTGTCAATGTTTCTGTAAAGTATTCTACTTCTTCTGTAAAAATATCTACAAATTCTTCTTCAAGTTTAGCAGTTTCTAAAATAACACGGGCATGTACAGCAGCTTCAAATAGCACAGCAGTTTTTTCTTTAAATTCTTCAGAAAGTTCTATTCCAACAAAAATTTCATCAAGATCTTCTCTAACATGAATTTTTGGCATTGGATCTTTTGTATGTGGGCCTTTTCCAAGATGTGAATTTATTGAATTAACATTACGTTCTGAAGAATTACCAACTCCATGATCTTTTCCTGGACCATAAATTTTCATTGAGTCTTCAAACCATTTAGTAAGATCGCCCTTTTTCATACCTGCCATATGGTTAACCATATTTTTCATCATTTCTACTTTAGAAGTAGAAATTGCTTTTGGATCTGAAATTGACTTTGCTGCCGGATGTAAAGATGAACCAGCAAGAGTTTCTTCAGAAACATCTTCTTTTTCTTTCTTTGGTTTTTTAGGTTTCTTTACATCATCACCATCATTATCAGGTTCTTTGTCGAAACCTCTAAATTCATGATCACCGTCATCTTTATCGTGTTTTTCACGTTTTTCTTGTAAACGTTCACGTAATGCATTAAGTGTAATAGGCTTTTCATCATTCATGATATTTTCATTGTTTTCTTCTTTTGACATTAGAAAGTCTCTCCTTATTATCGAAAATTCTTAAATTTTCTTTAGCGGCTAGCATTTTATTGAAACTTATAAGATTATTTATTATATTACTAATTTTATAAAATAATTATTATTTTTTAACTAAAAGTGAAAAATAATTCTCAAATAGTGAAAGAGCATGTTCTTCTATTTCATTTTTTGATAATTTTTTAACTTGTTTTTTAATTTCTTCTACTCTTTCTTCTTTCCAAGAGTCTTTTACTGGATCAAAGAAATATTCAACACCTTCCATGATTCCTTCAACCCAACAATTTGGTCCAGATGGATCACTAACCGCATCAATTGCTGAAAGTTTAAAATCATTCTGTACTTCCATTGTGCCTGATTTTTCAATTAATGAACCAAGACCCCGTGTTGAAACACCAATTTTTGCACCAGATTCAAGTAAACCTTTTAATATAGAACCCATTGGTGTTGAAGTAATAAGAGCCTTTCCTTCAAAAACATTTTTATATTGTTTTAATTCTATTACCCGGTGTGAAACTCTTTCAAGATTAATAGAAGGGCCAGAAGGATGCCCACACTCACCCAATGCTCTTCCAGTTTTAATCATTTCATTAGTGTATCTATTGACTTCTGATTCAAGAACAGATAAAGGATATAATCTACCATTCTTATTTTTTACATCACCAATAATAAATTGCCCAGATAAATAATGTTCTTTCTCACCATTATCTCTTAATTCTGTAATATATTGAACATCTTCTGAAAGTTCTGCAATTAAATGCATATTTTATTTTCCTTCTGCTTTTTTCAACTCTTCAAAATTGTCGAAATATTCTAATATTTTTTTCGACAATTTTGATTTATCCTTAATGTTCCTAACCCACTTACCGCTAC
>Ga0224559_1000918_pt1 | contig 17215 bp, 9 predicted proteins | sample 714S33034metaG_FD_180676 | JGI IMG/M metagenome (GOLD analysis project Ga0224559, IMG submission 180676) | Peat soil microbial communities from Stordalen Mire, Sweden - 717 S3 30-34 | ecosystem: Environmental > Terrestrial > Soil > Wetlands > Peat | place: Sweden: Norrbotten County, Stordalen... | reverse complement strand
GCATGATGGTTTCTCCCTGAGTTGCTCGAGCACATGATGAGCCTGTCTGCAGACGTTCTCCACAGTGAAGCCGTAGTGCTCCATTACCACTGGTCCGGGCGCCGACGAGCCAAAGGTATCTATCCCAATGACAGCAATCCTGGGGCCGACGAAGGATTGCCACCCAAGTGGAGAACCAGCCTCGATGACTAGCAGCGGTACACCTGTGGGCAGAATCTTCTCCCGGTAGGCATCCGGCTGCGCAGCAAACAGGTTGGTACTTGGCATGCTCACCACTCTCGCGTTCACCCCGTCATTCAGCAGTAGGTCACGTGCCTCAATTGCCAGATGCACTTCCGATCCGGTTGCGATAAGGATGATCTCCGGAGGTTGCATTGCTGGAAAATCCGCGAGAATATAGCCACCCTGCGAAACTCCAGCGGGAATGGCTGGGTAATAATTGAGGTCAAGAACGGGAAGACTTTGCCGTGTCAACACCAATGCAACCGGTCCTTGCTTTCTGCCAATCGCAACGCGCCAGGCTGCTACTGTCTCATTGGCATCGGCAGGCCGAAGAACAATCATTCCTGGGATTGATCGCAGACCGATGAGTTGTTCCACAGGTTGGTGAGTGGGACCGTCCTCGCCCATGCCAATGCTGTCGTGAGTGAAGATATAGATCACCGGTAGCGCGTTCATGGCTGCAAGGCGCATCGGGGGACGCATGTAGTCGCTGAAGACGAAGAACGTTCCACCATATGGAATCAGTCCGCTGTGCAGAGCCATTCCGTTCAGGATCGCGCCCATGGCATTCTCGCGAATACCGAAGTGCATATTGCGTCCCGCCCAATCTTCAGGCTCGAAGTTTCCCGCTCCGTCAATCTTCGTATGTGTGCTTGGACCAAGGTCTGCCGAGCCCCCCATCATCTCCGGCAGGCGACCACCGAGCAGCTCAATCACTTTCCCAGAAGCGACGCGCGTCGCCATCGGTCCATCCGCCGAGGTAAATGAAGGCAATCCAGCGCCCCAATCTTCTGGTAGAAGTCTGTCAGTTACTCTCTGAAACTCTGCGGCAAGCTCCGGAAATTCATGCGCGAAGGTTTGGAATCGAGACTCCCATTCCTTTTGCGCAGTGCATCCGCGATTCACTGCTTCTCGAAAATGCTCAAGCGCCTCTTCAGGAATATGAAAGGAAGGCGATACAGGCCAATTCATCCCTTCTTTGGTGAGACGTACCTCTTCCACGCCGAGGGCCTCGCCATGGGCCGCTGCGGTGTCTTGTTTGTGCGGACTGCCAAAGCCAAGGTGTGTGCGAACGGCGATGAAAGACGGGCGATCTGTTTCTTCACGTGCGTTCTTGAGTGCTAGAGCAACATCTTCTACGTTGTTACTTTGTTCTACTCGTTGTACGTGCCAGCCGAACGCAGCAAATCGCGCCATGCGATCTTCGGTAAACGTAAGCTCCGTACTTCCCTCGATGGTGATGTGATTGTCGGCGTATAGAACGATGAGCTTTCCAAGATGCTGGTGGCCTGCAATCGATCCAGCCTCCGAGGAGATTCCTTCTTCAAGATCGCCATCGCTGACGAGAACATAAGTGTAGTGATCCACAATCTGATGACCGGGCCGATTGAAACGCGCTCCAAGCGCCATCTCAGCAACAGCCATGCCCACGCCGTTCGCTAGGCCCTGGCCCAATGGTCCTGTGGTCGCTTCGACGCCCGGAGTCTTGCCATACTCTGGATGACCCGGCGTGCGGCTGCCCCATTGGCGAAAGTTCTTCAGCTCTTCCATAGGCAGGTCGAAGCCCGTAACGTGAAGCAAAGCATAGAGCAACGCGCATCCATGGCCGGCCGACAAAATGAATCGGTCGCGGTCCGGCCAATGAGGATCGCGCGGGTTGAACTTGAGTGATCGATCCCAGAGGGCGTACGCCATGGTTGCCGATCCCATGGGCAGCCCAGGATGCCCTGAGTTGGCCTTCTGCACCATATCCACCGCCAGGAAGCGGAGTGTATTGATACATAACTCATCCAATTCAGGCGGAGCGATGAGCGCTGAGAGTGTCGCGGAAGATGACATGAGGTGCTCTTTGCCTTTCACTGTTGAGATGAGCTGAATATCGCGCAGAGATTCGAGACTCACAGTTGCGTCGTGAGTCAGGCTCGCTACATCTTGAGGCCAATATCCCCAATGCATTCCGGGTGCTTGCATTGGCAAGATGTCTTTGGTTCCTTCTTAGCATCTTCACAAGCGGTGCTGCAATGCTTCTTGCCACTCGCTGTCTGACAGTTACAGCCAGGATTTTCGCACTTTGTTTGGTTGGTCATAAATGCTCCTCTTCTTGAAAATGCCTTCTTTGGTCTGAAGGCTCCGATGTGCGAGGAATATGCTCCTCGATCAGAACTGCGTGGGGACTTCGCTCTGCACTGAATTTGCGTGCGCAGATACATTTAGAATTCCATGAGCTGCCACGCCTATCTGTTCAGTATTGGTCACTATAGCGGTATGCCTATGAGTCGAACGGAAGATTCTTCCCTGCTCCCGTTCTGTTGCCGCATCAGAACATGATCCGCATTCTCATTCCTAGCAATACGGTGGTATAGGCTTTGCTTGCATACGTGGGATGATTTGAAATCTCAAGGTCCGGGCCAAGGTCAACACTCTTCGTCAAGCGAAGCCGGTAAAAGGTCTCCATGACGTTTTCGTGATGTTGTGCGCCGGCACTTGGCTCTGTGTGTATGAATGAAATGCCGAACATATCTCCGCGTCTTCCAAATGGCTTCACCTGGTCCAAGCCAAGCTCTTCAACCTGCTTGATCGAAGTTCCCGTCTTCGACGCAAACCCAAGTCTCCCAAAGGGAGTCCAACCGCTGCGCAGTTCATGCTCAAAGGCGATGCCGCCGCCCGCGCCGCTGCCGAGAGTAGCCGTGTCGTCACGCCAGAAGTTCATACGATAATCCCTGAATCGCTTGCCGGGGGAACCCGAGAACCAGCCGGCCTCAATAGACTCCATGTACTTTCGATCAACAAGCGTGTTGATGTTCCCTTGGGGCGAACCTTCCGTATCAATCGCGAGAGCGTGAATGTAAATATGCTTTGTTGCCTGAAGTTCTACGGCCGCTCCACCGGCGTATGCGCCATCGGATGCAAATGTCAGGTTGCCGTCACTTCCTCCGTTCAGGAACTGAGCGCGCTCATCGTTGTTGAACATACTCAGGCTGATGTATTCGTTCGGATGAATTTTACCGATGTAGAATGAAAGCCTTTCGTTGAAGAGATCCTGGCGCCAGTAAAGAATGTTCACCATGATCGGCTCTTGCGGCCCCCCTCCCTGCAGGCAGTTGAGGGTAAGTCCGGAACCGAGGCTCTGGCTGAGATTGAATTGCTGGCTGATTCCGATATTCGTTCCCGACCTCACCAGAAGACTGATTGTCCCAGCATTGCTCTCATGGTCATAGAATTTCCATGCGGCTGTGAAATCGGCCCGACCGCTGGTTTGATCGTGCCGCGCGCCATTCTGTGTGGCTGTTGCATATTGGCTAACGAAGGTGTAGGTCTCACCGATTTTAAGCCGTGCTGATTGATTAATCCGGTCGGTTAGTTTTTCAAATGGATTGAAGAATATCCCAAAAGGATCTGGCTTGAGTATTGGATCTGCCGGCACCTTCGACAATGCACCTGCATCTCGGTCGAGTTCCTGGCGAAGTTCGTCAGGAACCTCCGCCAGACTCGTGTATGGCCCGTTGTATTCCGCTTGATTGCTTTGTGTCGCAGAGCCAGAGCTACCTCTGCCGCTCTGCCCAACTGCCGTCAGAGCGAATGCAACAATCAGCAACAGCGGCAACTTTCTCATAACAATTCTCCCCCAAGTCCGAATGACTCGGCCTGGCGTATCCCGCAGTTGATAAAGATCCGATCCGGGCGCAGTCGGTACTTTTACGCGATGGTTGACTTGAGCTGGTTTCCCACTGGTTTTTTATGCCAGAATTGTTCTATTTCCTCCAGCGTGCGTCCCTTGGTTTCCGGCACAAGATAGTAGGAGAAGAGCCAGGAACCAATCGCAAGCACGCCATAGAGCCAGAAGGTCAGGCTTGGTCCGAGCGACTTCAGCAACGAAAGAAAAGTAAGTGAAACCACAAAGTTGGCAAGCCAGTTTGTCCCAGCCGCGATTCCAGTTGCCAGACCGCGAATCTTTAGCGGATAGATCTCGGCAATGAGCAGCCAGAAGATCGGTCCCAAGCTGATGGCGAACGAAGCCACATAGAACATCAGAATGACTACGGCAAGCCCGGCGAGTTCTCCGCCCTTGGCTTGCAAATGAAAAATGAAACCAAGCGCACCGAGACTTACGATCATTCCGGCTATACCTGTCAGCAGCAATGGCCGTCTTCCGACGCGATCGATAAGCCACATTGAAACCAGAGTCATCACTACATTCACGGTTCCGATGCCCGCAGTGGCCAATATCGAGCCTTGAAGCGAGGAGATTCCCGCCGTACGAATGATGTAGGGCGCGTAATAGATGATGGTATTGATGCCGGTCACCTGCTGGAAGATCGCAAGGCCGATACCAATCATCAGGGCTGGCCTGAGCGCGGGCAGCAGTAAGTCGGAGACGTGTCCGCGTAGTGCCGTTTCCTGCGATGCCGTCTTGATCTCCTGAAATTCCTCTTCTACGTCCTGTGTGCCGCGAATCTTGATTAATACTGTGCGGGCGAGATCGAAGTGGCCATGACGGGCAAGAAAGCGCGGGGTTTCAGGAAGAAAGAGCATACCCGCACCGAGCAACACGCCCGGAACCACGGCAAGACCCAGCATCCATCGCCAACCGCTGGATGGGGTGAATACGTAATCCGCCAAGTAGGCAACTAGGATTCCGATGGTAATCGCCAACTGGAAGAGAGATACCTGCCAACCGCGTGCGCTGGCTGGAGATATCTCCGCAATGTAAAGAGGAACGACGGAACTGGCAAGGCCGATTCCGATTCCCACCATAACACGTCCCAGGATGAGTATCTGGATGGACCCAGCGAAAGCGCATACCAATGCGCCGGCTATGAAGATGACCGAAGTGATGAGCAGCATCTTCCTGCGTCCAAACCGATCCGACAGGCTGCCGCCGGTAATGGCGAAGACAGCGGCGCCGACTAGTACCGAACTGACGGCAAGCTCCTGCTGGAAGATGGACAGTCCGAAACTCCGCTTGATGAAAATGAGCGCACCGGAGATCACTCCAGTGTCGTATCCAAACAGCAATCCGCCAACCGCGGCGAAGATCGCGGCGATATAGACAAACGTCTGGCTTGTGGTGGGGGCTTGAATGGAGGAATTGATTACAGCCGGTTCAACTGCGGAAGCATTCATTTTGTACATTCTTTCTGAATACTGCGGTAGTGCTCAATCAAAGCGTTTGTGGAGCTATCATGCTTGAGATTCGGCTCTGTTTTGGACTCAATCTCGGGAATGATGCGCTGAGCCAGAACCTTTCCCAGTTCCACTCCCCACTGATCGAAGGAATCAATCTGCCAGATAGCTCCTTGAACAAAGACGCTGTGCTCGTACAGTGCAACCAGATTGCCCAGCGCCGCTGGAGTCAGCTGACCCAACAAGATCGTGTTGGAGGGCCGATTGCCTTCGAAGGTGCGATGAGGCGCAAGCCAAGCTGGTGTGCCGTCGGCCTCGACCTCCTGCGTAGTCTTGCCAAAAGCCAATGCCTCAGCCTGCGCGAAAACATTTGCCAGTAGTATGTCGTGATGACGTCCGATTGGATTCAGCGGCTTACCAAACGCGATGAAGTCGCAGGGAATGAGCCTGGTTCCCTGGTGGATCAATTGATAAAAGGAATGCTGGCCGTTGGTGCCTGGCTCTCCCCAATAGATCGGTCCGGTTTGATAGTCAACTGCCTTCCCATCCACTGTGACGTGCTTGCCGTTGCTCTCCATCGTTAGTTGTTGCAGGTAAGCGGGAAACCGCTTTAGATATTGGTCATAGGGCAGGACCGCGACGCTATGCGCGCCAAGAAAGTTGTTGTTATAAATAGCCAGAAGGCCCATGATAACCGGGATATTTCGCTCGAAAGGAGCAGTGCGAAAATGAACATCCATTTCGTGGAAGCCGGTTAGCATTCGGCGGAAGTTATCTGGACCGATCGCAATCATGGTCGAGAGCCCAATCGCCGAGTCCATCGAGTAGCGCCCGCCCACCCAGTCCCAGAACCCGAACATATTGGCTGTGTCGATGCCGAATTTTTCAACTTCTTCGGCGTTGGTCGAGACGGCAACGAAATGCCTGGCAATCGCGGCGGAATGTTTCAACGTCTCTAGAGCCCAGACACGTGCCGTGTGCGCGTTGGTCATAGTTTCAAGCGTCGTAAAGGTCTTGGATGAGATGATGAACAGCGTCTCTTCTGCGTCGAGATCGCGTGTTGCCTCGGCAATGTCCGTCCCGTCAACATTGGAAACAAACCGAAAAATCAGATCGCGCTGGGAATAGTGGCGCAGAGCTTCGTACGCCATGACGGGACCAAGATCGGAGCCGCCAATGCCGATGTTGATGACATTGCGGATCGGCTTTCCGGTGTAGCCCTTCCACTTTCCGCTGCGCACGCTGTTGGAGAAGACGGCCATCTTGTCCAGAACGGCATGGACCAATGGCACAACGTCAACGCCATCGACAAGAATATTGTCTCCGATTGGAGCGCGCAAGGCCACATGCAGAACCGCTCGCTTCTCCGTGACATTAATCTTTTCGCCAGTGAACATTGCGTCAATGCGTGAACGCAAGCCAGACTCCTCGGCAAGCTGCAAAAGCAGTTTTATCGTTTCGTCGGTAATGCGGTTCTTCGAATAATCAAAATAGATGCCCGCCGCCTCTACTTTAAGGCGATCTCCTCGCACTGGGTCCTGAGCGAAGAGATCTCTGAGATGGAGAATGCGGCTTTTTGCGGCATGCGTCTCAAGTGCCTTCCATGCCTCGCTTTCAATGAGTGATGCGATGTTTTTTGTCATCTTCAATTCACCTTTCGATCGGTCATTCTCATGAGGTCCAAGATTACTAACGAGACCATAATTGCACCCGTACACTTTCGTACCTGCCTTGTTTTGCTCAAGCGTTGTGTGCTTGCGCCAAAGAGCAATTCAATTGGAAACCGGTGGGCGAACAATCGCCACAGAGCATCCAGCTCGACGAGCAACCGACTCCGCCACGTTGCCTAGAAATAAATCGTGGATGCTCCTCTGTCCCTGCGAACTGACCGTTATGAGATCGGCACGCCATTGGGCCGCTCTGTCGAGAATGGTCTCGGTTACGTCTCCAATCAGGACCTCTGCTTGAGCTGCAAATCCAGCCCGGTGCAATTCCTCCGCAATCCGCTCGACCAAGACACGAGCGGGCTGCTTCTCATCCTCCAACTCGGGAGCGTAGTTCTGGGCCATTTCAGGCGGAGGCACGGGTTCAACTGGCTGCAGCACATGTAAGACCAGAACTTCGGTATTCGCATGGCGAATCCAGGTCTTGACAGAACGAATCACGTTTTCAGAAGACGCTGAATCTTCAACTGCTATTAGAACTTTCATGAATTCTCTTCTTTCACGCGTAAAAGGCCGCGCGAGCGAGTTCCGGTGAACGCAGACGGAAGCATCTTTTGCGGTATTGTCTGTCGACGTGACACCTTTCCAAGCCCCCCATAATCTCTCGCGTTGCGTTGCGAGTATCGAATAGGCCAGCTCAAGGATGCAGGTCACTATTGCTCAACAGAGAGATTCTCTGTGTCGGTGCCGCGATTCGCCATGGCTGCCAGAAGAACATCTGGCCACTGGACCGGAACTGTGCAAGAGTGAACATCCATTGCTTTTCATGGAGAGAACAATGGTGGTTAGTCGCGCCTAAAGTCCGGCAAGGAGACTGTTATGTCTGAACACCGCGTTTTGCAGACCATCCCTACAAAGATTCTGTTGCCTATCGACTTCAGCCCATCCTCCCAATCGGCACTAGAAACGGCGGCTGACCTCGCTTTACACTTCCAGGCTGAAATCTTCCTCGTGAATGTCATTCCATACTTCTCGACCTTTACGTCCGAATATGCTACTCCCCAGGTGCAGTTTCAACATGAGGCGAAGACGCGTGCCGAGCAGCATCTGGCGAAGGCGCAAGCAGTCCTCACGGCCAAAGGAGTAAGGGCAGGCTCCAGTGTCGAGCTTGCGAATGACATTTCTGGGGCCATTATGGAAGTAGTGGAGCGCGAGCATATTGACATGGTAGTGATCTCCACGCACGGCATATCCGGCTGGCATCCACTTGTGTTTGGGTCGATTGCCGAGAAGGTCATTAAGCTCGTGCAGTGTCCGCTTCTGCTTCTCCGCTCAGTCAAACCAGAAACCGGCATCACGCCGCCGTCGAATCGTTCTATGGAATGGTGGTAGTGAACGTAGCAGCAAGGACCAGATCAACAACATGAGGTAGGGAAGGCAGATGTTAATGCGTCCGAATGACGCTGCTCCACAAGGACCAAGGTCGCCCTGGCTTCAGATTCTACGATTCCTGTTGCTGGCGGCATTGGTAATCGCACTTTTTCTGCTCGGCCAAAGTATGGTGCATCACCGCTTCTTTCGCGGCGGCCGCATGGACCGGTACGGCCACCTAAGGCAGAGATAGGGGACGGAATGACTCTGCGGCATTGAAGGGCGAGCAAAACTGACCAGAACTTGAGGGGAACACCATTCATCGTGATGACAGGAGAGAGCAACCATGGCGGAACAATTTGAGAATCCCGAAGCAACCAAAGTTGAAGACGAAACCATCTCGGAGACATCTGCGGAAAAGCGGATTGAGCGCGTTGCCGAAAAGGCGGCGGAGAAGGGTTCTCACACAGAGCAGGTTTATGACCAGGGATCGAATGATCTTTTCAAAGTAAAGTGACGCCGAGGTCTTCAATATCCAACGACCGCGCTAGTCCGAGCGACACTGCTCGGCCCTGCCCACCCTGCCCGTCGTTCATTGCTGGCTATCTTCGCTCTACAGGAAAACCCTTTCATGGAAGCGATGATGTGGTACTTGGCCTGCACGAATTGGAAGCTGAAGATCAGGTCGGATCACCGGTTGCGGCGTTGCTTTGCTCGGATTGCAGCAATGACCCCAGGTCAACGGAGCAGGAGCAGGAGAATGAATTCAAATGGAATCGAAAACAGAGAAGGCCAATCCCAAGGATGACAAGGATTCGCTGAAGACGCTCGCCATGCCGGAGCTGATGAAAAAGCTTGGTGCATCGGCAGACGGACTCACGCAGGCCGAGGCTGTGAAGCGCCAGGCGCAGTATGGCCCCAACCAGATCGAGGAAAAGAAGACCAATGAATTCCTGAAGTTCCTCTCTTACTTTTGGGGTCCTATTCCGTGGATGATTGAAGTCGCCGTGATCCTCTCCGGGGTCGTCCGCCACTGGCTCGATTTCTTCGTCATCCTTGTGCTGCTTTTGTCCAATGCCCTGGTTGGATTTTGGGAAGAGCATCAGGCGGGCAACGCCATCGCCGCTCTCAAGGCCAGGCTGGCGATCAAGGCCAAGGTCAAGCGTGATGGCAAGTGGGAGGACCCCAAGGCAAGCGAGTTGGTTCCCGGCGACGTCATTCGTCTGCGGTTGGGAGACATTGTTCCCGCAGATGCGCGGTTGCTCGACGGCGATTCCATCGAGGTAGATCAGTCCGCTCTGACCGGCGAGTCGCTGCCCGTCACCGCCAAGGCCGGCGGGGCAGTCTATTCCGGCTCCATCATCCGTCAAGGCGAAATCGATGCGATGGTGTATGCCACCGGCACAAACACCTACTTTGGCAAAACCGCGCAACTGGTGCAGTCCGCGCACACTGTCAGTCACTTCCAAAAGGCAGTGATGAAGATCGGCGACTACCTGATCATCCTCGCGGTAGCGCTGGTCGCCTTGATCCTTGCTTTCGCTCTCTTCCGCGGCGACAAGGTTCTCACCACGCTGGAATTCTGCCTAGTGCTTCTGGTGGCCGCGATCCCCGTCGCCATGCCCACCGTGCTCTCGGTGACCATGGCCGTCGGTGCACGCCTGCTCGCCAAGAAGGAAGCGATCGTCACCCGCTTGTCGGCGATTGAAGAACTGGCTGGCGTAGATGTTCTCTGCTCGGACAAGACCGGCACACTAACACAAAACAAACTTACCCTGGGCGATCCCTTCTGCATTGACGGAATCGCTGCCGCGAACGTCGTTCTCTGGGCTGCACTGGCATCCCGCGCGGAGGACAAGGACACCATCGACCTGGCGGTAATTGGCGGCGTGAAGGATGACAAAGAACTGAAGAGTTGCCAGGTGCTTCACTTCATGCCCTTCGACCCGGTGCATAAACGCACGGAAGCTACCGTCAAAGGGCCGGACGGGAAACAGTTCTTTGTGGCAAAGGGAGCGCCGCAGGTCATCCTGCAGATGGCGACCAATGCCGGCGATGTCAAGACAGCGGCAGATAAAGCCATCCTTGATTTTGCCGGCCGCGGCTTTCGCTCTCTGGGTGTGGCTAAGGCCGATGAGGAAGGCAAATGGAAGTTTGTCGGCATACTGCCCTTGTTCGACCCGCCGCGCACAGATGCCAAGGAAACCATTGCCAAAGCCGTCCAAATGGGCGTGAAGATCAAGATGGTGACGGGTGATCAAATTGCCATTGCACGTGAGACATCGAAAGAACTGGGCCTGGGCGCGAATATCCTGGACGCCAACGCGCTTGGCGACACAAAGAAAAAAGAGTCTCCAGAGGTCGTTGAGCAGATCGAGAAGGCGGACGGCTTCGCGCAGGTCTTCCCCGAGCACAAGTTTCATATCGTAGACGTATTACAGACCTGCGGCCACATTGTCGGCATGACCGGCGATGGAGTGAACGACGCGCCTGCATTGAAGAAGGCCGACTGCGGCATTGCCGTCTCCGGCGCGACCGATGCAGCCAGAGCGGCAGCCTCGATCGTCCTTCTCACATCCGGTCTCTCCGTGATCATAGATGCAATCAAAGAGAGCCGCCGTATCTTCCAGCGCATGAACAGCTACGCCATCTATCGCATCGCCGAGACGCTGCGCGTACTGTTCTTCATGACACTGGCCATCCTGGTTTTCAATTTCTATCCCGTAACGGCAGTCATGATCGTGATGATCGCGCTGCTCAACGATGGGGCGATTTTGTCGATCGCATATGACAACGTCTTGTATCGAAACAAGCCCGAATCCTGGAATATGCGGCTTGTGCTGTCCATCTCCACAGTGCTCGGAGTCATCGGAGTTGCCGCCGCGTTTCTTCTGTTCTACCTGGGCGAGCGCGTCTTTCACATGGACCGCTTGACCGTACAGACACTGATGTATCTGAAGCTTTCCGTGGCTGGTCATTTGACCATCTTCTTGACGCGTACGCGCGGCCCATTCTGGTCCATCCGCCCCGCGAAGATTTTGCTCATTGCAGTGGTTGGTACGCAGACGATCGCGACGCTGCTCGCAGTCTATGGCGTATTTATGACGCCCTTGGGATGGAAGTGGGCAGGGTTTGTTTGGGCCTATGCAATCGTATGGGCACTGATCAACGATCGCATCAAGCTGCTCGCTTATAAGATATTCGATCCCGTCAAGGCTGCGCCGAAGCCCGATGCCAAAGCTGAGCCAAAGCCTGAAACCAAGGCTGAGCCAAAGCCCGATGCCAAAGCTGACCCACCTGCGCCTGAGGCCAAGCCTGACCAGCCCAAGCCTGACGCACCTAAGCCCGACGCCAAGGCTGATGAGCCAAAGCCAGATGCTAAGGCTGACCAGCCGAAGCCGGAAGCTAAAACTGATGAGCCGAAACCCGATGCCAAGACCGATGCACCTACGCCAAAAGCCAAAGCTGATGAACCAAAGCCTGATGCTAAAGCTGAACCGAAGCCCGATGCCAAACCTGACGCGCCTGCGCCCGACGCTAAGACTGAGCCGACGAATAAAGCCAAGGCTGAGCCAAGGCCAGAAACCAAGACAGCTTCCGATTCGACGCCACAGGTTGCCAAGCGAGCCTACGAGATCTACGAGAAGCGAGCTGGCAACGACGGTACTGCAGTTCAGGACTGGAAGAAGGCTGAGCAGGAGATTCGGAATGATGATGCCAAGGCTGAACCGAAGCCAGGTGCTAAGGCTGAGCCAGAGCCGGATACCAAGGCTGACACGCCTGCGCCTGATGCCAAAGCTGACGAGCCGAAGCCGGAAGCAAAAGACAAAACGCCATCAGATGTGTCGCCACAACTCGTCAAGCGAGTCCATCAACTTTACGAGCAGCTAGGGCGCGAAGACGTTCAAGCCGTTCAGGATTTGGAAAAGGCGGAGCCGAACTTGAGACCCATGAAACGCGCAAATAAACAAACATGAACAACGAGGATGGCATGACTGACAAATCAAAGATAGAAATCAATTCAAAGGATTTCCGTGTGGCACCGGACAAGAAGGTCGACCTCGATAAGTGGCCGACGATTGTCGAGTCCTATGCGAAGACGAAGAAGCAGTATAAGGAACTCCTGCAAGAACACATGGAAAAGCTGGCCTCGCTGCAGCACCTTCACTACGCGTCACACAAATATGCGTTGCTACTGATCTTTCAGGGCATGGACGGTGCCGGCAAGGATGGCGCTATCCGGCACGTCATGTCCGGCGTCAATCCAGAGGGTTGTGAAGTTTTCAGCTTCAAGCAGCCGAGTGCCGAAGAACTCGATCATGATTTCCTGTGGCGTACGACGTGCCGCCTTCCCGAGCGCGGACGCATCGGCATCTTCAACCGTTCCTACTACGAGGAGGTGCTAGTCGTCCGTGTGCATCCGGAGATACTTCGCGCTCAAGGACTTCCTGTGGAGCTGAGCGACGAGAAGAACATCTGGGACCAAAGGTATGGTTCTATCGTGGACCTGGAAAAACACCTGCATCGCAACGGCACGCAAATTGTCAAGATATTCCTCCACCTTTCCATCGAAGAGCAACGAAAGCGATTCCTCGCACGCATTGATGAACCGGACAAGAACTGGAAGTTCAGCACCTCCGACATTCACGAGCGGAAGTACTGGAAGCACTACATGAAGGCCTACGAGGATTGCCTTCAAGCGACAAGCACGCATCATGCTCCATGGTTCGTTGTCCCCGCTGACGACAAGGAAAACGCACGGTTGATCGTCTCTCAAATTGTCCTTGATACGCTGGAGGATCTCAAGATGGCCTATCCCAAGACAACCGAAAAGCGCCGTCTCGAACTGCTCGCGATCAAAAAGTTGCTTGCGAAATAATGTCAGGCAACCTTCGCAGACAGGCCCAGACAAACCGATCTCTCAAAGCCAACAACGCGCTGTTCCTCACAGCGAAGAAAAAGAAAGGATACAAAACGATGGCCACCACCGAACTCCCCATCAAAGTTGAGAACCATGAAACCCCTCAACCATTCAGCAAGAACTTCGATCAGTTTGGCAATTCGTCCGGGTTCATTTTTGACGTGAGCCTGTCGACGGCGATTGCGGCTGACGGAAAGACTGAAGAGAGAGCGCCACAGCCAAAGGGACCGCTCTCGCCTGAGATGCTCGACAAGATGAATCGATACTGGCGTGCGGCGAATTATCTATGCATCGGTCAGATCTATCTGTTTGAAAACCCCCTGCTGCGTGAGCCGCTCAAGGCAGAACAGATCAAACCAAGGTTGCTCGGTCACTGGGGCACCTCGCCTGGACAGAACTTCATTTACATCCATCTAAACCGGTTGATCAAAGAACACGATGCCGACATCATTTATATTTCAGGCCCAGGCCACGGCGGCCCTTCGCTGAATGCCTGCTCATATCTCGAAGGCTCTTACAGTGAGGTTCATCCGGAGATCACGCACGATGAAGACGGCCTGCGGCTCATGTTCCGCAAGTTCTCCACGCCGGGCGGAGTGCCCAGCCATTGCGGGCCGCACGTGCCTAACTCTATGCATGAAGGCGGAGAACTGGGTTATTCGCTGGTTCATGCATTTGGCGCAGCCTTCGACAATCCCGACCTGATTGTCGCTTGCGTGATTGGGGATGGCGAATCAGAGACATGTCCGCTGGAAGGAAGCTGGAAGTCAGTCAACTTTGTCAATCCCGTGCGCGACGGTGCAGTGCTGCCGATACTGCATCTCAACGGATACAAGATTTCAGGGCCAACTGCCCAGGGACGCACGAGTGATGAAGACTTGAAGGCCCTCTATGTGGGTCGAGGTTACAAGCCTTACTTTGTTGAAGGCGACGACCCTGAAGTCGTGCATCAACTATTGGCTCAAACTCTTGAAGATTGCTATGCTGAGATTCGTGGCATTCAGCAGGAGGCTCGCAAGAACGGATTCAAGAAGCAGCCGGTCTGGCCCATGATTATCTTCCGCACGCCGAAGGGATGGACTTGTCCGAAAGAAGTGGATGGCATCCCCATCGAAGGCACCTTCCGCGCACATCAAGTTCCGCTCGCATCGGTTAAAGACAATCCAGAGCATCTCAAGATCCTTGAGGCCTGGATGAAGAGCTATAAGCCGGAGGAACTCTTCGACAAGAACGGGAAGTTCATTGATGAACTCGCGGCTCTCTCGCCTGTGGGCAATCGGCGCATGGGCGGCAATCCCCATGTGAATGGCGGGCGCGAGTTGATCACACTCGCTCTTCCTGATTTCACGGATTATGCACTCGAAATTCCTGGGCCTGGTCAGGTTCTTGCCGAAGCGCCGCGCAAGTTGGGCGATTTCTTCCGCGACATCTTCAAGATGAATCTGAAAAACTTCCGTATGTTTTGTCCCGATGAATCAAACTCCAATCGCTTGAACTCCATCTTCGAAGCCACCAAACGCTGTTCGATGGCGGAGATTGTCTCGATCGATGACGAACTGGGTCCTGATGGTCGCGTGATGGAAGTGCTGAGCGAGCATCTCTGTCAGGGATGGCTTGAAGGCTACTTGCTTACGGGCCGTCATGGAATGTGGTCCTCTTACGAGGCGTTCGCCCAGGTGGTCGATTCGATGACCACCCAACATGCCAAATGGTTGGAACAATGCGAAGCTTTCCCTTGGCGGCGGCCGCTCGCGTCTCTCAATGTTCTGCTCACAAGTCATGCATGGCGCAATGACCACAATGGTTTCAGTCATCAGGCCACCGGATATGTCGACAATGCGTTGGCTCGGAGAAGTGAAGTGATTCGCGTGTACTATCCACCGGATTCCAACTGCCTCCTCAGCGTCTTCGACCATTGCCTGCGCAGCCGCAACTACGTGAATGTTGTCACTTGCGGTAAACAGCCGCAGCTTCAGTGGTTGAACATGGATGAGGCTCTGGAGCACTGCTCAAAAGGCGCGTCCACATGGAAGTTTGCCACCAACGATGGAGGAGGAGAGCCGGACGTTGTGCTGGCCTGTGCCGGCGACGTGCCAACGATCGAGACCTGCGCTGCCTCTTGGCTGCTGCAGAAACACGTTCCTGGTATCAAAGTGCGTGTGGTCAATGTTGTGGACTTGATGACACTGATGTTCCCAGACAAGCATTCGCACGGGATGGACGAAATGTCGTTCAATGCACTGTTCACAGAACACGCACCGGTGATCTTCGCCTTCCACAACAATCGCTGGCTCATTCATACTCTGGTTCACGGGCGTGCCAATGAAGCTCGCTTCCACGTGCATGGTTATATGGATCACGGCACGACGACCACGCCCTTCGACATGGTGGTATTGAATGAGATGAGCCGCTTTCACCTCGCGCTGGATGCACTGAAGCACGTTCCACGGCTCCGCGTGCAGGCTGCGGCTGCAATCGATCTGTTCGGCAAGAAGCTCGAAGAACATCACGACTACATTCGCGAGCATCTGGAGGATATGCCGGAGATCAGGAACTGGCAGTGGACGAAGGACTTCAGTGATGCCGCCGCGCCGGCTCCGATGGCCAAGGGGCATCCCGAGAAAGCAATGTTCACCGACAGTTAAACAGCAACGCAAAGAAGAAGCAGAGGCCATTCGACAAACTGGGATCTCTGCTTCTTTGTTTTGTGCCAGGAGGAAGGATTGAGCGAATCAGAGACAGCAAAGACACTGCCCAAAGAAGAGGGTGTTGACGCACTCAATGAGTTGGCGCTTAACCTGCACTGGTCATGGAATCATGGCGCAGATGAAGTGTGGAAGGGCCTCGATGCAGAACTTTGGGCGACTACGCAGAATCCTTGGGTCATTTTGCAGACGGTCTCTCACGAAAGGATCAAGGCTGTACTAGGCGATGTGGAGTTCCGCGCCCGTCTCGACAGCCTGCTTCAGCGCAATCGAGAATCCTATCAAGCTGACGCATGGTTCCAGCGCAAGCATCCGGACAATGCTCGCACGACGGTCGCATACTTCAGCATGGAATTTATGTTGAGCGAAGCACTTCCCATTTATTCAGGTGGGCTTGGAAATGTAGCGGGAGATCAGATGAAAGCGGCCAGCGACCTGGGTGTTCCCGTCATGGGCGTTGGGCTGCTCTACGGTCAAGGATACTTCCGTCAGGACTTCGATTCGGAAGGCCGCCAGCAAGCGCTCTATCCTGTCAATGATCCTGGCCAGCTACCCATCAGGCCGCTGCGGCAGAAGAACGGAGAGTGGCTGCGGTTGCAGATCCACCTGTCGGGAGCACAGATCTGGCTTCGCTGCTGGGAGGTCTCTGTTGGCAGAACAAAGCTCTACCTGCTTGACACAAATGACTTCGCCAACACTGCTGCGCATCGCGGAATTACAAGTGAACTCTATGGTGGCGACGCAGAGATGCGTTTGAAGCAAGAGATCATTCTCGGGATCGGTGGATGGCGTCTTCTACGGGCGCTTGGCTTGCAACCGGAGGTCTGCCATCTCAATGAAGGCCATGCGGCGTTTGCGGTGCTAGAAAGAGCGCACTGCTATATGGAGGATCATACAAAGCCGTTCGATCTGGCATTGGCCGTTACGCGGGCCGGAAATGTCTTTACAACTCACACTGCGGTCACCGCTGGCTTCGATCGCTTTGACCCACAACTCATCCGGCAGTACCTTGGCCACTATGCACAGGATGAACTTCGCATTTCGCTTGACGATTTGCTGAAGATCGGAAGGCATAATCCCAGTGACAATGCGGAACCATTCAACATGGCCTATCTCGCTCTCCGTGGCAGTGGCCGCGTGAATGGCGTGAGCAAGCTTCATGGGGAAGTGAGCCGTCAGATATTCCAGCCGCTCTTTCCGCATTGGCC
>Ga0224559_1000917_pt1 | contig 17220 bp, 12 predicted proteins | sample 714S33034metaG_FD_180676 | JGI IMG/M metagenome (GOLD analysis project Ga0224559, IMG submission 180676) | Peat soil microbial communities from Stordalen Mire, Sweden - 717 S3 30-34 | ecosystem: Environmental > Terrestrial > Soil > Wetlands > Peat | place: Sweden: Norrbotten County, Stordalen... | reverse complement strand
AATAAACTCAAATTTTAAATCTACAGAATCATGATATTGAAAGTCTTTTTCACTAATTATGTAGCCATCCCTTTGGTGGGGTATTATCAAAATCAGAGCTTTTATTGTTCTTTGATACTTTTTTGAAATATCATATAAAAAGGCATCAACACCTAAAGCATGCCAAGAGGATATTGCAACTGCTACAACATCTATTTTATTATTCTCTAAATAATCAAAAAGTTCATCTTGATCCAGCTTTACCATATTCATTAATTTAGACTAATTAATATAAATAATATAGGTCTTAGATTTTTTTCTTTTTGGATGTTTATTCTCTTTTATTTGGAGTGTTTGGAGTGGTATTTGATTGTTATTATAAAAATATATTTTAATTTTTACCATATTTAATGGCCCTTTTAAACCGTTAAATTTAAATATTAAGTTTATATATTTGTTGGGTACTAAAATTGAAGCATCATCTAGATTATAGTAAATAAGAACTGTATCTTGTTGGGTGAAACGATAATTTTACAATTTTATCAACTAAAATTGTTTTTAGATCTAATTTTATAATAAAACTGTTAAATTTGTTGTTCAGAAGTTAAAAAAAGAGAAGAAATTGAGAAAATTTTTTGAAATTTCTGATGAAGCTCTTCAAGTTTCAAAATTTTTATCCAGATTTAAATTCAATACATATGTTCAAAAAGTAAATATCATATTACTAAATTTATAACCATTAAAAAGACATGGAAAACTTACATTTATCATTGAAGCTACTCTTGTATATTTAGATTACTATATAAAACCTAACATCGTTCCAAAGAATATCTTGAAAAACAGGATCTTAACTAAAGATTTTCATAGGAATATTTGATGTTATATAGGATTCAAAGCCACAGTAGTCATAGAACGAATTTACAATGCCTGTAGCCATTATAATCCATTCTGGTGCTCCATACGATTATGAAATATATTCGGATATAATAGAAAACTTGTAAAAACGGAGAATAATCCAAAAAGGATATATTAATATTGTATAGAGGATATTACAGCTATATAAACTATTAACATGGTGTTTTTAAGATCATCCCTTTAAGAAAGTATATTATAATTATTGAAAATAAAATTGAATAGAGGAATAGTAAAATCTAAACAATTTTTTTTTAGTAAAATTTAGATGCTCATCATGATATGGGTTGTTTAAAGAAATTTATTATTAATACAGGAATCTTTTATTTTCAAATAATGTTTCTTTTAGAATTGCTTTAATTTGATCTTTAGATAATTTATCAACATAGTCAGAGTTATATTCCATGTTATTATCTACATTTTCATGAGTGTTAGAGTTTAAAATGAATAGTTCACCATTATCAATTGCATAAAGAGATTCATCGGCAGTCATGAGCTCTTCATACATTTTTTCTCCAACTCTTTTTCCAATAATTTCTATACCAATTTCTTCTGGTTTGTGATTATAAATTTCTGCTAAATTTTCAATCATAACCTCTGCAAGGTCCATGATATTCGTTGATTGCATTTTAAGAATAAATATTTCCTCACCCTTTGCTTGTGCTCCTGCTTTTAGAATTAGTTTTACAGCTTCAGGTATTCCCATTATGAATCTTGTCATCTTTTTATCTGTAATTTTAATAGGACCGCCATTTTTAATTTGATTTTTAAATACTGGTATAACAGATCCTCTTGAATTTAAAACATTTCCAAATCTAACACAAGAAAATGCAGTATTTTTATCACCCCTATACTGGTTGGCAGATATTGTAAGGCGTTCCGCAAGTAGTTTAGTTGCACCCATAACATTTATTGGATTTACGGCCTTGTCAGTACTAACAAAAATAACCTTTTCAACATTACTATCAAGGGCAACATCTAAAACATTTTGAGTACCCATAATATTAGTTTTAACAGCATCAAAAGGGTTAAATTCACATAGAGGTACGTGTTTTAATGCACCTGCGTGAAAAATAATATCCACTTTATTGAATGCTCTTTTTAACCTATCTTTATCTCTAACATCTCCATAAAATACTCTTAACTTCTCAGAATTAAGTTCTTCTTCGAGTTCGAATAATGCTGTTTCGTTATTATCTAGTACCCTAACACTAGATGGATTAAATTCCAAAACCTTTTTAGCAATTTCTTTACCTATAGAACCTGCCCCACCAGTTATAAGTATTACTTTATTGGTATAATATTCTTCAATTTCATTGGTCGTATGTGATTCCCCCTTCGCTTATTAAAGAAGTTCCATCTTCTTTTTGTAAGCAGTTTTTTAAACCTTTCCGGATATAATCCCTTGCTTTTTCTCCAGTATTGAATAATAAATCAATTACAGATAAATAGGGTAAAAAATCATTTCCTATTTGTGGATAAACTGGATGAGAATATTCAAACCAGAATAAATCTACATTGTTTTGTTTAAATTTTTGAAATTCGTTGCAATCTATATAATTTTTCGCTGTTGGTCCACTTATATATTCTTCAACATTTAATTCATTACAAATATTTAATATGAAGTCTACCTTCTTACCTTGTGCATTATCCAGATCAGATGATCTTATGAATTCTGGTATGTTTATACCTAATAATTCAGAAATTTTTTCAACAGCATATAAATCAAAATCTCTTAAAGTTTCCCAATCCCTAGTAAATATTTCGCAGATATCATCTTTATAATCATCAAAATAAGGTGCTTTGGAGTATGAGTTTGATATTAAATTCCAATGTTTTTGTTTCCAATTCAAATATGTTTTTTTATGTTTCCATTTCATCGAGTTATTTATAACTATTTCATTAATATTTATTCGAGATTTTCCAATTACCGGTACTGAAAGCCAATTAAAACTATTATTGCTGGCCTTTATTTTGTTTCGCCTTTGCCATGATTTCTTTACAAACTGAAGATTGTCAGCAAAAACAAAAATATCCGCCTTATCAACCATACCAAAGTAACCCATCCAAGGTAAATAAAACGGTTGTACAATAACAGCCTTCATTTAACCACCTACTATATTTATACTGTTCATAAACACTCACTTCCTTCATTTAGTTCCTTAATTGAAAGTTAATAATTTATTTAGTAGTATTTTTATAATATTTTATTTCTTTGAAGGCATTTGTTAATCTTCTAAGATAATTTTTGAAATATATTTGAATACATCAACCTTTCCTTGACCAACATTTAATTCATTAAAAAATTTTAATATATCATTTCGTCTTTCTAAAGAGGATAATTTATCTAAATAATGATTTATATTGTTTATATCTGATTTTGGTAGTAAATATTCGTAATTAAGAGGAGTATAATAATGATTTTGTAGATCGCTTTGAGATATAGCTAAAACAGGCGTTCCTACATATACCGCCTCAAACATTGATAAACCAGGAGATGTGATCACTAAATCGGTATTGTACATCAATTCAGCCACATTTTTTGGTTCCTTGTGGATTATTACGTTTTTGTTTTGAATTTTCTTTTTAACATTGTCCAGATCGTCAAAATGCTTAAATTCTGGTCCTAAAACAATATTGACCCTTACATTATTGCTTAATTTTTTTAGTACAGTGGATGTATGATTAGAAGGATCACTCCCTCCAAAAATTAATAAAATATCTTCTATTCTAGGCTTTAAATCTTTTTTCTTTTTAAATGAATCAAATTCATCCCTTAAAATTAAATATTTAGGGCCGCAAAAATATTTTGTATTAATATTCTTATTGTAACAATTTTTATTTTCAAAGTTACTACGGACCAGACTCAAAACAACATCAGCATATTTATCATTTTTAGGAGTTAAATTATCGACCATTACTACTTTAGTATCCATGGTGTCTTTTATCATTGATAGTATACTTTCTTTAAAATTCAGATTATCAATAATGGTTAGATTGATATCTAATTTTTTTAAAATATCTTCAATTTCATCATCATCTTCCAATTTAAAAACTGAAAAATTTTCTTCTTCAATTATTTTAATTACATTTTCATTACTTTTGGTTAAAAAGTAAGCTTTAACTCCCAAATTCACCATTAATTCTTTTGCAAATGTTAAGGACCTGTAAACGTGCCCCATTCCCATTTTAGAACTTCCTTCCGTTAAAAAGGCAATATTTATGGTTTTAATAGTATTATCCGGATTTTGTTTTATATCTGAATTTATTTGGGATATTTCTGGATTAAGCTTAAGAAAATTAATTATGTCTTTGACATTTAAATTTTCAAAGTCACCAAGGTTCTGATGAATTATCTTGATAAGATCTAAGTCTTCCTTTGTATCTACTGTTAAACGAATATATTGATTTTTAAGATTTGAAGTGAAATTTAATATTTTATAATTTTCTGGGTGAGATCTAATATAGGGTGTAACGTGTTCCCGGTCAAAATCTAAATCAGCTTTTAAGGATATTTCTTTTAATATGTTTGAATTTACTATTTCTGCACTTATCCCCAATGGAGTATCTAAACAGTAGGTATACTCTGAATTATTCTTAAAATGTGCATATATTAATTTATCTACAAGTTCTATATCTGTAAGAGGATTATCACCGGTAACTCTTACAACAACATCTGCATTAAATTTTTCAGCAGCTTCAACGTACCTTCCAAGCACATCCTTTTCACTTCCACGATAATAGTTTATATTCAAATTTTGTGAGAATTTTTCAACAACATCATCATTCTGGTTATTTGTTGTGGCTATGACAATATCGTCAATAAATTGTGAGTTCTTAAGTTTATTAACTAAAATTTCAAGAAGTGGCTTGTCTCCAATTTTCTCAAGTATCTTACCAGGCAATCTTGTAGATCCCATCCTAGCTTGGATAATTGCAACAACTCTCATCAACATATCAAATCCCATTTCATAGTTTGATTCTTTTTAATATCTTTGTTTGCTGTTTTTCCCACAACCACATCAAAGTATTTCGGTTCTATACCATTTCCTGGCCTCAATACCTTAATTTTATCTTCAGATATTTTCTCTCCCTTATAAATATCTGCGGTAGCTGTGATACTTCTTCTACCCACTAGTTTCATTTCTTCTTCTTCGTCTGTTATCCTTTTCACTCCATCACCCAGTGCAGATTCAGTTATTCTTATGTTTTTAACCATTTGCTCAAATTCTCTAGGATCAAGGGAAAGTTTGTGGTCTGGGCCGGGTAGATTTGTATCCAACGTAAAATGTTTTTCAATTAGATCAGCACCTTTAGCTACTGCCAATGATGGAATTAATAAACCAGTTGTATGATCAGAAAATCCTACAGGAATATTAAACATTTCTTTCAGATTTTTGATAACGCTCAAATTTGTGTCTTCATACTTAGTGGGATAATTAGATACACAATGCATCAATGCAACTTGTTGATTTCCGGAGTTATATATATTATTTAATGATTCTTCGATTTCACCGATTGTTGATACTCCTGTTGATAATATTACCGGTAAATTCTTTTTTGAGACATAATCAAGTAATGGGAAATGTGTTAAATCTCCTGAACTAATTTTATAAACAGGAACATCTATATCATTTAAAAGTTCTGCACTCCCCTCATCAAAAACACTGGCTGAAAACATTATCTCATTATCTTCAGCAAGATTGGCGAGTTCAATCCATTCATCTTGTGTAAATTCGAGTGATTTGAAAAGATCGAAATACTCCTCATTTTCACTGATAAAATCTTCAGTTTTAAATATTTGGAATTTTACGACATCTGCACCTGTTTTAGAAGCGGCTTTAACAAGTTTTTTGGCAGCCTTAAAATCTCCATCATGGTTTAGTCCAGCTTCTGCTATTATAAAAGTTTGCTCACCTGAACCAATTTTAGTATTTCCTATTATAACTTTTTCCATAATTACACCTTATAATAGTCTATTATTTTCTTAACAGCAAATATAACATCTTCTACATCTTTATCTTCCATTTTTGGATATATTGGTAATGAAATTTCATTTTTGTACAAAGAGAATGCATTTGGAAAATCACTACTTTTAAAATCGTATTTTTCTTTATAGTATGGATGTATATGTAATGGTATAAAATGGACACTGGTACCTATATTTTCTGCTTTTAAGGATTCTATGAATTCATTTCGACCAATACTTAACAAATCTTCGTTTATTTGTATAGGATATAGATGCCATGCATGTGTTGTGTAACTTTTAGCTGTGGGAGTTGTTATTTGAGAAATTCCATTAAATGATTTGTTATACTTGGCAACAATTTCTTCTCTTCGTTTTTGCATCTGATCTAATTTTTTTAACTGATGGATACCAATACTTGCCTGTAAATCGTTCATATTGTATTTATATCCAGAATATAATATTTCATAGTACCATGATCCTTCAGAAGAATATCTTTTCCATGCATCTTTACTAATCCCATGCAAACTGAGTATTCTCATCTTATCTGCTAAATCTCCATTGTTTGTAGTGATCATTCCTCCCTCGGCGGTAGTAATATTTTTGGTTGCATAAAAACTAAAACATGTAACATCAGCTATGCTTCCAATTATTTTATTTTTATATTTGGAACCTATTGCATGAGCTGCATCTTCTATAACATAAAGATCATATTTTTCTGCAATATCCATTATTTTATCCATTTCGCATGCATGTCCTGCATAATGGACAACAATAATGGCCTTGGTTTTATCTGTAATTTTTTCTTCGATCTTTGTTGGATCAATGTTGTAAGTGTCTTTTTCAACATCTATAAAAACAGGTTTAGCATTTACATTTATTATCACTTCAGCAGTAGCTGCAAATGTATAGGGGGTTGTTATTACTTCATCACCATTTCCAATCCCTAAAGCAACAATTGCAAGGTGCAATGCAGCAGTACAAGAGTTAACTGCTATAGAATATTTTGAGTTCACTTTTTCAGAAAAGATAGCTTCAAAATGGAATGTTTTAGGCCCAGTTGTAATCCAATCAGAATTTAAAGTATCAACTACTTCCTTTATTTCATCTTTACCAATCGAATGTTTAAAAGGAGGTAAAAATGAATTTCTAACAGGTTTACCATTAATAATTGCCGGTTTTAACATATTATCAACTTATATCGTTATTTTTATGTTAATAACATATCGTTAAGGGTAAATTAAATTTATAGTTAAGGTTATTAACTATTAAATTCTCAAACGACATGTAATTTTTTCTAAATTTAATTTTAGTTTTCCAGATATAATCCAAAATCCGGATAAATTTGAGTTCTTCTATTATTTATATTAGTTTTATTAATAAATAAATATAATGGAATAAAAATTACTCTAACGTCTAATTTGGTGAAACATTTGAATGAATATAAAATCTTTGTACAAAGAATTGGTTTGATAGGAATTACAAATGTTTTAATAGCTTTAAGTTCATTAATATTGCTTCCCATAGTAACTAAAAGTTTTACAATTAATGATTATGGTATTTGGGTAATAATTAACACAACAATAACATTAATTCCTGCCTTTGCATCTCTTGGATTGCCTTACACCATGGTTAGATTCTTATCTGCAGAGAAGGATAAAGAAAAAATAAAGGAAGATTTTTATTCCATAGCGAGTATTGTATTAATTTCGTCGTTCATTATATCTGCTTTGTTGTTTTTATTTTCTAATTATGTTGGAAGCGTTCTATTTAATGGAGATGTTAATTTAGCAAAGTTAGTATCTGTCATTGTTTTCTTAACGTGTTTAAATGCATTTTTACTCAGTTTCTTCAGGACTTTTCAGCAAATGAGAAGATATTCTTTCATTTTGATTATACAAACATATTTAGCCATATTTCTTGTTTCTTATTTTGCAATTAATGGATTTGGACTTTTTTATGCGGCTATAGGAATTTTAATTGCAAATATAATCACATTTGTCATAATGATCCTGTTTATAGTTAGTAATATTGGGTTTAAAATTCCTAAATTTGAAAATATGAAGGAATTCCTATCATTTGGTCTTCCAACTATTCCTGCGAATTTATCGTCATGGGTAGTTGATTCCAGTGACAGATATGTAATTGGAATTTTGTTAGGTTCTGCATTTGTTGGATATTATTCACCAGGTTATACACTGGGTAATATGTTAGTAATGGTTTTTGCTCCATTTTCTATTTTATTGCCATCTGTTCTCCCAAAGTACTATGAGGAGAATAAAATTGAAAAAGTTAGAATATTCATAAAATATTCAATGAAATATTTCCTTTTACTCGCAATACCCGCTGCATTTGGATTATCACTTCTTTCAAAGCCTATATTAATGGTATTAACAACCCCTGCAATAGCTTTAAACGGTTATCTTGTAACACCATTTGTTGCAGCAAGTGCTCTTCTATTTGGAGTTTATGCAATTGCAGGTAATGTATTAATTTTAGAAAAAAGAACTAAGTTGATGGGTACCGTATGGTTAATTGCTGCTGTTTTGAATTTAAGCCTTAATATTTTATTTGTTCCCATTTTTGGTATTTTAGGTGCAGCTGCAATTACATTAGTAGCATATTTAATGGCATTTATTCTCACATTATTTTATTCTTCTAAACAATTCAAATTTGATTTTGACTTGATCTTTATAGTGAAAAGTTTAGTAGCATCAATTTTGATGACAGGTATAATTATTTGGATGAATCCTCAAGGAATCCTAAGTATCATTATTACAGTCATAATAGGATCTGTGGTTTATTTTATTGTATTAATAATTCTAAGGGGGATAAACAGGGAAGAATTTAAATTCATCAAACAATTATTGAGTTCAGAAAATGTTTAAATTAAATAATATCCCTCTTAAATTTTCATTATTTAAAATTTAACCTTAAATATTCTATTTTTTTAAATCATTAAATTAATATTTTATACTTAAATAAATACAAACATGAATTTATCAGTACAAAAAAGGTTTATTTAACCAGTTATTTCATATTAGAAAAATTAGTTCTTAATAGGGTTGTTTAGTTGAATTTAAGAATTTTTAACTATTACTATTTTTATGAAATTATCAGAATACATTGGATTAAACCACAATATAAAACTAGAAGTCATTATGGACTGTATAAATGGATCATTAAGTTAATGGTTATTGATACAACTATCACATATGATTTTCAATTTTAAAAGAACATAATTGGATAATTTAAGATAATAAATGAAAAGATATTGTTATATATATATATAAAAGTGATATTAAAAATACTATTCTAACCATTGGAACATATAACTTGTTCAATTATAATAGAAATAGATCTAGATTTCTGATTCAATCTAAATTAACTATTAAACTCTTTTGTATCATACAATAACATTTCCAATTGGATATTAATATTCATCTTATGATCCAATAACATTTTGAGAACCTATCAAAGAGTTAATATCAGAAATATAGTATAATACTTTTAAATCTCTGTATATTCCATTAAATAAAATTTAATGGAAAGAAATGTTAAGTTAGGATATTCCTCACTTATATGGGGCTAATTTAGATAAATAAAATTTAAATAGGAACCATTAAAATGAATAATCAGTTTTTTATCCTAAAAAAAGAAGAAATTAATGGTTAAACAAAGAAAAACCCCATTATAATTCGAGTAGTGATATTGGCATCTAAAGGCTAATACACAACACAATAAGCCCAAATAAAGTCCATCAAGAAGAATTGATAACTATTGTTTTAGTGATTAAAATCACGATCTTGCTTATTTTTATATATATGCTAGTGGGTATACTAGTGATTCTGTATTACAATTTATAATTAGGTGAACATATGATGAGAAAATGGATATTTTTTACATTTTTATTGGGGATGTGTTTGATTTCAATGCAATCTATTAACGCTGCAACAATAACAGTAAACCCTGGAGGTAGTATTCAAAGTGCAGTTAATCATGCTACAAATGGAGATACTATAGTTGTTAATGCTAATGGTACAAAAGCTTATACTTATAAAGAAAGTGTTAATATCAACAAGAAAATTAACATAATATCGAAGGGAAAAGTCACAATCCAAGCAAAAAACAGTGGTTCTTCTGTTTTTACAGTGAATAGTGGTGGTTCAGGTTCAACCATTAAGAATTTTATATTGACAAAAAGTAATTACTGTATTTATGTAAATAATGCGGTAAATACTATTATTTCGGGTAACACCATTATAGGTGCATCTTTAGTAGGAATCCAGTTTAATGGAAATATTAAAAACTCAAAAATTCTTAATAATTACATAACCGGTCTAAATAAAAATTATGGAAATGGTATTAGCTTCCAATTTCCACCTACTACAAGCTTAACATCTTACAATGTTATATCTGGAAATATAATCAAAAATTTCTTACATGGTATACTCTTTAATGCCAAAAGTTCACACAACGATGTAACAAATAATAAAATTTATTGTTCCGGATATGCTGGTGCAGGAATTTGGGCTACACAAGATTCCAGTTACATGAAAATAACTGGAAATACTGTATCAGGAGCTCAAGATGCAATAGCTGTTCAAAAAATTGGAGCCGGACAAGCAACCCATTATACAATCAGTAATAATATAGTTAAATACAGTCAAAATGGATTATGGGTCTGCTTAAGTGATAGTACAATTTCCAATAACCAAGCAATTTACAATAAAATTAGCGGATTAGATATTACCGGTGGAAACAATAAAATTTCCAAAAATATTGTAAAATATAACAAAGTTTGTGGAATAGCTTTATGTACTTCAACAACAACAGAAATCAACACATTATCAGGCAATATATTAGCAGGTAATGCTGGAAATTATTATATAACTGGACTTGGAAAACTTGTAGGACTATAATATTTTCCATTCCATCTTTCTTTTTTTGAAAATATAATTTTTCCAAAAAATTTAACTAATTATTATTTAAAATGCTAGTACAAAAATCTCACACATTATTTTTTTAAATTATAGTTAAATATTATTAATAAAAATTAATGGAAAACTTATTTAAAGGAAATTTATTCACATAACAAAACCTAAAAATATTTAAAATTGATTTGATCATTTCCAGATTAAATAATTAGCCTGATTTTAATTTGTTAAAAAAATAATTAAATATTAATTAAGATGTTATTATTTTATTTAATAAGTTTAAATGATTGTTATTAATTATTAATGTTAATATAAAAAAAAGTATTTATAGCTTTATATTAAAATGCAATTGGATATATAAGCAATTTTGAAAATAACACATACATCCTAATTAAAAATAAAAAATTTAGTAAATTCATTTGATATTTTTGATATAAAAAGTAAAATGGGATTATAATTAATTAGTTTAACTTTAAAAAATTTTTAGAAATAATCATTCCAAATGTTATGAAATTAAATATGTTATTTCCAAATTCCGGGCGGTTTATATATGTATAGTGAAGTACCAAAAGTTTAACACTATTTGTCTATTAAACCGGGTAAAAGTGTTTTTAAGTTAGTTAAATACAAGATATATTGGGATACATAGATTCAATAAGTTTAATAAATTATGTATTTAACTATAAATATCATTAATGGTTTTTCCATTACTAATTTCAACTTTTATCATCCTTAAATTTTTTTTAAACCCCTCATTTTCAAATAGACAAAAACTATGTCTTTAAATAGTTGATAAACAGTTAATGCTGACTCCAAAATGTAATTAGTGAATCAAATGTTAATTAGTAGGATTTTTTTAATTTTATATTATAAAAATGTTGTATCATCTCAAAGAGCCCAAATATCCAACCTAGAATTATATATTATCCATGGACAATAATACAATATTAAACAACAAATTTTAGTTTATTAATAATTAACTAGTGAGTGAAAACATGATTAGAGAAAAATTCTTAGGTTATGTTAATAAAAATCAAACATCACTTATTTCGAGGATATTCTTCAATGTTCGTAGGGTTTTAAGGGATTTAAGTTTATTTTTTGCAACTTTAACTGGTTATATTCCGTCTCATGTGATAAGACAGGTGTTGTATCGTAATGTTTTTAAAATTAATATACCATCAGATTCTATAATATATTGGAGATGTAGATTTTACAATCCAGCAGGAGTTAACATAGGACATAATTCTATTATAGGTAATGATAGTTTTTTAGATGGGCGTAATGGTATTTATATAAGTGATAATGTCAATGTAGCTGGAGAAGCAAGATTATTCACAGAACAACATGATATAAACAGTTCTAATTTTGCATCTACTGGTTCTCCCATTTATATTGAGGATCATGTTTATATTGGATCGCGTGTGACTATATTACCTGGTGTTAAAGTCGGGAAAGGAGCAGTAGTTGCATCAGGAGCTGTTGTTACTAAAGATGTCATGCCATGGACTTTAGTTGGTGGTGTTCCTGCCAAGTATATAAAAAACAGACAAAAAGTGGAATATAAATTAGATACTGATCACAGATTTTTTTTCCAATAAATAATTTTATGATAAAAAAAATATTCTTTTTAAATTTTTAGATGGCTTAGATAGTAAGTTCTTTTATTTCTGAAAATTGTTTTATCATTTGTTAATGTAGGAATAATTAATGAAGTTTTAACTTAATACTAAAACGGGTATTATTGTTTCATCTACATCTACAGTAATAGCAATTATATAATTCATATTTTCATCCTCAAATACAATATCTAAATCTCCATATTCTTCTTGTTTTTGAGTTAATATGGATATTAAATCACTTATTTTATAGGCAGTTATCATTTAGATACTCTCATTACTAATTTTATGAAAATTATTTATCAATAATGGATAAAACCAACAGCGGGCATAATTAACTGTCAGGCCATGAATATTATATGAACCATTTATCTAATTCGATCGGATATTTATCCGTTACAATTAATTAATATAATATTAAATAATAAATTGAAAGTTAGAATATTCTAAATTCTTTTTTTAAGGAGTTCAAAATTTATAGATTTTATTTTGATAATACTCCTTCGTATAATTCTTCATAATCCTTTGAAATTTTATTCCATGGCTGGATCTTTTTTGTGAATGGACCTATGGTCACATCTTTTTTATAAACATCAAGTATTGTACCAGCTACTTCATGGGGTTTTGGTGGATAATCCACAATAAAACATCCTGGTTCATTTGAAAATTCTTTCAAAGCAGCACTTTCTGTAATTATACACGGGGTTCCAAGAACCAATGCCTCTGCAACTGTTATGCCATAAGCTTCTGATCTAGAGAGCAGCAAAAATATATCAGAGTCTTTTATCTTTTTTAAGAGCTTATCACGAGATAAAAAAGGTTTCCAAACTATATATTCATCAAGTTTAAGCTCCTTTGATAACTCCAAAAGATTTTTTTTCTCTGGTCCCTCACCAACTACTGTTAAAATTACATTTTTTACCCCAAAATCATGTATTAAAGCATTCAAACTTTCTAATAAAAAATCAACACCCTTTCGTGTTATAAGATAGCCTGTATAGAGAAGATTGATCTTTTTGTCCCCATTAATTTCCTTAGATTTATCAACACCAACAATATTTTTGGAGAGGTCTATATCTTGACTTTCTAAATGATCAAGCACATTTACTCCGGTCGGTATTACTCTTAATTTGTTAGGATCCACATTTAAGATATCTATGGTGCTTTTCGCTTCAAATTGGGATACAGAAGTAATGTAATCACAAAGTTCTATTGCTCTTTTGCCGAAATAATTATGGATGCCCATGAAATATTTCCCTGCTACCGTTCCAGGAGCTATATCATGGTAGGGTGAGAAAATTAGTGGAATACTTGGATTGAGCCTTTTTATTGTATGAATAACCTCAATTGATTGTAGTGTATGATAACCATTAACATGAATAACATCAGGATTAATATTTTTAAGATTATTTTTTAAAAATTGATATATGCCCAAGCTCAAACCATAGAAATATTTATCTAACAGTGAAGATACTCTAATTATCTTAAAACCTTCATAGACTTCTTCATCTGGAAGATTTGCAGGGTTAGGTTGTAAAACAACGCATTCATGACCCATTGTAGATATATTTTTGGCTATCTCCCGCACAACCATATTAATTCCTCCGGGATGTGTGGTCTCCATATAATTTATGAGTAGTACCTTCATTATTTCCCTCCTTTATGTTTGCTTTGAACAAATGATGATATTGTTCAGTGATTTTATCCCAAGAATATTCACTTTTAACCCTTTTAAAAGCCTTAGATTTGAGTTCAAGATAATTTTCTGGATTATTTTCTACTTGATTTATTTTATTTTTAAGATCATCAGAATCCTTGAAGTAGAGAGCTGTATCTTCACATACTTCCCTGTTGAATTGATTTTCATGAGCAATAAGAAGACTTTCCATAGCCATAGCTTCTACTAATGAGGGATTTGTACCTCCTACAGAGTGTCCATGTAAATATCCGAAACAATTCTGTCTTAACATGTTTAAAACTTCAAGATCGTAGATTCCTCCGGTGAAAACAATTTTTTTATCTTTAGATTTTCCTTTAACAATATTTTTGATATATTCTTCATACTGTGGTGAATCAAAATTACCAACAATTATTAATGGTTTTTTTGCATCACTCTGGATGTAACCTTCTATTATGGTATGAATATTATTTTCAGGCTCTAGTCTTGCAACTAATAGCCAATATGCAGGATTTATTTTGATTCCATATTTTAATATCTCTGGAAGTTTTTCATTATCCCATTTGACAGGTGGAATTTCATCTGCACCATAGGCTATGTAGGATGATTCCATATTATATTTTTTATCATAATACTCTTTTATACCCTTAGAATCAGCTATTATCCTGTCTGCCCAAAAGGAACCCATTTTTTCGTTTATTTTTAGAAGGATTTTTATTGAAGAGCTAAATTTAGCTCTTTTCCATTCAAATCCATCTGGATTCAAGTACAATGTTTTTCCAAATAATTTTGGTATGAAAAAAAACAGTGCTGCACTGTATCCTAGCATGTAAACTTGTTCTGCCTTGCGACTGGCCATGAACAGTGAATATACATCGTAGAGGATCTCATAGATCATACCCATTATCGGTGATTTAGGATGTTTTATTGGAAAATAGAATAGGTTTACACCATTGAATGTAGATGAATAACTTTTTTCACCAGGATGTTCACAGCTTACATGTATAGTGTATCCTCTTTTTACTAAATTTTGACTTAAAATTTCTGTAAAACATTCAAATCCACCATAATTATTGGGAATACCACGACTTCCTATGATTGCTATTGAAGGTTTTTTTTGTTCTTGATCATTCATTTTGGATCATTCCACTTTCATTTTTTTTGTGAAAAAAATTTTCTTTTTACCTGTTCTCATCTTTACTCATATTCTATACACCATCTCTAATAAAATCTTCTATTTGTTAGTGAAATAAGATGTGATAAGCCCAAATAGATAGTAATATGATAATAAAAAAGAACGTCCATATAACGTTTGATATCCAATTAAACCAGACTAAAAATTGCGATACGACAGACCGTAAAATCCTCAAAGGAAATGTTATCTTAGGGGAATTATGATCTGTTTATGTCAAAATTGGAGAGTAAATAAATGGAATAAATGTACACGCTCAATAAATCACTTATTTATAATATAAGATTGTTATAAAACTTATAATTAATTTATAGTATAATAATAAAGTTTTTATATATTTTTAAGTGATTAAATTAATTATAAAGCAATAAAAGATGGAAATATTTCGTAAAAAAATAATTTTACTTATAAATAGTGATTATTGTGATATAATTCACAGATTCTTTTCTTTATAATAAAAGATTTGTGAATATGGTTTTTAAACATTTTTTGTGATCATTTTCACAATATCAACTAAAATTGTTAAAGATTTTGTGAAGCAGTATAATTAATAGGAGAAGTCCGTATCATTTTATAAAATTGATTAATATAACCAATTTGACAAAATCATATTTTTAATATGACATTTAAATCATTCACAAAATATCATATCTGAAAATAGAAGAAATATGGGATTAATATATAAAACAGTTTAAAGATGGAATTTGGATTTTATTTACTAATCACAAGAAGATTATTTAACCTTAATAAATATGAATGATATTTAAGGATTTTTTATATTTTAAACAAATTTATTAAATCTGATTAATCTATTTCATTACTGTTTTAAAATATTATTTGAAGTAAATAAATAAGATTTTACGTTTTATTAATTATATTATCAAATAATTTCATAAAATGCAATTAGGTGAATATGGTCACAATAGGATGCAATACATATTTATTGAAGTATGTTCATAATATGAATTAGTTTGTTAACAGGCAGAAATTTCGATGCAGATAATAATGACAATTATTCGAAAATATACGATCTATTAAATTTGGGGGAGGGGATTTTCATGCCGGAAGTTACTGCAGTTATACCTGCGTATAATGAGGCATTATCTATTGGAAGCATAGTTTTACAAGCCAGCATGTTTGTTGATAGAGTAATAGTTATTGATGATGGTAGTACAGACAATACCGCAAGAATAGTAGAGTTAACAGGAGCAGAACTAATTAAACACCCCAAAAACATGGGTAAAGGAGTAGCTCTTAAAGATGGTTTTAAAGCGGCAAGAAATTCTGACATAATTGTCACTTTAGATGCAGATGGTCAGCATAAAACATCAGAAATACCAAAACTATTAAAACCTATAATCGATGGAAAAGCTGATATAGTTAATGGAAGTAGGTATATTAATGGTAATCGGAATGACACCCCAATATATCGCCGATTAGGGCAGATTGTGCTTGATAAAGCAACTAATTTTAATGTTAATAATAATGTAACCGACAGTCAAAGTGGTTTCAGAGCTTTTTCTAATAGAACATTATCTGCATTTCGATTTGATCAAAATGGTTATGGTATTGAAAGTGAAATGTTAATCGAAGCCTCAAATGCTAATTTTAAAATTCAAGAAGTAGAGATAGATGTGAGATATGATGTGGATGGTTCCAAAAAAAATCCTATAACACATGGTTTAGGTGTTTTATTTGATATTATTCGGGAGATGAAGTTTCACAAGCCAATTTATTATTATACATTTCCAGGATTTTTTTTGATTGTTCTGGGTTTAATATTAAGTTCAATATTCATCACAGATTATTTAATTGGTCGAAGCCATTCTTTAACACCAACGACATTTGCAGTTCTATTAACCATAATTGGGACATTTATCTCATTTACCGGAATTATTCTTCAATCGGTAAGTGGCATGATCGATAGAACGTTAGGT
>Ga0224559_1000915_pt1 | contig 17250 bp, 18 predicted proteins | sample 714S33034metaG_FD_180676 | JGI IMG/M metagenome (GOLD analysis project Ga0224559, IMG submission 180676) | Peat soil microbial communities from Stordalen Mire, Sweden - 717 S3 30-34 | ecosystem: Environmental > Terrestrial > Soil > Wetlands > Peat | place: Sweden: Norrbotten County, Stordalen... | reverse complement strand
CTGTCAAGGTCTTACTGATTAACTTTTTCCTCAATATTTTTGTTTCTTGAAGATTTGATAACTTATATGATAAACAAAACCTGTTAGGAAAGGTTTTCTATATGCAGAAAATTGATCTCATCATTATTGGCGGTAAAGCGCTTCTGCTTGATTCTAAAAACACATGTCTTGATCATGCGGCCATTGCGATCAACACCGGCGACATAATCGCTGTTGACCATACTGAACAAATAACAAAACAATATCGCGCAAAAAAAACCATCATTGCCCAAGATTCCCTGATTATGCCCGGCTTTGTCAACTGTCATACGCATGCGGCAATGACCTGCTTCCGTGGCATTGCTGATGACCTGGAACTCATGGATTGGCTCAATAATTACATATTTCCCGCTGAAGCCAAAAACGTGAATAAAGAACTGGCCTACTGGGGATCGCTTCTAGCCGCCGCCGAGATGATCAAGTCCGGAACTACCACCTTTTGCGATATGTATATATTTGAAGATGAAACCGCCCGGGCAGCAAAATCTGCCGGCATACGCTGTCTTGTCGGCGAAGTGCTCTTTGATTTCCCCTCCCCTAATTTCAAAACCACGGCGGAGGGCATTGCCTACACAAAGATGCTTATCGAAAAATGGGCCGACGATTCACTAATCAATATCATTGTCGAGCCACACGCACTTTATTCCTGCTCCCCTGCCCTGTTGATCGAAGCAAAAAAGCTTGCCAACAATTATCATGTGCCTTTGGGATTTCATCTTTTAGAAAACGCCGCCGAAAAAAAACAACTCAAAGAAAAATTCGGAAAAAGCGCCGTTTCGTTTCTCAAAGACATCGGTTATCTTGACGAACATTTAATCGCGTTTCATTGTGTTTGTTTTTCAGAAGAAGACATAAAATTGTTTGCTGAGCATGGCTGTAAAATCTCCCACAATCCCGCCAGCAACATGAAACTCGCCAGCGGCATAGCTCCTGTACCGGAGATGCAAGCGGCCGGTATCACCGTCGGTCTGGGAACAGATGGTTGCGCCAGCAACAACAATCTGGATATGATCAAAGAAATGTCCACGGCCGCCAAACTGCACAAGGTGGCCCGGCTTGATCCGACAGTAATGGACGCACGGACAGTCGTGCGCATGGCTACTATCGAAGGCGCGAAAGCTCTCGGTATGGAAAAGATAACCGGCTCTCTGGAAGCGGGGAAAAAAGCTGATATAATTATTATAGGCCTGAACGAACCTCATTTGACGCCGCTTTATAGTGAATATTCTCATCTTGTTTACGCGATGAGCGGCGCTGATATTGATACGGTAGTAATAAACGGTAATATTGTCATGGAAAATCGTAAACTATTAACTATCAACGAAACTGAAGTCATGCAAAAGGTAAGAGAAATTGCTGTTAATATAAAAAATAGTCTGCAAAAATAAAGGAGATAATAAAATTTATGCAATTACATAATTACTCTATCCACCATAAGTTAATTATTATTTTAATTTTGCTGTTCCCTATAAGTTCCATAGCGACAGTGAAGGAGGTCACCCTTTTTCCTAATTCCGCGAAAATATCGGAAACAGCAAAAATTAATCCTCAATGTGATAAAGGAAAATGCCTTTCTGTCATAACCCTGCCCTCACAGGCTGATCCGGAATCGCTTGTTGTTTCGCTTCCGCCGCAGAGCCGCGTGAAAATCGAAGACGTGCAAGTAAAACCAATCCAAGTTCAAGATGAAATCAAAATCGCCGATCTGCGCAAGCAAATTGCCGGGCGGGAAGAAGAAAGAAAAGAGATGCTGGCAAAGTTGCAGGCGCTCGAAGTACAGCTTCAGTTCTGGCAGGCGCAAACAAAAGCAAAAACAAAAACACTTGCCGATACCAGTAAATTAGCCGACGCTATCGGGAAAAATGTCCGGAGGGATCATCAAGAAAAATTAACAATCGAAACTCAGTTGGAAAAAATTGACCAAAACATTAAAAAACTTAAAGAAGAATTAAATCAAGCTGCCGGTAAAAAAGAAACTGCCTGGGAAATAACTTTAACAACATCCGGCTCCGGCCAAAACGAAATAGCGCTTTCCTACACCTACTCTCTCGCGGGTTGTGGTTGGCTTCCCCTTTATCGTATCGAGGCCTTACCCGCCGATAAAATTATTTCTTTTAGCTGGGACGCGGAAATATGGCAATCCTCAGGTGAGGATTGGAAACAAGTACAATTAAACGTAGCCACTTTGCAACCAATAATAAACGTTGCTCCTCCCGAATTACCGGAATGGATTATTAAACCCCGAGTGCTTTATAAAGCATCACGAAGTAAAAATATTGCCGCCGCGCCTTTAATGGAGAAAGAAGCCTCTGACAATGAAGCTCTGGGCGCAATGCCTGCGGAAACCCAAAATACTACTTATTCTATCTGGTCGCTGGGCAAAAAGAATATTCCGGCCGGTTACCGGCAGCGCCTGAAAATCAAAGATGAATCCTGGCCTGCTGAATTTCTTTTTCTGGCGCGTCCCGCTATAAATCCGCAAGCTTTTGTCCGTGCTTTGGTTAAACTGGATAAGCCCGCTGAAATACCTTCCGGGCAGGCGATCTTCGTTATTGATGGAGCTATATTGGGCAAACGTGAATTTTCCTTTGCCGGTTCCGAGGGAGAACTTTTCTTCGGAACAAGTCCGCTGATTTCTGTTACCTCTTCGACGATAGCCGACCAGTCCGGCGAAAAAACAATTTTTCAGGATAAACAAACCAGAAGCTGGCAATGGCTTATTGAGGCAAAGAATTCCAGCAATGCCGATATTAAATTGCGTATTGAAGAACCGGTTCCTCAGGCGCGTAACAAAAAAATAAAGTTGAACTTCAAGCAAAATCCGGAACCGGCGGAAAAAGACCACGCCAAATTTGTCTGGCTTCTGGATGTGCCCGCCGGACAGAAAAAAACCATACAAAATAATATTGAGCTGGATGCGCCAAACGATATAAATATTGATTTCGGCTGGAGATAATTTCTCGCCGATATTTATTCCAATTACAAATCAAAAATGCCGCTCAAAAAATATAAAGAAAGGCCGCTCCGGTTGTTTCCGGGCGACCTTTCCTATTGTGTCATTTGGTTACGAGTGGACCGTTTCTAAGTCGATAATAAATTATTTTGCTAAGTAAATGTCAAAGAATAATATTTATAGCTCCAGCAAAACGTTGGTTTGCGGCGATATTGAAGAGCTTTGTTGTTAATATATTTCATCATGACTACCGAGATCAATTGGAATTATTTTATCATCCTTGATCAAAAAAATAATAGAAATACGATAAGAAATGTTTATGGAGACTAAATATAGTTCAGATAACTTTCCGTGCAGTTTATGTAAGCGTAACGAAGGATGGTATGGATTGATTTCTAATATTTTTAATGTTTTTTCATATTGCGATATTAAATCGGGATGTCTTTTGATAAATTTTCTGGCCCTTTTTAAATAACTGTCAGTATATAAGATTTCAGCCATGAGTTATTCTCTTGATGTGTTTTTCCACTGTCTCTTTAATAAATTTTCCTTCTTTAATGTCTCTTTTTGATTCCAGCAAAGCCGCTTCCAGTTCGCATTCTCTTAAATAATTATATTTTTCGATAGGCAGAACAACAAACTTGTTTTTCCCTCTGACAGTAATTATAACTTCCGTCCCATCGGCGGTCTCATCGTTAAGGATGGTTACACCCTTTGTTTTCAATTCATTTGCTGTAATTGTTTGCGCCATGTTAAATAATCCTTATTCTAGTGCTGTTAGTAGTACTATAAATAAGTTTATTTGTCAACTTTTTTTATAGGCATACGGTGCAAAGGTTAAGTTAATTATTCATATTCTTCCAAATACCTCCCAATATAACCGCGCACACGTTCTTTGGGTTGAAATATTCCAAAATGACCTTCGCAAAGAGTATCGGCGTCGAGAGCTAATAAAATTTGCATGGATTTTTTCCATGCTTCAATATCGGAGCCGAAGGCTGCGTGAAATGGCCCATGAATGTCCTGCCCGAAAAGAACCCTCTTCCCCTCCCTGTCCAGATAAAGAGAAATAGAACCGGGCGTGTGGCCGGGTGTATGCAGACAATGCAATTCTTCCTTACCAAATCTTAATATTTCGTGGGAACAGGATAGCTTCCTGTCAACTTTAGTTGGCGGAAAAGTTGTGCCATACCAGTTTGCCGCTGTTTTGAGAGAATCGCCAATTTCCACTGCCTTCGCGTCCAGTTCGTGAATCAAAATTTTTATACCGTATTGATTTTTAAAGAAAGGCGCCGAGCCTATATGGTCTATATGGCAATGCGTCAGTATCAAATGAGAAATATTGGCGGGATTTAAGCCGAGTATTTCAATATTGCGCACAATCTGAGAAGCGCTTCTACCGGCTCCTGAATCGATCAAAACCAGATCACCGGCGAAATCGATCAAGTATATTGCCGCGTCATCGGCTGATGTTATTCCGGGGCCACCGATTAAATAAACTCCACTGATTATTTCCTCAGTGTTTGTCATCATGAGAGTAATCCTTAAATTATCCTAAATTTTTCATGCCACTTCTAAATCAGAGATGATATCGAGGCGGCAGTGAAACTCGAATTACAGTTACGCAGTGAACTGTAATTCGTTGGTTAAACTGTCCCGCTTCAGCGGGGCAAGGAGCAAACCGACGACGCTGCCAACAAAGATAACGCTTTGATTTAGAAGCGGTATTATGGTTGGAAAGTTCCGATGATTTCGTTAATATCTTTTATTTTATTATTGGAGAGATAATTTTTTATCCCCTCTATTACATCAATGGTGGCATGGGGATTGATAAAATTGGCTGTGCCTATTTGCACTGCTTTTGCACCCAGAATTAAAAATTCCAACGCATCTTCAGCGGTCATTATTCCGCCAATCCCGATAACCGGCACGGAAACTCTTCTGATTACTTGCCAAACCATCCGCAGCGCCACCGGCTTTATAGCCGGACCGGATAATCCTCCAGTAATATTTTTTAAATGCGGCTTTCTTGCTTTTAAATTAACGGACATGCCCGTCAAAGTATTGATTAATGATATCGCATCCGCGCCTGCTTTTTCCACCGCTTCCGCAATAATCGCAATATCAGTAACATTGGGGGTAAGCTTAACTATAACAGGCTGGCTGGTTTCATCTTTTACTATACGTGTTACTCTGGCGGCAATTTTCGGATCGGAACCGAAACTCACCCCGCCTTTATTTACATTAGGGCAGGAAATATTTACTTCCAGTGCGTGTACGCCCTTCGCTGCACTTAGTTTCTTCGCCACTTTTTTATATTCATCGTAAGTTTCACCGTAGATATTGGCAATAACCGCCACATCGTAATTGCGCAGGAAGGGAAGTTTTTCTTCAATAAAAGTATCCACTCCGATATTCTGCAAACCCACGGCGTTGAGCATACCGCCGGCCGTTTCCATGATTCGCGGCGGCGGATTTCCCAACCGTGGTTTCAGCGACAACCCTTTGACAACAATAGCGCCAAGCCTGTTTAAGTCAACATAACCGGAATATTCCTCGCCGTAACCAAAAGTGCCCGACGCCGTCATTACCGGATTTTTTAATTTCAGCTGCCCTATATTTACGGCCATTTGCGGAGATGTCTTTGATTTCATTTTATCCCTAAATTAATCCCATATTATATCCGCCAGATTAAATACCGGACCATCAGCACAAACCCGCTTATAATTGAGAGTGCCTTTTTGATCTTTTATGGCTACCGCGCAACCCATGCAGGCTCCCGTGCCACAGGCCATCCGCTCTTCCAGCGACACCTGACAACTGAATTTACTTGTATTCAATATTTTCGCCAGCGACTTGAGCATTTCTTTGGGACCACAGGCATAAATGACGGTATTTGCCGGCGAAAATTTTTTTATGTTTTTTTGAAAAGCTTGCGTTACCAAACTTTTGGTCCCGAGAGTTCCATTATCAGTACAAACGGTAATATCGCGGCAAAGCTTTTGCAGTTTATCTAATCCAACTATCGCAGAGGCTCTTTGAGCACCCAGATATACAGTTATTGCCGATGTAAAAAGACAAGCGCTCCGGCATAAATGTTCGATCAACAATGATAGAGGAGCTATCCCGATTCCTCCAGCGATAAAAACAATGTTTTCTTTGACGGTGGAAATTTCGAAGCCGTTACCCAACGGTCCATGGATTTCCACTTGCGATCCTTTAATCAACCCGGCTAGAATTTGTGTTCCCTTGCCCACGACACGATAGAGCAATTCAATCGAACAGAAACTTTTCCCACGGGAAAAAGAATAAATGCTGATAGGACGCGACAAGAACGGGTCATTTAATCCGGCTATACGAATCATGACAAACTGACCCGGCAAAGGATCGTGAAAGGAAGAGGCAACTTTCATTTTCATCAGAAAGCAGTCTTCCTGAATTTCTTCGTTTCTTAAAATCTCCCCGATGTAAATGTCTTTGGTCATTTTTTTATCTTTACTTCTTTATGTCCGCCCACATGATTAAGGCGTCTTCATGTGTGTCTGTATAATAAAGCGGTCTGATTCCTTTTACTACAAAACCGCATTTTTCGTAAAGCTTTATTGCCTCGGTATTTGATTTTCTGACTTCTAATGTTTGGTCTGTAATTTCATTTTTCCCTGCGATTTCTGCCATTGCTTCCATAAGATTAAAAGCAAGACCTTGCCTTCGATACTCTTTTTTTACCGCCAGATTGTGCAAATGAACTTCATCTGCAACAAGCCAGAAAATAATATAGGCGACAATGACACTATTCTCCTCAACATTCATCCGCGCAGCAAGACACACAGAATGAGTGCTGCCCAGTTCTCTTGTAAACATGCCCTCCGTCCAAGGTGATGGAAAGGACTCTCGCTCAATATCAAGTATATCCGGCAGGTCAGTATTGTTCATCAGATCAATTATAACCTGAGGGGCAACTTTTTCATAAGACATGGAAAAATTCCAAAAGTACGGCTGCAACTAAAAATATTGCACAAAAAACGGGAATTGCTTTCTGAAGTTTTAGCATATTAATGGCCACGGCAATCCCCAACAACGGCAGAAAATGATATGTGAAAGAAAGGGTTGATATGACCGTCGCATTTAATTTAGGATACAGCCAGATTACAGAAGGAATAAAGATCAACAGAATTGCCAAAATATAAAAGACATCGAATAAAAATACTTTAATTAATCCTAAATAATTTTTTTGTTCTATTCCCCGGATATTATTTTTTTTTGCATCTACTAACGCTTGATCGGAAAGAATGTCGTTGGATTTAATAATCAGGATATCCATCTGTTTGGCTAAAATTCCACAAGGAATGGATATAAGTATAGAAAACGCAATTAATTCCGGGGATATGCTTCCCAATTTTTGGCCGGCAATTACGGCCGTCGAAGTTGCCACAACAGCAGTTATGGAATCGTTGGGAGGGATATAAGTTCCTATGGGTATGCGATCAATCCAAATAAGTTCAACAAATGCTCCGATTACCAATCCTGCATAAGGATTATGCAAAAGGAGTCCGATAAGAGGAGCAATTACCACCGGCCGGGAGATCATGGCTTGAATAAAAACACGATCAAGACATATCAAGCCGCCGCAAAAAGATACTAAAATAATTTCTGTAAACAATTCTAAATACCTTTATGATTTTGTCTTCCAACAATCCTTCAGGGCTTCTTTAATATTAACGGCCCTTCCCTTCGGTATCCCTTTTAATTCAACAACAACCCTGGGATTTTCTAATAGATTTTCAATACATTTAATTTCTTTATCACATAAAAAGACGGAAGGGGAGCAACAAATCCTGTATTCATTATTATAAACATTACCTATATTTAACTTATCAAAATGAAACCCCTGATTAAAAGCATCGCACGCATCAGCAATACTACTAAACAACACTATCGTTTTTTTCCCATCACCATGGGTGAAAATATAATTTTTGGTAAAATCATCTACAGAGTTTATAATTACTTCGATTTCACTGGGCACGGCCATTCTGATGATGGTCTCAAAAAAGGAATCACCGGCCACCTTGTTGTCAACAATAATAATGCATTTCGCCCTGACGTGGGGCACCCATGCTTCCAATATTTGACCGTGGACAAGCCTGCTGTCAACTCGCACCAAAGCTATATTCAAATCTTTCGCCAAGTGGAGCCCCCTCTGGTGGGAGCTGAAGGCTCCCTATAATAATGAGACTCAGATATTACAGACGTAGTGCGGTAATATCTGTTAGTCGAATTATCCCGCGAAGCAGCGGATAACGCGACATCCCGCGGATAATAATCGCGGGATAATTACCTGCTAGCTTTCTTGCTTAAAATTTCACTGGCCAACATAATATTTTTTTCCCCGTAATTTTTTATAAGGCAGGCAAAGTCCCGTAAGGTCATATCTTCTTTAACTTCCGATAACTTGATCACCATTGGTAAATTAACTCCGGTAAGAACTTCAACTTTTCCTTCTTTCATGAAAGAAAGTGAAATATTGGAAGGCGTACCGCCAAAAAGATCCGTAAGAATCAACACGCCTTTGCCTTTATCCAGTTTTTTTATGGCATTGCTGATTTCTTTTTTTAAATCTTCAACATTTTTTGTCTGATCAACACAAACATGTAATATATCGTCTAACGGCCCTTTAATTAACTCTGCAGCTTTTATCAACTCATTTCCAAAGTTACCATGCGTAATAATAAGCGTACCAATCATTATTATCTCCCTTCTTAAACGCCTTTAAGCAATAATGCTACACTTGCGTCATGCTCTTAAATTTAATGCGGTAAACTAATGGATTGCGCAATAATTGTCAAGATTTATGAAAGGATTATTTAAAGTGAAATATTAAATGTTTTCCGTCTTGTAACTTATTGTATTGGCTTGGAATTAGACAATATCTCTTTTGGGGAATTTTGCAGAGCATCGGTTAGTCCGGATTGACTGGAAATGCGTCTTGAGATTGCCTTCTTCAATAAATCTTCACCTGCCCATATATCCACGTCTTGTCGCGCACGGGTAATTCCCGTATAAATAAGTTCTCTGGTTATGAGCGGAATATCGCGGTCGGACAAAACCAGCGGGACTATTTCAAATTCCGACCCCTGAATTTTGTGAACAGTCATCGCCCAAACTGTTTCATGTCGGGGTAAACTTGCCGGTAAATATTTACGCAGACCGTTATTCTCATCGCGAAAAAAAGCTCGTAATTGGTCATTTTCTTCAGAGTCTTTCAGGATAATACCGACATCGCCGTTAAATAAACGCAAACGGTAATCATTCTGTAAAACCATAACTGGCATTCCTTCGTAAAAAATATCTTGTGCTTTGATCAGTCCCGCGTCCCGGATAATTTTCTCTACATAAACATTCATCCTTTCCGTACCCCAAATCCCCACGCGCAAGGCGCATAGAATACGGAATTTTTCGAATAGATCAAAGATATTATCCGGAATACCGCTGCCGGAAGTTGCCGATTTTAAGTATCCCTGATAACGGTCAATAACCATTTCGCCAAAGTGTTTAAATAATTTTTCACTTTTGGACAATTCGGTCCAATGAATATCCGCATATTTTTCCGAACGCAGCAATTCCGCGGCTTCCTGATATTGGCCGTTTTTAACAGTTTGACTCAAAAGACCGATGCCGCTTTGATCAGAGAAACGATAATTTTTTTGCAAATAGATGATGTTATCTTGAATCCCCGCATACACATTGCCGGATTCGATCACTTCACCGGATAGGAGCGCAATCTGCCGGGCAAATTCCGGTGAAAAAATGTCAGGAACACCCTGACCGTATATATCTCCTAAAACTGCTCCAGCTTCAACCGAGGCTAATTGATCCTTATCCCCCAGCAAAATCAAGCTCGCCTCCGGGGGCAAAGCGGCAATCAATTTCGCCAGAAGAGGCAAATCAACCATCGATGCTTCATCAATTACAACCAGGTCATAAGGTAACTGATTTTTTTATTGAATTGGAAATAAGGCTAATTACTGATAGAGTCTAAAAGGCGATGAATTGTTTGCGCCTCGTTGGGGATCATCTCTTTTATCGCCGCCATGCAATTTAATTTTTCCTTCGTTTTTTTGACGGACTCCTGCAGACGCGCAGCAGCTTTGCCGGTAGGCGCAGCCAAAGCAATCCGCAAAGATTTATTTCCTATACCCAGAATCAGCGCCAAAATTTTCGTAATGGCGGTTGTTTTTCCTGTTCCCGGACTGCCGCTGATCACAAAAAATTTTTCGACAATGCAGCAATGGCCGCGACTTTTTGCCAATTGATTTTTTGTTTAGAACTTTCATCAAAATACAAATTCAGCTTTTTTTGAAGTTTAACTTTATCCAACTTTATTTCATTTGTTTTGGAAATGCTGGTGGAAATATATTCAGCGACATCTTTTTCATATTGTCAGTAGCGCTGCAAATAAAGGCTGGCTTTTTCATCTAAGATTAATGGTTTAAAATCGCCAGGCTCTCCTGCGCAAGATGCTGACTTCAGAGATGCAATCCACACCTGCAGTTGAGGACATTCAATGATGTTTTTCCCATCTTCACTTTTGAAAATAACCTTCCCGGCAATATCGTTCAAATCCAAACAAATATGTCCATCTCTCACGTATCGACTAACCAACGCCGCCGCAAAAGACAAGTCTTCTTTATTTTGCTGAGTGAAAGAAACTATGAAACGGATAAAATGAATATCCATTGGAGAGAAATAGTTATTAAAGAAATTCTTTATATTTTAAATGAACCTCCCCAGCAAGCTGCGGGGTATCTCATGGTTGGTAGCTACTCTCCAAGCGAAGCAAGCTTCGGGGAATATTACCCGGAGAGATTTAATTCACGGCCTTTTTTTCCAAATCATTCAATTCCATTTTCAGAGATAACAGATTTAGCATATCCTTCAAAGCAATAATGCCCTCCAGTTGATCCCCTTTGACAACCAACAAACGGCTGTTTCCTGTGCGATTCATGATCGCCAATGCCTTATTGGCATCTTCCTCAGGGCCTACTGTTGTTTCTTCATTGCAGGGTAGAGCCACTGCTCCTACCGTGGATGTTGCCCACTCCTCGCGTGGAATTGACGCTACTTGTTTAATGGAAATACAGCCCGTCAACTTGCCAAAAGAAAGTACCGGATACATCTGGAAATGATGTTTATATACATAATCACGAACGAATTTCTCCAATGAGATAGAACGCGGCACAGTCACGGGATTCTTAACCATCAATTCATTTACTTTTTTTGCGTTAAAAAGGTTGCGCGCCAAAAGCTGCTGGTAGGACATTTGTGCCGTCGAACGGAGAAACAGGCCTATCAAAAACCACCATAGGCCACCTACAAAATTACCGCTGATGATGTAAACGATTCCCATAATAATTAATAAAATTCCAAACCCGGACCCTATTTGCGCGGCAATACTTGTTGCCCAGCGTATATCTTTTTTCCAGATCCAAAGGATCGAACGCAATACTCTTCCGCCATCCAGAGGAAAAGCAGGAATCAAATTAAAAACCGCCAGAACTATATTTAACCAAGCCAAATAAGCTAAAACACCATTTATTGTCACCGGCCAGCCGATTTTTTCCCCAAGATTGTAGAGTAAAAACGAGAAAAAACCGATCAAACAGCTGGAAAGCGGACCCACAATAGCAATCATAAATTCAGCTTTAGGATTAGTAGGATCATCTTCCATCTGGGCGACACCGCCAAAAATAAACAGAGTTATTCCCTTCATGGATATCCCGTAATATCTGGCCACAAGGGAATGAGTCAATTCATGAACAATTATGGATAAAAAAAGTCCGACCGCACCGGCGGCTCCCATCCACCAATAAGCAGCATGGGGAAGATCTTTGTAATATTCAGGAAAAAGGCCGCTTGCCAATGACCAGGTTATCAAAGCCGCTAAGATTAACCAGCTTATATCAATTTTTACTTCAAACCCAAAAACTTTAAAAAGGTTTACCGAATGGCCAAACATAAAAAAGCTCCTAATCACAGTGTTCCTTTAATCACAAATATGAACCTCAAAGCAAGCTTTGGAAACATTCCACAGCAAGCTGCGGGGTATTATACCCTCCGCTTCGCGGGATAATTCGACCTGCAAGCTTCAGTCGCAGATGACCTTCAGGTTATGCACTCTGTTTCTGAAGCTTGGGTCTCATTACAACTTACCAATTCCGCTATGCTGCGCTTTCGGAATTGGAGTTTCACAATAAAATAACTGTTGCCTGATGAAAATTAATGTTCTAAATAACATTTTATGTAAAAAAAGTTTACTAAAATAAAGCATACGAAATTATAGAAAAAAATTGACAACTATGAAGTTTTTAAGTTATTTTTATTATAATTTTAATGATCTTCCTCATTTACCGGATAATCAAGCTAAGGTAAATATAATATTTAATTTAAAATATTATTACCGCTAGTGAAGGCATAAAGAGAAAATAAACGTTTTTAAAAAACTTTGAACGGTTGGAGGCATACATGAAAAAATATCTATTATTGTTGATGCTATTATTTTTTTTCCTTTACGGAACGGCAAATGCCAATTTTTATACATGGGAAGATGAAAACGGAGCCAAGCAAATAACAGATTATCCGCCCCCACAGAGCAAATCAGCAAAGGATGTTCAAGTTCATAAATATGAATCCGATAATTTAACAGACTTGCAAAACACGGAGGAGCAGGAATCATCATCCAAAGACAACAAATCGAAGGCTAAGAAGAAACCGGAAGTCGTCCTTTATACCAAGAACGATTGCAGCGATTGCGACAAGGCACGGGAATTTTTAAAATCAAAAAATATTCCTTTTACTGAATACAATATGGATAAAGATAAAGGCTCTGCCGCGCGAAGAAAAGAAATCGATGATAGTGAAGACGTTCCCTTTGCGATCATCAACAAAAATAATGTATTTGGATTTTCGGAAAGCGTTTATACTAAAGCGTTGAAACTTAATCCCTGATTTGTACAAATGAAAACTACAATTTATTTCTATACAGGAACGGGAAACTCTCTTTGGACAGCAAAAAAACTCTCTGAGATATTGGGGAATACTGAACTTATTCCAATGACGCTCGCCGGCGAAGGCCTGATTCATTCTGATTCAGAAAATATTGGTCTTATTTTTCCTGTTCACATCTGGGGAATACCTTTTCGGGTTGTTGATTTTTTGAATCGTTTGGAAACTGATCCCGCAAAATACTACTTTGCGGTTGCCGTTAATGCCGGTCAGGTTGCCGCCACCCTGATTCAATTAAAAATGCTTCTGCAAAAGAAGAACATCAACCTTTCTGCGGGATTTTCTATCTGTATGCCCAACAATTACATTCCCTGGGGCGGCGCTATTGGGCAAGAAAAGCAACAGATAAAATTCAATGAAGCGTTGAATAAAATCAGCCGGATTGCCGAATCTATCCGTGCAAAAGAAGAAAAAGCTCCGGAAAAAGGGCCTACATGGCAAAATGTTTTCTTTTCGATGCTTTACCGCTTATCTTCTCCTCACGTTCCGAAAATGGATAAATCGTTTTTAATTGACGAAAAATGCACAAGCTGCAAGATCTGCGAAAAAATTTGTCCCGCACAAAATATATTGATCACCCATGGCAAACCAACATGGCAACATCATTGCGAACAATGTTTTGCCTGTCTCCAATGGTGCCCTGAAGAAGCGATTCAATATGGTAACGGCACCGCAAAGAAAAAACGCTACCACCATCCGGAAATAAAATTAAGCGATATGTTAGCCGGCGTTCCCAAAAGAAGTATATAAATGAGGTAATTGATCCCAACATTCGTGCAACCAGGGGGCAAATCATCCTTGCCTGATTGCTGCATAAATGTTTTTTCCGCATCTATCATAAAGAAAGTTGCTAAATGTTTGTTGGTTACACCTAAGTGAAATTATATGAACGGATTGATTGTAAACAAAAGAAGGGACAGGCTTTGCCTGTCCCTTCTTTAAACCACTTAAAGTTTTTACAAACTTATTTTGCAGCGGGAGCATCAGCCGGAGCTGCGTCTTTCTTCTCTTCTTTCTTGGCTTTCTTGCATTTCTTTACTTTCTTTGCTTTCTTTACTTTGTCAGCTTTTACAGGAGCAGCCTTTTGTATTAATGGCGTTGTTTCGGGAGGTGCTGCAGGAGCTGTCATGTCCCCAGCCGCCATAACGGTGGTGCAAAATGCGAAAACCAATGCTACAATAAACAATGCTAAACGCTTCATCTTAAAATCCTCCTTCTTAAATTTGTTTTATTATATTACTACCTTTTAAAATTAAGGGCCCTTGACACAAGTGCAATTATTTTTTAATATTCCAACGATATGTAATAGCAACTTATATGCCACCGACGAAATACAAATTAATAATGTCTATATTATTAAAATAATTGATAAATATTTTTTATTGAGAATGCTTGCCTTTACCCCAGCCAACACAATTGGGGAAATAAGTCTCAGGATCTGGAGAATAATTCACCAATAATTCAATAAACTATAATGGAAATTCAACCTGCTCCTTTGTATTTGAAGTCTTGAATGATTACAAAAAAGGTGATTTTAACACTTACAGTCAACTATCAATAAAAATCCGATTTCCGAACCGGCAGAATTGTTGACTTCAGTAGAGTAGAGAGCTGGAGATAGAACCATTCGGCAACTACGCCAGCTCTCTACTCTATTGAAACATGATTTTTCTACGGGATTGGCTTCTCCATCTTATGTAAGCTGATACCCTCTTTCTCGAAATAGTTTCAGACAGGCATCTACGACAGTATTGTCGTACAGGATACCTCTATTCTTTTCGATTTCGGCCAGTGCCTCATCTATTCCCAAGCCGGGACGATAGGGCCGATGGGAGGCCATGGCTTCCACCACGTCGGCCACAGCCATAATGCGGGCCTCTATAATAATTTCATCCCCTTTCAGATTTCTTGGATAGCCGGATCCGTTCATCCGTTCATGGTGCTGGTAAACAATTTGTGCCAGCGGCCAGGGGGATTCCACATTCTTCAGCATCTCGTACCCTGTATGGGAGTGTTCTTTAATCAGGGAAAATTCGATGTCTGTCAGCTTGGTAGGCTTGGACAATATCTCCGCGGGTATGGATAATTTCCCGATGTCATGAATATAACCTGCCATGCTGATTCCATCAATTTTCTCTTGAGGTAATCCCATCTCCGTGGCAATGGCACAGGCAAGGTTTGCAGACCGTAACTGGTGACCAGCCGTATAGGGATCTCTGGCCTCTATAGCAGATACCATGACCTGGATGGTCGCGCCGACAGACTTTCTGAGACTTTCAAGGGTTTGTTGAAGTTCCGCCTCCGCTCGCTTGCGCTCCGTAATGTCAATAAGAGAAGCAATGCTTTTCTTCGTGCCCGATACAAGCTTAATGGTTAACAAAGTATCCATCAAATCGCCTGTTTTTGTTATATAGCGGAATTCATAACTCGGCAGTGCGCCCCCCTGGCTCTCGCGTCTCAACCGGTGCTGTCCGACCATTCGCCCGAGGTCATCCGGATGAACAATTTCAGTCCATTTCATGCGGCCATTAATTTCATCCGGTGAATATCCGGTGTTGCGCACGAATTCCCTGTTTGCCATACTTATAGTCATATCCTCTTCAATGAGAATCATTGAAGTGCCGGTATTTTCGAATATCGTGCGATAGAACTCTTCGCCCTCCCGTAGCGCCTCCTCCACCTGCTTGCGTTCCGTGATGTCTTCGATAATTCCTACACCTCCAGGAATTCGTCCACCTCCAACGTCAATCGGTGCAAAAAGACACCTGACCGGAGTAATCTTTCTTGCGGTTACGGAAGAATAGTCACCTTCATACAATCCGGGGCTACCGTTCAGTGCTTTCTTAATAGCTGAAACAATATTTTTATCGGGCAGATTGAGCATATTGAGACCAATGAGCTTTTCTCGCGAAGATCCGATAATTTTGACAAAATTGTCATTGCAGGCAACAATAACGCCTTTTTCATCAAATGATAAAAGACCCAGCGGCGAATACTCGAAAATCAAACGATATTTTTCTTCGCTCTCTTGCAGTTCCTCTTCCTTCCGCTTGCGCTCGGTGATATCACGGAGATTAATAATTACAGCTTCAACTATATTATCGTGCAACAGCTTGCTTCCTAAAGTTTCGAACGTACGCCAGCTTCCATCCTGATGACGAAGACGTATTTGTCGAACAGAGGCGTTTATATCCTTGAAGGATGTATTCAATGTGAACGAATTGAATGCATCAGTTGCAAATTTCATGTCATCCGGATGAACAAGCTCAAATACGTTGACGCCAATCCTTTCCTCAGCCTTGAATCCTAGAGATCTTTCCACCGCCGGATTTTCATAGATGACAATCCCTTCTCGATTTACGAAAACAATTATATCTGACGATTGCTCTGCAAGAGCCCGGAAACGCTGTTCCTCGCCGCGTAATTTCTCCTCCAATCGTTTGCGCTCGGTAATATCACGATAGTTAACAATTATAGCTTCAACAACATTATTGTTTACCAGATTGCTTCCCACAGCTTCGAACGTACGCCAGCTTCCATCCTTATGACGAAGATGTATTTCACCCTGAATAACAGGGGCGTTTGTATCCCTGGCCAAAATATTGAATGAATCAGCTAAAAACTTAAACTTCATGTCATCCGGATGAACAAGCTCAAATACGTTGGCGCCAATCCTTTCCTCAGCCTTGAATCCCAAAACTCTCTCCACCGACGGATTTATATAAGTGATAATTCCCTCTAGATTAACGACAACAATTATATCGGAAGAGTACTCTACTAAAGCCCGGAAACGCTGTTCCTCGTGGTGTAATTTCTCTTCTGTCTGCTCATGCCGGTTGACATTATCCTGGGATCCAGCATTATTTTTATGCGTTTTTACACTCTTCTTTTTCATTTTTTCTTTTCCTTATACAGGGATGCCTGCATATTGACCTATTCCGGCTCAAGTTTTCGTTGGATTATAGCTATATTACATAAAACTATATGAAGAATGATTTTGTGTCAAAGGAAAAAATGACAACTAAATGTGATGTTTAGATTATTGTCGTCTGGCGAGAATTGTGTTTATTACGGATTGAAACCTACATGACAGCATACTGTCACAAAGGAGGATGAAAATATTGTCGTTCCTCAGCCCTTTGGTGTATTTATGGTTATTGATATAATCTAATACATATAGAAGGAGTAAGGGTATGGAT
>Ga0224559_1000914_pt1 | contig 17280 bp, 18 predicted proteins | sample 714S33034metaG_FD_180676 | JGI IMG/M metagenome (GOLD analysis project Ga0224559, IMG submission 180676) | Peat soil microbial communities from Stordalen Mire, Sweden - 717 S3 30-34 | ecosystem: Environmental > Terrestrial > Soil > Wetlands > Peat | place: Sweden: Norrbotten County, Stordalen... | reverse complement strand
GTCCCTTCTTCATCTCGTCCTTTCGTCCTCGATGAATACCTGTGCTTCCACACGCGGAGGCCAAGAGGTCTCCCCGGGTAAGAACGCAGAACTTCACACCGACTCCGTCGCCACTACGCTGGGCCGCAGACTGCCCGAAAATATTGGAACAAGCTGAAGGAACGGCTGGGCAAGGAAGGCAGCCAGTCGGTGACAGCTTGTCACCAACTGAAGTTGCCCGCGGCGGACGGGAAGAACTACCTGACCGACGTCGCCACTGCCGAGACGCTGTTGCGCCTGGTTCAGTCGGTGCCAAGTCCCAAGGCCGAGCCGATCAAGCTGTGGTTGGCCAAGGTGGGGTACGAACGGATGCAGGAGATGGCCGACCCTGCCCTGTCTCTCGACCGCGCCCGCGAGGCCTAGCGAAAGCACGGACGCAGCGACAAGTGGATTCAGCAGCGGATGACGGGCCAAGAAACCCGCAACAAGCTGACCGATTACTGGGCGGACCACGAGATCAAGGAGCGGGAGGAATTCGCCATCCTGACCAACGTCATTCACGAGGAATGGTCAGGCGTCAGCGTGAAAGTGCACAAGAAACTGAAAGGGCTCAAGACCCAGAATCTGCGTGACCACATGAGTGAAGCGGAGCTGATTTTTACGGCCTTGGCCGAGCTTTCCACCCGACAGCTTGCCGAAAGCGTTTCGGCTACTGGCATGGCGGAGAACAAGAAGGCGGCGAAGGGCGGTGGCCGCATCGCCCAGAAGGCCCGGCTTGATCTGGAGAGCAAGACTGGAAAGCGAGTCGTTACCGGCGAGAACTTTCTCCCACCGCCACGCGCTATCGGTACAAGGAAGCCATGAACGAAGCCAAAACCCGCGCTGAGCACATCGACCCTGCCCTCGCGGCTACTGGCTGGGGTGTGGTCGAGGGCAGCCGCGTTCGGCGCGAGTATCCCATCACACTGGGACGGCTGGAGGGACACGGGCGGCGGGGCAAGCCACTCACGGCCGACTACGTGCTCACCTATCGCAACACCAAGCTGGCCGTGGTCGAGGCTAAGGCATGGGATCAAGAACTCACGGAAGGCGTGGGCCAGGCCAAGACCTACGCCGACAAGCTGGCCATTCGTTTCGCCTACTCAAGCAACGGCCAGGGTGTGTACGACATCGATATGCAGACTGGGCGCGAGGGCGAGATCCCCGCCTTTCCGTCGCCCGACGAGCTGTGGAATCGGACCTTTGCCAAGCAGAACGACTGGCGCGACCGCTTCACCGCGGTGCCGTTCCCTGATAAGTCCGGCTCGTGGGAGATCCGCTTCTACCAAGAGATCGCGGTGAACCGCGTGCTGGAGAAGATCGCCGCGGGCAAAGATCGCATCCTGCTGACCCTGGCCACGGGCACCGGCAAGACCTCGATCGCCTTTCAGATCGCGTGGAGGCTGTTCCAAGCGCGCTGGAACTTGGGCGGCAAGCCGACCCGTCGGCCGCGTATTCTGTTCCTGGCCGACAGGAACACCCTTGCCGATCAGGCAATCAACGATTTCACGTCGTTCAACGCGTTCAAGGAAGACGCGTTGGCGCGGGTCACGCCCGAGGAGATCCGCAGGTTACGAAGAACGCCAGTCTGTTCTTCACCATCTTCCAGACCTTCATGAGCGGGCCGCCCAAAGACGGCAAGCCCTCGCCCTACTTCGGCGACTATCCCCCCGACTTCTTCGACTTCATCGTCATCGACGAGTGCCACCGCGGCGGAGCCAACGACGAGAGCACCTGGCGAGACATCCTGACGTACTTCGCCCCGGCGGTGCAACTGGGGTTGACCGCCACCCCAAGCGCAAGGACAACGTCGACACCTACCGATACTTCGGCGATCCCGTGTTTGTCTATTCCCTAAAAGACGGAATCAATGATGGGTTCTTGACCCCCTTCCGCGTAAAGCAGATTTCCACCACCCTCGACGAATACGTCTACACGCCCGACGACAGCCTGATCGAAGGAGACATCGAGGTCGGCAAGCGCTACGTGGAAAAGGACTTCAACAAAGTCATCGAGATCAAAGCGCGCGAGGCCCACCGGGTGAAGTTGTTCATGGACCAGATTGCCCCGGACGACAAAACCCTGGTCTTCTGCGCCACGCAGGTACGCGCGCTGGCCGTGCGCGATCTGGTCAACCAGATGAAGACCAGCCAGGATTCGGACTACTGCCATCGCGTGACTGCCCACGACGGCGAGCTTGGCAATACGCACCTGCGCGCCTTCCAGAACAACGAGAAGACCATCCCAACCATTCTCACCACGTCGCAGAAGCTGTCGACCGGGGTGGACGCGCGCAACATGCGCAACATCGTACTCATGCGGCCCATCAACTCGATGATCGAGTTCAGGCAGATCATCGGCCGCGGCACGCACCTTTTCGACGGCAAGGATTACTTCACCATCTACGACCGCCTAGGTCTTGGGCAAAACGCGCCCTCGGTGTTACCATAGGGGCGTGACCCCACGACGAGCCCCGCGCAAGTCGAACGGTCCCCGCGCCAAAGGCCGGGGCAAGAAGACCGCGCTGGCGCGACCACGTCCGCCGCGTGTGGTGGTGGGGGTTGGCCTTGCCACGGTCGACTTGCTGTTCGTTTCCCCACACCTCGACGAACGCCTCATCGATGCCTCGGTTTTCAGCATGCAGGCCGGTGGCTCCGCCTCGAACATGCTGGCCGCCCTGGCCGTGATGGGCGAGCGCACGCGCTACTTCGGCCGCATCGGCGACGACGAACACGGCCGCTTCATCCAGCACTGCATGGAGGATCTTCACATCGACGCCTCCATGCTCACTGCGGAGAGGAAAAAGGTATCCCCGGTCTCGGTGATACAAATCGACGAGCTAACCCGTCGGCGCAGGATCCTGCGTTCGCGCGGCAACGTCACCCCGCTTTCGCCCCGCGACTTGCCGCCGGGGCTCCTGCACAACGCGGCCATGCTGGTCATCGACGGATCGCAGCCCGCCCTGCAAGCCGCCATCGCGGAAAAGGCGCGCAACAAGGGCATCCCGGTTCTGCTCAACGCCAGCCAGCTTTCGGGCGGCATGGGCGAGCTGCTCTCGCTGGCCGACATCGTCATCGCCGCGGAACGTTTCGCGCACGAGATCGCGCCGTCGGACAACATGGGGGACAGCCTGCGCGAGATCCTCAATCTCGGGCCGCGCATCGCCGTCATCACCATGGGCGAATCGGGATCGGTCGGGCTCGAGGGCGAAAAGCTCGTCGAGCAGGAAGCCCTGGACGTGTTCGTCGCCGACACCTCGGGCGCGGGCGACGCCTTCGCGGGCGCCTTTGCCTTCGCGCACCTGCACGGGTGGCCGCTCGAAAAGGCGGTCCCCTTCGCCAACGCCGCCGCCGGCCTGATCTGCCGCAACATCGGCGCACGCGCGGCCCTGGCCACGGTCGAGGAAGCTATGGCCGCCATGAAGGGCGTGCAGCCTGGCCCGGGCTCGTAGATCTACTTGCCGGGCTCGGCGGTGCCGCCAGGGAGAAAGCGCTGGGGAAAGGCCTGGAACCCCCATTGCGAGGAGAGGCGCTTGGTGAACTCGGAAAACTCGCCCACGCTGATATTGCTGAGATAGTTCGCCACCTGCTCGCGCGACGGCGGGATCTGGCGGCCGAGAATCAGCCCACCCACGAGTCCGACAACCAAGCTCACAGCCGCTGTGATGATGAGGCGTTTCATGATCTTCCTTCGTCGATGGGTTTTCGCGCGATGCTAGCACAAGGGCCCGCGGGAAACTGAAAGCTTCCGCTTCGCCGGCGCGATGAAGATCGACCGCTTTTTTGGGGTCAGGCGCGGGTTGTGCGAGTGTACGGGCGTGGCAATGAGCAAGGAATTACCAACCAATTTCGCCCTCCTCGTCTTGCGCGCCGTGGCCGGCGCCAACATGGCGTGGCTGCACGGCTGGGACAAGGTTCATCACTTCAGCGCCAGGGTGGGCAGCTTCCCCGATCCGCTCGGCATGGGACACAAGTACGCGCTTATCTTGGCCATCGCCGGCGAATTCGCGGGCGCCATCATGATGGCCACCGGCTTTCTCGGCCGCTTCGGCGCGTTCCTGGTTGCCTTCGCCACGGCCGTGACCCTCTTCTCGGTCATGCGCGGAACGCCCTGGCACGAGCGCGAGCCCTGGACGCTCTACTTCGCCGCCAGCCTGGCCATTCTGCTACTCGGCTGCGGGCGCTTCGCGCTCGACGCCATCGTGTGGAAGAAATCCGGCAAGGGCGGCGGCAAGGCATCTCCGCCGCCGGGCAAAAAGTAACCGCCGCCGTCGCTCTTACACGGTGAAAGTCTCCATGCGCTGGCGGAGCGACTCGGCTTCGGCCGCCAACTCCTTGGCCGCTAGGTTGAGCTCCTCGACCACCTGCAGATTCTGACGCGCGACCTCGGAGATCGACTCGGTCGACTTGACCACGGTCTCGCCCCCGCGCTGCTGTTCCTTGGTCGCGTCCAATATCGAGTTCGTCAGCGTGCTCATGCGCCGGGAAGCCGTTACGATTTCCGCGGCGCTGCCCGCGTTCTCGCGCGCCGCCATGGCGATTTGTTGCGCCAGCCCCGACATGTTCTCCGCGACGTGCATGGTCTGCCGCGCGGCCTCGCTTTGGCTCTCGGCGGCCTGGGCATTGGACTCGATGATGGTCGAGGTCTTGTCGATGGACGCCATCATCCCCACCAGCACCTCGTCGGTCAACGTCACCGCGGAGCCTACGTCCTTCTGCACGCCCTCGATGATGGCGCCAATGTCGCGCGTGGATTGGGCGCTGCGCTCGGCCAGGCGCTTGACCTCGTCGGCCACCACCGCGAACCCGCGTCCCGCCTCGCCCGCGCGCGCGGCTTCGATGGCGGCATTGAGCGCCAAGAGATTGGTCTGGTCGGCGATTTCCTCGATGAGCCGCAGGATCTTGCTCACCTCTTGCACACGATCCCCGATGGCGCCAATGGACCGCTGCAAAGCCTCGCTGCCCGACTTGACCGAACCGAGCGTGGTCTTGGAAATCTCGTTCGCGGTGCGCGTCTGGGCCGTCACCTGCTCGATGTTGCTGGTCAGCCCGGCCAAGTGCATGCTCGCCTCCTGCGACGAGGTGAGCAGCGCCTGCCCGTGCGAGGCCGTGCGCTCGAGAGTCTCGTACATGCGCTGAAAAGCCGCGGTGGTTTCCTCCACGCTGCCCGACAGCGAAGTGGCCGTGCGCGAGAGTTCCTGAATCTGCTCCGCGATCCTTGCCATGCCGGACGAAGTCGCCTCGGTCGCGATGGATTGCGTTTCGGTGCCCTTGCCCAACTGCGCGCCCGAGGTCGAGATTTTTTCGGACGCGCGGGCCACGATGCGCGAAGCATCGAGAATCGACCCGATGGTGGTGCGTAGGTTGGCGGCCATCTGGCGCATCGACACCAGCAATTGCCCGACCTCGTCGGTCGACGACGTCTCGCCAATCTCGATGGCGAAATTCTGGGCCGCCAGGCTGTTGGCCGATTCCACCGCGAGGTTGATGGGTGCGGTGATGCTACGAACGATGACCGACACCAACCCCGCCGCCGCGAGTACGGCCGCGAGCACCAAGAGGATGGTTCGCATGCGCCGCTCTTCGCGTCCATTGATCTTCTCCTGCAGCTCCGCACGACGCGCGCCGAGAGCGGTGTCGAAGATGACGAAGGTGGCGTCGAGGGCGGTGCCGACCAGCGAGCGCAGCGAAACCGCGGTAGCCGATGCGCTGGCGTCCCTGCCAAGCTTGTCTTCACCCACCAACTGACGAGCCGCGGCCGTGACCTTTCGCCCAGCCGCCAGAAGTGCTTGCAAAGCTGCCCCAGCCGCGATCGGTGGCTGCGTCGCGGCCGACGAGCCGCGCGCGCCACCCAGGAGATCCCGCTCGACATCCGCGAGATCCGTGGCCAGGCCATCGATTGCGCTCATCAGCTCGGCCCGCGACGCAAGCGAGACCCCCTCCCCACGCCCCCAGTCCCCGCTGAGTTCGATCATACGCTCCAGCCGCCAGGCCACCGCGGGCAAGCGGCGCAAGGTGGCGTCGTCGATTTGCCCGTCCCCGGTGTCCGTGGCCTGCGCCTCGTTGGCCACCAGGGCCACCTGGGCGAGCCACGCCGTCAACGCCTCCCGCGCACGGCGATACAGCTCCGGCTTTCCAGCCAGGCTGGCCCCCGCCTCGGCCGTAATGGCGCGCAACTCGACCAAGGTCTCGGGCAAGCGCAGTCGCACCATGCTGGGATCCGCGCCGCAACCCGCGCTGCTCAGGGTGCCAAGCTCGCCCAGCGCCGCGGCCATGCCGGTACTTGCCAAGGTCGCGCTCCGGCCACCATCACCGGCGCCGGCCGACACTTTGAGAGAAATCTGGTGGCTCAAGATCTGCTTCAACTGTTGGGCATAGCTCGCAGCGCACTGCTCGCGGCGCATGCGCACGATTTCCTCGTTGCTCTTGCTGACGAAATCGCGGAGTAGGAGACCGGTGGGCAAGAGCAGAACCACCACGATGAAGAGCAACTTCTGCCACACGGAAAGGTGGCGCAAGAGCGGCACTCCCTTGCTACTTCCACGCCACCAGGGCCGACGTTGCTCGACCTCCACGCTGGCCGCGCGCGCCGCCTCCGAAGCTGACAACACCTTGCTCTCGCGTATGCCCATGCTGTCTCACTCCTTGGGGGTTGATGCCGCGGCCGACGACGCCGCGCCAAGCGTCTGTTCGATGTCGAAAAGAAGAATCGCCGAATCCTCGATACGCGCGGTCCCCAAAAGGGAGTTGCCCACGAGCGTCGACGGCGCATCCCCGGTGGCTAGCGCGATCTCCGCGCTCGACAGCTTGAGGATACGGGAAATCCGATCCACGAGAAGCGCGAAGGCTCGCCCCGCGGCCTCCACGACCAAGAGCCGCGCCTTGGACGTGGGTTGAAGTGCCTCGAATCCCAGCTGCTTGCGCATGTCCACGACCGGCAACACACGCCCGCGCAGATTCACCACCCCGCGCACATGCGCCGGCGATTCCGGGATGCGCGTGATGGTCGAGACGCGGATGATTTCCCGACATTGCAGGATCGGGATGCCAAACTCGTGATCGCGCACAAAGAAGGTCACGAATTGTCGCGTGTCCATCGACGTCGGATCTTGTTCGCCACGACTGGCGCGCAGCAAGGCCTCGGCGAAGGCCAAGAACGCCGCATGCTTCTCGCTCCGCCGCCGCGCTATCCCATTCGAATCCATGGGCTCAGAAGACATGGTAGTTCTCCTCGGCGGGGAGCGGAGCGGGACGCTCGGGCGCAAGGGTGTGGTTCGCGCGCCGGACAACCTCGATGCAATCGAGGATGGGCACCACACGCCCCTGGCCGAGCACGGTCGCACCTGCGATCATGCGGCATCCGGCCAGGATTTCGTCGAGGGGCTTGACCACAATCTCCTGCACACCCGAAAGCCAGTCCACCAGCAAGGCACCGCGCTTGTTTCCCGCCTGAAGCACGATGGCGTAGGGACGCGTCCACGCCTGCGCCAGCCCCTGACAGCCGAGCAGACGGCCGGCGTCGGCCGCGCGCACGAAATCGTTGCGCCAGGAAACCAGCAGGACTCGGTTGATTTCCTGCATGTCCTTCTCGCGGCTTTCCATGGTGTCCAGAATGAAGCCGGCCGGCACTGCAAAGGTTTCGCTGTCCACGCCAAAGATGAGGGCCTTCTGCAAAGACACCGTCACCGGCAAATCGAGCGTGAATACCGTGCCCTGCCCGGTCGTAGAGTCGACGTCGATGCCGCCACCCAGGCTCTGCACCACGCTGGCCACGACATCGAGGCCGACCCCGCGGCCAGCGAGGTTGGTGACCGAGGTCGCAGTCGAGAATCCAGCCTGAAAGATCAGGCGTTGCATGTCGCGGTCGCCAAGCGACGCGCTGTCGAAGCCCTGCGCCTCGGCCTTGGCCGCAATGGCTTTCATATCGAGGCCGCGTCCGTCATCCGAGACGGAGATCTGCACGCGCCCCTCGCGCAACCTCGCGCCGAGCTGGATATGCGCCTGCGCGGGCTTGCCTCGCGCCACCCGCTCCTCGGCGGATTCAATTCCATGCGCCACAGCGTTGCGCACGATATGAACCAAGGGTTCGTATAGGCGTCCGATGATGGCGCGGTCGACAGCGGTTTCACCGCCCTCGATAACCAACTCGATGGACTGCCCGCGCTCACGCCCTAGATCGCGCACGTAGCGCCCGAAGCGGCGAAAAAGCGTCCCAATGGGCGCCAGGCGCACGCGCAAAAGTCGGTGGCGCATTTGGCGCGCGGTCCGCCCGAGGTCGGTCAACACCTGGTCCATCAGAACCACATCGCCACTCTCGAATTGCCCGCGCGCGAGGCGGTTGTGAAGGCGCAGAAGCTCGGTCTGGCCCACGATGGTTTCGCCCGTCAATTCGAGCAATTCATCGACGTCCCTGTCCTCGATGCGCGCGCTGCCGCGGGTTTCGTCCGCGTCCACCGCAGCCACCGCGCTCCCGTTGGCGACGACGGGGCGAACCTCGGTTTGCGCAAAGGCCGACACCGGCGCCTCAAGCAACGTCCGCACGCGCTCGACGAACCCATCGGCCTTGTGTGCATCCACGTCCCCGCCGAGCGCCGACTGGATCAATCCAACCAGCACGTCGCAGCCGTCGAGAAGAATCTGAGCTTCCGCGCTTCGCTGCGACGGCGAAAGATCGCCCGCGTGGGCACACACGTCTTCCAGGGCATGCGCCATCCGCTCGATGGGCGCAAGTCCCATCATGGCGCTATTGCCCTTGACGGTGTGAAGCCCGCCACGGATGGCGCGCAGAAGCGCCTTGCCATCACCGCCCGCCACCCACGTTCCCTCCAATTCCAGCACGCGCGCGGAAATCTCCTGCACGATGGGTTTGCTTTCGTCGACGAAATCCTTCACCAGGGATGCGAAAAGTTCGTCCACGGTTCTTCCTAGCTCGTCTTGCCTAGCCCGTCTTGCCTAGCCCGTCTTGCCTAGCCCGTCTTGCGGATGTCCGTCGCGGCTGCCGTCGCATCCGCGTGGGGATTTGCCCGGCGCAGGAATTCGTTTTCGAGGGCGAGTCCAAGCTGGAAAGCCGCCAGTTCGAAGATCTCGATATCGCCGATGGGGCGATCGCGGGCGCCGTTGTCCAGGTAGATGGTCGCAATCACGCGTTCGCTGCCGGGCACGGGAAGAACGGCGACCTCGCCGGTGCGCGGACGATCGACGGCTTCGAGAAAGGCCTGCGGCAGTTTCGCGTCCTCGAAGGAAAGGCGTCGAGGCCGACTGTCGGCCACGCATTCCTGGAACACGCCGCTGTCCGAAATCGGTAGAATGAGCCCCTGCGTCGTCCGGGTCAGGGGCGCGCCCCATCCCGTCTTGCCAAAGGCACCCAGGGCCACCAGGCGATCGAGGTGTGGCACGAAGAGCACACCGCGATCGAGGGTTTCCGCCACCGCCGACATGAGATTCGACGACACCGAGGTGCCGAGCAGTCCTGAACGCAGATCCGCGATGATGCGGCGAAGGCGCGCGAAGCTCGACCGCACGCTCTCGGCAACGGCATGTTCCTTGGCCAGATACTTGCGCTGCCGGGCCACCGACAACATGCACGCGACCACCGTTCCCGGCGCCTTGGAAGTGACCGTCAGCACCCCGGCCTCGTACATCTCTCGCAAGGTCGCGCGGCCCTCGAACAGGGCGATGATCGAGGCGCGCGGCCGTGATCGGCAGAGCGCCGCGAGCATGCCCGGAATGTGGGCCTGCTGGCGCAGATCGATGACCACGATGGGCGGCGATTCACCCAGCAAGGACGCGCCGGCGTCGCGCAAGGCCACCACCGACAAGTGATGTCCCGTCGGTGCAAGCAGCTGATTGAGGCGCGTCACCAGATCGGCGTCCACGGTTACGATCTGGAAGCGCGGTTTCATCGACCTCGGCGGCCACGCTGTCGCGCGAGCTGGGCGACCCAGGCGAGCTGGGCGAGTTGGGACTGACGGCTTCAAGAACCGAACTGGTGCGACGAACGGCGGCGTCGGTTGCCACTGGCGGTTCCGTCGTGGCATTCATCGCACCCACTTCGCCGCTGCGCACGTGAACGCCACTCACCTCGCTCGCGGCCAGTTCGTCATCCGGCTCGGCGGGGCGCGACTGCGACTGATCGACCGCGTCCGCCATCCGGCGCAAGACATCCATGAGCACGGTCTGCGTGTCCAGGTCCACCTTGGGCGCGCCGGTGAAGCGGGTGACTTCGAGCAACGGCGTCAGATCGTCGATGACGAACTCGAAAGTCCCCGTTTTCCAAATGAAGACCTCGCCCACCACGCGCTCGATCTCTCGCGCCATGACATCCCGGATGGCTTCCGGCGTGGTGGCCTGCATGCGCACCAGGATCTGCCCGATGCTTCGATGCGGCCGCTCGGTGTTCTGAGCTTCGAGGGCACGCGCAAGCGTTCCTTCGTCGAGGGCGCCGGCCGCCACCAACAGCTCGCCCAGGCGCAGCGAGCGTGGATTCCAGGCGCTGACGATACGCCCACGCTCGAATCCGATGAAGGCTTCCTCGCGACCGTTGTGGACCGCCAGGGTTCCCGAATGGCCGCCCAGGCGAATGAGCTGCATCACGTCCGCAACCGCGACGTCTTCGATCATCCCTTGGAAGCTCATCCCATCCCCAGTCCTGCCGCGACGGTGGTTTGCCTATCTTTTCCTATCCTTTGCGAACCAACTTGATCAAGTCTTCCAAGGTGCGCAGCTTGCGCGCCGCACGCGCGTACACGCGCGAGGCGAACAAGGCCGAAGCCGCGTGGGCCCCCATGAGATCGAGCAACTCGCGGTCCTCCTCGTCGAGCTTGTCCTTGTGGTCGAAGAGCTTGGTGATCACCAGCGCGCCCACGGTGACGTCTTGAACGCGCAAGGGGACGGTGACGAGCACCGGCGATCCCTCTGCCGGCCCGAAGCGCAGGATGCCGTCGAGCAGGGAGGCATCGATGAGCGGATCGCCGCCCGTGTAGAGCTTGCCGCCCGACCAGGAAGCATCGATGTTCCCCTCTTGCAGGCGGATCTGTAGCTCGTTCGAATCCTCGTCGCGCAGGAGCAAGGCGAACTTCTCGGCGCCGAGCAGGTTGACCGCGATCTCCGCGATGGTCGATTGCACGTCCGCGGGATCGAGGGTCGCGTGCAGCTGGTAGGTCGCCACGTACAAGGTCATCAGGCGCCCGACCTGGTGTTCGACCTCCGCCAGCCGGGTGGCCAGCTCCTCGCGCTCGTTCTCCGCCTTGGCCAGGCGCAGCTCGCGCTCCGGGATCTCGCTCGAGGCCGTGCGCTGCTGCACGACCGACTTGCTCGCCTCATCAATGGCGGTCTGCGCCTCGTGGATGAGCTGACGCGCTCGCATGAGCGTCGCCAGCGGATCGGGGTTGTCTTCCGCCAGGTACCTGTTCCCTTGAGAACCTTCCGCCATGACATCACCCTACGTCGATGGCGTTGCTTGCGCAGGCACCAAGCGTCCAATGATCTTGAGAAGATCTTCGCGTTGGAATGGCTTTTTGAGGTACGCCACGGCGCCCGCGCGAAGCCCGCGCGCGACGTCCTCTTCCTTGCCCTCGGTCGAAACGATGACCACGGGAATGGGGGCGAACTCCGGCTTGGCCTTCACCTGTTCCAGGAACTCCAGCCCGGTCATGTGCGGCATGTTGATATCCAGAATGATGACATCCACGTCCGGGTTCTCGCCCAGGCGCGCCAGGCCTTCGCGCCCGTCGTGGGCCGCGATGAGCATGCACGGCCGTAGCATGACCTCGTACATTTTATGAATAAGTCGCGAATCTTCGACGACTAGTACCTTGCGAGTCTTGACTGCGTTCACCTGAGCCTCCCTTTGCCGGGATCCTATGTCGGCCTATCTGTTGCTAAATGACCACGTTGCCAGACCGCGCAGTCACCCCGCCTCATGCCCAATTCTCGTCTGTTCTTCCGCTCGACTTGAGATTCGTGATACGGCGGTTTTCGCGCGGTGGCGGAACGGCATTTTGCCACGGCGGCGGCGGATCCCGCGACAATTTCGACCCATACGGCGCGTGAAAGGAAGTATCCTACCCGCAGCGATCCATCAGCCAGTAGAGAACCCACTCCAGCAACCAACGCCGCACCCCGCGACGGGAATCGCGCATGATCCAATCCACGATCCAGCAGAGGGGCAGTTTCTTGTTGGTCACCAGCTTGAAAATGCGGACTTGCTTGCGATGCACGCGCGCCAGGTGCCGCATGATCGTTTCGCCTTCGTCATCGCCGCGCAAGTATCTGCCTACGCCTTCACCGCTGCGGATGGCGTAGTAGATCCCCTCGGTCGACAGCGGGTTGAGAAGCCCGGCCGCCTCGCCGACCAGGAAGGTTTTGCCGAAGCGCCAGCCACGGTAGTCGGCGTTGCCCTTGGCCGCCTCGTGGCGCAGTTTCGACACGTCCAAACCGAATCGCTCCGCCACCCACGCTCCAGCGCGCGCCGCCACTTCGCGATCGAAGCGGTCGCCTTCAAAGGCAATACCAACCATGGTCTGCTCGCGGCTGCGCGACATCATGTAGCCGTAGCCGGCGGGAAACTTTCGCGGCAGCCAGTAGATGTGAAATTCCGTCGCGGGCTGGTCGACCACGAAGTGGTAGGCCCAGCCCACGATGCTCGCGCGTGGCAACTGTAAATAGCGCCGCACGATGGATCCCGCGCCGTCGGCCCCGACCAACTGCTGGTACCGGTAGCGACGGTTTCGCGTTTCGACGAATTCCGGCGTGATGCGCTGGACGGGCTCGCCGAAGCAGACTTGGGCGTCGCAGCTTTGCATGAGGTGGGTCTCGATCACGTGGCGACCAGTGGTCCAGGCAAAGGGGCGCGACAACTTGAGGGCGTGGCTGGTGCGGTCGTTGCCGACGTGGATCTCGGTCCACGGCCGGCCACGATCGAACTCCTCGCCGGGCAGCACCTTCGCGGTCAGCTCGCCGGCGCAGATCTTCTTGCCCAGGCTTTCGGCTTTTTCCAGAACCACCACGCGCTTGCCCGAGCCGGCCAAGGCGCGCGCGCACGAGAGCCCGCCTGGACCCGCGCCGACGATGACGATGTCGTACGACTCGACTTGCATGCGCGCCTGGTATACGGGCAAAGCGTGGCCGGCGCTACCGCTGGCGGCGCGGTTCCGCCAACGCCCCGACGATCGACGCCGCGGTCTCCATGTCGCAGCCGAGCCGCTGCGCGACGGCTCGCTCGCGCATGCCGCTGGCGATGCGAGCGGTAAGAAACTCGACCTCGTCGGCGCGAATTGCTACGGCGCCGAAGACCGGAAAACCGAGCGCCAAACAGGTGTCGTCGTCGACCGCGTCGGAGGGAACGAAGAAGCAATCCCGCGCGGAAGGCAAGACCAGCCCGTTGCCGGGACCTAGAAAAGCGCGGCACAGAGTCGCGCGCACGAGCGCCGCCTCGGGACGCAGCAAGGCCGCGGCATACACAACGCGCCGGCCGAGTTTGATGCCCGCGCGGCCGAGCCGGCTGCGATCGGCCGGGTCGAGCTGTCGCAGCTGAGCGCCGGCCTGGCCGGCCAAGATGGTGCCCAACCCTTGTTCGAGCTGGTAGACGATTCCGCGGCCGGCCGGTCCCAGCTTGGCAAGGCGCTCGTCGCGCAGAGGAAGCAATAAGGTTTCGGCGAGGTCGCGTGTCCACGCCACCAGCCGGCGTTGCAAGCGCAATTTCGCGCCCGCGCCAAGCTCCTCCGCCGTCACCACCACCTCGGGCCGCAAACGATCCGCGCCGCGGGTCATGCGGCCAAGGACGCGCCCGGCGGCGACTATGCGCCCGTCATCGTCGAGGCCGAAGCGTTCGCCGCCCGCTTGAACCAATTCGTCGATCCACTTCTCGGGATTAACGGCCGCGACAACGTCTCCGTCGGAGACGCGCGCCATGGCGTCACGCAGCTGCTCGGCGAACTGGCCACGCGCCGCTGGACGGCCCCGCCCGCGCCGACTCGTGCCATCGACAAAACGACGAACCAGTCGCTCGTGAAGTGCGTCGGAAAGTTCGTCTTCCAGTTTGCGCGCGTGCTCCTGCCATTCCCGCGCATCGTCGAGCCAGCGCCCGTGGTGCGTGATGTACGTCCATGTTCGAATGAATGCCATGCGCGCCAGCAAGGTGTCGATGTCGCCCTGTAGATCCGACAGGCGTTGCAAGTGGCGCGCGATCCAATCCTTCTCCAAACGAGCGCGCGGCCCGGTCAGTTGCAGGAACACCGCGCGCAGCAGCCTGAAGTGATCGTCGAGCTGAAGCTGGCGGTAGTCGGGGATTTGGCAGACCTGCCAGAGCAGGTCCACGTTGCTACTTGACCGGCAACGCGCGGCGATTTCTGGGTCGGCGCAAAGACGTGCCAGGGCGCGCGTGTCCTCGGCATCGTCGACGAGATCGAGGCAAGCTTGTGGGGGCCGCCGCGCCAGCGAATCCGCCAGGCTGGCCAGCGAATGCAAGTCGAGATCGCTGTTGCGCCAGAACACCCGCGTCTGCACGGGAAAGCGATGCTCCTCGATAGCGCGAACCGTGCCCGGCGGCAGCGCCTCCAGAGGCGCCAGGACGACGAATTTGCCGTTGTTGTGGTAGCGCCCGGCGCGGCCGGCGATCTGCGCCAGCTCCGCATCCTCCAGCTCGCGCAGCTTGCGGCCGTCGAACTTGCGCAGATCCGCGAAAGCCACGCAGTCGACATCCATGTTGAGCCCCATGCCGATGGCGTCGGTGGCCACCATGTAGTCGACCTCGCCCGACTGGTAGAGCGCGACCTGGGCGTTGCGCGCGCGCGGTGAGAGCGCGCCCATGACCACGGCCGCGCCACCGCGCCGTGCGCGCAGACGCTCAGCCAGCTCATACACGCGGTCGACGGAGAACGCGACCACCGCGCTCCGTGGCGGCAAGCCGCGCAGGTTGACGTTGCCTCCCCACGACAGGCGCGACATGCGCGGCTTGCGCTCGATGACCGCGGTCGGCGCCAGGCGTTCGAGGATGGGCCGGATGGTGTCCGCGCCGAGAAAAAACGTCTCATGCCGTCCGCGCCAGTTGAGCAAACGATCCGTGAAGACATGTCCGCGCTCGACGTGGCCAGCCAGGTGAATCTCGTCGACCGCGAGAAAATCCACCTCGCGCTCCCTCGGCATAGCCTCGACGGTGCACACGAAGTAGCGCGGTCGCGACGGCATGCGTTTCTCCTCGCCGGTAACCAGAGCAACTGCGCCCTCACCCACGCGCGCCGAAACGCGGTCGTAGATCTCGCGCGCCAGCAGCCGCAACGGCAGGCCGATCATCCCGGTTTCGTGCGTGAGCATGCGCTCGACCGCCCGATGGGTCTTGCCGGTGTTGGTGGGACCGATCTGCGCGGTGACGCTAGAGGCGAGCGCGGACTTGGGAAGAAGCACTGGCAGGATTTAACCACAGAGAACACGGAGGACACAGAGACGGATGAGAAAGGTTTCGGATTCGGATCCGCAACCCTTCCGTTCCGACTTCTGTGCCCTCAACGCCCTCTGCGACGTCGCTGCCCGCTAGTTCTCGCTGCGGCCGCCGATGCCCTTGGTATCGGCGGAGATGGCGCGAGCCGCCTCTTTCGGGCGCAGCGAGCGGGTGGCCTTGCCGGCGCGCCAGATCTCGCTGTTACCGAGCTCGGCCAGTTCCTTGCCCAGCTCCTGCTGGTAGTTCGGGCCGCCGGTCGAGGCGAGCACGCGGGCGCACTCCTTGCCCGAGGACACGCGGTCGTAGAGCAACTCGAAGACCGGCATCACGGCCTGCTTGAAGCGCGGCCGCCAGTCGAGCGCGCCCCGCTGCGCGGTGGCCGAGCAGTTCGAGTACATCCAGTCCATGCCGTTCTCGTCGACCAGGCGGATGAGGCTTTGGGTCAGTTCCTCGACGGTCTCGTTGAAGGCCTCGCTGGGGCTGTGGCCGTTGGCGCGCAGCACGTCGTACTGCGCATCCATGATGCCGGCCAGGGCGCCCATGAGCACGCCGCGCTCGCCGGTAAGATCGCTGAAGACCTCTTGCTTGAAGGTGGTCGGGAACAAATAGCCCGAGCCCACCGCGATGCCGAGTGCCATGGCGCGATCCTTGGCGCGGCCGGTGGCGTCCTGCTCGACGGCAAAGCTGCTGTTGATGCCGGCGCCCGAGAGGAAATTGCGGCGCACATTGAGTCCCGAGCCCTTGGGCGCCACCATGATGACGTCCACGTCGGCGGGCGGAATCACGCCGGTCTGATCCTTATAGACGATGGAGAAACCGTGCGAGAAGTACACGGCGTCACCCTTCTTCAAGTGCTTCTTGACCGCGGGCCAAATCGCCTTCTGGGCGGCGTCCGACACCAGCATCTGGATGATGGTGCCCTTCTCGGCCGCTTCCTCGATCTCGAACAAGGTCTTACCCGGCTCCCAGCCGTCGCGAACCGCGCGGTCCCAGTCTTTCTTGAACTTCGACGCCTGGCCGATGATGACGTTGAAGCCGTTGTCCTTCATGTTGAGCGCCTGGGCCGGGCCCTGGACGCCGTAGCCGATCACCGCGATGGTCTCGTTCTTCAAGACCTCGATCGCCTTGCCGATCGGGAACTCTTCGCGCGTGATGACTTCTTCCTTGACTCCACCGAAATCGATCGTTGCCATTGGATCTCCTGATGTTTCTGCCTTCGCGGCGCGAAATGGCCACGAAAAGGGAGGTGACAATCTGCCACCCCGCCCCACTCTGTCAAGCCACGTCGTGACGGCTGTTTTCTTATCCCACTTGTGACGTGACCGTGACTTGGGGGGTTGACCTGCGGCCTGGTCGCTGGTAGTTACTGCGTGCCTCGCAAGGGGTATGGGGCTGTAGCTCAGCTGGGAGAGCGCCTGAATGGCATTCAGGAGGCCGACAGTTCGATCCTGTTCAGCTCCACCAACAAAACTGAATACTTGCGGAAGATGGGTTCGGCGGAAGCGGCGCGGCTGTACCAAATATGCACCAAGCAGCCCAGCCTGGTCTATCGGGGCAGCAACCACGGAGGTAGGACCTTGGCACTGGCACCGGCCCAGAAGGACGATTTCTTCCGGCATCACCTTCCCCATCGGCTCTGTCTGCTTCTGGCCTTCCGCGACCGGCAGCCGTGGTTCAAGGAGCGAATTGGTCAGGGGGACGGCGATCTGCTTCGGACTTCAAAGGACGCGTGTAGACGGCCACGCATTTCCGCACCTTTCTGACCCAAACACTTCCGCACTTTCCCGGCCACGTGTTTCCGCGGTTTTCCGGCCACGGCTGCAACGA
>Ga0224559_1000913_pt1 | contig 17298 bp, 11 predicted proteins | sample 714S33034metaG_FD_180676 | JGI IMG/M metagenome (GOLD analysis project Ga0224559, IMG submission 180676) | Peat soil microbial communities from Stordalen Mire, Sweden - 717 S3 30-34 | ecosystem: Environmental > Terrestrial > Soil > Wetlands > Peat | place: Sweden: Norrbotten County, Stordalen... | reverse complement strand
CGAAGCCCTACGCGCTATCGCTGTCATGGGCGGCTTCATGGGCCGCAAAGGTGACGGAAACCCGGGATGGCGTACGCTGTGGGCTGGTTTCGAGAAGCTTCTCATGGCCGAGAAGGGCTTCCTGCTCCCCCACGCGAAATTTGGGTAATGATGAGGCAGCGCGGGGAGAAGGGGCCGGATCATCCGATCCCATGCGGCGTGCCCATGGCCTATACTTGCCTTCAGCTATGGACTTCTTTCAGGAGCTCAAGGATCTCACCGTCGCCCTCGATGTCGGCGGGGTGGACTATGCCTTGTGTGGTGGCGTGGCCCTGGCAATCCACGGCGTGCCGCGCGCGACCCAGGACATCGATCTGTTGGTTCGGCCGGAAGATCTGTCGCGCCTTCGGGAAGTGGCTCGCGCGTGTGGTTTTGTCCTCGAATCCTTTCCCATGGATTTTGCGAGTGGCATCACCATCCAGCGATTCACCAAGCTCATCGACGGCCATCCGCTCATGCTCGATGCACTGCTAGTGGCAGGTCCCCTCGATCGCGCGTGGGAAGGGCGACAGACGGCGGAAATGGAGGGAGGGCGCGTGCTCGTGGTTTCGCGCGAGAGCCTCATCGCGCTCAAACTGGCCGCGGGACGGCCGCAAGACTTGGTGGATGTGCAACGACTAGAGGAGGTTCACCGTGGTTGACATGAGCCGGGAAGCCATCAGCGCGCGCCTTCGAGCCATGGCCCGGTTGCTTGAAGAGCGCGGCTTTGTGAGCAAGGGCGTCGACATGTCCTGCGCAGCCATCACGCACCGTCTGCAAAGCATGGCAGCTCTCTCCACCATGTGTCTGCGTTTGGGCAAGGCAACTATTATCAATCGCGACCACACGTAGGAGAGCAAGAAGGAGAAACAGATGGACCTCATGAAGGACGACATCCCAGCATTCGAAGCGGCCATCGCACGTCTGATGTCCGCGTTCGACGCCCTCCCCGAGTCGTTGACCGGCATCAAGCCGAGGCCCGAGGATTGGAGCATCAAGGAGATTGCCTGCCACCTCGTCGATTCAGCCAGTAACAACCACCAGCGCTTCACCCGACTGCAACGCATGCAGCGCCTTGAGTTTCCCGCTTATGAAACCGAACCCTGGGTCGCTGTCGAGAAGCCCGAGGGACTGCCCTGGAAAGACCTGCTCGGGCTGCTCAAGCTCTACAATGTGTTCATTCTGCATCTCGTGCGAAACATGGATCCGGCGTGCTTGGGCAATGTCTGGGCGATCGGCGGCGAGTCGAAGACACTCGATTTCCTGGTGCGCGACTACTACCGACACATCGATTGGCACCTAGCCCATCTCGCGAACAGAGTTCACGAGGTTCGAGCTCTGTCGCAGACGCAGGCGGAAGAATGATAGGAGGACGGCCTGAAGTTGCTTCTTCGCAAGGAGGCTGCATGCCTTTGAGTTGGATGATTCAGTGATGCTTCGCTCGGCCTGTTGCGCTCTCGCGGTGCTCTTGTTGTCCGCTGTCTCGGGGTGCGGCTCTCCCGCGTCCACTGCGTCCGCCACCTCGGGTGGCAGAACCGGCTCGGGTGGTCTGCCGGGCAGCGGTGGCGCGACTAGTGAGGGTGGTACATCGGCTGCGGGCGGCGTGATGGGTTCGGGTGCCATGTTGGGTTCGGGCGGATCGACGAGCAGCGGCGGCGCGACCGGTTCGGGTGGGGAGACCGCGAGCGGCGGCAAGTCCGGCACGGGCGGCGCCACGGCCAGCGGAGGCGCAACTGCGGTCGGCGCTGCGGGCGGAAGTAGAGGAACGAGCTCGGCTGGAGGCTCGGCAGGGGCTTGTGACAACGGCAGCACGACCACGACCTGGGCCAGCCAATGTCCGACTACCGCGCCGACAACTTGCACGCCGGGCACGTGGGTGGCGGCTGGGCCCCAGAACGACAGTTGTTGCTCCGGCATGAAGTTGGTTTCGGAGTCGGCGCACTTCGCGGTCTACGGCGACGAGGCAACTACCACGCCCGCGCTGGCGCAAGGGGCGGTCGACCATCTGGAAACCGTATGGAGTTTGTACTTCACCACTCCCATTTGGGAGCGCGAACCGCTGTGCAACTCGTCGGTCAAGAACAAGGTGAGCATCCATGTCCATTCCACGTGGGGGCTAACGGGCGGCGCTTGGGACGCAACCCACATGGCGATGTGGATCGGCACGGGCGGACTTTCCGATCATTGGGGGTTGGCGCACGAATTCAGGCACGGCGTGCAGGCGGTGGAGGGCGGCTTGTCCTGCGATCAATCGAACACCTGTGGCTGGATCTACGAAAGTCACGCCAACTGGTCGGCCCAGCAGCAAGTGGAATACCACACCACCAATGTGCATTGCTCCGAATACCTGCCCAATGCTCCGCACCTCTATTTGGGGTCCACGCGCGACCGCTATTGCAATTGGCAGTTCCTGGAATACCTCAAGGACAAGTACTGCTACAGCGCGGTCAATGCCATTTGGGATGGCACGCCGGTCGCCGATCCGTACACCGCCATCATGAACGGCCAGAAGTGGAATATCAGCCAGCTCAACGACTTCATGGGCGAGTGGGCCGCCCACAATGTGACGTGGGACTATCAAGACCCGCCGCCGGAAAGCACGGCGGGCGGCAACCAGGGCAAGTTGTTCCGCTCCAATTACGGGCTCATCAACGACATGTCCCAGACCTGGCGCCGTCTCCGTCTCACCAAGGTCGAGCCGCTTGATTCGGACTATGCCATCAATCGGCGTTTCATTTCGCCCTTCGATTGGGCGCCACAGCGTTTCGGGTACAACATCATTCGCTTGTATCCAGACGCGGGGGCCACCAGCGTGACCGTCACCTTTCGCGGGGTGACCTCGGCCAATCCCGACCCGGACTGGCGTTGGGGCTTGGTCGCGACCGACGCGGGCATCACCACTCCGCGCTACAGCGCCTTGCAGAAAGGCTCCGATGCCCAGCTCACTTTCCGTGTCAATCCGGGCGAATCATTGTGGCTGGTGGTCATGGCCACGCCTTCGGTGCAGCAAGCGATTGTGTGGGACCAAGCCTACTACACGGTGCCGCGCTATCCGTACATGATCCAACTCGGCAACGCCTGGCCCGATGGATTCCAGGGCGGCAAGCAGGACGCGTGTCCTTCGGGCCTCATCCGCGCGAGCAACGGCGGCGGCTGCGCGCCCTCGGGCACCACGGCCTATGTAGGGCCCTACGCCACGGTGGCGAGCGGCGCGACGGTGGGCAGCGGCGCGCGTATCCAAGACCACGCCTTTGTGGAAAAGGGCAGCATGGTCTCGGCCGGCACCGTGGGCGCGCTTTCGCTGATCGGCAGTCAAGGTGGTTCGAATCCTTCAAACGCATTTGCCGTGAGCGGCGGCACGGCCAAGACGACCTTCTTTCCGCTCGGTTGGTTCGCCGCGGGGCAGAGCCTCTCGGGCGGTTCCCTGATTGGCGATGTGGAATTCCAAGGGGCCAACGTCAATCACTCCAGCGGAGATTGCAGTGGCTTTGTCGACGGCTCGACTTGCACGGGCCCCGGCACCGACCAGACGCCGCAGCCACCCTACGCGTGGCGGAACTAGAGATCGCAACGGATACCGAGCGAGGGAAGAACCACGCGCAAATCCTGCTGCGAGAGTGCACCGGTCGTTGGGTCCTGGTGAAGCCCGTACACCTCGCGGGTGTAGGTGGCGTTGACGACCTCCGCGTACAGGTCGAGCGTGAAGGCATTGAAGAGGAATCGGCGCTCGGCGCGCAAGTCGAGTTGGTAGAAGGCCGGCAGACGCACGAAGGACTCGGCTTGTCCGCCCTGGACCAGCACCGGTCTGCCGGTATTTAGGTGGCCGCGTGCGCCGAGGGTGTACGCTCCCAAGCGGTAGGCCAGCACGGCGTTGAGGATGTGGCGCTGATCCCAGTCGGAGGGACCGATGACTCCGGCGCCCATCGCGCGCTGGCTTTGCGACAGGGTGTAGGCCAGCCAGCCGTGAAGGCGCTCGCTGGCCGGGCGCCGGATCATCACTTCCAAGCCATAGGATCGGGCGTCCCGGCGAACCAGGAAGTCGCTGGCCAGGGGATCGGGGCTGGCGAGGGTTGGGTCCCGCAGATCGGTCAGGACATAGCGCTGAAGAAAACCCGTGACCTCCACGTCGACCACGCGCAAGCGGTGCGTGCCCACGCCAAGCGAGCCCTGCCATGAGGTTTGCAATCCATACAGGGCGAGTCCAAAATTCTCGGCGGCCGGAATCTGCACGCTCAGGCTCGGCGGCTGCGAGAAGCGACCTCCGCTGGCGGCGAGCCAGATCGTGGCGTCGAGGAGAAGCCGGGCCGAGAGCCGCGGGCCTAGATCCGATTTGGTTACGCCGCTGATGGTGTAGCTGTCCAGGCGCACGCCAGGGGTCAAGGTCAGGCGATCGCCGGCGCGCACGCTGGCCGAGGCGTAGCCCGCCAGGAGCAGCGCCGTACGTCGGCGGGCGAGGTCGGACGCGCCTGCCTCGTAGGTGGTCGTCGTCGGACGAAGCCATTGCGCCTGGCCGTCGAGCCCGGCTTCCCAATCGACATAGCGGCTCTGTCGGTCGTAGCTGATGCGCGGCAGGATGCTGTAGGCGCTGGCGCTGATGGTGTAGTTCTCGACGATGGGCGCCGAGCTTTGATCCGCTCCCAAGGCGATTCTCGCGCGCAGCTGGCCACCGCCGAGCGCGGTGCTGGCGCGCAGGCTGGCGCGGTGGAATTGCAGCAGGTATTCGCGTCGTGGGTCTTGCTCATCTAGCTTGTAGTCGAGGTCGTCGCCCGAGCCGAAAAGCAGGAGACTCAAGCGCCAGGTACCCACGCGCCGGTCGGCACGCAGCTGATAGTCCCAGTACGAGAGTTTGATGTCGTTGCGCAGAAGCGAGAGCAGCGCGCCGGTGTAGGAATAGCGGAAGGCCGCCGCCACGCCGCCTTTGCCATCTGGCCAGGGAGTCGAGAACAGCGCGCTTGCGTCGTAGAGCCGAAGCTCACCCACCGCGTGCGCCCTATCTTCCGCCGCGGCCCGCGTTTGCGCGGTCACGATGCCGGCGGCGTAGCGGCCATAGGCCGCGGGATAGCCACCCGGATAGAAGGCCATGGTGTCGAAGAAATAGGGGTGAATCACCGACGGGCCGAGGGCCAGGTGGAAGAGCAGGGGCACTTGCACCTCGTCGAGGAAGTAGCCCGTGTTGCCGGGATTCGACCCACGCACGGCGTAGATGGGGGCTGGCCAGGCCACCACCGCCACCCCGGGCAGCGACTCGATGGTGCGAAAAGGATCGCCGAGGGATCCCGGGATCGCGGTCAATTCCGGGCCGCGCAAGTCGACGCGGGGTTCGTCGCGCGGGGCGACCACCACGGTCTCGTAAATCGGCAGATCGGCGCGTGGAACCAGGCGTATGCGTAGCGGCGCCGGATCGAGACAGGCGTCATGCTTCACGGTCCAAGGCTCGAAACCCGGCGCGCTCACGGTCAGTGCGAGCTCGCCGCACGGGACGCTGAGATCGAAATTCCCATCGTCGTCGGCCTCGGCGGTTGGTTCGGTCTCGGCGCCGGTCCTTTCGACAATCTTCGCGACAACCTTCGCCGCCAGCACGGGTCCGCGCGAGCCCTTGGCCAGGATGCGCCCGCGCAGATCCGTTACGGTGGACGAAGCCGGCGGGCTTTCCACGCGACGAGGTGCTCCGTTATCAGTTGTCGCCGTGCCGATCGAAACGGTGTCCGCGGCGAGATCGGGATCGATGCCCGCGTCGCCCGACTGGGCGGTCATCAGTGCGAGAAGCAGCACAGGGTTGATCACGGCAGTTCCGCCACCCATAGACCATCGTCGGGCGACTCAAGACGGTTGCGGGTGAGGAAGGCGACGCGTGTGCCCGGCGCCAGCGCGTCGGTACCGGGTGGAACATTGGCCCTGGCGCCGCTATCGACGGCCACATCGTAGACGTCTTCGGCGAGGACGGTTTGCGCGGCGCTGGCCAGATCGACCAGGACGAGTTTTCCCGACGTACTTTGCAGATCCCAATCGACCAGGGCCAAGAAGCGCGTCTGTCCAACCGCCACCACTTGTCCCGCGCTCGCCAGGGCACGCGTGCTGCCCGTGTCCGCGTCCACGAGGTAGATATCGCAGCGCCTGGCGTCGATGGGATAGGCCTCGACGAGCAGGCGTCCGTCGTCCATCGCCCAATATCGCATGGTCGAAGTCCCGGCAGGATTGAGGGGGAACGTGGGCGCGTTTGCATCGTCGGCCTGGCCCACATACACGAACTTGGAATACGCGGACGTCCTGCTGAAGAAGTGGCGGCCATCGGGTGAGAATGCATCCCACCCGAACTGCGGCGCGTTCGCTTCGGGATACTCAACGAGATTCCAAGAATACGCGGTCAAGGTGTCGTCGGATTTCCACACCCGCGAGCCGCTGTTGGCGGTCAGGAACCACAGCTCGTCGCGTCCGGGGCGCCACGCGTAGAAGCGGCTGGCGTCGATGGTATCTCCGACGCGGGCCGAGTCTATTGTCGCGTACGTGCCTGTGGTCCAGTCAAATAGCAACAGTTTGGTGTCCGCGGTCCCCGGCCCCGACCCTTCAAAAAGCAGCCAGTGGCCATCCGACGACGCCGACATGAACTGGCCCTGGCCAATCGCCACGGGAAGATTGGTGGCATTCAGAGTTCCAGTGTCGAGCAACGCGAAGGGCGCTTGACCGGCAGCGGTGGTCTGGGTCAGCAGGAGCTGCGGCGTGCGGTTGCCGAGGATCGGCGTAAAGGTCACGTTTCCGGTGGAGGAAAGGAGGGACTCCATCTCCCCGGTGGTTCGGACACGGACGATGCTGGTGCCGATAGTGTCGGCGTCGGTGGTAAAGTAGAAATCCTCTCCAATGAATGCGACGTTGTCGGAATAGACGGTCTTGAGGTGGAGGTCCGCATCGAGATCCCAAAGTTCCGCGAAAGAAAAGCTGCCGGAGAGGACTCGGGTTCGCGCGGGTGAGAGCATGAATGCCGGATAGCCAAGACTGAAGTCCACCTGCCCGAGCAATGCCGGGATTTCCGTTGCCGGATCCAGCCGGCGGACGCCGAACACGGGCACCGATGGATCGTAGTCGACGTACACCATGCGTCCCCGGCTGTCCGTCGGGATGGTGCCGCTTAATGGATTGGCATAGAGGCGAGTCTGCCAGTAGAACACCATGTTGCGGACGACGGGCGGCGCGGAAGCCACGCTCGGTACCGTCGCCAACGAAGGTGCGTACGGGAAAAGGTAGAGATCTGCGAGGGCGCCAGATGCGACGTAGGACTCCGCCGGGAGTGCACGCACGGGCCCGGTCGCGAGCAGGTAGGACGGCGTGTCCATGGTCTCCGCGGGCGAAAGAAAGACACGACCGAGCGTTCGATCCCGCACCACCTGCTGGCCGGAAGGGGGACCACCGGCCGGCAGACAAGCTGGCAGCGCGCATGCGATGGTCATGGCGAAAATCGCGGGAACGGGGCGAAAATGGCCTCGAAGATGGCCTCGAAGATGGCGCACGCGACGACCATCGCTCAGAACGCGTGCGAGGTCCACCCTGGCCTCGCGGAAAGGGTCGACACCGAAATGCCCCAAGCACGCAGCGCATTTGCCGGTACAATGGCCATTCCTGCCATGAAGAACCCAACCAACAAGCCCGGCATCGCATCAAGCAAGGACGTGCACTTCGGTCTCGACGGCGAGTCGATCAAGCGCGATTTCCTCAAGAACCTCTTCACCCACCAGGCGAAGTTTCCCGAAGTAGCCACGGCCAACGACAACTACCTGGCCTTGTCCTACACCGTGCGCGACCGGCTCCTGCATCGCTGGATCCACACCTCTCATACCTATTTTTCACAGTCGGTCCGCACCGTGGCCTACCTTTCGGCGGAATTCCTCATCGGGCCGCAGCTCGGCAACAACTTGATCAGCCTTGGCATCTGGGAACCGGCTCGGCAAGCCATGGAGGACTTGGGCATCTCGCTCGACGAACTCCTGGAGCAGGAAGAAGAGCCTGGCCTCGGCAACGGCGGTCTCGGCCGCTTGGCCGCGTGCTACCTCGATTCGCTGGCTACCTTGGAGATCCCGGCCACCGGCTACGGCATTCGCTACGAATTCGGCATTTTCGATCAGGTCATCAAGGACGGCTGGCAGGTGGAGGTGCTCGACCACTGGTTGCACCTTGGCTACCCCTGGGAAATCGCGCATCCCGAGATCGGCTTCAACGTAATGTTCGGCGGCCATACCGAACCTTACACCGACGACAAGGGCCACTACCGCGTGCGCTGGATTCCGGACCAGATCTTGAAGGGCTTCCCCAACGACACACCCATCCTCGGCCATCGCACCAACACCGCCAATATGCTGCGTCTGTGGCAAGCGCAGGCCTATACCTCGCTCGACTTGCAGGCTTTCAACGTGGGCGACTACCGCCGCGCCGTCGAGGAAAAGGCGCTGTCGGAGAACATCACCAAGATTCTCTACCCCAACGACGACTCCGAGGCGGGCAAGCTCCTGCGCCTGCAACAACAGTACTTCTTCATCTCGTGTTCGCTGCAAGACATGATTCGCATCTACCAGCAGCACGAACAGACGATGGATCGCTTCCACGAGAAGTACGCCATCCAGCTCAACGACACGCACCCTTCGCTGACAGTGGCCGAGCTGATGCGCATCCTGGTCGACGAGCGCGAGATGCCTTGGGAAACGGCGTGGGAAATCACCACGCGCACGCTCGGCTATACCAACCATACCTTGATGCCGGAGGCCCTGGAAACCTGGCCGTTGCGCTTGATGCAGAAGCTTCTGCCCAGGCACGTGGAGATCATCTTCGAGATCAACCGCCGCTTCTTGAACGAGATCCATCTTCGTTATCCGAGCGATCACGAACGCATCGCGCGCATGTCGCTCATCGACGAGCGGGGCGAGCGCCGCGTGCGCATGGCCTACCTGGCGACCGTCGGCTGCCACGCGGTCAACGGCGTGGCTAAGCTACACTCGGATCTTCTGCGCGAGACCGTGCTGCGCGATTTCGCCGAGATCTGGCCGGAGAAATTCTCCAACAAGACCAACGGCATCACGCCGCGCCGGTTCTTGATGTTGGCCAATCCGGGGCTGACCTCGCTCATCACCGAGGCCATCGGCGAAAAGTGGGTGTCCGACCTCGGGCAACTTCGCGCATTGGAAAAGTTCGCCGACGACAGCGCGTTCATCGAGAAGTGGCGACAGATCAAACTCGACAACAAGAGCGCGCTGGCCAAGAGCGCGTGGGAGAAGAACCAACTTCAGTTCGATCCCAATTCCATGTTCGACGTGCAGGTCAAGCGCATCCACGAGTACAAACGCCAGCACCTCAACATCCTGCACGCCATCACGCTCTACCGCCGGCTCAAGCTCGATCCCACGCGCGACGAAACCCCGCGCACCATCATCTTCGGCGGCAAGGCCGCGCCCGGCTACATGACGGCCAAGCTCATCATCAAGCTCATTCACAGCGTGGGCGAGGTCATCAACAACGACCGCGACATGCGCGACCGCCTGCGCATCATCTTCCTGCCCGACCTCAACGTGAAGAACGCCCAGCGCATCTACCCCGCAGCCGACCTGTCCGAGCAGATCTCGACCGCGGGCAAGGAAGCCTCGGGTACGGGCAACATGAAGTTCGCCTTGAACGGCGCCCTGACCATCGGCACGCTCGACGGCGCCAACATCGAGATCCGCGAAGAAGTGGGCGCCGAGAACTTCTTCCTTTTCGGGCTCACCGCGGAAGAGGTTCTCGCCGCGCAGAGGACGGGCTACCGGCCGCGCACCGTCTACGAGCAGAACCACGAACTGCATGAGGCCATCGAGCTCCTCAGCGCGGGTTTCTTCTCGCGCGGGGATCGGAACCTGTTCGAGGGCCTGGTGAAGAATCTGCTCGAACACGACGACTTCATGCTGCTGGCCGATTTCGTGTCGTACGTGGACTGCCAGAGCCAGGTGTCGGCCGCCTACCGCGACATCAAACAGTGGACGCGCATGTCGATCTTGAACACCGCCCGCATGGGCAAGTTCTCGTCGGATCGGGTCATCCGCGAATACTGCGAGGACATCTGGAAGATCAAGCCCGTCCGCGTGCTCATGAACGGCGAGACGAAGAAATAGCCCACATGAATCATGAGCCGCGCCTTGTCGAGGAAGCTCGCGTGGGCTAGGCAAACGCGTGCGGAGCCTGCCAGCTTCGCCGGCGGCGGAGCTTCGCGGGAGGGTTTGGGAACCCTCCCAGGGTTCCCATCACAATCGTCTAGCCCGCGGCGCCGGTCAGAAACGACCGTGCGCGGTCAAGCCCGGCAGGAGTTCCGTCGTGCCGGCGGTGGTCTCGACGGGGACCGCCCCGGGCAGAGGAATGAGCGAGAGCATGGGCATCTCGTTCTGGGAATGGTGCGCGCGATCATAGTTCATGGTGAGGAGCCAGCCCGCAACCAAGCCGAGGCCCGTGCCGACCAAGGCGAAGCGGGCCGTTCGCCGGTCCACGTTGCCGGTATTGTCGGCGCAGTAGCTAGCCTTGCGAGAGCACACCTCGACCGCGGTCGCCAACACCGCGCCCGTCACGCCCGCGAGATCAACCATCATCACGCGCTGCCAGGAGGGGCCATACCCACGTTGATCCGGCAAGTAAGCCATGGCCAATCCGGTGGCAAGGCCCACGTTGAGTCCGGTCAGCAGGCCCCACGACAAACGCTGCTTGATCTCGTCTTGGTATTCGTGATCGGAGGACACTGGATACGAACCCGAGGCTGGCACGGCGATGGCCCCGGCAGCCGCGCCTAGAAGCGCGGCGCTTTGGATGAGCGCCACGCGCCCGTAGTTGGGCGACTTGTCGTCCAGCCACCAGCCCGCGAAGGCTCCCGCGGTCAACCCACCGAGCCCACCCAGGAAGGTCGCCGTCCAACTTTGATGGATCCCCATGGCCAACGACGCGCCTTCGACATCTCCGATCCACATCGTGCCGATGCGGAAGAGGGCTTGATTATCGCGGATGTAGTTCGGAACGAGTGGTGTGGTCGACGACAGCACACCCAACCCGAGACCTCCCGCCAACATGCCAATGGCGAGAATGGAAGTTGACGTGGAGAGGGGTTTTTGGGTGAGGCTTTCGGGGGTGCTTTGCGTGAGTACCGCCAGCCCTCCGCTGACCGCGCCCATCCCGGTCCAGAAACCGATGAGTTCGGGTCGCCCTGAGCGTTGCACGTAGGTCAACGGGAATGAGACCTCTCGGGTTTCGCCCGGGCCAAGCAGGATGCTTTCGCGCTTGGAGAGGAAGTAGGGAGCCTCGGCATAGATTTCGTAGCTGCCCGGCGGTACGTCCTGCACGTAGGGGTTCTGCGTGCGGTTGCCGCGCACGAACAACGCCGCGGACGATGGCTGGGTGTGGATGGTGAGATGGGCGGGGATGGGCTCCAGCTTGAAAAAGAGCGGCTTGGTTTCCGCCACCTCGATGGACAGGGTGCGGGTCTCGCTGGCGAAATTGGGCTTGGACACGGTCACGCTGTAGCGGCCACGCTTGACGCGAAACTCGTTGGGGGCTTGGCCCGAAACGACCTGGCCTTCGCCTTCGATGCGTACGTTGACATCGTCGGGCACGGTGTTGATGGCGAACACACCCGGCCGGCGGTTGATGGCCTCGATACGCAGCCGGGCCAAGTCCGCCAGTTCGCCAGGCGTTTCCTCGGCCAAGTAGGCCTGGTAGTGCTCGCGCGCGCTCACGAGCTGGCCCAGGTGGTACTCACACTGGGCGATCATGAAGATGTTTTCTTTCCTGGGCGCCGCCTCGTTAGCGAGTTGGAATTCGACGAGCGCCTGCTCTTTGTTGCCGGACTCGAACAGGGCCACACCGGAATCGTAGTGCTTTTGCGCGCGTTCGAGCGCCGACGGATCCTGGGCCCAAAGCGTGGCGCTTTGAACAAGCGCCAGGAAGAGGCACGAACCAAAAAGAATGCGCACTAATGACCTGGGGTCGAAGGATAGGGGGAAGGGGCGACCTTGTCGTCGGCCTTGCTCTTTCTTGGTGTCGGGTTGGTCGGTCCGGCGGTGACCGCGGCGCGGGCGGTGCGACCGCGGCCGCTGGGCCGGATGGCTCGAACCTGGTCCACAAGCGCGTTGGATGGTGTCGGCGCGCTCGGCGCCGCAAGCGCGGGCTCGGAAACCCGCGCGGGCGCGGTAGCGGGGGATGGAGGAATCACGGGCATCGGCGAAGCGGCCACCGCGCGGGGAGCGGCCGGCTCGGGATTGACTTTTTCGTCGTGCGCAAGCATCCCCGCGGCCGTGATGCCGATGGCAAACACCGTGGCCACGGCGAAATACCAAGCCCAGCGGCTACGGACCTGCGCCACGCGAGCCGATTCGGTTTCCGCGTAACCTTCCAGCGCAACATCCGGGTCGCCGGCCAGCAGATGATCGATGTCGCGCTCGAATTCGGCCATGCGTTGGTAGCGTCGCGTGCGATCCCTCTCCAGGCCATGCATCACCAAGCGGTCAATCGACGCGGGAATTCCCAGCTCTGGCCGAAGCGCGGACGGCGGTACCACATCTTTGTTTTGGATCTGGGCGATGACGCCCAGGTAGTTGTTGCCGTGAAAGGGGAGTTCGCCGGTCATGCATTCGTAGAGGATGAGCGCGGTGGACCAAATGTCGGCGCGTTCGTCGATGTCCTCTCCGCCCGCGGCTTGCTCGGGCGACATGAACAGGGGCGTTCCCAGGACCGCGCCGGTGCGGGTGAGGCGTTGCCAATCGCTGCCGGCTTCCTCTTGGCTGCGCGCCGCCTTGGACACGCCGAAATCCACCACCTTGACGAAGTCCAGATCTCCGCGGCGAACCAGGTACGCGTTTTCCGGCTTCACATCGCGATGGACGATGCCTTTGCTGTGGGCGGCGCCGAGCGCGCTGGCGATTTGCTTGACGATGGCCAGGCTGCGTTCGACGGGCAAAGGGGCGTCGCGCATGATGAGTTCGGACAGGGGCTCGCCTTCGAGGTACTCCATGACCACGAAGGCGCGGCCATCGCGCGTGGTTCCGAAATCCGTGACGTCGACGATATTCTGGTGGCCGATCGAACTGGCCAAGCGGGCTTCTTGCAGGAGGCGGGCAACCAGCTCCTGGTTCTCCAGGAACTTCTCTAGCAACACCTTGATGGCCACGCGCTTGCCGATGATGCTGTGGCGGGCCTCGTAGACCGCGCCCATGCCACCTTCACCGATGCGACGGATGACCTCGTAGCGATCCGCGAGCGTGTTGCCGACCAAGGGGTCGAACCTGGTCGCGGCGGATACAACTTCCCCCGAGTCCGCGGCTTGCGGTTCGGTCTTGCCCAGGGAAAGGTCAGGGTTGGCCACGTTCCGCTGCATTGTAGCGCCGAACTTGGGCGACGGCACGCGGGCAATCGCCGGCCAATTCCGCAGCGAAAAGCGCGGATTTCGCCTGCTCGTGTCCTCGTCGGAAGGCCGAGCGCTTGATCGTCGTGCCCACCGTGGTAGGAAACGCCCATGCCCGCATACCGCTCACGCACTTCCACCTTTGGTCGCAACATGGCCGGCGCGCGCGCCCTTTGGCGTGCCACCGGCATGAAGGATGGCGACTTCGGCAAACCCATCATCGCCGTGGTCAACAGCTTCACCCAGTTCGTGCCCGGCCACGTGCACCTCAAGGACTTGGGCCAGATGGTGGCGCGCGAAATCGAGGCCGCGGGCGGCGTGGCCAAGGAATTCGACACCATCGCCATCGACGACGGCATCGCCATGGGCCACGACGGCATGCTCTATTCGCTGCCTTCTCGAGAGCTCATCGCCGACAGCGTGGAATATATGGTCAACGCCCACTGCGCCGACGCCATGGTGTGCATTTCCAACTGCGACAAGATCACGCCTGGCATGTTGATGGCGGCCCTGCGCCTGAACGTCCCGGCGGTGTTCGTGTCGGGCGGGCCCATGGAAGCCGGCAAGGTCAAGCTGCCGAGCCAATCTGGCAAAGACGCTGGCAAAGAGATCCACGTCGATCTCATCGATGCCATGGTTCAGGCCGGCGACGACAAGGTGTCCGATGCGGACGTCGCCGAGTACGAGCGGTCGGCGTGCCCGACCTGCGGATCGTGTTCGGGCATGTTCACCGCCAATTCGATGAACTGCCTGACCGAGGCCTTAGGTCTGTCGTTGCCTGGCAATGGCACCTTGGTGGCGACCCACGCGGATCGCAAGGCGCTCTTTTTGCACGCCGGCCGCGTGGTCGTTGACCTGGCCAAGCGCTACTACGAGAAGGACGACGTGTCCGCCCTGCCGCGCTCGATCGCCACCTTCCAAGCCTTCCAAAACGCCATGTCGCTCGACGTGGCCATGGGCGGCTCGACCAACACCGTGCTGCACTTGCTCGCCAGCGCGTCCGAGGCAGGGGTGAAATTCACCATGGCCGACATCGATGCCATTTCGCGCAAGGTGCCCTGCCTGTGCAAGGTCGCGCCCTCGACCACCAAGTACCACGTCGAGGACGTGCACCGCGCGGGCGGCGTGTTTGCCATCATGGCCGAACTCGACCGCGCCGGGCTGGTTCATCGCGACGTGCCCACCGTGCACAGCAAAACCTTGGGCGCGGCCATCGCCGCCTGGGACGTGGCCACCAACAAGGACGCGGCCGTGCACGACTTCTACCGCGCCTCGCCCGGCGGCATCCCCACGCAACAAGCCTTCAGCCAAGATCGTCGCTATGACAGCCTGGACATCGATCGCAAGGAAGGCTGCATTCGAGCCAAGGAGCATGCCTATTCCAAGGACGGCGGTCTGGCCGTGCTCTACGGCAACGTGGCCGAAAAGGGCTGCATCGTGAAGACCGCCGGCGTCGACGAATCGATCTGGAAGTTCGCCGGCAAGGCGCGCGTGTTCGAGAGCCAGGAAGATGCGGTGGCGGGAATTCTCGGCGGCAAGATCGTCGCGGGCGACGTGGTCGTGATCCGCTATGAAGGACCCAAAGGCGGCCCGGGCATGCAAGAGATGTTGTACCCGACGAGCTACCTGAAATCGCGCGGCTTGGGCAAGGTCTGCGCCTTGCTCACCGACGGGCGCTTCTCGGGCGGCACGGCTGGGCTATCCATCGGCCACGTCTCGCCCGAGGCGGCTTGCGGCGGCGCCATCGCTCTGGTCAACGACGGCGACACCATCGAGATCGACATCCCCAACCGGCGCATCCACCTGGCCGTGAGCGACAGCGAACTTGGGCAACGCCGGTCCGCCATGGAATCGCGCAATGCCTTGGCCTGGAAGCCGATCGGCCGCAAGCGCAAGGTCTCGGTCGCGCTGCAAGCCTACGCCGCCCTGACGACCAGTGCCGATACCGGCGCGGTGAGGGACATCGGTCAGTTGAAGAGCTGAATGGCACTGGCCACCGGTCGTCTAGAAGTTCTTCGTCATCCACGACCACACGTCTTCCGGGACCCAGGAACAAGGACAGGTGGTCGAGCAGGTCTTGGGAGGTGTCGCGCACGAATTGAATAGGTCGCTGGTCCCATCCACGATAGCGTTGCCGAGACCTGACTGGTGCACGCACCAACGCAGGGGATGCCCGCTTGAGCATCCGGTGTAGTCCGTGCATACATGCCCTCCGGGGTTCAAATAGGGGGGAGGCTGTGGCGGCTCGGGCGGCTCGGTCTGTGGGATGGTACAGCCGTTGTTCTTGGCGAACTGGTCGCGCATCGGTTTTGCAATGTCGATGGTGCACGTGGTGTCCGTAAGTCCGACCATTTGCCAGTACGCGATGGGGTCGTTGCCGTTGTCGCACCCGCTGAACTCCGCTCCCTCGTAGATGGCGACCCCACGAAAAACCTTCGCTCGGGCGCATGCGATTGCGTAGCTCATGCCGCCGCCCCAGGCGACCCCCTGGGCGAATATGTGAGTCGTGTCGACACAGTAATTGTCCTCGATCAGCTTGACCATGTCGTCCACGAGTTGCAGGTCTTGTCCGTTGGAATTCCCCCATCCGCCGCTGAGCCCGTCGGGCGCGACGAAAATCGCGCCGTTGTTCGATAGTTTCTGAAGTCCGTAATAGGCCATTTCGTACCCATTCAAACCGCCGTTGTCTATGCCGTAGGCGTTGCCACCCCCGGTGTGAAAGGTGAAGCTCAACCAGTAGGGATGGTTTGGGTCGTAGTTGTCGGGAAGCCGCATGGTGAAGGTCCGAGGTTTCTCGCTGCTCTGAATCGTAACGTAGCCTCCGACACCGTGGCCCACCGTGTGCCCAGACCCCGCAGCAGCATTCGGATCTTGATTCGGGATCGCCCCGAACGTGATCGTCGAAGCCCTTCCGCACCCTGCGCTCGGCACCGCGCCAGGACCGCCGCCTGCGCCGTCGCTGCTCGCGGTGCCCGTGCCACTATCGGCCGTCACCGCATAGACGTCGGTACGCGAGCAGGCGGCGGTGTTGGCCAGAATCCCCAACATGCCTAGCAGCCCCAAACGCGCTCCCGACTTCATAGCCACGCACCGATGGTAAGGGTCAGGAGGAGATTGGGACGCCCGGAGGTGGCGCCGACGGTATCGACAATGTGGATGGCCACGTAGGGCTCTGCCACCTGTGCATGTGCGGCCAAGGTCAAATACGAGCGGCCATAGAGGCTAAGTCCCGCCCCCAGGCTCACGTCGATCAAACCCGACCATCGCTCAGCGGTGTGGGCCCCCGTGCCCCAGCCATCCTGCCCTTCGACCGATGTGCGTAGCACTCCGGCCGCGAGGCCGAAGAAAGGCCACAGCCGCTGGGCCGAGCGAAGGCGACAGAACCCGCCCAGAACTGCGTATTGCTGGCCAACCCGCGCGTTGCCCGCTGTGGTCGCAACCGTGGACCGCCCGCCCAAGCCCGCCGCCGTAGCCTGCATCACGAGCCAGGGGCGAGCTGCCCAGCCCACGCGAACGGTCGGCAACACCGCAGGGCCGAGGCCATCCAAGCTCATGATTGCGGCCGCGCCAACCTCGAGGCCAACCCGCTCACCGTGGGTCGCGGGCTCGTGTGCCTCGCCCGCGGGCACAGCGGCCATCGGTGGCTTTGACATGGGTTCTTGGCGTCGCCTTCGTTCTGCCCAATCGATCTGGAGAAGGCCGGCGCGTAAGGCTTCGACGGCGCGAAGGGCGAGCATCTCAGGCTGTCTTGGGGCATTGGGCTCCACGGCAACACGAGTGACCTCGAATCGTTGCGGGTGCGTCTTCAAGACCCACACATCGACCGCCTCCAGCACATCGTCTCCGACAGCGTCGATGACAGCGTTCGTGCCCCGTGCCGCAAAGGCTTC
>Ga0224559_1000912_pt1 | contig 17299 bp, 16 predicted proteins | sample 714S33034metaG_FD_180676 | JGI IMG/M metagenome (GOLD analysis project Ga0224559, IMG submission 180676) | Peat soil microbial communities from Stordalen Mire, Sweden - 717 S3 30-34 | ecosystem: Environmental > Terrestrial > Soil > Wetlands > Peat | place: Sweden: Norrbotten County, Stordalen... | reverse complement strand
GAATCCTTTTTCAGATTTTTTCAGTAATTTTTTCTTTCTATTCTCAAAAACAACATTTTCGTATTCTTGAAAGAAGTACTTTGCCTTTGACTGATGTTGATGTTTAAGTTTCTCCCACAGCTCTTTTACATAATCCAATTCTTTCTCATCAGTTTCATAATAACGTATCATATAAAGTAAATTATACCATAAACTCATTAATAAATTTTAAGACATCTATCAAATAAATGTTTTAGTTTGTTTTCTGCAATGAGTTTTGATGATGAGATGATATTTTTATTAAAATTATTTATTAAACTGTGATGTAATTATTGTTTTTAAAGCCACATTTGGACATTTCTTTTGTTCACTCAAATTTATTATTATTACTCTAGAAATTATTATTCCACTATATTTTTATAATCCCCCTTAAGCCAAAACTAGCCCAAATACTTATTTCTTAATGAAAAAAAAGATTATTACAGTTAATATTTTTCAACAATATTTAGTAATACTTTTTTTAAAATTAGTATGTCAAAATAGGCAATAAATTTATCATTTTTAATAATAAATTCCTATCATTTGTGTTATAGATCAATCATTATTATTCTAAAATTAATTCACAGTATTTTTGAAAATTCTTTGTTAGTAAATTATCAATATTCAAAAATTTATTAATCCGCTATTTTTCACATATCTAAGAACTCCTACATAGGAAGAACGATAAATCAAATTTCTATAGGTACTTCCAGATTTTAAGTGTAAATGTACATTTTTTTCTAGTGAATTAAATTTGATTTCATTTAAATTAACTTTCCTGGGAGAAAACACTTTCAAATATAAAATATATCTCTCTTTTATTGTGGTTACTTTAAATCAAAAATATTAAAATTAATCCTAAAACAAATTCTAAAATCCAATAAAACTCATTCACTTTTACTAAATATTAAGATAATTATTAACATAAAAAGTAATTATAAAATGTAGACGATAACTTAAGATAATATAAAAAAATCATTTTGAGATTTATCAACTTAGGAGACAATTAATGTATCATTTGACATCCAAATTGGTGATTTATAAAAATATTAATAAAGATAACATATTGTTTAAATTATCTAATATCTGCCAACAATTTGAGTCAGACAACTATGTGAAAGAAGATCTGATTTCAGATATTTACATCGAAATCAACCGTCTGCTTGATATTTCAACACTTTATGGCTTTGACAAAAATCTGTGGCATAACTATCTGGCTTTTCTTTTATCCATGACTGAAAACCCTTTTACGATTGTTTCAGAAAAAGTTGGAATCAATGAAGGTACTGTAAATAAATTTGCCCGGAACGATTTCTCCATCATCAAGAAATTATTTGACTATGACTTTTCTAAAATAGAAAAGGAATTAGAAATTGACTGCTTTACGATTATCACTAATTATAATGCTGTCGTGAAAAGTGAGCAGATTTTCAACAAGAACATAAGTGAAAAAGTTCAGCAACTCAGTTATGCTATTGAACAGACTAAAGATGACAAGGAGTTATATCAAATTGTTACAGATTTCTACAAAGCATACGGTGTTGGAGAATTTGGACTAAATAAAGCTTTTCGTATTTCAACTGATGAAAAGTCTGGAATCCTTAGTCCCATCACGACAACTAGTGATATGGTGCTAGATGATTTGGTTGGCTATGAATCCCAGAAAAAAGAATTGATGCTGAATACAGAAGCATTCGTAGAAGGCCGCAAAGCAAACAATGTTCTTCTATATGGTGACGCCGGTACTGGCAAATCTGCAAGCATAAAGGCAATTTTAAATCAGTATTACGACCGCGGTCTCCGTATGATAGAGATCTACAAACATGAATTCAAGGAACTACCAAAGGTAATTTCAGCGATAAAAAACAGAAACTATCGTTTTATTATTTATATGGACGATTTATCTTTTGAAGAGTTCGAAATTGAGTATAAATATCTGAAAGCAATTATAGAGGGTGGTTTAGAGACAAAGCCTGAAAATGTATTGATCTATGCAACATCGAATAGACGCCATTTGATCCGGGAAACATGGAGTGATCGTTCGGACATGTCGCAGGATGTACTGCATCGTTCAGATACTGTGAATGAAAAACTATCCCTATCAGAGCGGTTCGGCGTGAAAATTGGTTATTATAATCCTCTGAGGAAAGAATATTTCAACATTGTCACAACTCTTGCAAGGCGACACCCTGAAATCAAACTGAAAGATGAAGAACTGACATCAGCAGCAAGTAAATGGGAAATAAGTCATGATGGGATGTCAGGACGTACAGCACAGCAGTTCATTGATTCATTGCTAGGAGCTATAGATCTATCTTGATTTGTTTTTAAAATATAAGATACAGAAATTGGTTATGTATTAAAAAAAATACAAACACATGTTCCGCCAAAAATTTATTAATACAATTATTTGAAGGGACTTAGTCGGAATTTGATTGAATTATTAAATTTAATGACATTTATGTCTTAAAACTATCTACAATTTATTTAAAATAATTTAAACAGTTAATTTTAACGCAAGGTTAGCTAGAATACGCGATTATTTTAAATTTATTTTAACATAATTGAAAACGCGATTATTACAGCTAATAATTTTCAACAATATTTAGTAATATTTTTTTTAAAATTAGTATGTGTAACAAAGTTACCATTTTTGATAATAAATTCTTATCGTTCTGGAATTATATTATTGTAACTTGTGAAATTCTGGGAGTTAATTTTACATCTAGTATAATAAATTTATAATGGACCTAATTAATACTAAATTTTGATGATTTATAAATATTTTAATTAAAGTTCATATAAGCCCTAAAATATGATTTATGAGTATATATTAATCTTTTTAGTTTATTTATGGATCTTAATAAGTTTATAACTTAAAATAATTAGTTATTGCCATTTTAGAATAAAGATTTATTAAAATTTACTTCGTTAAATTCCGCTATAACGAAGTAGAAAATAAATCCGCTCATATAGATATAAAATGTGAACTGTTTATCCAAAATTTGTTTAATAATAAAGTTATTGCATTCATATTAAAACTTCAATTTTGTATGGATTGTAATTATATAATATATCGATTTTAGAAATTATTTAAATGTTACGAATATATGATGTTGGATATAGGTGTGCGCACTTATTTATGGTACTTTTGGAGATGTTTAATTCAAGAGTTGTCTACTACTCATAAGAATCAACTATAATCTTTCCAATGTTAATAGGATCTTAGATGATTATACTAATACCATCTTGATTGTGGAAAGAAGGATTACAATAAAATTTCAAACTTGTTTTAACAATTATTTTATTTGTAGAAAATGCAGTTCATAGGTTGCTGAATATAATTTGATTTTCATGTAATCAAAATATTTGTATTAAAAAAAATAATCAAAATTTAAAGTATTATATTATTTGAACTTGGGCATATCGGAATTTTAGAAATCATGAATTTTTAAATAGTTTCCTGATAAATTAATTTGAATTTTAATTTTCTGGTATCAACAGGAATATAATATTTTGAACTAATCGAAAAAAAATACTATTTTCTCCTATGATTATAAGTTTACAATCCATTATTCTGGTAACAAAAAAATTTGAATAAAAAAAATATCAAATTTTAGTTTTTTCAATGTAAAATAGACATTTATTTTGCCAACTGCATCCTGAACATAATGATACAACATGATCATAATTTAAGTTTTTATTGACAGTACTCAAAGCTTCAGATACTGTATAAATATGTTTCAAATCTAAATTGGCTTTTTCAACAACTAATCTGTCAACTTTACTTATTTCATCTGTGGGTCCTTTGATACATCTTCCATCAACGTCATGCAGACATTGAGAACATAACTCATCAGATTTAACAACAATTTGGAGATTGTAAAGAAGATTTGATTTTAAAAAAGAATTAACTCGTCCCATATGTAATACAAAGTCCTTTGTATAACCGTAACCTTGAAATCCTTGTATACAAAGGAGATGATGTGCTCTGATCCTAATAGGATCAGAATATTTTCCACTTTCCATCATTATCAACAGTTTCTCCATCATTGAAAGGTTCTTTAGGAGTTATAGCTTTAACAAGTGCTGCTGCACCTCCTATTTTTAAGATATCCCCTACAATGAAAGGTAACACTCCCATTGCTAATAAACTCCAAATTCCAGGTGCTGATCCATTGACTAAATATAACCATGCACTCAGCTGAACTAAACCCGGTACATAAATTAGGAAGAAACTAGCAAACATCAATATCCCGAGCATTGGCATAAAACTTCGAGCTTTGACATATTTATCAGCAAAATATCCTATGAATAATGCTGCTAAGACAAATCCAATTAAAAATCCACCATTTGCCCCGATAATGGTTCCTAATCCTCCTGTACTTCCAGCAAACCACGGTACACCAGCCACTCCTATCAATAAGTATACAATCATACTTAAACCACCCCAGTATCTTCCTAGGACTATACCTGCAAGTAGAACTGCAAATGTTTGAGCAGTTATTGGTACTGGAGTCCACGGCAAAGGTATAATTATTTGAGCCATGAGTCCAGTCATGCACGCCATGAAGAAAGCCATTACTAGTTTGTTAGCATTTGAAGTTTCAGAACGCCATTTAAAAAGTGAATATCTCTTTTCAAAATAATTGTCAATTGTTATCTCCATCAAATTCCTCCCCAGATTAAATTCACTAAATTTGATCAATAATTTTATACACTTAATAATCTTTAAATGTAAATAAGTTATTATTTGGCTTATATAAGACTCCTAAGTGTCTCATAAAACCTAGAACTTAAATTATATTATTCTTTTAATTTATTAGATTCAAATATTATAAATACTTTTTTTCTTTAATAATTTGAGACATATTCATTCTGTAGGGTATTTGAATTTACAAATTTAGTGTTAATAAATATTAAGTTTATATAAAGTAAAAAATATTTTATACTAATTTTGCCCGGTCATACACATTTTTAAGCGTATGCATATCTACACTTGTATATATCTGAGTAGTACTCAAGTTAGCATGCCCTAAAAGTTGTTGTATTGCCCTTATATCTACTCCATTTTTCAATAGGTGAGTGGCAAAGGAGTGTCTTAATATATGTGGTGTTACTCTTTTTTTAATCCCCGCTGCAACTGCATAATCTTTAATCATCATTTGAATATATCTAGGAGTTAAATGGTTTCCAGATCTATTTACGAAAAGATAATCACTTTGATCGCCTCTTACTGAAAGGTATCCTTCTAATAATATTTTTGTTTCTTCATCAAAGAGGACTATCCTATCCTTTTCACCCTTTCCTCTTATTCTAAGAGTTCTATCACGCAGATCTATACTATCGGTATGGAGCATGACAAGTTCAGATACCCTCAGTCCAGAGGAATAAAGTAACGCAAGTATAACCTTATTTCTAAGTCTTAGAAACTCTGATCTTTCAGATAGACCATCTTCATCCCCACAGTTATCCATTGCATTTATAAGGGTGGTTACCTCATTCTCATTTAAAGATTTGGGGAGTGATTTTGTTCTTTTAGGAGTTTTAACTTCTTTTAAAACACCTATACCTCCAAATTCGAAAAATTTTTTTGCAACAACAGTCACTAGGTAAATATAATTCTGGGAAACATTTTTTTCACGTTTAAGATAACGAATATATCTTTTAAATGCCCTTAAAACTAATCTTTCATCATAAAGATCTTCTTCTTTCTGTAAAAATCTATGAAAATTGTTTATTATTGACCTATAAGTTTTTATGGTACTTTTTGAGTAGTTCCTTATCTCAAGCTCCATTAAATAGTCCTCTATCATCTCTGGAAAGTCAAAAGCATCTAATATATTCTCTTTGAGAATAGTTTCAGATTCAGGGACTGTTCTATGCAAGTTTGTTAAACCTCCATCCGGATTATTCCAGTGTTGATTTGAATAAGGAGTCATTTTGTTACTTTTTTATTAATGTGTCTGTTATCAAATAACCTATGTTTTAACTTGATATCTTATTGATTGATATTATATACAATTCTATGGTTACATGTAACTTCTATCAACGTTTTCATTAGGATCGTTTGTTTTTCCTCTACCCATATGCTGAGAACTGGATAAATCCTTGTGCATAGCATTTTCAAAAGATTTATACCGTCGAATTATTTGATCTTCAATAGATACTGCATTTTTAATAGCGAAAGACATGTGTGTTTCTCCTATCAATTCACTACCATCCATGACTGCCATGTCCCCAGCCATTCGCAATACCCCACCAAGATCTCTTAATCTTAGTGTTAATGAATCCTTTTGGTCATCTATTGCTTCTGCTCTTCTCTTTGCTTCATTTATCAAGAGTTCTATTGATTTTTTTGTTGCGTGGGGGATCTTACCATCCATTTTTATTTCCTGCGCAACAAACTGTGCAATCTTGGATCGATTTTCTTCATTATCGGGCATAGTAGTTCTCATGAGGATCTCGTAACCTTCTCCCTGTATTCTTGAACGTAGGGGTGGTAAAATATATTGAACATCCCTAATATTACAGGCTGCAATGAAAATAAAATCACAAGGAACATTATCAACTTTAACAGAGCTTCCAGCACTCTGTGGATTTCTACCAACTATTGGGAATACTTTATCCTGCATAGCACTGAGAATATACCTCTGTAATGGTGCTATATGAACTATTTCATCTATAAACAGTACTCCTTCATGCGCCTCGTGAATTGCCCCTGGAACAACTCGTTCATATGGTTGAGTTCCAAGTTCAGGATGTCCACCATATGGATCGTGTCGAACATCTCCGAGTAATTCGGTTTCACTGGCACCTGTTGCTTGAATGAACATTTTCCTATCCAAGGGTACAATTATATTTTTAGGTTTTTCTTCAACAAGTTCCCTTCTCTTTTCAAGTGCATGTTGATCTAATATTTTTATGCTTTCCCCATCTACACGTTCGTAGATAACAACTTCTTCCCTACCATTTTTCAGTCTTGTAGTTGTAACTCTTTCTTGAGGCAGGTTCACAGAACCTTCATTCATTTCAAACATGCCCAAAAGGTCGCCTATATGTTTTCTACTAGCATTTATATGGGAGTACTTGTCAGCTCCACATTTAGGACATATACTTTGATAGGCATTGTTATATCCTCCACAATTAACACATCTAAATCCAAGTCGATCTGCAACGGCTTCTGGAACATTTTCAGGATCTACCAATTCACCTTCTGCACGTTCAAGTTCCCTTTTCTCTTTTTCCATTTCTTTACGGGTTTTAGTTTCAACAAATGGTCTTTCAGGTCTTTCAGGATTATGTACAACTGTTATTTCCTCATTAGGTTCTGTGAGGTGGAATGATATTGCTTGGGCTATTAAAGATTTTCCAATACCGGGAGGGCCGACTAGTAAGAGATTTCTCCTTTGTTTTGCAGCAATTTTAACGAATTTTATGATGTCATCATGCCCAATAACCCTTTCAAGTGGATCTTTAGGTATAATAATGTCCTTAGTAGTTGTTATATCTCCTAAAAACTCTTTTTTCATGTTCACATACATAAAAATACCCCCAGGGATAGATTGCAAACAATCTAATCCCTGATGATTTATAAATACATTTCCAATTATTTAATTTCTTTATATTTCATGAATAAACTTGAAATATAAATTAGGAAGATTTTTATCTGGTGATTACTTTGATAGGGCTTGGTTTTTTAACAACCTCACTCATTCTAACGGCTACTATATGTTTCAAACCTTTCTCCTTAGCCATGTCTATTAACCTTTGGCTTATGACTCCATCAAAAACAACAGCATAAGCACTATTATTTACACTTTTAAGTTCGTCATAGAGGTTTTCAACCTTAACTTCTTTCAAGATGTTGAGTGCATCATCTAAAATTTCAGCGTTTCCAGATCCCTCAAGTTCTTTTAGAATTCCCTTTAAAACCGTGTTCTTATCTGGGCCTTTTGGTTCAACCTTCTCAACTTTTACGCCTACATCATGATAAATCTGTTCTACAGGTATCTTGTCTCTTAATGCAACCATAACTTCATCCTTGGTTAAATCTTCAACTTCTTTTCCCCTAGGTGCTCTGGTAACATAATCAACTTCCCCTACTTGTAGCAACTCTTTTAATATGAGATCTCCACCCCTATCTCCATCAAGGAATGCTGTGACTGTTTTGTGTTTAGTAAGCTCTGCAACTGTTTTAGGTACGCTAACACCTTCAACTGCTATTGAATTCTTCACACCGTATCTCAGTAGGTTTAGAACATCTGCTCTACCTTCGACTACCAGTATTGCATCAGATGATATGACATTAGGGCCTGCTGGGAGTCTTTCGTCACCGTATTCGGCAATTTCATGTATTCTCATAGCTTCTTTGACTTCCTCTATCATTTTCAGGCTTTCTGGAGTTACTTCTTCCATCATTCCTTTGTAGAGTTCTTTTGCCCTGTCTACTACTTTTCTTCTTTTAACTGCCCTGACATCTTCAACCTTTGATACTTGTATGTATGCCTCACAAGGGCCTACCCGGTTTATGGTTTCTAATGATGCTGCTAATATGGCTGTCTCAACCCTATCAAGACTTGATGGTATGACTATCTCGCCTTTGGATCGTCCGGCCTTTGAATTTATATTAACTTTAATTCTGCCTATTCGGCCGGTTTTTTGTAATTCCCTTAAATCTAGGTCATTGCTTAAAAGTCCTTCTGTCTGTCCAAAAATTGCCCCCACTACATCGGGTTTTTCAACAATACCGTTAGCATTAATCTGAGCGTGAATAAGATATTTAGTTGTACTAATCTCTTCTTTTCCCATTTTTGGGCCTCCCTCTTGTATTAGATACTTGTAATGATATAGGTATATCATGCCATTTGGCATCAGTATCTGGAATAGAAATGCTGATGATAATAATTATCATTTACATCAGTTGGGCATTCTTCGAGTTCTAATTGTTTCATGTGTCTTGGGAGGCTCTCAATATCCTTTATAAACTTTCTGGTTAAACCCATAATCTTACGTCTTATTTCAAGGTTGGGATAACAGCCCAAACTTTGTATATCTTCAGCAAGCCGTTTAGCAAGTGTTATACCTTTCTTATCAAAGTCGGTAAGTATAATAACTTTTGAGGATGATTCTACAGCAATTTCCGCTACTTCAAATAGTTTTAGGCCTGAACCTGAAACTTTTATGAAATTACCATTGATACCAAGTTTTATCAAAGCAATTTCGTCTTTTTTCCCCTCGATAAGTATGGGCATTCCTTGTTCTGCGCAGATCTTAAGTTCCTCTATAATACAAGACAATTTTTTAAAACTCATTTGTAAGCCTTTTTTATGATGTTGAATAAGTATCTACAAAATATTATAATTAAACTAATATATAAAATTGAAGTTATTTGGATAGTTATGATGGAATGCAGTTTCCTTAATTTTTGAAGGATATCAGTCCCATAAAACTATTGATAATAATAATTTTAGAATTTTAATTTTAAAAATTAAAAATGTTTTATATTAATCCAATAAAAGTTAATCAAAACTATTATTATAAATGGTAATGTATCAACTATGTAAAGTTTAAATATTTTAAAGAAAAGTTATATTTATAATATATTTTAAATAGCATAAAATTGTAATTGTAACTTTAAAAAAAATTGGAGGATATGAACGTGGCAAAAGGCCTAATAAGGATAGTTTTAGATATATTAAAACCGCATGAACCTATAATTCCTTCATTTGCTAAGTATTTAAGTGAATTAAACGGAGTTGACGGAGTCAACATAACACTCATGGAAATAGATAAAGAAACTGAAAATATCAAAGTTACAATGCAAGGTGACGATTTGGACTTTGATGAAATTACCAAGGCAATAGAAGAATATGGTGGATCAATACACAGTGTTGATGAGGTAGTTGCTGGAAAACAACTTATTGAAGAAGTTACAACACCACAGGACTGAATTTTATGAATAATAAAGGAGAAGTTAAGAGGGAGAAACTTTCTCCAGCTACTTTTTTAAAACAATTTTCTCAAGGACCAAAAAAACAAAGGAATTTAAGTTTAGGAATCACAACTTCACAACTTTCTGATGCTTTGAGGAAAGTTACAGGACAAAACGGTGTCCTTGTGGGAACAAAGCCTGTTAAAAATAGTTTTAGAATTTTAGGAAATGCCACAACTGTAAAAACCTCGGCTAATGATTGGGGAACGGTCATCAATGGAATATATGAATCAAACAAAGGTGATGTTCTTGTTATTAGTTGTGATAGAGATGATCCTGCAGTTTGGGGAGAAATGGCATCTACCGCTGCAAAAAAACAGGGCATTTTAGGTACTGTTATTTATGGGGCTTGTAGAGATATTGCAGGCATTAATGAATTGGATTATCCGGTTTTTTCAAGAGCAATAGTTCCAAATGCAGGAAATCCTGTTGGAGAAGGAGAGGTTAACATTCCTGTGATCTGCGGTCGTACCACCGTAAAACCTGGTGATTTAATAATGGGAGATGAATGTGGAGTTGTCAGTATCCCTGTTGATGCTGTTGATACTGTTTTAAAAGAAGCATATAAAATATTAGATAATGAAAACAGTATAGCAAGTCAATTGAACGATGGTAAATCATTTTTAGATATATTAAAGATTAATAAATAAAAATCATAAATTTTTTATTTATTATAATTGTAATTTCGTTCAACTCTTTTTAGTGCGATAGGATAGATAAGTTGATATGTTACTCAAACTATATTTTTTAAGATGCAGACCACCTCTGATTTAATTCGCGAGCATAAGTGGAAAATAATATTCACACTAATAATAGGTGGATTTATAATATTTGCAATATCCATTGCTGTGGGATTGCAAGATATACTAAATGTTTTGAAGAGATCTGATCCCGAAATAATCATAGTTGCTTTACTTTTAGAGATAATTATAATTGGGATGTGGACCAAGCGTTGGTCTCTCATTTTAGATGTTATTGACAAATCGCCAGGATTTAGTACTCTTTTTGTCATGATGTTTACTAGTTTGTTTGGTAATAACTTAACTCCAGGAGCTGCAGGTGGAGAACCAATGCGGGCATACCTGTTAAGTAAATTTGAGGGTATTTCGTTTGATCTGGCGTTTGTATCTGCTAGCGCAGACAGGGTATTTGAATTTTTTCCGTTTGTACTCGTATCGGGCTTTGCAGTTTACATGATATCTACTTGGCATCTTCCGTTTTTAGATACTATTCTCATAAGTTTACTCATTATAATAATCATGGGGTTTTTTGGAATTTTGATATATGTAGGTGTGAAGAGGGATATAGCCGAAAGATTATTGTTATCACTGGCTAGATCGTTATTGCCAGTTTTTGTAAGGATAACTAAAAAAGAGATTACCTTACATTATGTTACCAAACAAATTTCGTTTTATGTTGGAAGGTTTTCAACTGGTTTTGCAACTGTTCTTCAGGATAAACAAATGTTTACATTAGGTCTTTCTATTTCTTTCATGATGTGGGGTACTGATATGTTTAGAATGTATCTATGTTTTGTTGCAGTTGGATCGTTCCCGCCACTTGTACCAATGATAATCATTTACACCATTGGTATTTTGATAACAATACTTCCAACAATCCCTGGTGCTTTAGGACTTCGTGAAGCTACCATGGTTGGTCTTTTTTTAGTTGTAGGAGTTCCAGCAGACATTGTACTTGCCGCTAGCCTCATTGATCGACTTATAAGTTATTTAATGCCTACCATAGTTGGTGCGATCACAACAGTTTACTATGGGAAGCTCTTGAACAAAATGGAAGCAAACTCTTCCTAATGTGTTTAAAGCTATTATAAATGACATGTAATAAAATATACCTCGAAATAATGCTTTTAAAACTATCGAAAAGTTTTTATATTAGTAATGGCGACAGTAATTATTATATAAAACTTTCGGTTGAGGGCTAAGTAATGAAACAACTAGGTAAAGTATCGCACATTTCGAATAGAAGTAGAGTCATATTGAAATCAGATCAAACCCCTGGTTTTGGACTACCTGTTTTTACAAATGACAATAAAAAGTTTGGCACAGTTTACGATGTATTCGGTCCCACAAAAGGTCAATATATCTCGGTAAAAGTTTTTGGAAAATTTTCTAAAGATCTCGAAAACCGAATTGGAGAAACCCTTTTCATTCCCTCAAAAAAAATTGAAAAACGGGGGCGAAGGAAACGACGGAACAAATGAAACACGAAGTGATTAACTTAGATAGTGCCGAACCTGATGTTTCGGAAAAGGAACAAATGAAACAAGATGTTTCGGAAATCGAAGAAGTTGAAACTAAATGTCCAGAATGTGGATCAACAAAACTCATAAATGATCATGAACGGGGCGAAATAGTTTGTGGAGATTGTGGTCTTGTAATAGACGATAGTATCATGGATATGGGTCCAGAGTGGAGGGCCTTCGATCACGAACAACGTGACAAGAGGACTAGGGTTGGAGCACCAATAACCTATACCATACACGATAAAGGACTTTCTACAATGATCGATTGGAGAAATAAAGATATTTATGGTCGCGACATACCAGCTAGAAACCGTGCACAATGGTACAGGCTTAGAAAATGGCAGAGAAAAATTAGGATATCCGGTGCAACCGAAAGAAATCTCGCATTTGCATTAAGCGAACTTGACAGGGATTCATCCAGACTTGGACTCCCTAGAAGCGTAAGAGAAGCTGCATCAGTTGTTTACCGAAATGCCGTTGAAAATAAACTTATCAGAGGAAGAAGTATCGAGGGAGTAGTTGCAGCATCATTATACGCAGCATGTCGTAGATGCAACGTTCCAAGAACCCTTGATGAAATTGCTGAAGTATCTAGAGTAAGTAAAAAAGAAGTTGGAAGAACTTATAGATTTCTTACTAGGGAACTAAATATTAAACTACCCCCAACATCACCAGTGGACTATGTTCCAAGATTTGCAAGCGAACTAAACTTGTCCGGTGAAGTTCAGTCCAAAGCTATTGAAATTATTGAAAAAGCAATGGAAAAAGGACTCACATCAGGAAGAGGCCCTACTGGCGTTGCAGCAGCAGCTCTTTACATTGCTTCAGTACTTCTTGGTGAAAGGAAAACTCAGCGAGATGTAGCAGATATAGCTGGTGTTACAGAAGTAACTATACGTAATAGATATAAAGAACTTACTGAGCAGCTGGATATGGGTGTAACTTTATAGTTAATTTCCTAAAATTCCATTTTTTTTTTACTTATTTACTAGATTTGATAAAAAAATTAAAAAAAAGAATTTTTATATGTTATTTGATGAATTCCTTATATATACTCATCAATAGTTATACAAATTAAAATCCAATCTTACTCCTGAATGTTAAGAGAAGGAATAAAACTATGAAAACTCCAAATGCAACATAAAGCATTTTTCTTGTTTTTTCAATTTTTTTCTGATTTTCTAAATATAATTGCTCACAAGCAGGTGAGCAAAATTTCTCTGATAATGGTATTGGTTTTTGACATATTGGACAGTGTTTGTGTTGATCAATCATTTTTCTAACCTCTTATTTATCTAACTTAGATGATATTCGTTTTATTTGTAAAATTTCCTATTCTTGTAATATAGTCGTACCTATTTTGCCTGTGATCGCAGTTTTTATATTATTAGCATCTCCACCATTTAATATGACAGTTTTTATACCAGATCTTTTAATGATCTGTATGGCAGTCATATCAAAAAATTCGTAGGTTCCTGCCTTAATATCTTTGGTAGACATTAATTCCATCATCTTCGAAGGTTTAACCTCATTAAACATTTTTGCATCGGAATATTTGTTAGGATCCTTATTATAAAGTCCATCTACAGATGTTGCATTTATTAACAATTCTGCACCTACAAACTCTGCAAGAATACTTCCAACTGCATCAGTACTGTGTGCAGGTTCTGTTCCACCCATAACAACAATTCTATTTGAACTTGCACATTCCATCGCTTCTCTAAAATTATGTGGAACAACTGGATATGCTTGGTTCCCAAGAGCAGCAATTAATAACTTTGCATTGAGTCTTGTAACTTCAATACCTATGTCATCGCACATAGCTTCAGACACTCCAAGACATCTAGCTATGCCTATATAATCACGGGCAGTTGTACCACCCCCTACAACAACAAATATCTCATTTTCTTCGTTTATATCTTTTAAAACTTCTGCATAGTCCCTGAATTTTTTATAATCATGACCCTTTATTATTATTGAACCGCCAATTGTAATAACTATCTTCATCTCATCACTCCAAGATTACTTAAATTATAATATAATAAATAGTTTAGGAGATATAACATAAGTAGGTTGAAGTAGTTTGTAGTTTAATATTAAAATTCTACAAAATTCTATTTTAAATGATCATCAATGTTTATAAAATGAGATTATATATCGCATAACTTAAGGAGTGACTTAAAAGTGAGTGAAGTATCATCAAAAGAACTGTACGAAGTAAAAAGAACCCTTAAAGAATTAGCAAATAAAAAGGGGAGAGGTACAGAATTAGTTACCGTTTATATACCACCGGACCGTCAAATTAGTGATGTTGTTAAACATATGCGTGAAGAACTTAGCCAAAGTGCTAATATCAAGAGCAAACAAACAAAGAAAAATGTTCAATCTGCAATTGAAGTAATAATGCAGCGAATGAAACTCTTTCCAAAAGCTCCAGAAAAGGGTTTGGTATTATTTGTTGGTATGATACCTAAGGGTGGACCAGGCACAGAGAAAATGGAAACATATATGTTTGAACCGCCTGAACCTTTTCAGACTTATATATATCATTGTGATTCAACATTCTTCTTGAAACCTCTTCAAGAGATCATTGAGGATAAAGATGTCTATGGACTTGCTGTTATCGATCGTAAGGAAGCAACCATCGCAATACTCAGGGGTAAAAGAATTGATATAATTAAAAATTTGACAAGTGGTGTACCAGGTAAACATAAAGCAGGAGGACAGTCACAGCGAAGATTTGATCGTCTTATAGATCTTGCTGCACACGAATTTCTGAAAAGAATTGGAAACCATATGAACGAAGCCTTTTTAGATGTCCCTGAACTTAAGGGCGTTATTATTGGAGGTCCAGGTCATACAAAAGATGAATTTGTTGAAGGAGATTATTTACACCATGAAATAAAAAATAAATTAATAACAACAGTTGACACATCCTACACTGGAGAATTTGGCATAAGAGAAGTCATGGAAAAGTCAATGGACGTGCTCACAGAAATAGATGTTGTAAGGGAGAAAAAACTGGTTCAGAAGTTTTTAGTTGAATTAATCAATGAACATGGGTTAGCTTCATATGGTGAGGCCGAAGTTAGACGAAACTTGGAGTTAGGTGCTGTTGAAACACTCTTATTATCAGAAGACCTTAAATCAAAGCGAATTAACTACGAATGCCAATCATGTGGTAAAACAGTTCAAAAAACTATCAAAAACGAAACTGAAGTTAAAAATAAAACATGCCCTGATTGTAATGAAAAGATGAAGGTTGATGAAGCTGAAGATGTCATTGATGATCTAGTTGATCTAGCAGAAGAAATAGGATCAGACGTAGAGCTAATATCTACAGAAACTGAAGAAGGAACCCAATTATTAAAAGCTTTTGGTGGTATTGGAGCCATATTAAGATACAGACCATAAACCTTTTTTATTTCTCTTTTATTTCAAATCTTTTTCAAAAAAATTCTTTTTTTGATTTTATTATAATAAAATATTACAAGATTAAAAAATGGGATAATTAACAATTTGATCCTGAGATGTTTATTTAGATGAATATTCCAAAAAATTACAAATAAACATATTTAATCTTGGTACAAGTTAGGATAAAATTTATCCTAATCTACTGACCTTTATCAAAGATTCTACAGGTACATTTTCAACTTCTGAAATACCCGCTTTATCAATTAATACAACAACAGCTATTGGTACAGCACCAAGATCCTTGAATACCCTAGCAGCATCACTTATAGTTCTTCCACTGGTGATGACATCATCTACAATAACTACTTTTCGACCTTCAACAGAAGCGAAATTACTACTGATAGCACCTTTGGCATCTTCTTCCATTTTCCTATGCTTTATTGGATGGAATACTGATATGTCTGCTCCTAATATTTCTGCCATCATGGTTGCAAATGGTATACCACTAACAGTTATACCAACAATCACATCGGGCTCACCATACTTGAGTGCCATGTCTGCCATTGCTGCTGAAACATATTTCATCCGTATGGAACTTCCACCTAAACTGTTCCAGTTTATAGCAAAATCAATTGGTGCTTTTTCAGATTTGTCTTGATTATTGTTATCTTTCCCTTGCAATATAAGCCATCTTGCAGTGTCCTTGGAGACGTTTAATTCATCAGCTATCTCTCCAGTTGTAAAACCTCTATTTCTGAGCTCATAGGCCTTTTTAATGAGTTTTTCATTCATGATTTGCACCGCCTCATCAATTTAACATTCATTCATGTTTACAGGGGTCATTTTCTTTGCTGATTTCATAGCTGCAAGAACAACCTTCAGGGCATGAATCCCATCTTCCCCTGTTATTTTAGGTTCCTCATCATTTGTTACTGAAGATAAAAATGATTTAAGCTCCTCTTTTAGAGGTTCTTTGTGAGCTACTTCGACTTTTTGAGCATTCTTACCATAGACCTCTACTGTCTGATCTATGTAATCTAACGAAAGAATTCCTTCTACACCTGTAATCTCCAGTTGCCTTTTCTTATAGGGAGTTAACCAGTTAGTTTCAAGTATACCGACTACTCCATTTTCAAACTTCATCATTATCTCAGCATGATCTTCATATTCACATTTTTCAAGACGACTTCCCATATTTGCATAAACACGGGATGCTGGACTGTCCAAAAGGTAAAACATGATATCAACTTCATGTATAGCAAGATCTATTGCTACACCCACATCTTTAATTCTAGGCGGGAATGGTCCTACTCTCTTGGCAGAAGCTGATACAATTTCCCCAATAACTCCTTCTTCCATAAGACGTTTAGCCTCAACAACAGCAGGGTTGAATCTTTCAACATGTCCTGTAGCTAACTTAACCCCTGCTTCATGGGCTGCATTAACCATATCTTTTGCCTCATCTAAAGTGAATGCTATTGGTTTTTCAACCAGCACATGTTTTCCTTGTTCAATTGCACCCATTACAACATCATAATGGTAGGTTGTAGGTACACAAACACTAACTACATCTATTTCGGGCATCTTCAGTATGTTGTCATAGTCAACAA
>Ga0224559_1000911_pt1 | contig 17307 bp, 13 predicted proteins | sample 714S33034metaG_FD_180676 | JGI IMG/M metagenome (GOLD analysis project Ga0224559, IMG submission 180676) | Peat soil microbial communities from Stordalen Mire, Sweden - 717 S3 30-34 | ecosystem: Environmental > Terrestrial > Soil > Wetlands > Peat | place: Sweden: Norrbotten County, Stordalen... | reverse complement strand
GAGGCCAACGTCCAGCGCATGTTAGACAACAATATCCGCTTGAAATATATCGGCCGTACCCACGAACTGCCTGCCGAAGTCCAGGAAAAGATGCGCTGGGCAGAAGAGGCTACAGCCGGCAACACCGGAACCACCCTTACCCTGGCCCTCAACTATGGCGGCCGCTCCGAGCTGGTCGATGCCTTTCGCGGCCTCGCAGCCGAGATCAGTGCTAAACACATCAACCCTGCCCACATCTCAGAAGAAGACATTCACCGCCATCTCTATACCGCGCACATGCCCGACCCCGACCTGCTGATCCGCACCTCGGGCGAAATGCGTCTCTCTAACTACCTCCTCTGGCAGGTCGCCTACACCGAAATCTTCGTTACTGAACGCCTCTGGCCCGACTTTCGCGGTGTCCATCTACTCGAAGCCATCGCCGATTACCAGCAACGCGAGCGACGCTACGGCGGCCTAGGCGAAGATTGCGGCGAAGTGGAAGAAAACACCGACCAAATCAAGATCGTGGCAAGTTGATTTTTTTGCGCAATACTGTCTCCGTCATCCTCCCTCAATTTGTCGTTTGCAGAAACGTCGCAGCTGAGCTAATATTCACTCCTGGAAACCCGCTCACAACCGTATTAAACTGTAGTACCCGATCAAAACAGGTCCACATCCCGTGGCGGCCCAGCAGCTCATGATCCCTATGCTCAGGCAAGGCCCAGGGAGAAACGGAAGGCTAACTCCCTTCCAAAAGGGAAGGCGATGAAGAAAGTCCTGGTAAGCATCTTGTTCCTGGCCACTGTTTTCGCGTGGAGTCACCCGGCGGCAGGCCAGGCCGGTGCAAACAGCATCGATGACCAACTGATCCAGGCCGCTACATATGGCGACACGGCCACGCTACAGCGGATGCTGGACAAGGGTGCAAACATTGAGGCCAAAGACCAGAACGGCTGGACGGCTCTGGTCTGCGCGGCCTCTTTCGGTAATACCGCGATTGTGAAGATATTGCTGGACAAGGGCGCTAATATCGAAGCCAAGGACGGCCTCGGTCACACGGCGCTGATTGGGGCGGTCTTCATGAACCAGGCCGAGGCTGCGAAGCTGCTGCTGGAGAAGGGCGCGAAGATCGAAGCCAGGGACATCGATGGTGACACGCCGCTCAAAATCGCAGCCAGTATCGGCAACTCTACAGAGGTTAGTTTGCTGCTGGAGAAGGGCGCCAATATTGAGGCCATCAACGACCGCGGCGAAACAGCGCTGATGAGGGCGGCTTCCACTGGCCAGATCGAGATTGTGAAGCTGCTTCTGGAGAAGGGCGCTAAAATCCAGGCCAGAGACAAAGATGGCAAGACTGCGTTGAAGTGTGCGCAAAACGCCGATATGAGCGATGTGGTGAAGCTGCTGCGGGAGCACGGCGCCCGCTGAGCTTCGATTCACGGCTTTTCTCGTCCGAATTCGGCCGATAACTGCCTCTTTGCCGGTACACGTATCGCCCCGGCGGTGTATTCTCATCCCTAATGAAACGCATAACCACCGCTCTCATCCTTATCCCTGTTGTCTTGCTCCTGGTCTTCCTGGGTCCATGGTGGCAGTGGCTCTTCACCGTGGCCGTTGCCGCAATTGCTGCGCTGGCCGCATGGGAGTTTCTGGGCCTGGCAGAGAAAATCGGCGCTAAGCCGCCGCGCATCGCTGTTGTGCTGGCCATTCTGGCGCTTTTTGCCGGCCACTACTGGTGGCCCGGCCAAACTGCGCCCATCCTCAGCATTCTTTCCCTCGCCCTATTGGTTTACTGCACCTTTTTCCGGCCTATTGCACTGCTCATCGCCGATGCCTCGGCCTGCATCCTGTGCCTCTTCTACATCGGATACACCCTGATTGCCTTGCCCGCCTTGCGTGATAACCCCGATGGCAATGGCCCCTCTCTGGTTGCCTTCCTGCTGTGCGTGGTTTGGGCCGGTGATACCGCCGCCCTCTACGTAGGCCGCGCCTGGGGCCGGCACAAGATGGCGCCCACACTCAGTCCCAACAAAACCTGGGAAGGCGCACTCGGCTCAGTGGTCGGAAGCCTGCTGGCAACCCTCTTCCTGCTGGGCCTCTCTCATCTGTTCCAGAAGAGGGACCTGGTCTGGCTCTCTTATCCCGAGGACATCTGGTATTGGATGATCCTGGCCGTCGTGGTCAACATCGTCGCGCAGGTCGGTGATCTGGTTGAGTCTGCACTCAAGCGCTCAGCCGGCGTCAAGGACTCCGGCGCCATCCTTCCCGGCCATGGCGGCGTCCTCGACCGCATCGACGCTCTGCTCCTCGCCGCTCCCGTACTCTGGTACGCCCTGCTCATTCACCAGTGGTTTTAGAACAGGTGTCAGAGATCAGGCAAGCTGGGCGGCCCTCGCTCCCTCGGGAGCCCTTGGAGCGATAATTAAAGTCAGAGGAAAGAAAAGCACATCTTGAAACGACTTGCGATTCTCGGTTCCACCGGCTCCATCGGCCAAAGCACTCTCTCCATCGTCGAGCAGTTTCCTGACCGCTACTCGGTCGTCTCCCTGGCCGCGGGGCGCAACGTCGACGAAGCCTTCGCGCAAGCCGTCCGCTGGCGGCCCCAACTCCTCTCGCTGGCCACTGAAGAACTGGCCGCGGATCTCTCCCTCAGGCTCAAACAAGCCGGCGTCCTCGGCACCGAAGTCGTTTTCGGAACCAAGGGCACCGTCGCATGTTCCACTCTGCCTGAAGCCGATTTCGTTGTCTCGGCCATTGTCGGCGTCGCTGGCCTAGAAGCCACCCACGCCGCCATCCTCGCCGGCAAGCCTATCGGCTTAGCCAACAAGGAGTGCATGGTCGCCGCCGGTGAAATCCTCACCGCCGCTGCCCGCGAACGCCACGTCCCCATCCTGCCCATCGACAGCGAACACAACGCCGTCCACCAATGCCTGCGCGTCGGCACGCACGCCGAGGTCAAAACCATCTGGCTGACGGCCTCCGGAGGTCCCTTCCGCAAGCTTCCCCTAGACCAGTTCGCCGGCATCACCCCCGAACAGGCCCTCAAGCACCCCACCTGGGTCATGGGCCGTCGCATCACCATCGACTCCGCGACGATGTTAAATAAGGGCCTGGAAGTCATCGAGGCCTGCCGCCTCTTCGACGTGACCCCCGCGCAGGTCCGCGTCACCATTCATCCCCAGTCCACCGTCCACTCGCTGGTCGAATACGTCGACGGCTCCATCCTGGCGCAAATCTCCGTCACCGATATGCGCTTGCCCATCCTCTATGCGCTGGCCTTCCCGGAGCGGCCAGCCTCCACGCTCACCTTCGACATGGCCGCCTTGAATCATCTCGACTTCGAACAGCCCGATCTGGAGCGTTTTCCCTGCCTTCGCCTGGCCTTTGAGGCCGCCGAAAAAGGCGGAGCCCATTGCATCGCTCTCAACGCCGCCGACGAGGTTGCCGTCGAGGCCTTCCTCGCGCGACGCATCCCCTTCACCGGTATCCCGCGTACAATTGAAAAGGTGCTTGCAGCCACGCCGGATGCGCACCCGGCAACGATTGCCGAGGTGCTCGCCGCGGACCAGGAAGCGCGCGAAACGGCGCAGGCGATGCTGGCCAACTGATTGGAATGAACCACCATAGAACTGTCATCCTGAGCGGAGCAAAGCGGAGTCGAAGGACCTGCGGTTGCTTTTGCTTCTCTTCGGTTCTACTGCCGGGTGCCCCATCCTCGACGCGTCTTTGTTTTTGCGGCTAGGGTGGGTTCCCACAAACTCGAAAGAGTTGCTTTGAAAGGGCACGGCTTTAGCCGTGCCGCAAATGCTGCAATATCAATATGGGGCTTTAGCCCCTGAGGTATGCTTCTCGGGCTTTATTCAATGAATTTTATCAAGGAAATTACCACAACTTATGCATGAATTTCTAGTCTCTGCCCTCGCCTTCGTCGTCCTCATCGGCGTCATGGTTGTCGTCCACGAGTTCGGCCACTTCGCTGTCGCCAAGTTGTGCGGGGTCCGCGTTGAGGCCTTCTCCTTTGGCTTTGGCCCGCGCCTCTTTGGCTACAAATACGGCGATACCGACTACAAGGTTTGCCTCCTTCCCCTGGGCGGCTTCGTCAAAATGTCCGGCGAAAACTTCAGCGAACTCGGCGACGCAGCCGCCGGCACAGCCACCGTTGCGCCTGTCAGCGACCCCGGCGCCCTCACTTCGCATCCCCGCTGGCAGCAGATGCTCATCGGCGCCGCAGGCCCCGTAGCCAACTTCGTTCTAGCCTTCGTGCTGATGCTCGCTTACTTCAGTTGGATCAACGAGGTCCCCGCCGTCGAAGTCAAAGCAACCACCGTCGAATGGGTCATGCCTGGCACGCCGGCTGCTCAGGCCGGCATTCAGCCTGGCGACATTCTTCGCAGCGTTGCGGGAGCAGATAATCCCGATTGGGAAAATATCTTCTACAAACTCAAACTTAACGCAAACCAGAACGTGCCGGTTATTGCCGAGCGCGATGGCAAAACCCTGCAACTGAGCCTCCATGTGCCCGCCGCCGCCAAATCCGATGATTTTGATCTCAACGACGAGGGCCTTTTGCCTCAGTTCCTGGTCGGTCCTATCGGTGTTCAGGAAGTGCAGCAGGGAGCTCCCGCCGATCAGGCAGGCCTGCGTGGGGGCGACGCTATCCAATCCGTCGATGGTTATCCGTTCCACACGGTCACTTCGCTGCTGGCCTACATGCAGGCTGGCCAGGGCAAGCCGCTCTCGCTCGTCATCCTGCGCAACGGTGTCGCACTCCTGCCCGTCGTCGCCCATCCCACACAACTCCAGGGCGGTTGGAAACTTGGCTTTCTCACCGTACCCACTCCCTATCGCAACAATCCACTCCCCTTGGGCAAGGCGCTCGTCAAATCCAGGGAGTTCTGTGCAGACAAATCCCTGTTGATCTTCGAGGTGTTGCGCGGACTCTTCACACACAAGGTTTCCGTCACCCAGCTTGCCGGTCCGGTGGGCATCGCGCGCATGGCCGGCGATGCGGCAGAGATGAAGGGCTGGGGACCAAAGATCGGGCTGGCCGGCATGATCAGCCTCAATCTGGGCATCCTCAACCTCATGCCCTTTCCCATCCTCGACGGTGGCATGATCCTCTTCTTGCTGATCGAAAGCGTACTCCGCCGCGAAATCAATATCGCCGTCAAAGAGCGCATCTATCAGGCGGCGTTCATCGTGCTGATGGGGTTCATCGCACTTATCATCTTCAACGACATCGCCAAGCTGCCCATCTTCACTCACCTGAAACCATAAGAAGTGGACCATGCCATGATTCAGGGTGCCCCATCCTTTTCGCGTTCTTTGCGAAAAGGGTGGGAAACCACAAATCTCAGCAGTTCCGGAGTACGGAGTAAATCCGGCAAAACTCCTGAGAATGTGGAAAAGGCCGTGCTTCACGTGGAAAACCAGGGACGGAATTTATGCATTATCAGACACCGGGAGACAACTCATGCCTGTGACCACCGAAGTCAGAGTCCGCTACGCCGAAACCGATCAAATGGGCGTCGTCTACTATGCCAACTATTTCGTCTGGTTTGAGGTCGGCCGCGTTGAGCTCTTCCGCGCTCTTGGCTTCTCCTACAAGCTGCTGGAGCGCGAACACCAGTGCATTCTTCCAGTGGTCGATGCCCAGTGCCGCTATCGCTCTTCAGCTCGCTACGACGAACAAATCCTCATCGAAACCCGCACCGCTCTGGTGCGCGGTTCGCTGGTGAAATTCGCATACCGCGTTTTGCGCAAGGACTCGGATGGAGCTGCACCAACGCTGCTGGCCGAAGGCGAAACCACCCATGTGGTCTGCGACGGCCAGATGAAGAAAAAGCCCTTGCCGGAAAAATACGCCGCCGCCTTGCGAACCATGATGAACCGCGCGTAGCACTCAGGTCGCCTTCTCGAGAAAGCTAGTGTCCTGCGTCTGAACTTCGCAACCCAACAAAAGTTGTCATCCTAATCAACAAGAATCTGTCATCCTGAGCGAACGGGGCCCCAAGCGCTTTTCAGCTTGGGGGTGGTGAGTCGAAGGATTTGCGGTTGTTTTTTAATGAATTTTGGACTCAGGACTCTTGCCTTGCAGAGAATTACCCTCCCCGCGCGCACAATAAAATCTGACTCCAAAAAAGAGGCCAAAAATGTCTGCTGCTATCCGTTCGCTGTCTTCTATTCCCCATTCCCTATTCCCTGGTCTCTGGTCCCTAGTCTCTAGTCCCTGCCTTTACCCCACCCCCCTACCCTGTGGAAATCACTTTACAGCCCCAGTAAAACTCGTAACTTGCTCTTAATAAATAACTTAAATTTATCCATATAGACGAATCAGGAACAGAAAACCACGGATTTTTGCCGTTTTTAGGCCCAAAAGACCGCCTTTTTGGCAAGATATGCCGCATTTTTAAGCGCTTTCCAGCCCGATTTGGCCCTGTGATGGCAGCAGCAGGACGCGTGCAGCCGCGCTTATATTCATTGCTGGATTAAGATTTCGATTGAGACAGGATGATCAGAATAATGGCAGACCTTAAATGGCTCGATGGATACTCGGGAGAATCGATAGAAGAATTGATCGAGATGGCCGGCGAGTACCGCATTGACTCGCTGCTCGTGGCCATGGAGCAGGCCTTGAATCAGAAGGCTGAAGAGATTGGCGAGCAGGATCTCTCCGACGAGGAGCGCATCGTCCTCGCTGTTGAGGCGCTTGAGCGCGAGGTGAATAACGGCGGATACAGCCAGTTCTTCGCCAATTCATCGTGTCAGTATGCTTCCATCATTGTGGATTTTCTACTCCGCATCGGTTGTCCGGAAACAGCGAACATCACCAGTGGAGCGATCAATGCTCTCGGCCTTCAGGATTTTTCACCAGAGGCGCTCGATGCCGCCCTCGAATCCGAAAATGAGGAGCGGGACGAACAACTCGACGAATGTGACGGTCTTTATTCCGGCGTAGGCGAAGACATTGCAGGCCAGCTCTTCGAGTTTGTCCGAACTCATGTAGACGCAATTCAACTTTGAGAGAAAAACTCTGAGCAGCTTGGCTTTTCGCGCAATTACTTCTCCCGCGCCACCACAAAATCCGGAACCCACAGCAGCGCGCGTTTGTACTCGGAGTCTGGCAACGCGGCCAGAGCCTGGCGGCTCTGCTCCGCGTAGCGGTCGGCCACGCTCATCGCGTATTCCACCGAACCGTTCCGCACTAGAATCTTCTGAATCTGTTCGCGGCTCACATTCTCAAAGCTGCGGTCGTCCAGAACTCTCTGGATCGTCTGCCGGTCCGCCGCCGTGCCGTGGTCAATCGAGTGAATCACCGAGAGCGTCGCCTTGCCTTCGCGCAGGTCGCTCGCCACGGGCTTGCCCAGCACTTCTTCGGTAGCCGTCAGGTCGAGCACGTCGTCCACAATCTGGAAAGCCAAACCCACCGCTCGGCCATAGGCGGCCAGGCTCTCTTCCTGCGCCTCCGTGGCTCCGGCCAGCACCGCGCCCAGGCGCATCGAAACCGAGAACAGGCAGGCCGTCTTGCGATAGATCAAGTCGTAGTACTCGGCCTCGCTGACGGCGCGCCCCAGCTTCTGAATCTGCAGCAGCTCGCCCTCTACCATCTGTTGTGTCAGGCCAATCAGCAGGTCCAGCACACGAAGGCTTTTCTCGTCCAATGCCACTTTAAAGGCCTGCATATACAGCCAGTCGCCGGCCAGCACGCATTTTTCGTTGCCCCATGTGGTATTGGCCGAGGGCCGTCCGCGCCGCGTGTCCGCTCCGTCGATGATGTCGTCGTGCACCAGCGTCGCCGTGTGCACCATCTCCACCACCGCGCCCAGCCGGATGGCTCCATGGCCCGAGAAGCCCAGCGTGTGCGCTGACAGCAGCAGCAGCGTTGGCCGGATGCGCTTTCCCCCGCCGCCCCTCAGGTATTCGGCAATTTCCGTAATGGTGCTGACGCCGGAGGCGGCGTCGCGGCCAAGCTCCTGCTCGATCGCCACGAGGTCGTCCCGCAGCAGCTCGAATACCTCTTTTGCCGTCGCTATCGCCAATGTGCTCAAAGTTCTCCGGTTCCCGTGCTCTATCCTACAGTGCGGCCGCTGCTTGCGGCTTGTCGGCCACGGTAAAAGCTGGGTGCCCCAGGTCCCGATTTTGGGACCTGGGATAGCTCAGTTCTCAACCCGCTCCACGCAAACCCCTAATTCGTGCGGTAGTTGGTGAACTGCAACTCCACGCCCATATCCTTGCCGCGCAGAAGAGCAATAATCCCCTGCAGCTCATCGCGGTCCTTGCTGGAGATTCTAACCGTATCGCCCTGGATGCTGGCCTGCGCCTTCTTCTTGGAGTCTTTCACCAGCCGCACAATCTCTTTGGCCTTCTCGATAGGGATGCCTTGCTGCAAGCTGATCTTCTGCCTCACGCTCTTGCCCAGCGCCGGTTCCACCTTGCCGTAAGTCAGGTTCTTCAGCGAGACGCCGCGCTTCACCAGTTTCTGGCCAAGAATCTCCTTGACCGCCTCCAAATGGTACTCCCCGTCGGATGCAAGTTGAATCTCCTTGTCGCCTTCGGCCAGCGTGACTTCCGAGTGGGAATCCTTCAGGTCGAAGCGCTGGCGGATCTCCTTCAGCGCCTGGTCGATGGCGTTGCGAACCTCTTGAATCTCCACCTTGCTGACGATGTCGAATGAATTTTCCTGGGCCATATCTCTTCCTGTCCTCAAACTCTGGAATAAGCTGGGCGCCCCACCCTCGCCGCGTTCTTGTTTTTGCGGCTAGGGTGGGATGCAAAGCACTCAACCAGCCGCAATCAGGCAATGTCTCTATCAGTTTCCCACGTCCGGCCCAAGGCCAAACAGCCGATTGAAATTTTTCGTCGTCGTCTGGGCAATTTCTTCCTCGGTAACGCCATGCAATCCGGCCATAACCTGAGCCGTCTGCACCACCCAGCCCGGCTCATTCCGTTTGCCGCGATAAGGCGCCGGAGCCAGCCAGGGCGCGTCGGTCTCCACCAGAATCCCATCCAGCGGCAACTGCACGGCTACATCCCGCAGCGGCTGCGCCTTGGGATAGGTCAGGTTCCCGGCAAAGGAGATCAGGAAACCCAGGTCGAGCGAGCGGCTGGCCTGTTCGTAGCTGCCGCCAAAGCAATGCATGATGCCGCCCAGGCCGGTTGGCCGCCAATGCTCCTCGATAATCTCGAGCAGTTCATCCCACGCGTCGGTTGCGCCCTCTTTTGGCCGGCAATGAATCAGAATCGGCCTCTTCCGCCCGGCTGCAATCTCCAACTGTCTGACAAGCCCCTCGCGCTGCGTCGCGTGCGCCGCGCCCTCGTGGTAGTAGTCCAGCCCAATTTCTCCGCAGCCAATCACCTCCGGCTCGCTCAGCAGCCGGTCCAGCTTCGCCAGAATGTTGTCATCAATTTCGCCGGCATTGTGCGGATAGACCCCCGCGCTGGCATAGAGCTTCGGCACATCCGTCCGTCCGTTGAACTCGCGGCACACGGCCAGCGCCCCGTCCATTCCCGCCGCCTGCTCTCCAATCCCAATCGCCAGCACCGCGCCCACACCCGCGTCAAAGGCGCGCCGCAGCATCAGTCCGCGGTCGTCGGCGTAGCGCGGACTGTCAATGTGCGCGTGAGAATCGATCAGCATCCAGAGACCTCCGGCAGATGGAGCGGGTACCCCATCCTTGGCACGTTTCTTGTGCCAAGGGTGGGAATCAAGAAACCTCAATGGGCCTTCATCATGGGCAGCCTTACTTCAGCCGTGCCCCCAGCGGAACTTCTTCCAGGAATCCAGCCAGCACCGGCGCGCCGTCGGGCAGAGAGGCCGCCAGCAGCATCCCATTCGACTCCAGCCCCCGCATCTTGCGCGGAGCCAGATTCGCCACAATCACAATCTTGCGGCCCACAAGCTTCTCCGGCTCGTAGTACTGCGCGATCCCGGCCAGAATCTGCCGCTTCTCATAGCCAAGATCAACCTCCAACCGCAGCAGCTTGTCGGCCTTGGGCACGCGCTCGGCAACGAGGATTTGCGCCACGCGCAAGTCGACCTTAACAAAGTCGTCGATGGTGATTTGCTGCGGCTCCGCGACCAGCGGCGGTAGAGCTGACACCGCAGGCGCGGCCGGCGTTTGCGCGCCAGCAGCAACTGCAGAGGGAACCGCCGTCACAGGCGCGGCTGAAGCCGCAGCGCCAACAGGCTCAACCGAACTTACCTTGACTGCAGCAGTTTCGTGTCTTATGTCAGGGCACGACTTTTCCGGGATCCCCTTCGACAGGTCTTCGTCGATGGGGTGGGAGTTCAGTCGTGCCGTAACTGCCTTAGAATCGACCTGGGCTTTATCCCCTGCGGTCTGCTTTTCAACAGCCTTTTCCGTTGCCATCACAACCGGAGCTGCAACTTCCGCTGAGCCGCCCGCAGCCTCAATCGCGCTCTTGCTGTTCTCTTCTTCAATCTTCTGCATTCTTTCCACCGCATCTTTCTCCGCGCGGGGAAACAGCGGCGCGGGCTCGCCAAACTTCGTTCCGGCTTTCAGCCCGCCCCACGCAATCCCCGTCAAAAATGATTTCTTTGCCGCGTCCTGAATCTCGCCCTGCCCAAGCTGCCGCCACACCTTGGCGGCCGACTCCGGCAATACCGGATAAACCAGCGCGGTAATAATCCGAATGGCCTCGGCAGCCGTAGCCAACACCCGCGCCTGCAAGGCAGCATGGTCGGCATCGCTTCGGTCGGCGGGTTTCTTCCACGGCGCGTTGGCCGTCAGGTAGCCGTCTGTTTCCGCGACCAATACCCAAAGCTCCTTCAGCGCCTCAGAGAAATTCAGCTCATCAAACGCCGGCCCAAACGCGGCAATCGTCCTCTCCGCACATGCGCGCAGAGCGGCATCGGCAGCGGTCTCCGTGCCGGCCTCCGGAAGCGCTCCCCCGAAGTACTTGTGCACCATGTTCACCACGCGGCTCACCAGGTTGCCGTAGCCGTTGGCCAGGTCTCCGTTGTAGCGCTGCACCAGCGCGTCAAAGCTGAAGCTGCCGTCCTGCCCGAAGGGAATCTCGCGCAGTAGGAAGTACCGCAAAGCGTCAGAACCTAAAACCGCGTGAACGGTCTCCGCGCGCACAACATTGCCCTTGGATTTTGACATCTTCCCCTGGTCGAAGAGCAGCCAGCCGTTGGCCTGCACTGTGCGCGGCAGCGGAATCCCCGCGGCCATCAAAAACGCCGGCCAATAAACGCAGTGGAAGCGGCTGATCTCTTTGCCGATCAGGTGCAAATCCGCCGGCCAGAACTTCGCAAACCGCGCCTTGTCCTCCGGCGCATCCGACCCATATCCCAGCGCAGAGAGGTAATTGGCCAGCGCGTCCAGCCACACGTAGATCACGTGCTTCTCATCGCCGGGAACCGGAATCCCCCACGAAAAACTCGTCCGGCTCACCGACAAATCTTTCAGCCCGCCGCGCACAAACGAAATCACCTCGCGCCGCGTCGATTCCGGCCCCATGAATCCCGGATTCGCCTCGTAAAACTCCAGCAGCTTGCGCTCAAAGGCCGAAAGCTTGAAAAAATAATTCTCCTCGCTCACCGTCTCCGTCACGCGTCCGCAGTCCGGGCAAACCGTGCCTGGAGGCCCGTCCACATAAAGTTCGTCGCTCACGCAATACTGCCCGGTGTACGAGCCTTTGTAGATGAATCCCTTGTCGCGCAGCGTGGCAAATAGCTTTTGCGTCCCGCGCTTGTGGCGCTCTTCCGTGGTGCGGATGAAATCGTCGTAGCTCAGCCCCAACAGGTCCCACAGCCCGCGAAACTCGCCCGCAATCGCTGTCGCAAACTCCTCCGGAGTGCGCCCGGCCAGCGCCGCGGAGCGCTCTATCTTTTGTCCGTGCTCGTCCGTGCCGGTTAAAAACCAGGTCTCAAAGCCCAGCGCGCGCTTTCGCCGCGCAATCGCGTCGCAAACAATGGTCGAGTAGGCGTGGCCCAGGTGCGGCCGCGCATTCACGTAATAAATGGGCGTGGTCAGGTAAAAGCGCGCAGAACTGGATGCAGAATTTGTCATAGGTGGGGTGTTTCCGTACTTTCACCATCCGAATGTATCTCGGGTGGAAGCAGCTTACATTCTCAATCTTACGGCATCTTCCGCGAAGATGAGCAGGGGTTAGCCTTGGAGATCATGGAGATGGCGAATCTCAACGAGCCTCCAAAGCCAGGCGGCAACGCCGCGTCTGCCCCACCGTAAGTGGTAAAATCGCCTTGATAATCAAGGATTTTTGAGGCATACAGACGTGTATCTTGAATTGCAAAAACGGCTCACTGAGCGCCTTCGCGCGGTTCTGGCGGAAAAGTACGGCCTGCAGATGGAAACCATTGCGCTGGAAATTCCTCCGGACCTCAACTTTGGCGAACTGGCCACGCCCATCGCCTTCGAGCTGGCCCGCAAGCTGCGCAAGGCTCCAAAAGTGATCGCCCAGGAAATTGTCGCCGCGCTGGGCCCGCTCCCTGGGTTCTCCTCTTTTGATATCGCTGGAGCAGGGTATATCAATGCCCATTTTGACCGCGCCGCTGGCGTGCGGGTGACTGCCGCAACGGAAGCTGCTTCGCAGGCATCATCGGGCATTCATTCTCTTGTCGAGCACACCAGCATCAATCCCAACAAGGCCGCGCACGTCGGCCATCTGCGCAACGCCATACTCGGCGACACCTTCGTTCGCCTGCTGCGCGCCGCCGGGCAAAAAGTGGATGTGCAGAACTACATCGACAACACCGGAGTGCAAGTGGCCGATGTAGTCGTCGGTTTCCTGCATCTGGAAAATAAATCACTGGCCGATGCCAGTTTACTGTTCGATGAACTCAAGCAAAAGGGCCAGCGAATCGATTACTACTGCTGGGACCTCTACGCGAAGACCTCGCAATGGTATGAGCAGGGAAGTGAAGAAGAGAAGGCAGCGCGCAAGCGCCTGCGCTACGCCACGTTGCACGAGTTGGAGCGCGGCGGCAACGAGACAGCCGCGGTAGCTGAGTTGATTTCGACGGCGGTTTTGCGCCGCCATCTGGAAACCATGCTGCGCCTCGACATCGAGTACGATTTTCTGCCTCGCGAGAGTGAGATTCTCCACCTCAAGTTCTGGGAAGCCGCCTTCGAACAACTGAAGAAGACCGGCGTCCTCTACTTCGAGACCGAGGGCAAGAACAAGGGCTGTTGGGTGATGACGCGGCCTGGCGCAGAAGTGGCCGAAGGCGCTCTGGATGAGGACTCCAAGGTAATTGTCCGTTCCAACGGCACGGTAACTTATGTCGGCAAGGACATTGCCTATCACTTATGGAAGTTTGGCCTGCTGGGCAAGGACTTCGGTTATAAACCCTTCTTCACATACCCGGATCACGAGTGCTGGATATCTGCGGAAAAGGGCGACGAACACCATCCGCACTTTGGCGGTGCGCAGGCAATCTACAACGTCATCGACACGCGCCAGTCCGATCCGCAGGCCAATGTGATTCAGGCCTTGCGCGGCATGGGTTACACCGATCAGGCCAATCGCTACACGCACTTCAGTTATGAGATGGTAGCGCTGACGCCGCGCTGCGCCGTCGAACTGGGCTATGACGTTTCTGCGGAAGACCGGGCGCGTCCGTACATCGAAGTCAGCGGCCGCAAAGGCTTCGGCGTCAAGGCTGACGACCTGATTGACAAGCTCATCGTCGCCACCCGCGCCGAGGTGGACGCGCGCCAGACCGGCCGCGATGATGCGGAGCGCCAGTACATCGCCAAGCAGATCGCCATTGGCGCCTTGCGTTACTTCATGCTCAAGTTCACGCGCAACTCGGTGATCGCCTTCGACTTCAAGGATGCGTTGAGTTTCGAAGGAGAGACCGGGCCGTATATCCAGTACGCCGTGGTCCGCGCGCGCAACATCTTCCGCAAGGCGGGAACCACTCCCGCAGCGGAGCTAGCGGAGTTTGCCAAGTTAGCTGAGTTAGAAGGCTACCTTCAAGGCGAAGCCGCTGAAGATATCTGGGCTCTGTGGCTGCGCGCTGCTCGTCGGACGTTGGTGCTGGAGCAATGCATTACCACCTCCGAGCCGGCTTTCCTGGCCAAACACGCCTTCCAGTTAGCCCAGGAGTTCAATAACTTCTACCAGAAGCACCACATCCTCACCGAGGAAGACCCGGCGCGGAAAACTTTTCTGCTGGCCACAGCCGCCGTCGCGCTGCGCGAGTTAGTGCTGGCATTGAGCTGGCTGGGGATTGAAAGCCCTGAGGCGATGTGAGCACAAATACTGTTTAGAACGCATAGTCGCAAGGGTGTCCGTCATGGAAATCTTACAGGAAACACCTGTTGGGGTCCGTACCTATCGTTATTCGCTCGGCTCGCAGGTCTCATATCTTATGCGGGGAGCCATTTTCGTTGCGTTCGGCTGTATTTTGCTAACGGGGGATTACGACAACGCACGAGGTGGCCCTCTCTTGTACTGGGCTATTGGCGTTGGATGCTTCCTGGGGGCTGCCTATTTCGCGATCAGCGCCGCTTATTCAACAGTAGTTTTTGATCAGGAATCTGTGACCGTGCGGGGCGTATTTTTTACTCAATCGATTCGAAGGCGTTCAGTGAGTAGCTACCTGATCGATCCCGGGGGCCGCAATCAGGCTGCTTCCATTCGTCTCATTTCGAATTCATCCTCCGAAAGTAACCTTGACGTTCCAAAACTCTTTGCGTTCGACGACGCATGGAAGCAATGGATTTCTTCTCTTCCTGATATAGGGAAGGAAGAAGAATCGAGATTCACACTGAAGTAGGAAGTTTCAAGGATTCTTAATTATCAAATTATCCACGACGGGAAACTATAAATTCTTCGACTCCGCATTGCCCTGCTCAGGATGACAGATTTAAGTGAGAAGAGACGTAATCCCACGCCTTTTTACTGGCGTGGGACCAATGCAGCTAGCGCGAGCGGATAGCGAGCAGTTGGCCCCACCGCAGGTGCCTCAGTGCCGGTGCAGATCCTTGTGCATGATCTTGCGGGTTTCGTGCAGGCGGTCGTCAGCCGGAAGGTCGGCAAGGGTGCGGTTCATATTTTCATCCCCCTCTGCGCGCAGTAACTCGGCCATGTAGCCTATGACGCTGGCAGGAAAGATTCCTTCCCGCTCGTACAGCTCCCGCTTGGTTTCGAGGACGCGCGCCGACTCAACGCAGCTCCGCGGCAGAACCGGCAACGATTGCTGAAGTTTTTCGTCCTGGAACTTGCTGCCGTGAATGTAGAGGCGCTCCGCAATGGCCAGCGACTCTTTCCGCGTGAGGCCCCATTCGGCGGCCATGGCAATTCCGGCCAGCAAAAGGTGAGTCATGGCGCTACCGTCCGGGCTGCGCAGTTCCACCGTCTGGCGCGAATCCGGAGCGTGAAAGCCGCGCGTTTGCTGCGGATTCAGATTGGCGGCAAGGTCCTCTGTCTGAGCCCAGCCCAGGGGCACGCGGATCATGGCGCTGCGGTTCATATCGCTCCAGCAGATCCGGGTGGGCGCCTCCTGGTTGGGCACCAGACGGAGATAAGCCGAGGAGACTGTGTTGCCGAAGGCGGTCAGTGAATCGGCGTAGGTGCAAAGGCCGCCAATGACGCGCCGGGCTTTCTCAGAGAGGACGCCCATATGCAACATCGCGTTATGCCCTTCGCGGCGCACTTCCATATGCACATGGAAACCGTTGCCGGCCACGCCTTCTTCAATTTTGGGCGCGAATGTCGCTATGTAACCATGGCGATAAGCCACGTTGCGGATCAGCCACCGCGCCAGCACCAGGTGGTCACCGGCGTCTTCAATCGGCGTAGGAAGAAATTCGATTTCCAACTGCTCGGCTCTCTTGCCTTTGATCTCCTCCAGGTCGCTGCGCACCTTGTCGATACCGCCGACTTCGTTATGCGCATACTTGATGGCGCCGGTAATCTGCATCAGGTAGCGCATCATCTCGTCGAGAACCTGCCCGCTCTTTGCGAACGGCCCGGAAGCGTGATAGCCGCTCTGGCCGGGCAGCGGATACAAGTTGGAACTCGGATCGCTCAACAGGAAAAATTCCAATTCGCCCAGCGCCCAAAGTTCGCAGCCGGTGTTGCGGCGAAACAGACTGGCGGCATTCTGCAAAATGGTGTCCGGAGCGAATGGGACCAGTGTGCCTTCGCGCGTCAAGTAGCGGCATGTGACTTCCAGGCTAGGCTCGCCAAACGGGTTCAGAAACGCGCTCTTGTAGAGCGGCGCCACATAGAGGTCCGAAACCGTCGACTCAACCATGCCTTTGAAGAGCGACGACCCATCGACGCGTTCGCCATCGGCCAGCAGGCGCTCCGCTTGCAAGCGGCTTGAGACGGGAACCTTCAACTCCTTGTATTTGCCGTCCAGCGCGGTGTAATGCAGGGTGATGCGCTCAATCTTCTTTTCCTCGATGACTTGCAGCAGATCCTCGCGGGTAAACTCTTCGCGCGGCTTGTCTACCAGTAGGCATATGGGGTTGGTTAACGCATAGGCGGAATCTTTATGTTCGGCATGTACTGCCATCGGTGAGCCTCACTTGGAATTTTTTGAAACCAAAAACAAAGATCGTCAACTCGACGACGAATTATATCAGTACGTCTCGGACGCCAAGAATGCCGGCTGACACGTTGCTTGTGTCCTATGATGTGAACGGTTGTTAGCGCGGGAAACTAAAAGCTCCTCACCCATTCCAGAACTGAACGCACGCCAACCCCACTCGGTCCTTTGGCGATGTAGGGCTTGGTGTCTTCAGCCCAGGCCAGGCCGGCAATATCGAGATGAATCCACGGCGTCTCTTCGGCAAAGACTTTCAGGAACTCGGCTGCGGTAATTGCGCCGCCCCAGCGGCCGCCGGTGTTCTTGATGTCGCCTATATCGGACTTGATCATCTCGGCGTACTCCTCGCCCAACGGTAACCGCCAAAACTTCTCGCCAGAAATGTTGAGCGCCGCGTCGAACTTGGCCCAAGTCTCGTCGTCATTGGAAAAAGCTCCGGCGTTGACATGGCCGAGAGCGACGACGCAGGCGCCGGTGAGCGTTGCGGCGTCTATGAGGTGAGTCGCGCCAAGCTGGCGCGCATAGGTCAGCCCATCGGCCAGCACCAGCCGGCCTTCGGCGTCGGTGTTGATGATCTCGATGGTTTTCCCAGGCTTATCCGGCGAGAAGGGCATCGCGGTCTGCACGTCGCCGGGCTTTTGCGCGGTTCCGGATGGCATATTCTCCGCCGCGCAGACCACGGCAATCACGCGCACCCTCGGCTTGAGAAGGGCGATGGCCCGCATGGCGCCGAGCATAGCCGCGCCGCCTGCCATGTCGGTCTTCATTTCATCCAT
>Ga0224559_1000909_pt1 | contig 17337 bp, 14 predicted proteins | sample 714S33034metaG_FD_180676 | JGI IMG/M metagenome (GOLD analysis project Ga0224559, IMG submission 180676) | Peat soil microbial communities from Stordalen Mire, Sweden - 717 S3 30-34 | ecosystem: Environmental > Terrestrial > Soil > Wetlands > Peat | place: Sweden: Norrbotten County, Stordalen... | reverse complement strand
GATATCTTGAACCACGATTCTCCAGATGGACGGCTCGGGCAGGCCAGGATCGGCGCCAGCGGCGGCGTTTTTCAAGCGGAAGCGTCGCCGTTCGCCGGCGATGCGCCACGGAGGTTGTCGGCTCCCCGTCGCGGGCCAATCAGCGGCGAGTGTTCTGTCATCAAGACACGCGTCTCCCACGGTTTTCGATCGAACGCATGGCTTCGAACGCCTCACGCTGTCGATGTGACCGGCGGCGGCCGCAGTTCCGTGATCAGCCGCAGGATGTCGGCGAAGAGGTTTCTCGGAATGGCGACCTCGGCCATCTGGAAGGCAATGTAGCGGCCGTGACTGACGACCTTTGCGCCGATCTTGATCAGCTTCTCCTTGAGGCTCGTCAGCGACCAATCTTTGATCGACTCGGGCGTGGCGAGGGTGCGCAGGAAGTTGCCGAGATTGTATGCAAGCGCATGAAGCTGGAGCCGCACGGCGTTGGCGGCGAACGAGCGACAGGAAAGCCGCGTCCATCGGATCGCGCCCTTGCCTTCCTTTATCCATTGCTCGCATGTGCCGCGCTTGTTGTAGAAGGCGACGACATTCTCGGCCGGTCTCGCCATGTTGGTGACGATGAAGCCGACGCGCGGGTAGAGTTCGCCCGGATGCCATTCGACCTTGGCGACGACGCGGCGGGGCTTTGTCCAACTTCCGGCCTGATAAGTGAAGTTCGCGTAGGAGCGCCGAACATCAAGGGAGGGGCGGCCGACTGGGCGGTTCAACAGGTAGCCGATCCGCTCTTGTAGGACGCGATTGGCGGGAAGCCGAATGGCGTATTTGATCCGTTCGCCTTCGAGGTACTCATAGACCTCCGGATTGGCGAAGCCGGCGTCGGCGCGGAAATAGACGCGCGAGAGCTTGCCGCGATAGCGCGCCACAACCGGCTTCAGCACGCCCTCCCAGCCGTCGGCGCTGTGCACGTTGCCGGCGCGCAAGGCGCAGCGTTCCAAATCGCCGAACTGGTTGAACACGAACAGCGGATGATAGCAGGTGCACTCGTAATGGCCGTTCCAGACGCTCAGCTCCTGCGCGCCATGCGTCAGGCTGACGCTCGAATCCATGTCGAGCACGACGCCTTTTGGCGGACGGCGGGTATGAACCTTGTCGATCCATTGGCCGGAGAGATCGGCGAGCGCCAAGAGGTTCTCTTCGGCCGTCAGCCAGCGCGTCTCGAAGCGGCCCATCTGGCTCGCCGACGCCGCGCATCCGGAGACCGCCTTGCCGCCGACGATCCAACGCATCGCCGGATCATGGCGAAGACGTTCGGCATCGTTGACGTCCTCGTACCCCGCAAGCCGCCCGAACACGGCCTGCCGCAGCATGCCGACCAGCGCGTGACGGCCGTTCTTGCCGGTCCGAGCGTCAGCGAGAACCTCGCCTGCCATCACGCTGAGGCCGAGCGCGTCGTCGAGTTCCCGGTACGCGAGCAACCCGGCGTCGGAGGTGACGACCGATCCCCGGAACTGGAGCATCAGGCGGCGGTCGAAATCGAGCTTGAGCGCCTCGCCGTTCGATTCACCCACCGGGTTCGTCATGAAAGCAGCCATCAAATCAGCTTAACATGCTGATCATAATAGCTGAATCGCGACACAAATGCCAGAAATCGATGCGCTATCCGGTGTATGCGGGTTTAGAGCTGGGCCTCGATCGCCGCCTTGTCGATAACCGACCACACCGTCTCGATCTTTCTTCCGCGGAATTCGTAGAACACGTTCTCGGCGAAGGAGACACGTTTGCCGTTCACGTCGAGGCCGAGGAACTTTCCCTTTGGCGCGCAATTGAACGCGAGCCGGCTCGCGACATAAGGCGGGTCGACGACCAGCAGCCGAATGTCGAAGACGAGATCGGGGATTTCCTCGACGTCCCGTTCCAGCATCTCGCGATAGCCCGCCAGCCCGATCCGTTCGCCGTTGCGACGCACGTCGTCATCGACAAACTTGTCCAGGCTCGACCAGTCGCGTTGGTTCAAACAGGCGATGTAGCGCCGGTAAAGCTCAGAGAGTTCGCCTTTCGTCATCGCCCGTGCCTCCGCGCTTCGGCGCTGCGCCCGGCGGGGCTGCGAACCTAAGATGGCGGAGGGCTGGCCGCAACCGAACGGGCGGGAAGCGTCGCCGCTCGCCTGTCGCGCTTCACCGAGAGCTTAGAGAGAGTCGCGCCACGCTCATTCGTTCGACGCGATCTCGGCCGTCAGCTTGCGGATCATCGCGTCGCCGAACTTGCCGAAATCGTCGATCGGCAGCACGAACGCGCCAGGGCCGCCAATCACGTTGTCGCGGTAATATTGCGCCAGCCCGCCGGGCGGATTGGTGTGCAGCGCGAGATAGCCGCCCTGCGCCGCGGCGCGGCGATTGAAGATCGACAGACCGTTGACGACCGCGCCGGCCTTGACCGCCGCGTCGCGCGCCTCGGCGACGGCGCGACCCTGGTTGCTGGTTCCGTCGCCGGAAACGTCGACCACCTTGCGATCGGCCGCAATCCCGCCTTCGGCGAAAAGCCCCATGGCGAAGTCGAGCGCCGAGCCGATCGCGGTGCGGCCGAGGAACGAGCGCGGCGGAGCGGTCAGCGCGGCGGCGAATTTCGCAGCGTCGGCCGAATTGCGCAGCACCGTCCAATCGACGACGATCGCCTGCTCGCCCTCGCCAGCCCATTCGACATAGGCGAGCGCGATGGCGCCGTGCGGGCCGGCGTGGATCGCCTCCATCAGCTTGTCGCTGACGATCGCCGCGGCGTAACCGCGGCGCTGCAGATCGAATTCTTCGTCGTCGATGCTGCGCGACACATCGGCGGCGAGCACGATCGCCGCGTCGACGGACTCGCCGCCGCGCGCCGGCGGCGCTGCGGCGAAGATCAGCGCGAGGACCGCCAGGCTGAGACCCAGACCTGCTAGACCAAGGCGCATCGGACGCTCCCGCTCGCGCCCCCTCAGGCAAAAGAGCGAAGACTCAACGCGGCGTCAATGCAAGTTCATGTGACGGCGGCGGCGCTCCTCAGGGCGTCCGCTCAAACAGCTTCCAGCTCGAAAGCTCGGTCCTGCCTTGCGCGGCCAGCACATAGTCGGCCGCCAGCGCGACGCGAATCGCGTCCGAATAGGCGGCGGATTGGCAGGCGGGGCGCCGATCGGGGTTCTCGAAGACGACATAGCGCGGCCCGGCGCTGAGATCGGCGGCGAGCGCGGGGAGACCAGCGCCGGGAAAATCGCAGAGGATGTGCGCCCAGTGGAAGACCGGCGTCGGCGGCCGCAAGTCGGTGACGATGTTGGCGAAGGCCGCGCCGTTGACGACCAGCAGCCGGTCGTCGAGTCGCGGTCCGGTCGCCTCGACCGCAGTCTTGATCTGGCGAAGCGACAGGTCGTCGACCCGCGGCAGCTTCTCGAGCATCGCCAGGCCGCGGCCGACCATGACCGCCCAGACGGCGACCGCGCCGAACACGGCCAAGGCGGCGGCCCTTCGCCCTCGGCCCTCAGCGCCAAAACGCGCGCTCACCGCTTGAGTTGCGATGAGCAGCGCCGGCGCGACGAGCGGCGTCACGTAGGTGCTGCAACCGGCGCGCTGCGCCGCCAGCCCCACAGCCTCGATCGCCAGCCAAACGGCGGTTGCCCGCCGAGCAAACCGTTCGCCGGGTTCGGCCGGACGCGTCAACGCCGCCGCGGCGACGATCAGCACGACCGACGCGGGGAAGAGAGTGCCTGCCCATGACGACAATGCGGCGCCAAGAGAGACATCCGCGCCGCGCCGCCAAGCGGCGACGACGACGTCGGCGATGAAGACGTCCGCGGCCCCAAGCCAGACGTAGTATAGGAAAATACCCGCCGGAATGATGGGCGTCGCGGCGGCGAACGCCACGACGACGCCCAGCCGATCGCCTTTCGCGCCAGCCTTCGCCCACAACACGTAGGCGATCGCCAGCGCATCGATGGCGCAGGTCTGCTTGATCGCGAACGCGAGACCGATCGCCAGGCCCGCCGCCGCGGCGCGGCTGCGGCCAACCGGCCCGCCGAACGCCAACGCGAAGGCGACGAGCAGCGTCGCGTTGATCGTCTGGTAAATGACGTCGCCGCACACGACCATGAAAATCGGATAGAGGGCGACGCAGGCGATCGCCGCGGCGCGGTCGCGCGGCGCCGCAATCCGGTAGAGAGCCGCCCCTGCGACGCTCGAGGCGATAATCGCGACGATCTTCAGCGTCGAAAGCGTCGGACCCAGCAACGCCGTGGCGGCCGCGAGAAAAGCGAATCCGGCGGGTCCCTTTACGTCATAGGCCGCGACATAGGGCGGCAAGCCTTGCGTCCAGAGCCTGGCGACCTCGAGGAAGAAGGAGTCGTCGGCGTCCTGACGGGCGAAGGTCGGCAGATTGACCAGGAGGGTCCAGACGGCGATCGCCGCGACGATTGCGAAAGGGCGCGCCAAGTCCGGCAGGCCGCGCCAGGGCGCGCGCGGCGGCGCGGTGGCCAGTGTCGGGTCGGAGCCGAAGGCATAGAAACTCATGGGCCAGCGCCCCGCCTGCGAACAAACGTTCGCCCGGATTACACCCCGCCGCGGGTTAAGATTGCCTCACTTGCGGCCGCGCGCTGGCAAAGCCGCCTGCAGCTCAGACGTCGAACTTGACGCCTTGGGCGAGCGGCAGGCTGCGGCCGTAATTCACCGCGCTGGTCTGGCGGCGCATGTAGGCCTTCCAGGCGTCGGAACCGCTTTCGCGGCCGCCGCCGGTTTCCTTCTCGCCGCCGAACGCGCCGCCGATCTCCGCCCCCGAGGTGCCCATATTGACGTTGGCGATGCCGCAATCGGAGCCGACCTCCGACAGGAAGCGCTCGACCTCGCGAATGTCGGTGGCGAAGATCGACGACGAGAGCCCTTGCGGCACGCCGTTGTGCAGCGCCAGCGCTTCGTCGAAGTCGCGATATTTGAGCACGTAGAGGATCGGCGCGAAGGTCTCCTCGATCACCGGACCAACCTGGGCCGGCATCTCGACTAGGGCCGGGCGGGCGTAGAACGAGTCGACGCCGTTGACTTCGACGCGCTCGCCGCCGTGGACGATTCCGCCCGCCGCCTTCGCCTCGGCGAGCGCCTTCTGCATCGCCGAGAACGCGCCGCCGTCGATCAGCGGACCGACCAGCGCCGACGAGGCGGTGGGGTCGCCGACGGAAATGTCGCGATAGACCTTGGCGAGCTTGGACACCAAGGCGTCGTAAACGCCTTCATGGACGATGAGGCGGCGCATCGACGTGCAGCGTTGCCCGGCGGTGCCCATCGCCCCGAAGGCGACGGCACGCAACGTCAGGTCGAGATCGGCCGACGGCGTCACGATCGAGGCGTTGTTGCCGCCGAGTTCGAGAACGCCGCGGGCGAAGCGGCGCGCCAGCCGCTCGCCGACGATCCGACCCATACGGGTCGAGCCGGTCGCCGAAAGCACCGGCACGCGCTCGTCGTCGACCAGCGCCTCGCCGACGGCGCGCCCGCAGACCAGGACCGTCAGCAGGTCGTCGGGCGCGTCGGGGCCAAACTTGGCCGCCGCGCGGCGGTACAGCGCCTCGACCGCTAACGCCGACAACGGGGCCTTCTCCGACGGTTTCCACACGACCGAATCGCCGCAGACGAAGGCGAGGGCCGCGTTCCACGACCAAACGGCGACCGGGAAGTTGAACGCCGAAATGACGCCGACGACGCCGGCCGGCCGCCATGCCTCGACCAGCTTGTGGTCGGGGCGCTCGGACTGGATCGTCAGGCCGTAGAGCTGGCGCGACAGACCGAGAGCGAAGTCGCAGATGTCGATCATCTCCTGCACTTCGCCGAGCCCCTCCGACTCGACTTTGCCGACCTCGATCGTCACCAGCCGGCCGAGTTCGGCCTTGGCGGCGCGCAGTTCCTCGCCGAGCAGGCGGACGAGCTCGCCGCGGCGCGGCGCCGGGACGCTGCGCCATTGGAGAAAGGCGGCGTGGGCGCGGCCGACCGCCGCGTTCGCTTCGGCCACGGTCGCCTCGTCGAGCGTCGCCAACGGCCGGCCGTCGATCGGCGAACGGACGACGAGCTCCGCCCCCTCGAGCCGCCTGGCGTCGACGCCGAGCGACGCGAGGATACGGCGGGCTTCGCTGGCGAGCTTGGAATCGGGAACGTGGACGGTCATGGGGGGTCTCGACGGTTTGACGTCGGCGCTTGGGCTAGATCCGAGCGTCGACGAAATGGGCGGCCTGAGCGCCGACTTCGTAGAAGGCTTCGGCTGCATGGCGCAAGAGCGCCGTTTTCGGCGCGGAAATCGGCAGCGGCAGGTCGGCCTCGCCGATCGCCCCCAACGCCAGATCGGCGAGGCACCGCCCGAACACGGTGCCGGGCGCGATGCCGCGGCCGTTGTAGCCGCTGAACGAAACGATGTTGCGCGCCAGGCGGTGGAAACGCGGCAGGTGGTCGGCCGTCATGCCGATCTTGCCGTACCACTCGGATTCGAATTCGACCCCGGTGAGCCGAGGGAACAGCTTAGCCAGCGACCGGCGCGCCCAGGCGCGGTGGATCGGCAGGCCGGTCCCGCGCAGCGCGCCGACGCTGCCGAACACCAGCCGGCCCGCCTGGTCGAAGCGGAACGAACTCAGCACCTGGCGGGTGTCCCAGCAGCCTTGCCGCTCGGGCAGGATCGCGCGCCGGGTCGGTTCGTCGAGCGGAACGGTGGCGAAGTTGAAATAGGGCAGATGGGTCAGCTCCGCCCGCAACTCGGCCCACGGCGCGACGGTGTAGGCGTTGGTGGCGACAAGAACCCATTTCGCTCGCGCCGCGCCTTGCGGCGTGCGCAGAACCCAACGATCGCCCTCGGCGTGGCAGCCGAGCACGGGGCTAGACGAGAAGACGCGCGCTCCGGCCGCGATCGCGGAGCTGGCAAGGCCACGCGCGTAAGCGAGCGGCTGGATCGTACCTGCGCGTTGATCGAGCAGCGCGCCCGCGTAGGCGTTCGTGCCGATCTTCGCCGCCGCCTCGCCCTTGTCGAGCAGGCGCACCGGTGCGCCGCGCGCGCGCCATTGCCGCTCGCGCTCCCTCAGTTCGGCGAATCCGCTCTTGCCGACCGCGCAGTGCAACGTACCGGAATGCTCGATCTCGCAGGCGATCTTGTGCTTGTCGACTAGTTCGAACACGACGCGGGGGGCGTCGCCGAGCAGCGTCAAAAGCCGCTGGCCGTAAGTCTCGCCGAGCGTCCCCGGCAGATCGTCGGGCATCACCCACATGCCGGCGTTGACCAGCCCGACATTGCGCCCCGAGCCGCCGAAGCCGATCTCGGCGCCGTCGAGCACCGCGACCGACGCGCCGCCCTCAGCGGCATGCAGCGCTGCGGAGAGCCCGGTGAAGCCAGCGCCGACGATGGCGACGTCGCAGTCGACGTCGACGACGAGCTTCGGCGCCGACGGCGCCTCAGGAGCAGTCTTTTCCCACAGGCCGTGGCTCAGCGGATCGCCGTTCATAGCTGGCGCCCCTCTGGTCTCTGGCGTCGATCGGAAAAGAACGCGCCAACACTGGCCGCTGGGGCCATCGACCTTCCTCCTTATTTGAGAAAATTGCGCACCGGTCCCACCGGTCAGTCGCGCCCGGCATTCTAAGCGCGCCCAGCTCCGCTAGGGAATAGCGCGTCTGACGCCATGCGGCGATGGGACGCAGGCGAGGGCCGCGCGGCTCAAGTTTCGACGCGCCGCGCGTCGACGAGCGCGCGCCGTCCTTCCTGCCGCACCGCCTTGATCGCACGGGCGATTGCCGCTTCGACGTCCGTCCGACCGCTTGGTCGGAATCGCCTCGATCGCGCCGAATGGCAGCTGCCGAAATTGGCTAAGGCGAGGGCGACGCCGGCTCCTTGCGGCGAATCGAGGAAGGCGCCGCCGAAAGCGGCTTCAGTCGATCTCGTTGGCGATCTTCCGCAACAGGTCGAGGAATTCACCCTTCCTGGCGCCGACGATCGCGTCGAGCTTGGCGTCATGTTCGCCGGCGAAGCGCCTTAGGCGTTCGAGAAGTTGCTCGCCGGCGGCGGTCAGGGTGAGCTCGACCCGCCGCCGGTCGTCGGCCGCGTTGTGGCGCTCGATCAGCCCGAGGCGCTGCAGATCCTGAATCAGCGGCGTGATCGACGATTTGTCGCGCGCAATCGTCTGCCCGAGCGCCGCCTGGCTGATGCCGGGATTGCCGGCGATCACCATCAGCGCCGTGAACCGTCCCGGCTTGACGCCATGCTGGCCGCTCGCGCGCGCAAAGGCGCGGAACGAAGCTTCTTGCGCGACGCGCAAGTGGAAGCCGATGTAGCTGTCGAGATCGCCGAGATCGACTGTAGCCGAAGCAGCGGCAGGTTTGGCGGTACGGACGCCCGGTCCGCTCGTTTTTCCCTTATTGTGCATCGCGGTTGGCGGCCTTCCCTCGTGCCGCGCCGTTCTCGTCGGCGCCTTTGACCCTCCTTTGTCATGCGCTCGTTCCGCCGTCCACCATGCCCGTCCCGCCGCTGTCCCCGTCGATCCGGTGGATGGGACAAAGAGCGCTGACGAGGGCGCCCCGCGAAAGCGGACCGGCGAAGCGCATCGACCGGCGCGTCATCGTCATGGCGCGCGGTGAAATCGTCGCCGAAGGCGCTTTGGCGACCCTCGACGCCAGCGCGCTCAACCTCGTGGCGGCGAAAGCCGCCGTTCAGCGGCCCGCGGTCGAGGCAAGACCGCGGGCGGCGACGGAGGGCGTGCGTGCTTGCGTCAATTCCTCGGCGAGCGCGGCGCATTGCAGCCGAATATCGGGGATGGCGATGCATTCCCAGAACGCGGCCCGCGCCAGCGGGCCGATCGCCTTGATCCGTCGTGACGTTGTTCCATCGGCGCCGACGAGGCCGAGGTCGGGCGCGACGTCGAAGCCGATGCCGAGCGCGTCCGGCCGCGCCGCGCCGCGCGCGAGCAGCGCCTGCAGCAGCGGATTGGCGCTCTGCAACGGCTGCTCGCACAGGCCGGTGCAGTTGATGATCCGCGCAAAGCGTCGCGTCTCCGCAGCGGCGACGCCGCGGCGCAAGATCTCGACCTCGACGCCTGCGCCGACGCGCCGCGCTCCGACGACGCGGCCGGCGATAATCGTGAGTTGGCCGGAGACGACGAGCGCGCGGAGCGCCGCCTCGCTCTGAGGCGCCATGCGGTGGCGGTGGACGTCCCAATAGCTGCGCACGTGGCGCAGGAAGCGACGGCGCTGTTCGGGGCTCATCGCGCCCCACAGTCGCTGGGTGTGCGGCCTGAGCGAATCGACCGCCGAGCGCCAGTCTGCGCCTTCGGCGGCGAAGCGCGCAGCCAGGCGGCGCAGCCAGGCGAGCAACGCCGACAACTCGGCCCCGAAGGGGATTTCGCCGGCGTCCAAGCTGCGCGGCGGCGCCGCTCGGTGCGACGTCGACAACAGGCCGCGCCGCGACAAGACGACGATCGGTCCGCGCTGCCCTCGGCGTTCGAGCGACAACGCCATGTCGACCATGGTCAGGCCCGCGCCGACGATGAGGATCGGCCCGTCCGGCGGGAGACCTTCGAGCGCGCCGGCGCTCCATGGCGGCTCGGCCGGAAGGCCGCCGAGCGTCGGCTTGGCGTCGTGGCCGGTGGCGAGGATCGCGACGTCCGCCGTCAGCGCTTCGCCGGTCGACAGGGTGAGCCGCACGCCTTCCGCCTGCTCCTCGACGTCGCAACAGCGGGCGCGGACGCGCCGGACGGATCCGTTGGACAGCGTCCGTTCGGCGAGCTCAGCCAGGTAATCGCCGTAGAGGCCACGCGAGATGAACGAGAACGGGTTCGCCTCGCCCGCGCCGCAATGCGCGCTCAGCCACGCTATCAGGTGTTCCGGTTGGTCGGCGAATGCGCTCATGTTGGCGACGCGCACATTGAGAAGGTGCCGGGGATCGGCGGTGGCGTAGGCGAGCCCGCGCCCGAGCGCCTCGCCCGATTCGATCACCACGATTTCGTCGTGCGCCGCATCGAGTCGCCGCGCGAGATGCGCCGCCGTGAGGACCCCGGTCGCGCCGCCCCCGACGATCGCGATTCGCATGGCCTTCTCCATATAGTCTACTATTATTGTAGACTGTACCAAGGATCGCATTGTCAAGACGACAGCGCCTGCTCGCGGGCGCACGACACCCCGGGGATCTGCCCAGTGGCCGCAGGTCCGCAACCGCCACGACCTCGGGAATCACCCGGAGTTGTCGCGGACGGCGTCGCCGCGCGACATTGGAGCGTCAACCGACCCCACGAGGCGGCGATGGATTTCGAAAGCCCGGCGGCCCTGCGCGCCCGCGTGCTCGCGCTGGAAGAAACGGTCCTGCTGCTCGCCGGCGTCATGGCGAGCTATCCCCAGACGCGACGCGATCTCGAGGTCCGGTTCGCCGAACTCGCCGCGCACGCCGAAGCGCGAGGCGCGTCGGCGGCGGGCAAGATGCTCTACGAGACGCTCGCCGAGCAGATGGCGCAGTTGCAGTCGCTCACGGGTCTCACCCGACACTGAGGGCCGCCGCGACTCTCACCGAGTGTAACAAATCCGTCGCATTGTGAGGCTAGCAGGCGCGCTGTAGACGCCGAGCTTGGCGTCGAGTGAGCGAGCCGCCATGCCTTCCCCCGCGCGTTCCGAAACCGGCGATCCGCTGCTGCTGACGCCCGGCCCGCTGACGACGTCGAAAAGCGTCAAGCAGGCGATGGTCCACGACTGGGGCTCGCGCGACGCCGCCTTCATCGCGCTCAACGCCGAAGTCCTGGAGAGCCTGCCGAAGATCGTCCACGGCGAGGGCGCATATGTGACCGTGCCGATGCAGGGCTCGGGCACCTTCGCGGTCGAAGCGATGCTTACCACCTTCGTGCCGCGCGACGGCGCGGTCCTGGTGCTGATCAACGGCGCCTACGGCCAGCGCGCCAAGCGCATCCTCGCCGTCGCCGGCCGTAAGACGTTCGCGCACGAAACGCCAGAGGACACGCCGCCCGACCTCGACGCGGTCGAGCGCATTCTCGGCGAAACGCCGGCGATCACCCATGTCTTCGCCGTCCACTGCGAAACGACCAGCGGCATTCTCAATCCGATCGAGAAGATCGCCGCGCTCTGCGCGCGCCGCGGCAAGCGGCTGCTGATCGACGCGATGAGCGCCTTCGGGGCGCTCGAGCTCGACGCGCGCACGACGCCGTTCGACGCCGTCGCCGCCTCCGCCAACAAGTGCCTCGAAGGCGTGCCGGGGCTCGGCTTCGTCGTCTGCCGGCGCGAGGCGCTCGCCAAGACCGAAGGCAATGCGACGACGCTGTCGCTCGATCTGCTCGATCAGCGCCGCAATCTCGAGAAGACCGGCCAGTACCGCTTCACTCCGCCGATCCACGTCATCGTCGCCTTCCACCAGGCGTTGCAGGAGTTCCTCGCCGAGGGCGGCGTCGCCGGCCGCGGCGGGCGCTACGCGGAGAACGCGCGCATCCTGATCGGCGGCATGCGCTCGCTCGGATTCAAGACGCTGTTGCCCGATGCGCTGCAGGCGCCGATCATCGCCACGTTCCGCACGCCGAGCCACCCAAATTTCGTCTTCCAGCGCTTCTACGACGCGCTGAAGGAACGCGGCTACGTGATCTATCCCGGCAAGTTGACGGTCGCCGACTCGTTCCGCATCGGCTGCATCGGCCGTCTCTATCCCGACCAGATGCGCGGCGCTCTCGAGGCGGCGCGCGAGACATTGGCCGAAATGGGCGTCGCGCTGACGCCCGCGCCGGCGGCTTGAGAGGAAACGCGCGATGTCCGAGCGCCCGCCGCACGTTACCGTCAACGGCCGCGACTATCGCTGGCCGACGGCCCCGACCGTCGTCATCTGCCTCGACGGCTCGGAGCCCGGCTATATCGAAACGGCGATCGACAAGGGCCTCGCGCCCCATCTCGCCCGACTGATGCGCGAGGGCGCGATTTTGACCGCGCTCAGCGTCATCCCGAGCTTCACCAACCCTAACAACCTGTCGATCGTCACCGGCCGGCCGCCGGCCGTGCATGGCATCGCCGGCAACTACTTCCTCGACCTGACGACGGGCGAGGAGGTGATGATGAACGACGCGCGCTTCCTGCGCGCCGACACGATCATGAAGGCGTTCGCCGACGCCGGCGCGCGCGTCGCGGTCGTCACCGCCAAGGACAAGCTCAGGGCGCTGCTCGCCAAGGGGCTCGATTTCGCCTCGGGGCGCGCGGTCGCCTTCTCCGCCGAGAAGGCCGACGCGGCGACCCGCGCCGCCAACGGCCTCGACGACGCGCTCGCCTTTGTCGGCCAGCCGCTGCCGGCGGTCTATTCGGCGGCGCTGTCGGAATTCGCCTTCGCCGCCGGCGTCAAGCTGCTCGCGTCCTTCAACCCGGACGTCATGTATCTGTCGACGACCGACTACGTTCAGCACAAGGCGGCGCCCGGTTCGGAGGCCGCCGACGCCTTCTACGCAATGGTCGACCGCTACGTCGGCGCGCTCGACGCCGCCGGAGCGGTCGTCGTCCTGACCGCCGATCACGGCATGAACGACAAGCACCTCGCCGACGGCTCGCCCGACGTGCTCTATGTCCAGGACGTCGTCGACAGGCTCGTCGGCGCCGGTCTGGCGCGCGTCATCCTGCCGATTACCGACCCGTATGTCGCCCATCATGGCGCGCTCGGCTCCTTCGCCACGATCTATTTGCCCGCTGACGCCGACCGCGCGAAGATCGTCGCGGCGCTCTCCGCCGAGCCGGGCGTCGAGGCGGCGATGGAGCGGGAGGAGGCGTGCGCACGCTTTGAGCTGCCGCCCGACCGCGTCGGCGACGTCGTCGTCCTGTCCAGGCGCCACAAGGTGCTCGGAACCACCGCCGCCCGCCACGACCTCTCGGGGCTCGCCGAACCGCTGCGTTCGCACGGCGGCCTGTGGGAGCAGCGCGTGCCGATGATCGTCAACCGCCGGCTCGCCGGCCCGACGCCCGAGCCGCTGCGCAATTTCGACGCCTTCGACGTCGCCCTCAACCGGATCGCCCGATGAACGTTCCCGCCGCCCTCCCCTTCCGCCGCGAGGCGATGCGCATCGCAGGCAAGCTGATCGAGACCGACGAAACGATCGACGTCTTCAACCCATACTCCGGCGCAGTCGTCGGAACGGTTCCGGCCGCTGGGCCTGAGAATGTGCGCGACGCTTTCGCTAAGGCCAAGGCGTTCAGGCCGCGACTGACCCGCTTCGAACGCCAGCGCATCCTGCAGACGACGGCGGAGCTGCTGCGCGACCGCAAGGAAACGTTCGCGCGCCTCATCACCGCCGAATCGGGCCTGTGCTGGAAGGACTCCCTCTACGAGGCGAGCCGCGCCTATGATGTGTGGTCGTTCGCGGCCCAGCTCGTCATCAAGGACGACGGCGAGATCTATTCGTGCGACATCAGCCCGAACGGCAAGATGCGCAAGATTTACACGACGCGTACGCCGCTCCTCGGCGTTGTCGCGGCGATCACGCCGTTCAACCACCCGCTCAACATGGTGAGCCACAAGCTCGCGCCGGCGATCGCCACCAACAACCGCGTCGTCCTCAAGCCGACCGAGCTGACGCCGTTGACCGCGCTGGCGCTCGCTGACGTGCTCTACGAGGCCGGCCTGCCGCCGGAGATGCTGTCAGTCGTCACCGGCAATCCGACGACGATGGGCGACGCGATGATCGTCGACCCGGATTGCGACCTCGTCACCTTCACCGGCTCGGTCAAGGTCGGCAAGCACATCGCCGAAATTGGCGGCTATCGCCGCCTGGTGCTGGAACTCGGCGGCAATGACCCGCTGATCGTCATGGAAGACGCCGACCTCGACAAGGCGGCCGACCTCGCGGTCATGGGCGCAACCAAGAATTCCGGCCAGCGCTGCACCGCGGTCAAGCGCATCCTGGTGGTCGATAGCGTCGCCGACCGTTTCGTCGAGAAGGTCCTGCCGCGCGCGGCGGCGCTCAAGTGCGGCGATCCGATGGACCCGGCGACCGACGTCGGCACGGTGATCAACGAACGCTCGGCCAGGCTGTTCGAAGCCCGCGTCGCCGACGCGGTCGCACATGGCGCCGAGCGGCTTTCTGGCGGCGAGCGACGCGGCGCGTTGTTCCCGCCCGTGGTCGTAGACCGAGTTCCGTTCGATTGCGAACTGGTGCGCGAAGAGACGTTCGGACCGGTGATCCCGATCATTCGCTGCCCCGACGACATCGCCGAAGTGATCCGCATTTCGAATTCGACCGCCTTCGGCTTGTCGTCGGGCGTCTGCACCAACCGCCTCGACTACGTCGGCCGATTTGTCGCCGAGCTGGAGGTCGGGACCGTCAACGTCTGGGAGGTCCCCGGCTTTCGCATCGAGATGTCGCCGTTCGGCGGGATCAAGGATTCCGGCCTCGGCTACAAGGAGGGCGTGGTCGAGGCGATGAAGAGCTTCACCAACGTCAAGACCTATTCGCTGCCGTGGTCGGCGTGAGATGACGCGCGACGTCCCGTTGAGCGAAGGCGACGTCAACGTCAGCGCAGCGCGCACCGCTTGGCGCGCCGGCTTGAGCGACCAGGCGCGCGCGGCGCTCAACGAGGACGAGCGCTATTTCCTGCGCCAGTCGCTGTCGACGCCGTGCCTGACCGAAATCGTCCGCGCCGAGGGCGCCTGGCTCACCGCGGTCGACGGAAGGCGCATTCTCGATTTCCATGGCAACAGCGTCCATCAACTCGGCCACGGTCACCCGAAAGTGGTCGAAGCGATCCGCCGCGAGATGGACATCCTGCCCTTCTGCCCCCGCCGCTATTCGAACCCGACCGCGACGGCGCTTGCCCGTCGGCTGATCGAAACCGCGCCGGCGGGGCTCGACAAGACTCTATTCGCGCCAAGCGGATCCGCGGCGGTTGGCATGGCGCTGAAGCTCGCGCGCTACGCCACCGGCCGGCACAAGACGCTGTCGTTCTGGGATTCGTTCCACGGCGCGACGCTCGACGCGATCGGCGTCGGCGGCGAAGCGCTGTTCCGCCGCGGCCTCGGGCCGATGATTTCGGGCGCGGAACACCTGCCGCCGCTCGATCTCGCGCGCCGCTTTTTCGGCGACGATCGTCCGTTCGACCGCCTCGCCGATTTCATCGACTATTCGCTCGACGTTCAGGGCGACGTCGCGGCGCTGATCGCCGAACCGCTGCGCTGGACGACGGTCGCGGCGCCGCCGCTCGATTTCTGGCCGCGGGTGCGCGAGTCCTGCGCCCGGCATGGGGCGCTGCTGATCTTCGACGAGATCCCGAGCGGCCTGGCGCGGTCGGGCGCGATGTACGCCTGCCAGCGGCTCGGCGCGACGCCCGATATTCTAGTCATCGGCAAGGGGTTAGGGGGCGGCGTCATGCCGCTCGCCGCCATTCTCGCCGCCGGCGGGCTCGATTGCGCGCCTGACGCCGCGCTTGGCCATTACACCCACGAGAAGAGCCCGGTCGCGTCGGCCGCGGCGCTGGCGACTCTGGCGGCGATCGAAGACGAGGGGCTGATCGCCCGGGCGTGCGATCTCGAGGCGCGCGGCCTCGCCCGGCTCGTCGCCTTGCAGGCGAAGCACGCGCGCGTCGCCGAGGTCCGCAGCTTCGGCGCCTATTTCGGTGTGGAAATCGGCGGCGCGGACGCGGCCGCGTTCGCCGACCGGCTGATGTACGCCTGTCTCGCCAGAGGGCTGAGCTTCAAGATCGGCGGCGGCAAGGTCATCACGCTCTGCCCGCCGCTGACCATCGGCTTCGACGATTTCGATGCGGCGTTCGACCGGCTTGAAGCCGCACTCGACGCGCTCGACGGCTGAACCGCGGCGGACGTCGCCGAAACGTCACATGAGCTTCACGAGCGCTTCATAGCCTGCCCCTAGGCCGGTGCCGGCTCCACTCCGGCGCCGAAAAAGGTGCATCCATGAAATCGCTAGTCAGCGCTCTGCTCGCCGGCGCGGCCGTCATCGTCGCCGCGCCCGCTTTCGCCGCTTCCGACGTCGTCACCATCTATTCCGCCGATGGCCTGCACGACGGCAAGGGCAGCTGGTTCGAAACCCAGTTCGACGCCTTCACCAAGGCGACCGGCGTCAAAGTGCAGTATGTCGAGGCCGGCTCGGGCGGCGTCGTCGAGCGCGTCGCCAAGGAGAAGTCGAACCCGCAGGCCGACGTCCTCGTCACCCTGCCCCCGTTCATCCAGCGCGCCGAGGCCGAGGGCCTGCTGCAGAAGTTCAAGCCGACCGCGGCAGCCCAGATCGACGGCGGCGACGATTCCTATCAACCGCTGGTCAACAACTTCCAAAACTTCATCTACGATTCCGCCAAGCTCGACGCGGCCCCGAAGACCTTCGCCGACCTGCTCGATCCGAAGTTCAAGGGCAAAATCCAGTATTCGACCCCCGGCCAGGCCGGCGACGGCACGGCGGTGATGCTGCAGGTCATCCACGCCTTTGGCTCGAAGGACGCCGCTTTCGACTATCTCAAGAAGCTGCAGGAGAACAACGTCGGCCCGTCGTCGTCGACCGGCAAGCTGACCGCGCTGGTCAACAAGGGCGAGCTCTATGTCGCCAACGGCGACCTGCAGATGAATCTGTCGCAGCAGGTCGACAACCCGAACATCAAAGTGTTCTGGCCGGCCGGGCCCGACGGCGTGCGCTCGGCGCTGCCGCTGCCCTACTACGTCGGCTTGGTCGCCGGCGCCCCAGACTCGGACAACGGCAAGAAGCTGATCGAGTTCCTGCTTGCCAAGGACGCACAGTCGACAGTGTCGTCGATCGCGATCGGCGCGCCGGTGCGCAAGGACGTGACGCCGACCGACGCCAACTTCGCCAAGTTGCATGACGCTATGCAGGGCGTGACCGTCTGGCAACCCGATTGGGCCGCCGTGCTCAAGGAACTGCCCGACGACGTCGCCCATTGGAAGCAAGCGACGGGGAGCTGAGATGAGCCTCGCCGCTTTCGTCGACGAAGCGGCGATCGTCACCGGCGCCGCGGAATTGCGCGGCGCCGCCTCGACCGTCGCCTTCGATCAGGTCAGCGTCGCCTATCGCGGCGCCGTCGTGTTGAAGCCGCTCACTCTCGAGGTCGCTGCGGGTGAGATTCTGGCGATGATCGGGCCTTCGGGCTCGGGCAAGACGACGGCGCTGCGCGCCGTCGCCGGCTTCGTGCGGCCGGCGGGCGGCCGCATCCGCATCGGCGGCGCCGACGTCACCGATCTGCCGCCCTATGCGCGCGGCCTGGCGATGGTGGTGCAGAATTACGCGCTGTTTCCGCACATGCGCGTGTTCGACAACGTCGCCTTCGGCCTGCACGCGCGCCACGCCGCGAAAGCGCTGGTCGAAGCCCGCGTCGCCGAGGCGCTGCAGGTCGTCGGCAT
>Ga0224559_1000908_pt1 | contig 17354 bp, 10 predicted proteins | sample 714S33034metaG_FD_180676 | JGI IMG/M metagenome (GOLD analysis project Ga0224559, IMG submission 180676) | Peat soil microbial communities from Stordalen Mire, Sweden - 717 S3 30-34 | ecosystem: Environmental > Terrestrial > Soil > Wetlands > Peat | place: Sweden: Norrbotten County, Stordalen... | reverse complement strand
GCCGAGGTAGTTGGGATCGACTTTGACGCTGCCGGCGCCGAAGAGCCGCTGGACGCGGGAGCTGACGGTGGCGTTGAGGGCACCGCCGAGGAGGGCGTCGGTGGGATTGGCGATGGCCTGCTGCTGCTGCATATAGAGGCGCTGCTGGCTGCCGGTACGGCCCAGGGCGAGCAGCGCGACGACGTCGGCCTCGGGGAGCGGGGGATCGGAGCGGTAGGTGATGTTCATGTGCTGCGGCGTGCCGTGGAAGCCGAGGGTGATGTCGTAGTCCGAGACGCGGGCGGTGGCGTTGAGGTCGATGGAGGGCTGAATGCGGACGGGGTTGGTGAAGTTGATGTCGCCACGCTGGAGGTCGTAGCGGTTTCCGGCGAGGATGGCGCTGCCCTGGGTGATGGAGATGCGGCCGAGGAGCGAAGGCGCGGCGAGGGTGCCGCGGAGGTGGAGATCGACGTTGCCGGCCAGCTTGGCGTAGGCGTTCTGGAAGTTCAATTGCGGCGACGAGGTGATGTGGATGTCGAGGCGGACGTGGTTGGAGGGGGAGTCGAGGGGAGCGATGGTCTCGACGGCTATGGTTTGCTGAGCGAGGGCGGCAATGTCCAGGTCGGGGCTGATGGAGAAGCGGGTGATGAGCACATCGCCGGAGAGGAGGAGGTTGTTCTGAACGCCTTGGAGGTGGAGTTGGGCATCGGCGAGGGAGCTGACGCCTTCCGGGTAGCGGATGCGGATGCCGTTGCCGGTGGCGGTGATGTCGGCATAGAGACCGTGCTGATAGGCGAGATAGCCGCCGAGGGTGAGCTGGCCGCCGCCGGTCATGGCGGTGAGAGAGCGGACTTCGAGGCGGTTCTGGTTGAACTCGAGGGTTCCGTTCAACTGGCTGAGGCCGTTGGGGATGTCTTCGAGAGAGAGGGCGGCGTTGTGGAAGTCGATGCGGCCTTGCAGGTTGGGATTCATCAGCGGGCCGTGGGCTTCGACCTGGAAGGTGGCGTCGCCGCTGGCGGTGAGGTCGCGGTCGAGGGTCTCGGCGACCTTGAGGTTGATGGCTCCGCGGGCGGCAAAGTCGAGCTGCTGCTTGTCTTTGAGCGAGAGGGTTCCCTGGGCGTGGAGGTCGGTCTCCGCGCCGGTGATGTGGAGGGGATCGAGGCGGAGCTGGGCGTGGTCGAGGGTGGCGTGAAGGCCGCCTTCGCTTACGAGAGGAACGCCGGTGACGGTGAGCGCTAGCTGATCCAGGCGGGCGTCGCCGCGGAATTGGTCGGGGTGGGCCAGAGGGCCGTCGAGGGTGATGGTTCCAGCCAGCGCGGAGTCTCCGCTAAAGCCCTGGATATGAGCAAGATCGAAGAGCGTGCCGACGTTGAAGCGGGAAAAATCGATTTTGGCGTGTGTGGCGTAGTCGCCGGTGAGGGTTGTCTGGCCGTGGGCGGTGAGGTTGGCGGCGTCCATGTGGGTGGTGAGGTCGTAGGTGACGGCGCGGTTGGCGGTGTGGGCCTGGAGTTCCAGGCTGCCTAGCTGCTGGCCGCTCACCGACAAGCCGGTGACGGAGACGCGGGCATCGAGGCGGGGGTCGTCGAGGGTACAGACGCCCTGAAGGGTGAAGTCCAGCTTGCCGGTGGCGCTCAGGCCTGCGTTGCGAACGGCTTGGATGCGCGCCAGATCGAAGTCCGCGCCGGTGGCCTGCATTTGGCAGAGGCCGGATTGCAGGTTATACGTGCCGGTGGCGGAGATTTTGCCGCCCTCGCCGCTGACGGTGACTGAAGTCAGGTTGAGGGTCTGGTTGGCCAGCGTGCCTTGGGCGCGGACGCGCTCCATGGTCTCGCCGTAGAAGGTGATTTTGTCGCCCGTGACCCATCCGGAGCCGGTGAGCGCGTGGAGCGGGCCGTCGAGTTGAAGCTGCGCGCCGAGTGTGCCGGTGATGGGCAGCTTCTGAGCCATGAAGGGGCGAAGATCGTCCACGCCAACTTTGCTGGCGAGCAGGCGGAGTTGAAGCACGGAATTGGCGTCGAAGGCGGGAACGGGGGCCACGCCGTGGATGACGGGAGCGGCAACGGCGGTGAGGCTGCCGCTGAAGTTGACCTCGGCATTGCCGCCGCGGAGTTGGCCGTGAGAGATGTCGATGCGCGCGGCCGAGTATTTGCCGAAGGCCTCGACCTCGTCCAGGTGGATGAATTGGGGCGGGCCGGAAGTCGGGCTGGCGGTTGAGCCGGGGAGGGCCGCCAATTCGATGCTCACCTGGGTGGCTTTCATCTGGCCAGAGATATGCGGATCGGCGAGGGAGCCGGTCCAGAATCCATTGACCAGATCGAGCCTTCCAGTGATCGCCACGGGGAGGGCGGCGGTTCCTAATTTGCCATTGCGCTCCAATCCCAGATCGCGCAGGACGGTGTCGAACTCGCCCAGGTTGCCGGTGTGGAGTTCGACGGCGAAGGCCGAGGGGCTGTTGAGGGGATACGCGCCGAGATGGCCGTGCGCGGCGAGTCGGCTGGAGGGCATATTCAGCTCTAGCCGGCGCATATCTACCGCGCCGTCGCGCTGGGTGTAGGTGGCGTCGATCACGCCGCTGGTAAGAACCTTTCCGGGCGCGGCTTGCGCGGGCGCGGTCAGGCTGAAGAGCGCGTCCACCGAAAGCGTGTTCTTGTCGCCATTGATCCACTGTGCGGTGGCGGGTCCGCTGACACGCGTATCCATGCCGAGATGCTGGAAGGGCGGGTCGCAGAGCATCTCCAGCAGCGTGTCCAGGGCTACGTCCTTGAAGTGGCTGGTTACCTTTCCGTTGACGGGGATGGTGATTTCGTCCGCCGAGGGCTTGGGTTTTACAGGGAGCGTGTGCGATTTTCCGTTGCCGGCGGCAGCCGACTGGAGCGCTGCCTCGCCGGGAAGCACGGGCAGCCAGTGAACCAGCGAGAGGTCGCCCTCGATCTGGCCGCCCTGGCGCAGGCGGAGCAGGATTGAATTGACCAGCAGCGCTTCGGGGTCGGCGTGGAGGCGCGCATCCAGTTGAAAGCCGGTAGCCACGACGCCGGTTCCGATGTAGGAGCCATTGTCCACGTGAAGGCTGCCGTCGATGCGGAAGCGGCCCGACTCGCCGGCGCCGTTCAAATCCAGATGGGCGAGGCCCTGGGGGGTGAATGGGTAGCCGGTCATCGGTTCCACGAGGCGCAGATCCAGTTCACCCACGACCTTGCCCTGCCAGCGGGGATGGTCGAAATGGTCCAGTGTGCCGGTGATCTCCAGAGAGCGCTCTTTTATGCCGCGGCCTTGGGCGGTAATGCGCAGGGAATGCAGCGTGGCCACGGTGCGCGACAGGTCCAGCGTGGCTTGCAGGTAGCCTTGAACCTGCGGCAGGACAGGATGGTGGCTGGCCGCCGCGCCACGGGCAAGGCTCAAATCGCGGACGCCGGCCTCGATGCGATAAAACTCCGGGTTGCCCGCTATCGCTGGCGCGTAGGACATTTGTATGGAGAGGTCATCGGCGGCAAAGTCGAGGGGAATGAAACGGTCCTGGAAGTCAAAGCTGGCGGCGCGATTCTCGTAGTCCAGAACGCCCTGCTCGACGGCGATGTGGCTGGCCTTCAGATTGAAGAAGGTGTCCAGCATGGGCTTGCCGCGCTTGGCGGGCTTGCGCGGCTGGGGCTGATTGGTGGAGCCGTCCGGGTAGACGATCAGATGAAACTGGGGCTGAAGAATCTCGATACTGCGCAGGGGAAAGCGCGGAATCCACCAGCCCAGCATGCTCCATCGCACGCGGAAATCCTTGACCTGCGCGTAGGGCGCTTCGCCGGCAGCCTCGCGGCCGTGAATGACCACCCCGCCCAACTCGGCCTCCAGACGCATAAGATCCCAGTGGAAGGAGGCAATTTCGACCTTGCCTCCAGTGGCTGTTTCGAGTTTTCGCACGATTTGCCCGCGGATAAAGTTCTGAAATCCGGCGGAATTGGCAAAGAAATACAGCCCGGTGAGAGCCGCCGCGAGGACCAGAATTCCGGCCGCCACCGTGATGGGAAGATGGCGCAGGAAGAAGCGGCGCACGCGGCTGGGGCGGGGCTTGGGCTCTGGCGAAATCTCTTCCGGGAGAGTCGGCGAAGCGTTCTCGGCGGGAAGAGGGGGCGTGGAATCAGGCTCGCTCATGCGCCTCCTTTCTCACCCTGAAAATACAATGGGGCGGAAAGTTCGGCGCCGCTGGGAGCTTGCGGAGTTTCGAGGGATGGATCAAGGACTTCCACATCGCCCTGCTTGCGCAGATTCTTGAGCCAGCCGTCGAAGAGCGCATTCACCTGCTGCTGGAGCAGAATTTCCTGGATGCGCGGAGATACTTCTTCGAGCAGCGGGACCGCTTCTCCGGGCGCGTACTGAGGCAGCAGCGTTTCCTTGTAGTAACTTGCAATCTCTTCCGGGGTGATGCGGATGCCCTGGCGGAAGCGCTCTTCTATGAAGCGCAGAATCTGTACGCGGAAGCGCATATAGCTCTGGACCCGCTCGGGGCTGAGTTCATGCGCGGCCAGAAAGGCCTTCCATCCCTGCTCCGAGGTACAGTTCATGTGAACGCAGGCCGGGACTTCCTTGCGAATCTGGCTGAGGCGCGCGTCAACCTCGGCTTGGGTTGGCTCGATGGCCTGGGCGTCCTCCTGGCGAATCTGCTGCTGGATGAGTGCGCGGCTGATGAGTTGCTCCAGCGCGCGCTGCGGCGTGAGAGCGCCCAATCCGGCCTGCGCGGGGTCCAGCACCGCCAGCCGCATTTCGTCGTCCACGTCGCTGGCCAGGATGGCTTGATTGTTGACCACGGCCACTACCCGGTCCAGCACCACGGCTTTGCTAGGCTGGGGCGAGTTTTGAGGCAAAGATTGAGCATTCAGGCGAGCCGGTAGATTAAACAAGCAGAGAAAAACAAATATTGTCAGAAAATATCGTGAAAAATTTGGGAATAATTCTAGCAAGTTAGCGCCCGCTTCGCGGGCATAGCGAGTTAGTGAGTTAGCGGCGGCACAGCATACAAAGCGAGTTTGCATATTAGCAGCCCGTGGTGAAAGTCCTGTTTTGAAAGGGCACGACTTTAGTCGTGCCGTAAGTTGCTCAAAATAAATGCGGGCTTTAGCCCCTGAGGGATGGTTTTTCGGCCTATTCGCCTTTAACCACGGGCTGTTAGCGGCGGCATGGAGGGACAGAGGTTCCATCCAAGAAGGATTCTGGCGTCTGCCGAGCCGGATTGGGAGATGGTTTCTCATCAGTAGCTCTGCCCCAGACTGAAGAAGAAGTTGAAATGGCCGCCTTCGCCGACGTGCGGGTTTGAGTAGACTGATTTCGCCGGGTATAGCGAGTAGTCGATATTGACCGGAAAGATCGGCGGATTCAGACTGTAGCTGAAGTCCAGCCGGATTGGCCCAACGGGCGTATGATAGCGCAAACCCAGGCCCGGCGCATGAGAAAAGTAATTGAAGCTGCACATTCCCTGCTTTCCGGTTGAGGTTGAAGGCCCGCTGGGATCATAACTCTTTTGATCGCTGCCATTGGCAGTTATTTCGCAGTTACTCCGCTCCGGCTGACGCACCCGGAGGACGCTGGCCCAGGCGTCGTGGGCATTGGTGAAGACGTTGCCCATGTCGTGAAAGAGCACCACGCTGACGGTATTGCCGAGCCAGGGCAGCGTGGGAGGCGGCAGGCGCAACTCGGTGCTGTTGAGCAGCGCGCCGGCTCCGCCGATGGGGTAGCCGGTCTCTGGATCGCGCGGCCCTGCCTGATTGGATCCGAAGCTGCGCAGCGAGGTGGCTCCGCCAGCATAGAGGCGCTCGGGCAGCGGAATCAGCTCTTCCGAGAGTTTGCCAAAAGCCCGCTCCTGGCCGTAGCGGGTGTTGCGCGCCAGCACAAAGCGGCCTTTGTTGAAGCCGTAATAGCTGGAGTTGGACAGATCGAGGCGATTGAAGTTGGCCTGCGCGCCAAACTTGTCGGCGGAGAGAAACTCTTGCAGGCTGGTGTAGGTGCCGCGATGCGCGTCCAGCGGCGAGTCGCGGGTGTCGCGAATCCAGGTGAGCGCCGGACCCGCCACGCGCACCGCGGTGGCCAGAGTCTCGATTTCAGCCGGATAAACCTGCAAGCTGTTGGCCTGCACCTTGACGCGGCGGAAGTTGAATTCGTAGATGAAGGTGTTGGCCTTGGAAAAGACGTGAGAGCCGGGCGAGTCGAAGTGCTGGGTCAGGCGCGTTCCAATCTCCATGCGGGAGGCCACATAAGTGCTTACATCCAGGCTGTTGGCGTAGCCGCCGGAGACGGTCAGGCCGAAGTTGCGGTCTCCCTCGAAGTGCGGATTCTGATAGAGCAGATCGAGCTTCTGCTCCAGCAGGCCGAAGGTGAGGCGCAGCGAGGCCGACTGCTCGCGGCCAAAGAGATTGTTGCGCGTAATGTCCAAAAGGCCGCGCGGGCTGACGCCGGATTTGCCGTTGGGTTTGCAACTGGCGCCGCTGGCGATGATGCCGCCGCAGTTGTATTGCGGCGTTCCCGTCTGCGCCTCCAGGCCGCCGCCGTAAGTGAGAGCCCAGCGCCGCGCCTCGGACGCCTGCAGCAGTACGGTTTTGTAGGTCTCCTCGCCGGTAGGATTCTCGATGGCTGTGTCGATCTCGTTGAAAAGCGCGAAATCGTAAAGATTGCGCTGCGTGTCCATCAGCGCCGTCTGGTTGAGCGGATCGCCGGAATGCAGCGTGATGGCCTTGGCCACCGTCTGCGGACGGGTGTAATGCAGGCCAGTCAGCAGCACCTTGCGCACAAAGATCTGTCGGCCTTCGGTGATGTGGAAAACCACATCCACCTTGTTCGAGGCGGTGGCATCCACCTGCTGGGCAACCTCCACATGCACTTGGTCAAAGCCGCGGCTGAGGTATTCGGTCAGCAGCGCGTCGCGGTCCCCGGTCAGGTTTGCAGGAGAAAGCAACTGTCCGGCCACGGTATTCATCAGCGGCGTCAGTTTGGCGGCTTCCAAATGCTCGTTGCCTTCCAGGCGCACCGCGCCCACGCGAATCTGCTGACCCTCGTCGATGCGGTAAACCACTGCCAGAGGGGCGACTTTCCCCGCCTTTTCCGCTCCCGCATTGGTCTCCGGGGTGATCTTGACCTTGGAAAAGCCGTTGTTGCGATAGACCGATTGAAGGGCGTTGATGTCAGCGTTGACCAGAGCTTGGCTGTATGCGCCGTGGCGGTCGGTAGAGTCCGCGACATGAACGCTGAGCAGATCCTTGAGGGTTGCGGAGTCAAAGTAGTGGTTGCCTTGCACGGAGATATGCTCGATGCGCCGCCTCGGCCCCAGCCGCACTTTATATAGGATGGTCACCCGCTCGGCGGTGGTCGATTGCCGCTGGTGCTCGACCTTGACGTCGAAGTAGCCCTGGCGCTGGTAGTAGTCGCGCAGCCGACGGTTGCCCTCGTTGAGCAGGTCGTCGTCCACGCTGCCTTCCTCAAAGATGGGGATGATCTTTTTCACGCGCGCTGCGTTGAGGCTCGCGCCTTCCACCAGCACCTTGACAATCGGTCCCTGATTGGCGGAAAAGCGATAGCTGGAGCTGTGGGTCTCCTTCGAGTACGGCTGGGTTTCGAGCTTGATCTCCGCCTCCAGCCGCTGCTGCCCCTGATAGACCTTGAGAACTCCGGCCAGAGCGTGTTCGCCGGTTTCGTTGGTTACATGGGAGCCAGCTTTGAGATGCGCATGACGGCGGAACTCCTCGGCGCTCATGCCGGGCGTGCCGGTCACCGCGACCGCGCCTACACGCGCCTGCGGGCCGCTGGTAACGTGGAAGACAATGTCTACCAACTGTTCTTCAGGATGAGCTGTCAACGTCTGGGTGATGACCGGCTCGTGAAAGCCGTCCTGCGCCAGCGTGGCGCGCATCTGCTCCAGGGCCTGATCGAGCTTGGCCTGCGTGTAGCGCGTGCCGGGGGCAAGCTGGTCCGGGCGCTCCAGTTGCGTATTGAGCGTGCCCGGCTTGGCGCCATCCACGCTCACCCGGCCGATGAAGGCGCGCGGCGTCCCGCGAAAGAGCAGGGCCACGCCGTCCCCGTCGCGCTCGGCCTCCACGGCGATGGTTTCAAAGAGGCCGGTGGCAAAGAGCTGGCGCAGGCTTCTTCGGATCGCCTCCCGGCTCAGCGGCTTGCCTTCGGCCTGAGCCAGAGTTCCAGGCAAGGGAGCCATACGGCCCAAGGAGACGCCGGCCACGGAGATGCGCCGCACTGGCAAACCCTCCCAGGCAACGAGCGGATCGGGAACGCTCTGCGCCGCCGGATCGGCTGCGCCGCTGGAGGCGCTCTCCTCCAGCGCTGGCCGGTTTTCGCTCCACAGGCTGGCTCCGCCGCAGAGGCTGAAGGCAAGAACCGGGATCAGGAGAATGCCCAACTCTAACCGTTTACCGCGTTGCGATGCAGGCCCTGCCCTCAAGACGTATTCTCCCCAACCCGTTGACAAATGCCCACAGGCCTTCTCCCTTTATACTAACGAGAAAGGCCGCCGGATGCGGCGGCATCAGCTCAGGGATCGATGATCCTTCGAGGAAAGCGCATGGCCCATTCCCAGCTTGGCCCAGATTCGCCGGAACCATCGCCACGCCCGCTGGGCGAGGAAGCGGTCCCTGCCTCGCCTGCCGCTGTGACCTCGCCGGACGCGTCCACGGAGGCCGCGCTGGCCGAGCTGATTCAAAGAGTTCAATCCGGCGACCACCAGGCCTTTGCCCAACTGTACTCTTTGCACAAAAGGCGCATCTACTCTCTATGTCTGCGCATGGTGGGCAATGTTGCCGAGGCCGAGGATCTGACCCAGGAAACCTTTCTTCAACTGCACCGCAAAATCTCTACATTTCGCGGCGATTCGTCCTTTTCCACCTGGCTGCACCGGCTGGCCATCAATGCCGTGCTGATGCAACTCAGAAAAAGAGGCCTGTCGCTGATTTCAATGGATGAAGCCATGGAACCCGATCCCGACAGCGGCGCCAGCCGAAGCTTTGGCGAGCGCGACCTGACTCTGACAGGTTCCATCGACCGGCTGGCACTGGAGCGCGCGGTACACGATCTTCCCGCCGGCTATCGTCTGATCTTCATCCTGCACGATGTCGAGGGCTATGAGCATCCGGAGATTGCCGCGATGCTGGATTGCTCGGTCGGCAATTGCAAATCCCAGTTGCACAAGGCGCGGCTCCGGCTGCGCGATGCGTTGCGCAGTGTTCCTCAGCAGGAGGCGCGCCGATGACCCAAGATGCCCAAATCATGGCCTGTGAGCAATTTCAGGCGCGCTTGCCGGAGTTGATCGGCTCCGGTGAAAATCTTGCCAGCCATCCGCATCTGCTTGGCTGCCCGCTCTGTCGCGCCCTGCTGGCCGACCTGGAGACCATTGCCGAGGCCGCCCGCCAACTCTTTCCCGTCGCCGAACCGCCCGACGATTTGTGGCTGCAGATCGAATCCGCCCTTCAGAAGGAGGAGGCCGCGCCGGAAGGTGATCCGGGAAGCGGTGCATAATCCGGCCAATCCAAGATCGGTGGGTGCCCCAGGTCTCGATTTTGTGACCTGGGAATCCACGAGCCGTAATCAGCTGCACAAAGATGCCTTGAGACTGGCAGAACGCTCGGAAGAGACCATTTTCTCCTACCCGCCGCTTGCCCGCCCAAACTTCTTCAGGCTCATTTACGCTGGACAAAATTGCAATTGCACAGTCCGTCAATCCCTGATATTCTGTTTATGGTTTCGCTTGAGACCAACCGTGTGCGCCCGTAGCTCAGTTGGATAGAGCGACTGGCTACGAACCAGTAGGTCGGGAGTTCGACTCTCTCCGGGCGCACCATTCAGTCTTTTTGAATCTAAAGATAAACAACAGATAATTCGAGGCTTATCGATATTCCATTGCGTCCATCCAGTTCATATAGTTCACTGTTATTCGTCAATAGGGGTATTTACATCTTCCAAGACAGCCACTTGCCTCTGACCATCTGGTTCCGCGCCATGGGCCAAATCAGCAGCGTCCGGGAACACGATCCGCACTGGCCGCTCGCGCACGGACTCCTTTGTTAACAGGGCTTCCATGACTTCGGGGAGTTTTTTCCCCAAGCCTCCTGAATGTGCGGATCGTTCTTGGGAGGCCGCGTGTCCGGAGCTATCTTTCGCCATCCATGCCGCGCCAGCAACCGGTAAACAACAGACGTTGCCACCTTCCGCCCCAAGCGCTCGGCCAGCGCCGCTCGAATCGGCGACAACACCAACACTCCACCGGTCAGGGAAGTATGATGAGGACACTACCAGGATTCCTAGCGGCCGGAAGCTGATGCTAGAATGAAGCCGCTATAGCCGTGTTTCATTTGGGAGTTATGGAAGGATTCACATGGTGCGGTCAGCGCTTTTTCTTCTGCTGTTCGTGGCGACGAACGCCGCGCTGGCGCTGCTCTATCCTTTTTCCCTTTCGCGGCTTGTGCTGGTCGCAGTTCTTTATGCGCTGGGCACGGGGATCATGCTTTATTTGCTCTTTCATCCGCGCAATCAGTGGCTGATGAGCAACCGATCGGTGGTGGAAGAGCCGGGCAGCGTGGCGCTCACCTTTGATGACGGTCCTGATCCCGTTTTCACTCCGCGGCTGCTCGACCTGCTGCGCGAGAAGCAGGTACAAGCGACATTTTTTGTGGTGGGCCAGCGCGCCCAGCGGCATCCGGAAATTGTGCGCCGCGCCTGGGAGGAAGGGCATCTGATTGGCAACCACACCTGGTCGCACCGGAATCTCTTCTGTTTCCTGACTCCAGGCCGTCTGCGTTCAGAGATTGAGGCGGGGTCGGATGCCATTCAGCAATGCCGCGGAGTTCGCCCGCGCTATTTCCGTTCGCCGGTTGGATTGCGCCATCCGCTGCTGCGCGCGGCTCTGCAGCGGGCTGGCCTGGAGTATATCTCCTGGCGGATTCGCAGTTGGGATACGATGATCCACGATCCTCAAAAGCTGGAGCGCCGCATCCTGAGCAGGGTGAAAGGCGGAGAGATCATTTTGCTGCATGATCGCTTGCCGCGAGGCGCCGAAGCGATGCTGGAGATGCTGCCGGAGCTGATTGATAAACTGAGGGAACGCGGGTTCAACTTTGTCCTTGCCGGCGCCCGCGAAGCCGAGGGGAGCATCCCAAGCCAATGAAGATTTGCGCTCTCATTCCCGCATTCAATGAAGCTCCCCACATCGTGGGTGTGGTGGAGGGCGCGCGGGAGCATCTGGATTCGGTGGTGGTGATCGACGACGGATCGAGCGACGGGACGGCGGAACTGGCTCGCTCGGCGGGCGCGGTTTGCCTGGAGTCGCACGGCAACTGCGGCAAGGCGGCGGCTTTGCATCGCGGTATCGCCTATGCTCGCGCGCGCGAATTCACACATATCATCACCATGGACGGGGATGGCCAGCATCTGCCGGAGGATATTCCCTCGCTGTTGCGCGTGGCCCGCGAGACGGGAGCGGATCTGGTGATCGGGGCGCGGCCCTTTGACCGCGCGCTGATGCCGCGGGCGCGCTTCTACTCGAACACCATCGGCAGCCGGTGGGCCTCGGCGCTGGTGGGCCGTCCGATCAAGGACAGCCAGAGCGGCTTCCGGCTCTTCCGCCTGGAGAGCCTCTGCCGCGCCAAGCTGCGCAGCCGCCGCTATGAATTTGAAATGGAGGCACTGATCAAGTTGGGCCGGATGGGCTGCACCATCGCGCACGCGCCTATCCACATGGTCTACGAGAATGGCCAGTCGCGCTCCAAGATGAAGCCCGTGCGCGACACCATCCACATCTGCCTGTGGTCGGTGGCATACCGGTTTCTGGGAGCTTGAGATGTATTTAAGGCGCAATGCGTTCTGCCTGATGGCGCTGGTGGTCTTACCGGTTGTGCTGACGGCGCAGGCCGCGCCACAGACCGACGATCTGCTGATGCGCGTCTGGAATGGCGTGCAGGGGGCGCAAGCTAAATTCACCACTGCTTGCGGGACTGTCGTCGAGACGCGCACCTCGAAGCTGATGGTCAAGCCGATGGTGCTGCACGGAAAGTTTTGCGCCGACGGACTGACGAAGTTTTCACTGGAGTACACGGCGCCGAATGAGCTGCGCATTCTCTACAATGGCGACTATCTGAACGTGACGGCGGGCGATGGCAAGACAGAAGTGCTGGAGATCGGCAGCGGCGTGCGGCGCGCGCAATCCACCTTCAGCCGCGAAAGCTCGATTGTGGGCCTGAAAAAGAACTTCAAGCTCACCGCGACGGAAACAGCTCGTGAGTATGAATTGAAGTTTGTGCCTAACTCGGAGGTTTTTCGCCGCCGAATGAATTATCTGATTGTGAAGCTGAGCAAGCGCGATTTTCTGCCCCGTTCGCTGGAGGTGGACGGCAAAAGCGGCGTGAACAGTGTCTTCGAACTTTCAATAACATCTTTGAATGCCAAGCTGCCGGCCAGCAGCTTTGAGGTGAGCAAGCCGAAATGATGGAGCAAGACGAGATTGAGAAGCGGATTCCGCATCGCCCTCCCTTTCTGTGGATCGACCGGGTCGAGGAACTGGAACCTGGGGTTCGCTGTGTGGCTTGGCTTTTTGTCGATGCAAACAACCCGGTTTTTGCTGGGCATTTTCCCGGCAACCCTATTTTGCCGGGAGTGCTGCTCATCGAGGCGGTGGCGCAGACCGCCGCGGTGATGCTTGCCAAGGACGCGCCAACGCACAGCGGGTTGCTGGCCTCCGTGAGCCGCTTCAAGTTTTGCAGGCCGGTTGTGCCGGGGATGGAGTTGCGTATTGAAACGCGGATGCTGACGCAGGCGGGAAGAATGGCCTGCATTGAAGGCACGGTGAGCGTGGATGGAGCGAAGGTCGCGAGCGGCGAGTTGATGGTCGCTTCGGGGCGGTCCGATGCCAGCGCGGAAAAGGGTAACGAGTGATTCAAGAATCAAGCGCATTGCCGCAAAAGTTTGTGACGACTCTGCTGATCGAGCGGCTGGCTCCGGGGCCAGTTGCGGCCGCCGTCTTCTGGGGCGTTTTTATCGGGATCGCGCCAATCTATGGCTTGCAGACGTTGACGGCGCTCGGCGTGGCCATTCTCTTCCGCCTGAACAAGCCTCGCGTAGGCCGGAGGCCGTTGATGCTTTCCGCCGAGCAGTATCGTAACGCACTCATCGAGGCGGGAATGCAGGTGGAGATGCGCCGCCTTCGCAACCTCTTGCCCTTTGTTCACATTCTTTTTCTGGCCCGCCGCGTGGAGCCCGAAGTCGCATCCGGGGAGAGTGAATCATGATGGCCCGCCTGATGCGCGGCTGGGGCCGCATGGTCATCCGCCATCCTGGGATGGTGGCCGGAGTATGCCTGCTTCTGACCGTATTCCTCTACTCCAATATTCACAATCTGCGTACCGGAACCGATCTGACGGATCTGTTTGGCAGCCACGATCCGCAATGGCAGGCCGCCAGCCAGATCGGCAAAGAGCTGGGCTACGGCAATCAGATCTTTGTCATGGTGGAGGCTCCGGCGAACGATGCCGACGCAAGCGGCGCAATGGAAGAGATGGCCGACCGGCTGACCGCCGAGATGGCATCGAGCGGCCTCTTCAAGCAGCAGCGCAGCGGATTGAGTCAGGAGGAACTGCTGAATTTTGTGCGCCTCTTCTCTTGGAACTTCCCTTCCTACACGCCAGCGAGTGAGAATGCGGAGTTGCGGCAGCGACTTGACCCGAAGCAGATTCATCAGAATGTGCGCCGCGCCGCTACCGAGTTGGTGACGCCGTTTTCCACCATGGGAGCCGATTACTTTGCCGCAGATCCGCTGGGGCTGATGCCGGTGATGGCGGGCCGCGGCCAGGGATTTTCGCAGTACTCCAGCTTCGATCTCTCCTGGGGCTCCGGAAACCGCTTCTACAGCCGGGACCACAAGGCGCTGCTGATTATCGCCGAGCCGCGCGAGTCGGCCGTGGACTACAAATTCGCCGGAGAGATCATGAACTGGACCCGCGCGCACATCCAGGCTGTCGGGACTGAGCCTGGTCTGCGCGATTCCGGTCTGCGCGTGATTCCCGCCGGGGCGTATGTCTATGCCGAGCAGGATCACAAATTCATTGAAGCCAATATCCGCCGCGTCTCGCTGGTCTCAATCGTCGCCAGCCTGGCCCTCTGCCTGCTGGTCTATCCCAGCATTCCGCTTCTGCTTCTGTCACTGCTGCCCACCAGCCTGGGGATTCTCTGGACCACCGGCATCGCCAGCTACTATCCCGGCGAGGTGAACCTGATCAGCCTCTCGTTCATCGCTATTCTGGCCGGGCTGGGCGACGACCAAGTGGTTCACTTCTTCAACCGTTCGCCGCAGGAGTGGAGCGAGGGCGGCAGCTTCGACGCGGCCATGCTGCGCACTTTCGAGACCACCGGCGTCAGCATCGTGCTGTGCATTTTTACGGCGGCCACGGCCACGGCAGCGCTGGCCACCTCCAGCTTCAAGGCGCTGGCGGAGTTCGGCTTCATCCTCACCGTGGGAATGTTCATGATGATGTTCCACACGCTGCTGACTGTGCCCGCGCTGATGCAGCTCTGGAATCGGCACATTCGGCCCTTCAAGCCGAGCGCGATCACCTTCCGTGTGCTTCCGGCGATTGCGCGCGCAACGGTTGATTTTGTAGGCCGCCACGCGCGGCTGGTGGTGGCGGCTTCGTCGGGCCTCTTCTTGCTTTCGCTGGCGCTGCTGCCGGGCATCCGCATGGGTGGGCGCTTTGAGATTGCAGGAGAACCGGACAGTCCGGCCGTCGCTGCGCAGAATCTGCTCAGCGCCAAGTTCGGCATTGAAGGCTCGCCGAGCGTGCTGCTGATCGCCGGCGGCGAGGAGGAGGTTCTGCGCCGAGCCGAAGCGCTGACCGCCGGCCTGGAAAGCTACCGCCAAAGCGGCGCTCTCAAATCGGTCTTCTCGCCCACCGACCTGCTTCCTTCGCAACAAACACAGCAGATGAGAGATAAAGCACTCTCGCAAATCGATCTGAATGCCGCCGCCACAGCGCTGGAAGAATCGCTGCGGGAGAATGGCTTCCGGACCGAGCCTGTCCAGCCCTATCTCGCGCAGTTGCGGAAGCTCGGCCAGGGTGCGCAGCCAATCACTCTGGAGACGGCGGGGCAGTATCTTCCGCCAGGATTGCTGGATAATAGTTTGCGCAGAACCAAAGACGGAAGTTATGTCGCGGCAATAGCTTTTTATCAATCAAACAGCAGCGCAGGCCCGGCGATTCCCGGCTCGGCAATGGATTCATGGCGCACGCAATACGGGCCATTCGTCGAGTTTTCCTTCGAAAAAATCAACCGCGATTTGCAAAGCCAAGTCCTGCGCGACAGCAGAAGAGCATTGATCTGGACAGCCGCGGCGATTTTTCTGATCGTCTATCTGACCTTCCGCGACCTGAAAGTCACGCTGCTGGTTCTGATGCCGATTCTCTTCGCGATTGTTGTAACTTTCGGCCTGCTGCGGATTTTGGGACATTCCTTCAGCTTCATGTCTGTCACTGCGATTCCACTTATCATCGGCATTGGAATCGACAACGGAATTCATCTGGTGCGCCGCTACCGGGAGAAGACACCCAACCGTATTCTGGACGTAGCCAAAGCCTCTGGAGCGGCGCTGATTCAGTCCAATCTGACCACCATCATCGGCTTTGGAGCCTTGCTGGTCTCCACCTTCACTCCGCTGGCCGAGATGGGACTGGTCACCTCCCTGGGCGTGGCGCTGACATTGGCCGGAGGCCTGTGGATCATCCCTGCCATTCTTGTAATCTCAGAGAGACAGCAGGACCGCAAGAACACCGCCATTGCGGGATGATGCACGGCCTGTCCATGTTCGATCTTCAATGGGTATTTTGCTAGCTGGAGTACCCAGCTTGCAACACCATAATCCTCCCTACAACATTTCCCTGGAGCATTGACTGCGGGGCAGATACGTTTTGGTGTGGAGATTCTCCGCCCAAGATCGAGAAGCAGCTTCCGTGTACGATCTGGTTCCAGCACGAGCTGGAAAGCCGCGGATTCTAACCAGTTTTTTCGCCTGTTGATTATTTTATAGGAGGTGGTTTTGAAACTTCGAGCATGGGGCATTGTGGCTGTTCTTTCGCTGCTGCTGATGATGGCGGCCGAGATTGCTTTTTCGGTTCATGGCGAATCTTTGAGCTGGGATGAGGGCAACCACATCTTCGCCGGCTATATGTCGCTCAAGACGCACGATTACGGCCTCAATCCGGAGCATCCGCCGCTGGTGAAGATGGTTGCCGCGCTGCCGCTGATGCCCCTGGCTCTGCGCGTGCCGCCACTCCAAAATCGCTGGTACAAAACGGAATCCTACTTGGACGGACGGGAGTTGATCTACCACAACGGCCCGAACGATAACGGGCGCTATTCGGGAAACACGATCATCTTCCGCGCGCGCATGTGCGTGATGCCCTTCATTCTCTTGCTGGCGCTGCTCACGTTTCTGGCCGGCAGCGAAATGTTCGGCACAACCGCGGGACTGGTAGCCATGACGCTGCTTGCATTTGAGCCAAGCCTCCTGGCGCACGGGCCTTTCGTGACCACGGACGCCACCGTAACCTGTATGTTCCTGGCCAGCATCTATAGCTTGTATCGCTGGGTTAAAGCGCCCAGCTTGCCGAGGCTGCTCTTGGTTGGGCTGGCCTGCGGATTGGCGCTGGTTGCCAAGCACTCCGCGATTCTGCTGCTGCCCATGATGCTCGTCCTGCTTGCCGGAGAGTTGGTTGGCCGCTGGGTTTTGCAGCGGCGCTCGACGACGGGCGCGGCTCTATGGCGCCGATGCGGCCTTCATGCTGCGAAGCTCTTCGGCGGGCTAGCGGCTATCTCGGCGCTTGCCATCCTGATTCTCTGGGCGTTTTATGGATTTCGTTACGCCGCGCGCCCCGCCGGGTTGCATCTCGATGCGGATATGGAAGGCGCCGCTCATGGACTCAAGCCGATTATCGCGCAAGGCATTGTCTTTTTTGCTCATCACCGCCTGTTGCCGGAAAGCTACCTTTTCGGCCTCTGCGACGTGATCAATGTGGGCAATTGGAGCCCCACCTTTATCCTGGGAAAGGTCATTACGCACGGCGTCTGGTACTACTTTCCCGTGGTGCTCGCCATCAAGCTGACGCTGGGTATGATGGGATTGCTCCTGATTGCCGCCGCGGCATTTTTCTCTGGCCGATTCCGCCCCACGCGGGAGTTGTTTTTCCTGATCGTGCCGGCGGCGATCTATCTTGCCACGGCCATCGCATCGCCGCTCAACATCGGCATCCGCCATATTCTGCCGGTTTTGCCCTTCCTTATCCTGCTGGCGGCGGGCGGGGCCTGCGCCATGGCGCGCAGCAGCAAAAGATGGCTCTACGCTGTCGCGGCGCTTGTGA
>Ga0224559_1000907_pt1 | contig 17355 bp, 13 predicted proteins | sample 714S33034metaG_FD_180676 | JGI IMG/M metagenome (GOLD analysis project Ga0224559, IMG submission 180676) | Peat soil microbial communities from Stordalen Mire, Sweden - 717 S3 30-34 | ecosystem: Environmental > Terrestrial > Soil > Wetlands > Peat | place: Sweden: Norrbotten County, Stordalen... | reverse complement strand
GATCGAGCACGATGACCTCTGGCTTCTTCGGCGCGCTCGAACGAATCGCGCAGGAGAAGCCAGAGGTCATCGTGCTCGATCTCATGATGGAACACTACGATTCCGGCTTCCTGCTCAGTCGCCACATCCGGCAAGACGCGAGCATGAGCCATGTCCCCATCATCATGCTGTCGGGCGTGGCGTCGGCGACCGGACACAAGTTCTCGGCGGAAATCGCCGCGCTCAAAGACTGGATCAAGCTCGACGCCTTTCTCGACAAGCCGGTGACGGGGCGTCAGTTGCTCAAGGTTGTCGAGGAGAAGCTCGGGGCGCGAGCCGAAGCGGCGGTCGCTGGCTGATCATGACCAGCGTCCTGGTCATCGACGACGAGTACGGCGTTCGTTCGGGGATCTGCCAGATTCTCGAACTCGAAGGTTACACCGTCGACGTCGCGGCCACGGGGCGCGAGGCTCTGGCGTTGCTCGATCAACGCACCTACGATATCGCGCTCATCGATTATCAGCTGCCCGATGTGGATGGCCTGACCCTGCTCGCGAACTTGCGTAACCGCAAGCTGCCGACCATGACGTGCATGATCACGGCCTACGCCAACATCGACACGGCCATCGCGGCCACGCGGCAGGGGATCGATTTTTTCTTGCCTAAACCCTTCTCGCCCGACGACTTGCTCGGCGTGATCGAGACGCTGTCGCGCCACAAGCAACTCAAGGAAGAAGCCGAGAAACTGCGCAAGGAGAACGAGGCGAGTCTGCGCGCGCTCGCCACCGAAAAGAGCCAGACCGCTTCGCTGGTGGCTTCCCTGCGCGACGCGGTCTTGGTCATCAATCGCGAGCGCGAAATCGTGCTCGCCAATCAGGCGATGGCCGCGCTCATCGGGCGCGAATCGTCGGCGCTGGTGCGCATGCCGGTGGATGCCGCGCTCGCAACCGAACCGCTTGCGGGGCTTGCCGGGCTGCTATCCGAAGAATCTCGGTCGGAACGCAGGCTCTCCGAGGTGACGCTCGGTGATCGCGTGTTCTTCGCCCGCGTGGCCACATTCCACGGCGACGACGGCCGTGGCGACGACGGCGCGGCACTTGGCCGCGTCCTGACCCTGGCCGACGTAACCGACATGCGGCGCATGGCCATGGAAAAGCCGCGCTTCATTCGCACCATGGTGCACGAGTTTCGCTCTCCCCTCGGCGCCATCCGCAGCCTCATCGAGGTCGCGACGGAAAAAAGTCTGGGCAACGACCTCGGCCCCTATCTTCCCTTTCTCGAACGGGCCGACAGGCGCATCGATCGCATGGTCGAGCTCATCGGCGAACTGCTTTCGCTTTCGCGCATCGACCTCGAACGCGGTCCAGATGTCGGCGAAACGGCCACTGATGTCGGTGCCGGGATCGGTGCGACGCTCGATCTCTATCGCGAAAGAATCGCCGCGAGGCAGATCGAAGCCGCGGTCGACATCGGAGCAGACCTGCCGCGGGCACGCATCGGCGAAGAGGATCTCAAAACGGTTCTGGGCAATCTGGTCGGCAACGCCATCAAGTACGGACGCGAGGGCGGAAGTCTTCGCGTGTCGGCGCGTGCGGCCGACGACTCCATCGTGGTGGAAGTCGCCGACTCAGGGATCGGCATTGAGCCCGAAAACCTACCCAACCTCTTTCAGGAGTTCTTCCGCGAGAAGCGCGCCGAGACCCGCGACATCGACGGAAATGGTTTGGGCCTGGCCATCGTGAAACGACTGGTGGAGCGGGTGGGCGGCACCATCCAGGTCGAAAGCACGCTTGGCGTGGGCTCCGCGTTTCGCGTTGTGCTTGGCGCGGCTGGCGAGCCGTCTCAGTCGGCCGCCTGATAATCCAAGACCCATCGAAACCTTTGCGACCCCGTAGGTCGTCGCGGCATCTACAGGGAGTTGAACACGAGGTGAGATGATGATAATTGCGCAGACCATGGGCATTGCCGGGCTTGTTCTCGCCATTGCGGGGCCAGCCGCGGCGGGAACTTCCAACGTCAAAAGCCGAACCGTCGAGTACGCGATCGGCGACCAGAGTTTCGCGGGACTCTTCGTCTATCCGCAGGCGAGCAAGGGCAAGCTTCCGGGCGTGCTCATGGTGCACAACTGGCTCGGCCTTTCGGACGAAACCAGGAAACAGGCGGAGCGCATGGCCAGGCTCGGCTTGGCGGTCTTCGCCGTCGACGTCTACGGCAAGGGGGTGAGGCCCAAGAACGCGCAGGAGGCGATGGCGTTGGCGGGGAAATACAAGGGCGACCGCAAGCTGTTTCGCGAGCGCTTGCTGCGCGGCCTGGAAGTCCTGCGCGAACAGAAGGAGGTCGACCCGGCCAAGATCGTCGCGGCTGGCTACTGCTTTGGCGGCACGGGCGTAATCGAGCTGGCACGCGCGGGAGCGGACGTGCAGGCCGTGGTCAGCTTTCACGGCGGACTCGACAGCCCCAATCCCGCCGACGGCAAGAACATCAAGGCCAAGGTCGTCGCCCTGCAAGGCGCTGACGATCCGTTTGTGAAGCCGGCCGACATCGCCGCCTTCCAAAACGAGATGCGCGCGCACGGCGTGGACTGGCGAATGACGATGTACGGCGGGGCCGTGCACAGTTTCACCGACGTCGGTGCTGGTTCGGACGCCAAGACCGGAGCGGCCTACAATCAGAAAGCCGACGAGAGGTCCTTCTTGGCGTTTACCGACGTGGTAGACGAGATTTTCCCCAAGAAGAAGTAGGCGCTACTGGGCCGTGGCTTGGTAGGCGCCGACCAAGTCGTCGGGCACCGCCAAGGACAGGGCAGGGCTTGCCACGGCCTGGGGAAGGAGCGCTGGGGATACCTGCAGCGACTCCTCGGGCTGGCTTTCCATGGCCAGCACGTATTGCGTTCGCACATGATTGGCCAGAAGGGTCCAATCGAAGCTGAGCGCTCGCTTGCGGTTGGCCAGCACCATGGTCCGTCGCCGCTTGGGATCCGCGGCCAGGCCCGCGATTGCAGTCGCCAGACTCTCAGGCGAGCGGCTCGGGCATAGGCAGGCACCCTGCGGATCGACAACCTGCCTGTAGCCATCGATGTCCGAACAGACGATGGCTCGACCGGTTGCCATGGCTTCGAGAAGAACGATGCCGAAGGATTCTTGTCCAGTCGAGGGCGCCACCAGCACGTCGCAGGCGTGGAAACGCTCGACCAGCGTGCGCAGAGGCACGGGGCCGTGGTAGGTGAGTCCAGGAAGTTCCGGGGGCTGGGGTCCCGCCGCCTCCCCCGCCACATCGAGGGTGACGGGAATCCGCTTCTCGCGCAGGATGGTGTATGCGCGCAGAAGGTCGGCGAAACCCTTGCGCTCGTCGCTCAGGCGGGCGCAGAAGAACAGCCGCAACGGATGTTCCGCATCCACCGGGTGCACGACGTCGAAGTCCGTGCCAGGCGTGAACACGTCGGTCTGGACACCGTTGGGGATGATGGACAGCGGGCGATGCCAGATCGAACGCACAAGTTTCTCGGCGGGGCGAGACACGGCTATGCCACGCTGGTAGCGCGGCAGAATCAAGGGCGCGAGAGTCTTGTGCCCCAAACGCATGCCCAAACTCGGTCGCTCGGCGAAGGCGTGGAAGGTGCACACCTTGGGTGTGTTCTTCGAGAACCACGAAACCCAATACGTCAGACCCGGCACCAAGGGATCGTGCACGTGGATGACGTCGAATTTGTTCTCGTGCAGGAATCGCCGGACCGCCAGCGGGTTGACGAAGAGGCCGATGCGGTTCGCGGATCCGTTGAACCGCACGTTGATGACTCCGGGAAAGCCCACCATGTGTGGCTCGCGGATAGTTTGGCTGGCCGGACCCGCCACGACAACATGGTCACCTGATTGGCGCAGAACCCGAGCAAGGCCTACGGCGTGGTGCTTGACACCACCACCGGGCTCGGCAAGGTCGTAGGGCACGACCATAAGAATTCGTAGGCGAGGGGACTGGCTTTTCGGTAGGTGCCTCATGATGAAGCCGCCCTCCGTAGTGTCTCTGACCGTTGGTTCACGGCGTTCTCCTCTTCATGGCAATGCTGAAGTTCGGTTACGCTTACGGGACTACGCTTGCGGGTCGATGGCTTCGGCGGTGGGAATCGCCGAGATCCTGCGTGGGTTGGGTGTCTTGCTCGCTTCATGCTTGGCGACGGGTTGGCCGCGCCTAAGTAGGAGAAGGACGGTGACGCCAACGAGGGTGACGGGAATGACTTGGATCGCGTGGTAGAGGAGGGCGAAGGCGACCGCCGGGCCTTTGGCAACACCGGCCAGAATGAGGACGCCCGCAGCCGCGCTTTCGAAAGGGCCGGCGCTGGCGGGGGTAGAAGGCAGGGCCATCGCAAGGTTGATGCCAAGCAGAACGATCGGCGCGAGCGCGAATCCGATGGGCAGACCCACGGCATGAGCGCAAAGAACGACCATCACGCACTCGCACAGCCAGGCCACGACCGAGAGGGCGATGGCGCGCGTGGCGGCTCCTGGCTCGGAGAGAGCGCGAGAACCCGGCTCCAGGCGCCGCAGAAACTCGCGGGTACGCATGGAAAGGCCGCGGGGCGATCCGGTATTGGGTGCGGCTGCGTCCGCCGCCCGCCCCGTCGTCACGCGCAACACAATCAAAACTGCGATGGCCGCGAAGACAACGACCGGTGCGGTGACCGTTGCCCAGCGCTGCCCCGAAATCGCCAGCGAGGCGAAAAAACCAATCGTTGCCAAAACACTCAATTCGATCAGGCCTTCGACGACCGCAATAGCCATGGCCGCCGACTTGGTTACTCCGCCCGCGCGTTCGAGCATCCACAATCGGGCCACGTCGCCGCCGCGAAAGGGCGTAACGTTGTTGATCGCGGAACATGTTAGCAGGGCCCAAAAGCAGGAGCCGAAGGAAACCTTGGGGTTGCGTAGCAGAACCCGCAGACGAAGCGCCTTCACGGCCATCATGCACGCGTTCACGGCGACGATCAGGGCCGGCAGCAGGAAGCCGGCGCGTCTTGCCGCCGTGGTGACGTCGAGCCAGCGCACCCCCCGCGCAAGAAAGACGAACGCGGCGAAAAGAACAAGCACACGCAGCGCAAGGTTCAACCACCGGCCAACTGCGGAGGTAGTTTCGGCGCTGATTGTTTTATCCATTTTATCCACGGATTGACCGGGCTGAAGCGCTCGCGACGTCGGAGGCAGGCAAAGGCAGAGCGGCGGCCGTTGCGGACTGACGCAAAGGTCGGATGGGGGCTTCGCGGAGAGGGACCGATGCGGGTCTGGCTGGCTCGCTCGCGCTGAGTTTGTGCATAATCCAGACAATTCGGCTCGTTGCCGTGAAGGTGGTCAGCACGGCCAGCAACCAGAGCGCGGCCGCGGTCACGGCGTAGGAGGGATGAGGCACAAAGCCCTCGGACCGGTGGCCGAAGAAGGGCGACAGGGCCAGAGCCACGCTGAGAATGGCCAGGCGTTCCGCCCTTTGCATCAACCCCTCCGATCCCAACACGCCGAGTGCCTCGCCGCGCGCTCGCGCGTAGCTGGTCGTGAAGGACATGGTCATGGCTACCAGGGCCGCGATGGCGGTCGATGTTCCCGCGAAGTAGATCGCGCACCCACCGAAGACCATGCCGTCGGCGATGCGGTCGATGGTCGAATCGAGGAATGCGCCGGCCTTGCTGGCGAGATTCCTGGCGCGGGCCAGGTGGCCATCCACGATATCCAGCGTACCTCCAAACATCAGCAGTCCCGCGGCGAGCACGAAGTGGCCGGTTGCGATGGCCGCGCCGGAGAGGCCGCTGACCAGAAGAGACGCGAGTGTGATGTGGTTGGGTTTCAATCCGCTGTGCCAGGCCAGGCGAAACAAAGGCGACAGCAGCCAGTAGTAGTAGCCGATGAACAGCGGGCTGAGCAGCCGGCGCCCAGCGCCTCCTTGTTTCACCGGTGGCAGCGAAACGATGCCTAGAGACCACAGGCCAATGTACGTCGCAAAGGGAACCACAGCCGCAGCTCCAAACACGATTAGAAAGAGCAAATCGGCTCTCTCACCCAACAGGTACGACGCCGGAATCATTCAAGCCCCTCTTTGCGCCACATCGTTGTACTAGTCATCGAACTAGCCATCGCGCGTCGCGGCCGTGGAGGAATCATCCACAACCGCTCGCCAACGACGACATGCGCAATGCGTGCGTAGGCGACCAGCGTTGCAGCGGCGACACGTGTAAGGACGAAGAACCTTGTGATTCGTCCGAACGCGAACTGATTGAAATTTCTGCCCAAACCCATGGTAACGCAATGTTTAGATGCAAATGACCTGCCACCGATGCGCACATGTAGATAACCCGGGGTCTTGGGTGTGCGTCAAATCGCGTCATGCATGGTTACGGGCACTTCGCGCGAAGCCGCCAACGGCAATGGTTGGTGGAAGGTGGTAGGCAGCCGCCACTCGGTGTTAGCTTTTCAACACTTTGCCGCCGCCGACATCCTGCGGCGCGCAACGGCGGGCACGAGCAAGAGGGCAGCCAGAAGGCATCCGGCCTCGCCAAGATCGGCGAGTTTGCCGAAGGAGACCAGGGCTCCGTTCGAGGCGATTAGAAGCGAGCTGTAGCCGATGATGGTGGTCGAGGAACACAACGCCACCGCGCTCCCGGTTTCGGCGAGGGCGATCGCGTGTCTTTCGGGCGGCTCGTCCGCGATGCGCGCGAAGACGTTGACGGCGTAGTCCACGCCGATGCCGAAGGTAATGGGCAAGGCGACGAAGTTGAGGAAGTTGAGCTTCATGTGCAGCAAGGCCGCCGCCCCTCCCATCCACACCACGCCCACGGCCAGCGACAGAAGCACCAGCGCGGAACTACGCGCGTTTCGGAAAAGCAAAACCACCATCAGCACGACGCCGATAATCGCGGCCACGGTGGAGATGGGACCGTCGTGCGCGATCGAGCGCAGCATGGCCGCGAAGAGCGATGTGTGCCCGGATGCGGAGGCGACGTGGCCGTTCGGCAGAACGACGTCTTTCATCACGTCGGAGAGTCGTTCCAGGTTGTGACCGTCCCAGTTGGCCCACACCCGAACCGGAAAGATGAGCGCCACCCGACCGACGGTGCCGTCCAGCTCGCGGAACTGCCGTGCGATCGACTCCGGCAGATCGGACGGCGCCAGTTTGTGAAGGTCGACGGGAGGCATCCACTCGGTTATCCGCTTTCTGTCTCCGTCGGACAGAGCGTCCATGGCGGGGTCGGACAGGCGCCGGCGGATGTTGGCGACCAGGGGAAGCTTGGCGTCCTGATCCTTGGGGAGGTAGTCGAATGCGGTGGCCACGTTGGACAAGAGCCCGCCGGTGGGTTCGCCCGCCACCACCCGGCGCGCGCATTCGTTTGCCAGCGTCTTGGCGTCGGCCGCGAAAGGCGAGCGGTCGCGGCGCAGCCCGTCGGTGCAATCCCTTTCGAGCACGGCTGTGTCGAATAGTGGCGCGTCCTCGGGCGAGGCGAGGAGTGCGACGCCGATGGGGGCGATGTCACGCGGGAAGATCCCGCCAACCCGCACGTACAGATCGCCGGCGCCGTGTTTGCGGCTTTCCTGGTTGCGCAGTTTCGAGAAGTCGTACTCGAATGGATTGGGGACGAGCGGCGCGACCGCCCAGGCCGCGATGACGGTGACGGCAACGACAATTCCCACCAAGACGCGTGGTCGGCGCAAGAGAATGTCGCTAAGTCCGACGAGCAGGCGGCCCGAATGGGAGCGCGCTTTCGGGGTTCGTTTGCGCATGCGTTCCGAAAGCAAAATGAGCGCTGGGCAGTAGGTATACGTCGCCAGCCAGCACAGCATCATGCCGGTTCCTCCCACGAAACCGAATTGGCGGAAACCTCGGAAGCTCGTCAAGGTTAGGCTGGCGTAGGCGATGCCGGCCGCGAGCGCGGCCGCTAGGGTCGGGCGCACCGTCTTGGCCAAGGCATGCGCCATGGCATCGGCGGGCAGGCCCGTGGGATCGGTGGTGCGTTCCTCGCGGTAGCGCGCCAGCAGAATGATGCCGAAGTTGATGCCGTTGCCGATGATGATGGAACCGAGAAAGGCGGTGTTGGTGTTGAGGTAGCCGATGACCAATTCGGTGATTCCGAACGCTACCGCGACCCCGAGCAAGGTCGGGAAAAAGATGTAGCAGAGGGAAATGAAGCTACGGAAGTAGGCCGTGATGACGAAGAGGACCAGCACGGTGCACAGCAGGGACACCCACTCGATGTCGGATTTGAGGGCGTCGTGCTCTTCGATCGCGCTGGCGACGTCGCCGGTGATGCTCGCGGACACCTGGCCGAACGACTCGGGACGGGTCTGGTCGATGATCCGTTGCACGTCGTCGCGAATCTTGAAGCCCGACGCGTCGCCGGTGCCCGAGGAGGCGGTCCAGGTCACCATGGCAAGGAGCGTGCGATCCTTGCTTTCGTAGTAGCCCGACGGGAACGAGTCCGCGCCCTTGTTCTTCTCCAGCCGGTCCTTGAGCAGGGTGATGTCCTTGAGCGGATCGTCGTCTTCCTCGCCCTTGTCCGAGTCCGCGAAGGGAAGAAACATGGGGTTCTTCTTCGAGGCCACCAGCTTCTTCAGATCGTCGTCGATGCGTTGCAGGTCGACGAGTTTGGCGTAGAGGGCCTTGTTATGTTCGAAGAAGGGGCGGCTTTGATCGGGTCGGTAGTCGATGGCGCGCAGGTCGGTGCCGAGCAGCGGCTGGAGGTTTTGCGCGAGCACATCCGCGAAGCGCTCGTTGGCCTTGGGGTCGGGGCCCTGGACGGCGACGATCAGCGTCGAGGGCGCGCCGATCTTTTCGCCGAGTTCCTTGAGGCGCGTGACCTCGGGATCGTCGTGCGGGAGCAGCTCGGTGAAGTCGGAACGCAGTTCTAGGCGCGAGGCGATGCCAATGCCGAGAATGAACAAAATGAAAGCGCCGACGGCGATGCGCAGATCGTGGCGGGCGAGGAACGCGACGTAGCTGCGAAATTTCTCGGACAAGGGACTTACAGGCGATGGGTTCATGGGTATTTCATTTCTAGTGCGCGCGAGTGGGCATACAACCGCATTTCGCCCGCTTCATGCAAGAAGTGGGTCATCCGGTTCGTGTTACATTTCCACCCGTTCGAACAGGCGAAGCCCGGCGACCTCGGCGACCGGGCGGTACTCGCGTTCGAGGATGGCACGCAGACGCGGGAAACGCGACGGCGGAAGCTTGCCGTAGGCGCCGACGTTGCCCGGCGATGTGTCGATGAAGACACGGGGTTTTCTCGCGGCGATGTCTTGCTCGAACATGTCCCAACTTTGCGGAACGATGTTCGGCGATGCATCGACCGAGGGATCCGACTGCGTTTTCGTGGCCGGCGAAAGCCCGGTCATGTAGTTGGAAAAGACGAAGCGGGTGCCGAGCGGGCGCTCGGCCATGAAGTAGAGCACAGGCACATTGCCCCAGATGACGAGGCCGTCCTGCGGCCGTGCGTGTTCGTGGATGAAGCGCACCAAGCGTGCGTAGTCGGGTTCGGGCTCGCCCGCGGCGGCCACCACCTGGTTGTAGAAGACACTCACCAGGAAGAAGCCCAAGGCGGGCACTCCGACGGCGATCATCACCAGCCGGCGCCGCGCTCGCCATAGATGGGCCGCGGCCGGCGCCGCGAGCACGGCCAGGGGAGCGGTGAGCTGGTGGAAGTAGTGGCCGAAGAACCGTCCGCCCGTGGTGGTTGCCAGCGCGCTCATTACGAGCCAGCCGGCCGCGAAGCGAGCAAATCGGGGGCTCCTTCCGTTCGGGGCGCGTTTCATGGACCTCAGCGCCGCGGCGATTCCGAGAATCCACAAGAATGCCGCCGAACAGCCGACGAACGAGGCGCGTACCGCCGCCCGCTTGAGGGTTTCGATCGGCTCCAGCCCTACCTTGATGTAGGAGAAGTTGAAGCGGAACCAGAACCAGGCGGCGTCCGCGGTCCCCGCGAAGCGCATGATGGCCACGCCGAGACCCAGGACCAGCGCGAGCCCGCCAACCATGGCGAAGCATCCAACCAGCGCGTGACCCAAGCGCCGTCGCTGCACGACTGCCAAATAGCCGGCGTACACGACAAGCTGAATGCCGCCCTGGTATTTGAAGTACATGGCCACGCCGATAAGTGCGCCCGCGCCGGCCAGATACCGCCAGCGCAGGTCGTCGGCGCCGTGGAGAAACAAGAGCACGGAGCCGACCAGCGGCAGCATCATGAAGAGTTCGCAGTTGGCGGCCAGGGAGTCGAAGGGAAGCAGGGTGGTGCTGAACACCAGGTAGAGGAGCGAGGCCCAGAAGGGCGCTCGCGTTTCGCTGCCCCCATTGCCGAACTTGCGCACGATGCGGCCGAGAAGCAAGGCCGTGCCGAGGACAACCCCGATGGTCAGAAGGTGCAGAAGCAACATGCCACCGCGTGGTCCTCCGAGAGCCTGCGTGAAGGCGTAGACCACGTAGATGAGCGGCGGCTTGTGGTCGACGACATCGCGGTAAAGGACATGCCCGGACAACATTTCCCTGGCCACCACGGCGTAGATGGCCTCGTCGTCGGACAGGCAGGCGCGCAGCAGCGAAACCGCGCGCAGGGCAAGGCAAACCATGGCGAGCATGGGCCTGTCGGCCGCGAGCGCGCGTCGGATGGCCGCGGCCGAGGATTTCGCGTTCACGAGCTTGGCCCTGCTTTGCTTTCGCCGCTCAGGATTTCGGCGTAGACGCGCAAGACTTGATCGGCCACGACGGGCCAGTCGTAGCGCGAAGCCGTTAGGCGACCGGCATCGGCGCAACGCCGTCGCAAGGGGGCGTCCTCTAGCAGCTGGCGCGCGCGCTCGGCCAGGGACGCGCAGGTGGGATCGCCGACGAGGCCGACCATGAAACCTTGAACGCCATCCTGCATGACATTGCGAAATCCGGGGGTGTCCGCCGCGACGATCGCGCAACCCGCGGCCATGGCCTCGAGCAGGATGATGCCGAAGGTGCCGCCCACGGCCGGACAAAGCAGAATGTCGCCCGAGGCGTAGTACGAGGGACGTTCCGCGCTCTCGACGAACCCCACGAAATGGGCGTCCTTTCGCAAATCGTCCGGCACCATGGCTTCGTAGCTGGGGCGAAGTGGTCCGTCGCCGACCAGAATCAGCCGCGCGTCGGCTCCCGACCTACGCACGCCAACCCACGCCGCGATCACGCGATCCACGCCATTGCGCGGGTCGAAGCGGCCCACGTGCAATACGTTGGGGCGACCGTCATCGAATTCCGCTCGGCGCCGCCCGGCCGAAAACATCGCGCAGTCGACTCCATTGGGAACCACCCGCCAAGGCGCTTGGAAATAGCGGCGCACCCCCCGCAAGGCGGTCTCGGAAACTCCGATGGCCACGTCGAGGCGATCGAGATACCGTTGCACCACGCGGGCGAGGGCCGAATAGAGAAGGCTTTGCCCGAAGTCGCTGTGAAAGGTCCCCACGTTGGCGCAATCGGAGGCTCGCAGCGCGAGGAGCGGCAGGGTGGGCATGAGCGGCGAGTGGGCGTGCAAGACATCGAAGCGCTCGCTCTTGAGGATTTCCGCCATTCTCCGTGAAAGACCCGATCCCACCGATACGCGGGCGATGGAGCCGCCGGACAACACCGGAAGGGAGCGTCCGACGCGAATCACGTCGGCTTCCGCCGCGGCTTCTTGGCTCTCCGCTGGCTTCCGCGTGGAGGCGAGCCGGTCGCGCACGTTCGGGGTGATGATACGCACGTCGTGCCCCGCTCGGCGCGCTGCCACCGCGAAGTAGTGGACGTGTTCTTGGATTCCGCCCAAGGTCGGATAGTAGTACTCGGTGACGATGCCGATTTTCATGGGTCTGGTCGCGGGCGTGGTGGGGGCCGGTGCGATGGGCGTTGCTGGGTCTCTACTCCAATCCTGGTAAGATTTCACTACCATGCCCACGTCGGTCGCTCCTAGCCCTGCTCTAACTGTTCCAAGTTGGGAGGGGCTCTTTCCACCCGAGGTGGTGGCCGTCACGCAAGCCGACCTGCTACTTCAACCACAGCTCATGCCCGAGGAGCGCGCGGCCGTGGCGCGGGCGGTGCCTGCGCGCGCGCTCGAATTCGCGACCGGGCGCAGCTGTGCGCGGGCGGCGCTGGCACGCTTGGGTTGTTCGCCCGTTGCAATCCCCGTGGGCGCTCAGCGTGAGCCCGTGTGGCCGCCGGGTTTCGTCGGCAGCATCACCCATTGTCGGGGACACTGCGCCGCCGCGGTCGTGCGAGTCGATTCCACCGGGCCTGGTGCGATTGCGAGTCTTGGCCTCGACGTCGAGCCAGCCGGGCCGCTGCCAGACGACGTGGCGAATATGGTGTGTGGTGCGGGGGAACGGGCGTGGATCGAACGCCACGGCCCGGATTTGCTGCCTTGGGATCGACTGGTGTTTTCCGCCAAGGAGAGCGTCTTCAAATGCCTCTTTCCCCTCGTGCAACGATTCCTAGACTTTCATGAGGTGGAGATCGTGTTTGCCGGAGAGGGGGATTTTCAGATGCGGGCGCTGGCGCTGGCCGAGGCCGAGCGGCATGTGCGGGGTCGCTACGCCATTCGTGCCGGCTTTATCCTGACCACGGCGATTTGGCGTGGCTAGGGGACGCCGATCGGAGAGCGCCAGTCCGTCGCCACCTGGCCCCTGCGAGCTTGAGGCGGCGTGCGCCCGGCGATTATCCGCTCGCTTGTTGCAAAGCCGCTTGGATGATCTGGGCCAAGTCGACGGCGGGCTGGTTCTGACTGCCATCTGTGGAGCTTGAGCCTCCCTGGTAACTCTGGACTTGATGGTGATGGTGGTGGTGGCCCGAAGTGCCTTGCGGCTGTCCCTTGGGCTGCAAGTCGGGCATCTGGCCCGTCTGGGCTGCCTGGCTGAACTTGTCGGCTAGAGCATTCAGACGATCCGCCATTGGCCCCGTGGCGTTCCGAGCGTCCGTCTTCAGCGTGTCGGCGATGCTTGACATGACCGACTTGAATTTTGTCGGATCGGACTGTTGCAACTGCTGAAGCTGATTGAGCAAACTCGCCATGGGCGAAAGCTGGGCCGAATCCGTTGTGACGCCGCCGACGCTTGACGTCTGCGTGGCCGAAGTCTGGGTTGCGGTGAGTGCGTCGATGTTGTAGTTGCTGCCGATACTGTTGATGTCCATAGAGTCCTCCGAAAATGATTCCCCCGGGGCCCGATGGCCTGATGGATTCATCGGCGTGATGCAGCCGTTTCCTTAAGCCCAAGCGGCGATTCCCGCACGCAGAACTGCGAGTCTTGCATGGCTAAATCGCGGCCTTGACGCAAACCGGATAGATTCAGTCCGGTATGTGACTTGCACTGGCCCGGTGGCGTCTCGTATGGAGGCGAGACAGCATTCTGTACGAGAGAGTCAACCCGGAAATTCCAGCCGCATGGGGACGACCGTGCTTCACGGTAACTCCCCCGGTCGCGCTCTCCGTTGGCGCGAGCATGGCCCAACCATGCGGCTGGAGTTTTCGCGGCTGCATCGCCGAGCCACGCCGAAACCCATTTGCAGCTTTTCAGGAATCAAATACCCAATTGGTGCGGTTTCTTCGGTTGCATCTTTCCGGCAGCCAGCTACCCTGCACGTCCAGAATGATTTCTATCCATCCAGGGCGCGTGTTCGCCTTCGTACTCGTTGGTGTTCTTTTCCTGCCTGTCGCAACCAAGGCGCAAGAATCCGCGCCAGCAGTCGAGGAAACGCCGCGGCTGGAAAAGCCGGCGGACAGCCCGTCGAAGGCGCAGTCTTCGACCACCTCGCCGACCCCGATCCCTAGCGCCGCGCCTGCTCCATCTCAATCCGACCAACCCGCTGGGCTCGATTTCCAGTTTTTCGAGCCCGACGCTGGTGCCTCGGCAGGTGCTGATTCCGCCGCGAAAAGCGCCGACCTTTCGGAGCAGTCAAGAAAGCGCCGCCATCGCCTGGAAACGCACCAATTTCTGGGCTTGACGACCTGGGCGTTCATGGCCGCGAGCTGCATCATCGGGCAGCTCAACTACAACGATCTCTACGGCGGCGGCAGCGGTAGGGGCAGCTACATGCTACCGCATCAACTGCTCGTCTATTCCACGACGGGCCTGTTCACCGCCACGGGGATCTATGCCCTCTTGGCGCCGCAGCCCTACAACAAGCCGCTCAAGTTCGACACCGGGCTTGTCCATCGCATCGCGGCCATCGGTGCTACTGCGGGCATGGTCGCGCAGGTCGTGCTGGGTTTCATCACGGCCCGTACCGCAGACGCGGGCAATCCAAGTGGGCTCCACGAGATGGCGAAGATTCACGACGTGGTTGGCTGGACGACCTTCGGATTCATGACAGCCGCCGGCGCGGCCTGGATCTTCTGATCGGTGGGGAGGAATTTCACCATGCTGAATAGAAATCTGACTGATCGGTTTTCATTGTTACGCCTGATTGCGGTTTCCGCGTGGGCACTGGCCATGCCCGCGTGCTCGTTTGGCAAACCCGACATCGCCACCGTGCCGGCCCATCCCACGTTCGAGATCGACGTCAAACCATTGCTCGCGGACCATTGCTTGCTTTGCCACGGCTATCCCGCCACGCGCGGCGCGCCGACCAGCTTCCGGCTCGATGTTTACAATCCACCCGTAGGAACCTCGACGCCCGCGGCCTATAAAGAAGCCCCCCGATTCATCCAAAGCATCGACAACGGCAAGATGCCGCCCTCGGCCCTGTGGGGCGACGGTGTTGGCCCGAACGGCAAGGCCATGCTGCAAAACTGGAAGACCGACGGCTATCCGGATTAGCGCTTTGACTGGAGCCGCGACAAACCGTCGCGGCAGGTGCGGCATGATGTCCGGGTCATGTCGTTGTTGGCAAGCGGCTAAAACGCCAGCGCGGAAGCGGTGGCGGCGTCCGCTGGCGTGCTGCCAATTGTAAGCAGGATGCCTCCGTTGGCCGGTACGGGAAGCGCGCGCGTTTTCGTCAGATCGTAGACTGTTCCCGTCATCCAATCATAGGCCGAGATCGCGCCGACTATGTCGGGCACGGTGACTGAACTGGCGGTCGATGCGAGATTCAGCACGGCGACGTACGGCCCGTAATGGAAGACGTACTGACTCCCGTAAGCCCCGCTCGCAAAACCGGTCGCCGCCCCGGTCGCGACGCTGGTTGGCAAATACGCGGTCACGATGCGATCTGCTTGCGGGGTAATGAAGTGCAGTCGAGCAATATTGCTCAGCGCGCCGACGGTGTCGGGCTTGACGTAGGCGCTCGCGTCACCATAGCCGTAGGGGCGCCAATTGAGCACGATGAACGCGTGCTGGTTGTCTTGCTTCAAACTGAGCGCGCCGGCCACGGGATCGGCCCAGGCGCCATCGGCGTGCGCGCTCTCATGCAGGAACGTGACACCGGAAGAATCCGTGACGGTCGCGCCGGAAGCGGAGTCGATCGCGTTTTGGACCAGTCCAAGATACGCCGTGCCCCAGCGAAACATGCGATTCTGCCCTTCATCGATGTTGCCGTTGCTCCATTCGGGCGGCGACATACCGAACAGCCGCTCGAGGTGAAAGGCGTGCAAGGCGTTGGTGTCGGCGAAGTCGTAGGCGGCGATGTAGCTTGCGGCGGTGCCGATCTCGCCGACGTTGAAGTTCTTGCGGAACGTGAGCACCTCCTCGCGTCTGAGCGTGCTCGTGCCCGCGGTGGTCACGGACGGTTCGATGAAATTACTGAACGCGTGCGCGGCCGTAAGCGCGATGTCGCGCACGGGATGGTAGGCGTCGGTCTCGAGGCCTGCGTCCTTCAGCATCTTGGCGGCTTCCACCAGCAGCACCATGCCGTTATAGCCGTAGCCGCCGTCAAAGCCGCCATTGCCGATGCCGTGCACTTCCAACGACAAACCGTTGGGGCTCACCCAGAACGGGCCCTTGCTGCTGGCGGTGACGCCGCACGCGCTCTCTACATACGCGACGATAATCGCGTCGACAGTTGCGTACGTCGTGCCGTAGCGGCCGTCGATCAGCTTCGCTGCTTGGTTGTTCGCCAGAATCGAACGGGCCTGTAGGATGTCCTGGTTGGGCGCGCTTCCGTGGCGAGTGAGAAGAAAGGCGACGTGGGCCGCGAGCATTTGACCGTATGCCTGGTAGCGCTTTATTCCCGGCACCAGCGCACTGATGTCCGCGTCGAGGGCGCCAAGAAACGTGCTGTCGCTGAATAGATTGATGAATGCCGAACCGAGCGCGAGCGTCCCGTTGCCTTCGATGGCATTCCCATTGGTCGCCACTCGACCCTGGGGATTGTTAGTTGTCGCCGTGGTTGCGCCGAGACCAACCCATTTCGGCAGACTGCCGAACGCGCCGTTTCGCGACTGCATGAAGAAAGCCGCGTCCAGGCCGGCGATGACTCGCTGGCGGATTTCGCTCGACTGGAAGTAGATGGGCGCCAGGTTGTGCGCGAATGCCTGACTGAGATCGTCGAGTCGAAGCATGGGATTGTTGTTGCCGGTCGACATATACGTGGCGGCAAGGTCGAGCCATGCGGACGCCATACGATTGTCGGTCGGTGTGACCGCGCCCATGAAAAGGCCAATCACTTGCGCCGGTACCGTGCCTGCCTTGACGGCGCTGTCCCACGCCGTGCCCCAGGCTTGCACCCAAAGCCCACTGTCTTGAGTCGCGTCGCGATACCGATCGATGCGATTGGCGAAACGCTGCTGAGTTGCGGTCACATAGGCGGCGTCGAACGTCAGTGGCGTCGGCACCGCGGCGGCAGCCGGCATCTGCAAATCGTCGCCGAACAGATTCAGCATCGGATCCGTATGGCTGAAGGCTGAATAGATGCGGCGACTGGTCTGGCCTGCCGCGAGCTGCGTGGTCGTGCGGCCGTCGTAGTACGAGAACGACCGAGCGGCATTGAGGGTAAGGGTGACACTTGTCTTGCCCTGCGTTGCCGCGAGGGGAATGGGCATGGTCACGTAGACGAAGCGGCCGGGCGCCATGGGCGTACTGTCTTCTTGAATATCGATTTCGGGAATGCTTTGTCCGTGGTAATTCGCTATCTCGTAGCCACGGGTGCTGTCGTAGAGATAGATAACGCCCTGAGTGGTGTCGCCGCCCCACAGCTTCACCGTCACATAGGTCTGTAGTTTTGGACCGCAGACGAGGGTGAACGTCAGCACGGCGTTCTGAGATGGGTTGCCAGGGGCCGTGCTCGACGGGGCAATGACGCGATAGGTTTGTCCGGCGGCGCCGACTCCGCTCGCGGCGACGAGTTGTTTCATCTGGTGCGCGGATTCACTCGTGGTGTCGGTACCAAGGTTGCCGAAGTCGATCCGATCTAGGGCGTTCGGTGCGGCAGCATGCGTGCCAATGGTTCCGCCGGTGCCCGCCGTAGTGCCGCCGAAGCCCGCAGCGC
>Ga0224559_1000905_pt1 | contig 17373 bp, 18 predicted proteins | sample 714S33034metaG_FD_180676 | JGI IMG/M metagenome (GOLD analysis project Ga0224559, IMG submission 180676) | Peat soil microbial communities from Stordalen Mire, Sweden - 717 S3 30-34 | ecosystem: Environmental > Terrestrial > Soil > Wetlands > Peat | place: Sweden: Norrbotten County, Stordalen... | reverse complement strand
CGTCGGCGCCGAATACGTGCTCGGCTGGGTGGCGAAGGGCACGCACCGCTGGGAGCAGTTCGTCACGCCTGAAGAACTCGCCGCCGCGCTCGAAGCCGCCGGCTGCCGCGAGACGACGCGCCGCGGCATCGTCTACGACCTGCCGCGCCGCGACTGGCGCCTGTCGTCCGACGTCAGCGTCAACTATGTCATGGCGGCGCGGAAGCTGTAGCGCCGGCCTTGAAGACACACCCGCCGCCGTCATCGCGAGGAGCGAAGCGACGAAGCAATCCATGCGGCCGAGGCGCGATTGCTCGGCTTCGCTCACAGTCACAGCTTCACGCGAGCGTCTCGTAGAGGTCCTTCCAATCTGGATTGAGGCTCTCGATCAAAGCGAGCTTTCTCGCCCGGCTGCCGCCCTTGATCTGCTTTTCTCGCGCGATCGCTTCGTCTATGCGTTCGTGCGGTTCGTACCAGACGAGGCTTTTGCAGGCGTATCTCTTGGTGAAGCCTTCGATGGCGCCTTGCCGATGTTCGAACGCGTGGCGCGGCAGATTCGCGGTCACGCCAGTATAGAGCGTCCCGTCATGCTTGTTGGCCATGATGTAAACGCAAGGCTGTTTCATCCCGGCCGCCGCGAATCCTCGAACGCGTAAGCTACGGCGGTTTGCGATTGGGCGGAACGACGGTCGTGGAGCGCGGCGGCTGAAGCATGGATTGCTTCGCTGCGCTCGCAATGACGGCTTTGGGGGGCCGTGTCAGCGCAATCGGCCGCGGTTCCTTCACGGCGAGGAGCGGAGCGACGAAGCAATCCAAGCCGAGGTCGAGTTGCGACGCCCCCTCACTGTCCGTCCTGGTAGTCGTCGCCGGCGATCTCGCGCAGGTCGAGGGCGCGGCTGGCGGTCTCCTCCATCAGGCAGGTCTCTTCGTTGTCGTCGCCGAGCGGCCACGGGTGCAGCGCCGAATCGACGGCGCAGCCGGCGTCGCGCCAGGCGATCCAGGCGCGCTGCGCCGCCTTCAGCTTGTCGACGGCAGGCGCGGGGATCTTCTTCAGCGCTTCGCCGTACCAGCGGTTGAGCCAGCCGTCCCAGACCTGCCGCTCGATCGCGGCGCAGTCGCGCGGATGGCCGAAGCCGTTGGTCTTGATCGTCTTGGGCGCGTCTTCAAGGCCGATGCAAGCGCCGAGGTCGACGCCGACGCAGGCCTTGCGCGCCGAAGCGGAGTCCGCGTGTTTGGCGAGGCAGGAGGCGATGAAGGCGCGCTCGCTGGCGGTCGGCTCTGGCCCGGACGAGACCTGGGCGGCGGCGGCGGCGACGCCGGCGGCGATGGCGAGGGCGGAAAGGACGATCGGCTTCACGCGGGCGGTCTCCCAAACGGGTTGCTCGCAAAGCCTCTCACGGTCTGGCGCCGTGGAGCGCGCGTGGTCGCTTGGGTTCAGCCGCCGGGGCAGTCCTTCAGCGCGCGGTCGATCGCCTGGGCGAAGCCGGAGAGCGAATAGGTGTCGGTGGTCAGATTGCCCTTTTTGGAGGTCGCCTTGACGACGAGCGCCTTGCCTTTGCGCATTTCGGCGACCAGCGCGCTTTCCTGGGCGGCGTTCTTCACCCACAGATTCGCGCCTTTGGGCAGCAGATCGAAGCTCGAGTCGCCGATCACGGCGGTCGGCGCGACGAGCTTGTTCTTTTCCTTTTTCTTGTCCTTGCTGTCGCCGCCGTCGTCGGCGCTCGGCGCGCCGACGTCGAAGCCCATGATCAGCGACACTTCGTTGTGGACGCCTTCGCTCGGCCGCTGGGAGATGAAGGCGTAGCCGGGGTCGCGCTTGAGGTCTTCAGGGTCGCGCGACTTGGGCTGGGCGAGGGTGTAGCAGACCTTGTTCTTGCCCGACTGGCTGTGGAACACGCTCCAGTCGCCGTAGGTGCCGACCAGATCGGGCTTGGCGGCGGGCGCATCGGTTTTCGACTTTTCGGCGGGCTTGGTTTCGGCGAGGGCGGCGCCGGCGGCTAAGGCGAGCGAAGCGCTGAGCGCGAGGGCGATCGCACGGGCGGCGAGGGGCGCGGCAAATGGCATGGAAAAGCAGTCCTTCGTCACTCATTCGCCGGCGATTCGCCTCGCCGGGCGGGGCTCCTTGCGCCGCGATCTCGGCGAAATTCGGATCCTTGGCGTTCCTTCCGCCGATTTTCTATCCTTGGCAGTGGTTAATGAAAAATGAGTAAAGTTCGCGGCGATCGCCCGCCGCCGTGAAGCCGGGCGGCGGCGTCGCGCCAATCACAGTCTTGCGGTGTGTCAAGGCGCGCCATTGCTGTCGGCGCGATGGCTGAGCCTCGATGGTCCGCGGCAGTTTGGCGCATCGCTGTCGCTTGCGTTTCATGTTGCAATGCAACATAAAGCGACCGGGACGGAACGTCGGGGACAGCTCCGCGAGGAACCATGGCGAGTTCGACCCCTATGACGGTGGAAATCCGGCGGCTGTGGCCGGCCGACATGCCGTTGTTTCGCGATCATCTCCTCCGCCTGGATTCGCGCAGCCGCCACGAACGTTTCTCCGGCGGTATGTCCGACGACTTCCTTGTCCGCTACGCCCAGAACTGCTTTGGCGAGGGCGACTTGGTGTTCGGCGCCTTCATCGACGGAATCATGCGCGGCGCGGCCGAGCTGCGTTCGAGCGAAGCGATCTGGAGCGAGCAGGCGCCGTTCCAGCGCCATATCCACGCCGAAGCCGCTTTCAGCGTCGAGGAGCCCTATCGTCGCCGCGGAATCGGCGAAACTCTGTTCCGCCGCGTCGAGCAGGCCGCCAGCAACCACGGCGTCGAGACGATCGAGATCGTCTGCGCCCCCGACAACGTCGGCATGATGCGGCTCGCCGGCAAGTTCAAGACCCAGTTCTCGTTCGAAGAGAACCAGTTCACCGGTCGCCTGACCGCCCGCATGCCGACCGCCTTCTCGCTGCTGCGCGAAGCCTCGCGCGATGTGATGGACATGACGGCGTCCGTGTTCGAAGCGCGCACCCGCGAAGTCGACCTCGGCGCGGCGTGACCGACGCGCGTTAGAGCATGACCCGCGCGACCGCCATGGCTTCGCCGCCGCTCGAAACGACGGCATGGGCTGTTTCAGTCCAGAGACAACGTCCTCTATAGCCGCCGGTCGTTCATCATGCCCTTGATCTGGGCGATCGCCTTGGCCGGGTTGAGGCCCTTCGGGCAGGTCTTGGCGCAATTCATGATCGTGTGGCAGCGGTAGAGGCGGAACGGGTCTTCGAGCTCGTCGAGCCGTTCGCCGGTCGCCTCGTCGCGCGAATCGATCAGCCAGCGATAGGCCTGCAGCAGCGCGGCGGGGCCGAGATAGCGGTCGCCGTTCCACCAGTAGCTCGGGCATGAGGTCGTGCACGAGGCGCACAATATGCACTCGTAGAGGCCGTCGAGCTTGGCGCGGTCTTCCGGCGTCTGGAGCCATTCCTTTTCCGGCGTCGGCGTCGAGGTCTTCAGCCACGGTTCGATCAGCGCGTGCTGGGCGTAGAAGTGGGTGAGGTCGGGCACCAGGTCCTTGACCACTGGCTGGTGCGGCAGCGGGTAGATCTTCACCGCGCCGGCGATGTCGTCGATGCCCTTGGTGCAGGCGAGCGTGTTGACCCCGTCGATGTTCATTGCGCACGAGCCGCATACGCCCTCGCGGCACGAGCGGCGGAAGGTCAACGTCGAGTCGACCTTGGATTTGATCCAGATGAGCGCGTCGAGCACCATCGGCCCGCAATCGTCGCGGTCGACCCAATAGACGTCGATGCGCGGGTTGGCCGAATCGTCGGGGTTCCAGCGATAGACGCGGAATTCGCTCAGGCGTTTGGCGCCATCCGGCTTCGGCCATTGCTTGCCCGGCTGCGGGCGGGAATTCTTGGGAAGGCTGATCTCGACCATTGCTTCATCCTGCCGGGCCGGTCGTCGTCGCGCCACGCCGACGCCGTTGAGACGGCCGCCAGGGGCGCTGCTTTTTGCGGCATAGACGCCGCCGCCGTCAACCGCGGCCGTCTCGACAAAAGGGAGCACGGCCGGGCCGGCGCGCGCGCTTCAGGCGGGAAACGCCCAGTTCGACCGCACATAGGCGGCGCGGAAGCCGGCGGCGAGAATGTTGCGGCGGCTCGGCGCCGGCTCGTCGGGTTGCGGGGCGGCGCCTTCGGTGACGGCGAAGCGCGCGCCGCGCCGCGCCGCTTCGGCGAGGCGGCGGGCGATCAGCGCCGATTGGCCGCCGCGTCGGCGAAACGCCGGTTTGGTCGCGCCGACGCCGAGCCAGGCGGCATCCTCGTCGACGAACAGCGCGCCGGCGCCGGCCGGCTCGTCGTCGACGAAGCAGACGTAACAGCTCCAGCCGGCGCGGCCGACGATCTCGCGCAGCCATTTCGCCATCGGCGGCGGCAGGCCGTAGCCGGCGACCGCGGTCGCGGCGAACAGATCGCGCCCCGCGCCGCCGACTTCATGGATTGTCAGCTTGGCTTCGACGCGCGGCGGATTGCGCGTCTCGCGCTCGAACTTCACCGAGGCGAGCGCGTGCGGCGCCAGTCCGGCGGCGCGCGCCTGCGCTTCGAGCCGCCCGGCGTTTGGCGAAGGCGGGATTTGGACGAAGAACTTGCGCTGCCCGGCGTCGCGGAAGCGCGCGACCGCGGCGGGAATCGCCTCCGCGTCGGCGCCGTCGAGCCCGGCGCCTGACAGCCAGTTGAACTGGAAGAGCGGAATGCGGCGCGCCATCAGCATCAGCGCGCCGCCAAGCTCATGCGACTCGAGTCCGACCTCGTCGGCGAAGTCGGGCGGCGCGGCGGCCGCGAGGTCGCGCCAAGCCTGGCGTTCGATGCGCTCGAGCGCTTCGACGTCGCTGTCGGACAAAAACGGCCTCCAGCCTGTTGCGGCCCGCGCTCACGCCGCGCGCATGGACGAGGAAATTTCCTGCCCGAGCTTAGATCACGCTGCTGCAGGACGAAACCGACGACGCGCGCGCCCGCGTCACTCCTGTTGCTTGGCAATGACGGCGAAAAGGGCGGGGCCGCCGGCGCGCGGGCGTAGCGCACCGTTCACGAGGGCGCAGTCTCCGCAAAATGATGTGCGAAAAGGTCGACGCATCGGTCGCAGATGAAAGCCGACGGCCCGGCGCCGAGCCGCACTTCCGGCGGCGATCGGCCGCAGAATGGGCAACTCGGTTGGCCGGAGGGCGGACTCGCAACGCGCTCGATCAGGAACCCGCAGCATTCGCGCATGAAGACGTACAGCGACGTCTTCACCGGTTCGCCGAGGGCTTGACCGCCGTCGAACAACAACGCCGAACATCTGCGCAGGCAGCTTTTGTAGGCCTCGTTGGCGTAGTCGATCGCTGCGCAGTCGATCGCGTCGCGAAGGGTGTCGCCGGTTGGGTTGCGCATAGCCGTTCAGCCCTGCCGGCTCAGCGTATTGAAATGCATCGGCAAGCCAGAGCGAATGACCTTTGGCGATGTGTCGGCTGTTTCTCATCAAAACGAGGTACGACGGACTTCGGCACTCCGACCGAGCACGCAAGGCCCTCCGGCCATTATATCTCTTACGAACCAGCGATGATATGTTGTGATTTATGGAAGCGCTCATCAGATATTTCGCCGTGGAGGGTCGCGCGATCCTTCAAGCGCCGGCGACCTTTGCGATCGCGGTTGTCCTCATCGCAGGGGTGATGTGGGGTATTTTCAGTTGGGGCTACTCGTCCCGCATAGAGGACTTTCAGAGTCGACTTGCTCTCCGAGACGATCAGATTTCGGACTACAAGACCAAGCTGAATGGGGCTACGCCTGACGAGGCGAAAAGGCGATTGGACGCGCTTGAGCTTCAAGTGAAGGCGCTTTCCCCGCGCCGGCTAACCGAAGAGCAAAAAGGCGAAATCATCCAGTCTTTAAGAGGCGTTTCAGGGGTTATCGAGATTGCCCAGGATATGGGTGCGCCCGACGCCAAAGCCTACACGGGGGATTTAGCGCTGGCGTTCCAAGCGGCAGGTTGGTCCGTTGGCCTTCCCGCAGTATTAGGGCCGGGAAATCCTCCTCCGACCGGTGTTGGATTGAGAGTGGCAAACCCTGTCGCCATGCAGCCTATCGAATTGGCCGCGAAGAACGCTCTGAGCGCTGCGGGGATTGCGTTTGATGTTCAACAGCAAAATAGGCCACCAAGACCAATTCTACCGTCTGGCGTTTCCGTGATGCCCCCGCAGCCCGACGTTGGGCTGCTGATAACGACCAAATTAAACTAGACGTTTCATCTGTTTTACCGAAGTCACTTCCTCCCAATTTTGGGACCGCCCGGAGTCCCGTGCGCCGCGACCTTCTCTCGTGCGTGCCGACACAGGGCCCATCCTGTGCCCGGAAACGTCTTGCGTGTGGCGCTTCATCGAGCCTGCCGAGATTGCGAAGGCGCAATGCGCGCGCAAGTCTGCGATTGAATCAGCGACATTTGCTTCCTGAAAATCAGAGTCGTCGGTACTATGATTCATCGCGCCCAAAGCGCTCGCGCCGGCGGCGCGACGGCGTTCTTGCGCGGCGAAACGCGCTTCGCGCCGCGAGCGGGTTCAACGTATTGAAAAGACTGGAGGCGGCGAAGTGAGCGGGTTCGCCGAACGAAGCAGATCAATAACTTGCGCTGGCCCAGACGAGGCCGGTCGTTTCGTTTCGTTTCGCCGCGGCTTCGTTTGGCTTCGCTTCGTTTCGCTATGAGCGCGCCAGAACGCACGCGCTCCTCTCGCGGGTTAGGACTCGCGCGCCTTCGGCTCGACGCAGGCGATGTCGTTCGACATCGTGAAGGCGTGCGCCGAGCGGCAGTCGAGCGCGGCCTCTCGGGAGGGAAGGAACCGCCGACGAACTCTCGACGACGACGTTCGTATCGCCGAGAGCTCGCCGTCGGCGGACGCACCGCGCTGCATAGCCGAGCGCGCAGCGGCGTCACGTCGCAGGCGATGGCGCCGCGCGGCCTGCCGTGCGTGCATTCTTGTCGGTAAACTATTCGTGATGTTCCGCCTTGGCGACTCGTCTGCGATCCGGCCGCCTGCGGCGCATCGCTTTGAGGAGGAATCTATGAATAAGCGGATTGTCGCCGTCGCCTGCATCGTTCCGCTGATGGCGTCGAGCGTCGTCGTTCCGAGAATCGCCTTGGCGGCGGACAGCTGCACCGAATGGATGGACCAGGGCGACGGCACGTCGTGGAAGGAATGCGTGGGCGACGACGGCAAGCAGACTTGCTACAGCATCAACAACACGCCCGGCAGCGTCGCCCGCAAAGTTTCGTGCAGCTGACGACGCCCCGCGTCTCGGCGGCGGGCGCGACGATGGCGTCCCGCCGCGTCACGAGCCGACGAAGGCGCGCCGGCGCTGGACTATTCGGCGCTGGCTGCCGAAGGGCTTGGACGGCGCGACCGCCCCGGTGATTAGCGCCTCACCAAAAGCGCTCTCCGTTTCTTGCAGCGCGTTCGCGCCGTCGCGTCAGTACACGCGCGCCTTCGGCTCGATGTAGGCGATGTCGTTCGACATCGTGAAGGCGTGCACCGGGCGATAGTCGAGCCGCACTTCGTGCTTGTCGGCGTCGATCCACGCCAAGGTGTGCTTCATCCAATTGGCGTCGTCGCGGGTCGGGTGGTCCTCGCGCGCGTGGGCGCCGCGGCTTTCGGTGCGGTTGAGCGCGCCCTCCATCGTCACCACCGCCTGGACGATCAGGTTGTCGTACTCCAGCGTCTCGATCAGGTCGGAGTTCCACACCAGCGAGCGGTCGGTGACGCGCGCGTCGGCGCCGGCGCGCCAGGCCTCGACGATCATCCGCTGGCCTTCGGCGAGCGTCTCGCCGGTGCGGAACACCGCGCAATGGCTCTGCATCACCTTCTGCATCTTGAGCCGGAGCTTGGCGGTCTGGGTGTCGCCGCCGGCGTGGCGGAAGCGGTCGAGGCGGGCGAGCGCGCGGTCGGCGCTGTCGTTAGGCAGGTCGGGCTGGCTCGCGCCGGGCTTCAGCGACTCGGCGGCGCGCAGGCCGGCGGCGCGGCCGAACACGACGAGGTCGATCAACGAATTGGAGCCGAGCCGATTGGCGCCGTGGACCGAAACGCAGGCTGCTTCGCCCAGCGCCATCAGGCCGGGCACGATCGCGTCGGGATCGCCGTTGGCCTTGGTCAGGACTTCGCCGTGATAGTTCGTCGGGATGCCGCCCATATTGTAGTGGACGGTCGGCAGCACCGGGATCGGCTCCTTGGTCACATCGACGCCGGCGAAGATGCGCGCGCTGTCGGAGATGCCGGGCAGCCGCTCGTGCAGCACCTTCGGGTCGAGATGATCGAGGTGCAGATAGATGTGGTCCTTGTGCTTGCCGACGCCGCGGCCTTCGCGGATTTCGACCGTCATCGCGCGGCTGACGACGTCGCGCGAGGCGAGGTCCTTGGCGCTCGGCGCGTAGCGCTCCATGAAGCGCTCGCCGGCGGAATTGACGAGATAGCCGCCTTCGCCGCGCGCGCCCTCGGTGATCAGGCAGCCGGCGCCGTAGATGCCGGTCGGATGAAACTGCACGAACTCCATGTCCTGCAGCGCCACGCCGGCGCGCAGCGCCATGGCGTTGCCGTCGCCGGTGCAGGTGTGGGCCGAGGTCGCGGAGAAGAAGGCGCGGCCGTAGCCGCCGGTGGCGAGAATGGTCGTCTGGCCGCGGAAGCGGTGGATGGTGCCGTCGTCCATCTTCAGGCAGACGATCCCGCGCACGCGGCCCTCCTCGTCGCGGATCAGATCGATGGCGAAATATTCGATGAAGAACTCGCACTTCGCCTTCAACGCCTGGCCGTAAAGCGTGTGCAGCATCGCGTGGCCGGTGCGGTCGGCCGCGGCGCAGGTGCGCTGGGCGACGCCCTTGCCGAAATCGGTGGTCATGCCGCCGAACGGGCGCTGGTAGATCTTGCCTTCCTCGGTGCGCGAGAACGGCACGCCCCAGTGGTCGAGCTCGTAGACTGCTGCGGGCGCATTGCGACACAGATATTCGATCGCGTCCTGGTCGCCGAGCCAGTCGGAGCCCTTGACGGTGTCGTACATGTGCCAGCGCCAGTCGTCCGGCCCCATGTTGCCGAGCGAAGCGGAAATGCCGCCCTGCGCCGCGACCGTGTGCGAGCGGGTCGGGAACACCTTGCTGATGCAGGCGGTCCTCAGGCCCGCCTGGGCGCAGCCGACGCTGGCGCGCAGGCCGGCGCCGCCGGCGCCGACGACCACCACGTCGAACGCGTGGTCGGCGATCGGATAGGCCTTGCCGCCCAGCGCGGCGGCGCTGGGGCCCTGGGAGCCGTTAGCCATCTCGGTGCAAGCCCTTTTTCGACAATGTCAGACGAAGCCGATGCGCAGCACGGCGTAGGCGCAAGCGAGCGCGACGGCGCCGGCGAAGCAGATGTTGGCGATCAGCGCCCATTCGCGGGCGTAACCGTGCAGGTAGTCGAGGATGATCGAGCGCATGCCGATGTGCATATGAAACGTCGCCGTCAGCGCGAACAGCAGCGTCAGGATGGCGGGGAACGGGTGGCCGAGTTCGGTCCGGACACCGTTATAGTCCTTGGATAGTAGCGTCAGCAGCATCAGGACGAAGCCGCTCGCCAGAACGATCAGCGCCGTCGCGCTCACGTGGATCAGCCAGGCGTCCTGCGAACCGCGGCGCGCCGAGCCGAGATAGCGGGCGCGGCCGAGCGCGCTGCGCAGGGACTTGTCGGATTCGCTCATTGTCGCGGCTCCCTCATCGCACGGCGTAGCCGATCGCCCAGACGACGAGCGTCAGCACGAAGCCGCCGATCAGCGTCGCCTGCGCCATCTGCTCGCGCTCGGGATCGTCCATGCCGTAGCCGGCGTCCATGATCAGATGCCTGACGCCGCCGAGCAGGTGCTGGAACAAGGCCCAGGTGAAGCCGAACAGGATCAGCCGGCCGAAGAACGACTGAATGAACTCGGAGAAATGGGCGAAGGCCGAAGCGTCCATCGAGGCGGCGAGCAGGAACCAGACCAGCATCAGCGAGCCGACGTAGAGCCCGGCGCCGGTGATGCGGTGCGCGATCGACATCGCCATCGTCAGGGTGAAACGATAGATGCCGAGATGGGGCGACAGCGGCCGGGCGGCGGGAGAAGGCGAGATCGGATCGCTCGAAGCCATCGTCGGATGTCCGGTTGCGCGGGGCCCAGCGCCTTTTAGCCGCACCCACGGGTCCGCGCAACGCGCCTGCTCTACGCCCTTGGTCCGATGACCCCGCTCAGGCGAACCCGAGCGCCGCCATGTCGCGCCGATTCGGCGGGTCGGAGCCTTTGCGGGTGCAGGTGAAAGCGGAGGCGGCGGCGGCGAAGGCCAGCCAGGCGGCGAGGCGCTCGCGGTCCGGCGCGGGCGCGCCCGCCCCTAGGGCGCCGTCGCGGTCCATCGTCGCCAGCAGCGCCGACATGAAACTGTCGCCGGCGCCGACGGTGTCGACCACCGCCACCTTGGCCGGCGCAACGCTCAGCCGTTCGCCGTCGATATAGGCGAAGGCGCCGCGGCCGCCCAGCGTCGCGATGCAAAAGCGCGGCCCGAGCGTCGACCAGTGCTTCAATGTCTCGTCGATCGGCCGGCCCGGATAGAGCCATTCGAGGTCTTCGTCGCTCGCCTTGGCGATGGTGGCGAGGGCGACCTGCCGCTCGACCAGGGCGACGACGCTGGCGCGGTCCGGCGTCACCAGGGGGCGGATGTTGGGGTCGAAACTCGTGGTCAGCGCGCCTTTGGCGCGCGCGAGCGCCGCGACCACCCGCTCGCCGTGGCGCGGGTCGACGGCGGAGATCGAGCCGACGTGCAGATGGCGCGCCTTGGCCGGCCAGATCGCCGGGAACGGCCAGGCGCCGTCGAAGCTGGTCGCGTCGAGATAGAAGGAATAGCGCGAGCCGGTCTGCGCCGTGCCGCGCATAACGAAGGCGAGCGTCGTCGGTTGCTTGTCGCGTTCGGCGAGGGTGAGATCGACGCCGTCGGCGGCGAGCGCCGCGGCGAGCGACTCGCCGTTGGCGTCGGCGGAAATCCGCGAAACGAACGTCGTCGGCGCGCCGAGCCGCGCCAGCCCGATCGCGACATTGTAGGGTGAGCCGCCGCGCACGGCGTCATAGCGGCCGTCCTCGTCAGCGACCGGAATGAGGTCGATCAGCGCCTCGCCGGATACCAGAATCATCGTCGCATTTCCCCCCAGCGCCCGTCCGCCCGCTTACGCCGGCGTATAGGCGGTTTTGACCGTCGTGTAGAATTCGACCGCATAGCGGCCCTGCTCGCGCGAGCCAAGGCTCGACGCTTTCCGCCCGCCGAATGGCGCGTGGAAATCGACGCCTGCGGTCGGCAAATTGATCATCGCCATGCCGACTTCGGCGTTGCGCTTGAAGTGCTGCGCGTATTTGAGGCTCGTGGTGACGATGCCGCCGCACAGGCCGAATTCGGTGTCGTTGGCGATCGCCAGCGCATGTTCGTAGTCGCGCGCCGGGATCATCGCCGCCACCGGGCCGAAAATCTCCTCGCGCGCGATGCGCATCGCATTGTCGGCGTCGACGAACAGGGCCGGGGCCATGTAGTAGCCGGGCGTGGCGCGGTTCAGCCGCTCGCCGCCGAGCTTGAGCTTGGCGCCTTCGTCCTTGCCGATCTTCACATAGGCGAAGTCCTGGTCGAGCTGATTCTGGTCGATGGCCGGACCGAGATCGACGCCGGCCTTGCGCGCGTCGTCGACGACGAGGGCGCGCATGCGCTCAGCCATCGCCTCGGCGAAGCGGCTGTAGATTCCTTCGGTGACGATCAGCCGGGACGAAGCGGTGCAGCGCTGGCCGGTGGAGAAGAAGGCGCCGTTGACCGCGCAATCGACCGCCGTCTTCAGGTCGGCGTCGTCGAGCACGATCAGCGGGTTCTTGCCGCCCATCTCGAGTTGGGACTTGCGCATCCGCGCCGCGCAGGCGCTCGCGACCTTGCGCCCAGTCTCGACCGAGCCGGTGAAGGTGACGGCGTCGATCTTCGGATGGTCGAGCAGCGCCTGGCCGACCGTCGAGCCGCGGCCCATGACGAGGTTGAAGACGCCGGCGGGCAGGCCGGCGCCGGCGATGATCTCGGCCAGCGCATGCGCCGAGGCGGTGGCGAGATCGGCCGGCTTGAAGACGACCGTGTCGCCATAGGCAAGCGCCGGCGCGGTCTTCCAGGCCGGGATCTGCAACGGGTAGTTCCATGGCGCGATGATTCCGACGACGCCGACGCCCTCGCGCGTCACCTCGACCTCGACGCCGGGACGAACGCTGGGGAAGCGGTCACCGGGAACGCGCAACGCTTCGGCGGCGAAGAATTCGAAGATCTGCGAAGTGCGCGTCGCCTCGAGCAGCGCCTCGGGCAGCGTTTTGCCTTCCTCGCGCGCCAGCAGATCGCCGAGTTCGTCGCGTCGGGCGGCGATCGCCGCCGAGACGCGCATCAGCGTATCGTGGCGCACCAGCGGATTGGCGCGCGACCAGGCCGGGAAAGCGGCGCGCGCCGCGCCCACGGCGGCGTCGAGCTGGTCGGCGCTCGCCTGGGCGTAGAGGCCAACGACGTCGTCGGTGTTGGACGGGTTGATATTGCGCGAGACGCCCTCGCCGTCGGTCCATTCGCCGGCGATGTAGTTCTTGCGGATGTCGCTCATCGGTTGATGGTCCTCTTAGGCGCGATGCTGTGCATTGCGCCAGTTCAAATCAAGCCTCGCCACGCCAGATTGCGCATCAGCGCGCCGACGCCGAAGTCCCACGGCGGGCAGTCCTGGCAGTGTCGCATGCGATTGACCAGCCGACCGAGTTTTTCGGCGCTGACGGCGACGACGTCGCCCGGCTTGTGGGTGAAACCGTTGCCCGGGGCGTCGCGGTCGGCGACCGGCGCGAACATCGTGCCGAGGAAAAGCGCGGCGCCGTCGGGATATCGGCGGCCGGCGTCGAAGAGCTGGCGCACGAGTTCGGCGGGGTCGCGGCTGATGGCGGCCATCGTGGAGCCGCCTTCGAGAGCGAAGCCGTCGTCGCCTTCGACTCGCAGCGCCACTTCAGCGCGACGCACGTCGTCAAGCGTGAAGGTTGCGTCGAACAGCCGCAGGAAAGGGCCGATTGCGCAGCTTGCGTTCTGGTCTTTGGCCTTGCCGAGCAGCAGCGCCGAGCGGCCCTCGAAATCGCGCAGGTTGACGTCGTTGCCGAGCGTCGCGCCGACGATCGCGCCCTGCGAATTGACGACCAAAACGATTTCGGGCTCAGGGTTGTTCCAGGCCGATGCGGCGTGGAAGCCGGCCTCGGCACCGGTTCCCACCGCCGACATCGGCTGGCTCTTGGTGAAGATCTCGGCGTCGGGGCCGATGCCGACCTCGAGATATTGCGACCACAGGCCCGCCTCGACCAGCGCCTGCTTCAGCCGCTCCGCCGCCGGCGAACCGGGCGTGATCGACGCCAGTTCGACGCCGACGCGGCGGGCGAATTCGGCGCGGATCGACTCGGCGGCGGCGCGCTCGCCGCGCGCCCGCTCCTCGATCACCCGCTCGATCAGCGAGGTCGCGAAGGTGACGCCGGCGGCTTTGATCGCCTGTAGGTCGATTGGCGCGATCAGCCACGGCCGCTCGGGATTGCGGCGATCCGGCGGCGTGTTGGCGAGAATCTCTTCGATCGCGCCGAGCCGCTCGCCCGGCGCCGCACGCGCGGCGGCGGCGGGGTCGGCCGTCTCGGCGAGGTCGCGCGTCGTGGCGAAAGCGGCGCTGACGTCGAAAAGAACGCCGTCGCGCGCGACGACGACCGACGGACCGCCGACGTCAGGCCGCCAGACCCGTCCGACGAGCGCGCCGGCGAGGCCGTCGGCGGGCAGCGTCGTCGCGGCGGTCAGTTCCACAGTCGGCATCGTGTTTCTGTCGCTTCCCGGCCAAGTCATTGACGGCGTGCCGTGGCGTCACTACCTTCTAACATGCCAGCTCAAATAGATGGCGCCATCGGCTGGGTTTGGAGTCGATAAAAGCCATGGGGGAGCGCGTCAACAGCAAGGCCGATCAGGTCTACGACGAGCTCAAGGAGGCGATTCTCGCGGGCAGGGTCGAGCCCGGCGCCTTTATCGACAAGTCGGCCCTGTGTGAACGGCTCGGCGTGTCGCGGTTTCCGGTCTCGGCGGCGGTCAGCCGGCTGGCGTTCGAGAACCTGGTGGTGATCGAACCGCAGCACGGCTCGTTCGTCGCGCGAATCTCGGCCGCCGATGTGCGCGAACGGATGTTCATCCGCCGGGCGCTGGAGAGCGAAATCGCCGCCGAAGCGGCGCGACGCCTGCCGCGCGAGGGGCTCGAGGCGTTGGAGGACAATCTCGCGCGCGAGCGCGAGGCGGTGGAAGCGGGTGACCGGGTGAGTTTCTATTCGCATGACGTCGGGTTTCATCAGGCGCTGACGACGCATCTCGGACTGCGTCGCAGCGCCGAGATTCTCGACGGGGTGCGCGCGCATCTGGAGCGGGTCAGGCGCATGCTGATGCTGCCGCCGGGCCGCATTCGCCAAACGCTCGCCGAGCATTCGGCGATCGTCGCGGCGATCGTCGCCGGCGACGTCGAGTCGGCGCGCGTCGCGATGGAACGGCATCTCACGGAGACGACTGGGCAGTTCGAGTCGTTCGCCCGCGAGCGACCCGAACTGATTTCGGCTTGACGGACCAGCGAGGAATTCGAATCCCATGAGCGCGCCGCGCGCCCTTCGCCTGCATGCGCAGGACAATGTGATGGTCGCCGTCGACGAGATCCGCCCTGGCGACGCGCCGGTCGGCGCGCCGGCGGCTCTCGAACGCGTTCCCAGGGGCCACAAGATCGCCACTGCGACGATCGCCGAAGGCGAGCCGGTGCGCAAGTTCGGCCAGATCATCGGCTTCGCTTCGACGACGATCGCGCCCGGACAATGGGTGCACGAACACAATTGCGTCGTCGGCCATTTCGACCGCGACTACGGCTTCTGCGAGGATGCGCGGCCTGCGGCGATCCTGCCAGTCGAAAGCCAGGCGACCTTCCAGGGTTTCCGCCGCGCCGGCGGCAAAGCGGGCACGCGCAACTATCTCGGCATCCTCACTTCAGTGAACTGCTCGGCTACGGTGGCGCGCCTGGTCGCGCGCGAGGTCGAGAAGTCGGGCATGCTCGACGACTATCCCAACGTCGACGGCGTCATCGCCCTCGTCCATGGCGCCGGCTGCGGCATGGCGAGCAAGGGCGAGGGCTTCGACGTGCTCGCCCGCACCCAGTGGGGCTACGCCGCCAACCCCAACATGGGCGGCGTGGTGATGATCGGGCTCGGCTGCGAGGTGTTCCAGATCGGCCGGATGAAGGAAGAGCGCCATCTCGAGGAGGGCGAGCGCTTCAACACGCTGACGATCCAGGCGACCGGCGGCACGCGCAAGTCGATCGAGGCGGGCCTCGAGCGGGTCAAGGCGATGCTGCCGATTCTCAATGCGGCCAGGCGCGAGACCTTGCCGGCGAGCGAGTTGACGGTGGCGCTGCAATGCGGCGGCTCGGACGGCTATTCCGGCATCACCGCCAACCCGGCGCTCGGCGCCGCGGTCGATATCGTGGTGCGCAACGGCGGCACGGCGATCCTCTCCGAGACGTCGGAGATCTACGGCGCCGAGCATCTGCTGACGCGCCGCGCGGCGACGCCGGCGATCGGCCAGAAGATCGTCGATCTCATCCACTGGTGGGAGGACTATGCGGCGCGCAACGGCGGCGAACTCAACAACAATCCGTCGCCCGGCAACAAGGCGGGCGGCCTGACGACTATCCTCGAGAAGTCGCTCGGCGCCGCGGCCAAGGGCGGCACGACGGTCCTCAATGAAGTCTATCGCTACGCCGACCCGGTGACCGCCAAGGGCTTTGTCTTTATGGACACGCCCGGCTACGATCCGGTCTCGGCGACCGGCCAGGTGGCCGGCGGCGCCAATGTCATCGCCTTCACCACCGGCCGCGGGTCGGCGTTCGGTTGCAAGCCGACGCCGTCGATCAAGCTCGCCACCAACAGCGATATGTATCGCCGCATGGAAGAGGACATGGACATCAACTGCGGCGACGTGCTCGACGGCGTGACGATCGAACAGAAGGGCCAGGAGATCTTCGCCAAGATCCTGGCGGTGGCGTCGGGCGAGCGCAGCAAGTCGGAAGCGCTCGGCTACGGCGACGCCGAATTCGTGCCCTGGCAGATCGGCGCGGTGATGTGAAGCGACAGACGTGACCGCGGCGCTGCTCTTCGATCTCGACGGAACGCTGCTCGACAGCGATTCCGCGCACTTGCGCGCGTTTCAGCACGTCTTCGCCGCCTACGGCGTGACCGTCGACGAGCGGAGCTACTACACGCGCATCCACGGCTCCGACAATCCGGCGATCGGCCGCGATTTCCTGCCGCATTTGAGCGAGGCCGAGCAGGCGGCGGTGATGGCGGCCAAGGAAGCGCGCTATCGCGAAGATCTGGGCGCGGTCGAGCCTATCGCCGGCGTCAACGCGCTGCTCGACTTCGCCGCGGCGCGAGGCCTGGGTTGCGCGGTCGTCTCCAACGCGCCGCGCGCCAACGTCGACGCCGTGCTGACTGCGCTCGGCCTCGCCGCGCGCCTGCCGCTGCGCGTGGTCGGCGTCGAGCTCGCGCGCGCCAAGCCCGATCCGCTGCCCTATCAAACTGCGCTAACGCGGCTCGGCGCCGAGGCCGTCCGCTCGGTCGCGTTCGAGGATTCGCTCTCGGGCCTCAGCGCGGCGAAGGGCGCGGGACTCGCGGTGGTCGGGCTGACGACGACGCTCGCGGCGGATAAACTGCTTGCGGCGGGCGCTGAGATCGCTGTCGCCGATTTCTCCGATCCGCGCGTCGCCGCGCTGATCGAGGCGCGAGTCGCCGCGCCGGGAAAGCAGGCATGAGACTGACACAGATCGTCGACGACAACGACAAACGCGCGCTGGTCGTCACCGTGCGCGGCGAAAGCCGCCTGGTCAAAGGCCTGCGGACGATGCGCGACCTCGCCGCGGAGGCGCTGGGCGAGGGCGCGCCGTTGCGCAAGATCATCGCCGACCGCGGCATCGGCAAGCCGGTCAACCTCGCCGCGGCGCTGAAGGAGAAGCGGGTGCTGATCCCGCTCGACCACGACGACCCGGCGCATATCCACGTCACCGGCACCGGCCTCACCCATCTCGGTTCGGCCGAAGGGCGCGACAAGATGCACCGCGCGCTCGCCGACGCGACGACGCTGACCGACTCGATGAAGATGTTCAAGCTGGGACTCGAGGGCGGCAAGCCGGCGCCGGGCGCTGTCGGCGTGCAGCCGGAATGGTTCTACAAGGGCGACGGCTCGACGTTGGTTGCGCCCGGCGGCGACCTGGTCAGCCCGAGCTTCGCGCTCGACGGCGGCGAAGAGCCGGAGATCGTCGGCCTTT
>Ga0224559_1000903_pt1 | contig 17405 bp, 12 predicted proteins | sample 714S33034metaG_FD_180676 | JGI IMG/M metagenome (GOLD analysis project Ga0224559, IMG submission 180676) | Peat soil microbial communities from Stordalen Mire, Sweden - 717 S3 30-34 | ecosystem: Environmental > Terrestrial > Soil > Wetlands > Peat | place: Sweden: Norrbotten County, Stordalen... | reverse complement strand
AGATAAGCCGATTCTTTACCTTCATATTCAGCCAGTTGACGTTCCAGTTCCAAGTGATATTCTGTCTGGCCCGACATCATTCTGGCTCCCATTGGATATCCCATTCCCCAATCTGCCGCGCCTTTTGCGTCCGCTTCCCTAACCTCCGGATTATTGGCTAAACCTAAATAGTTATTCAAACTCCAAACAATGCACTCTTTCCCTTTAAACATCATCTTATTAGATATCTGCCCTTCTAATTTTGGGAAATAATAATAACCGTACCCCTGGTCGGCATATAAGCCAAGAGGTCCTTTGTTTGCAATTACTTTTTCAAAAATATCCACGTGAATTTGGTTTTATAAGTTAAACGATAGGATTATTGTCGTAATTCTTTCAAAATGAGCATTATTCCCCGGTTGTGTAAATAATAATTAACCTTCTGGTGTTCTTCTGAGATTAAAAATTAATCTCATTTTAAAACATGGCAAAATTACTTTTTTAGGGTGGATTAACAAATTAATGTTATCCCGATTCTTGAACAATTTCAGATACAAAGATTTATCTAGGTTTTATTTCTGAATATTCCACTGCAATACTCTTATCTGGAAACTTGATTATGATGATTTTTAAAATATTAAATCCATCTGAAATTCTTAAATTTTATGATTCGGGTTATAGTCACTTCAGTAATAAGATAAGTGTTAAAATGATCAGGGATGAGATGACTTTCCCTTATCCAATATTCTTCCTTCCTTCGTTCTTTGTTCGTCTTTCCTTCGTTGTTGGTTCGTTTAGAATAAACTTTTCCTTCATCCTTTTTCCAGTCAGAATTTAATCTTCGTTTTACAAATTTCTTACTTCTGGATATCTGATTAAATAATGAATATTGAATAATATTTCAATTTCTATACAAACTTTAGTCAATACCATGATAGCATACTAATATGATCAGGATTTCGTTATAATTCGATTACAAGGTTGAACTGTAGACATCAGTATCGCTATTCTTCGTTCTCTTTTGAGAAAATATTATTATTTTTAAGGTAAAAATTGTATTTTTGCACAATGAAAAAGGGTTTCCTCTTCTTTTGCTTGTCATTATTGATTTTCCTTTCTAATTCTTGCTCATTTTCGAAACTCCTTAAAAGTGATGATACCGAGAAGAAATATGCTATGGCATTACAACTATACGCTGATAAGGATTATTCAAGGGCACTGCAGCTTTTTGATCAGTTGATAGGGGTTATGCGTGCCACTGATAAAGCACAAAAGATTTATTATGACCAGGCTTACTGTTACTATTATTCTAAGGATTATACAATGGCCGCTTACTACTTTAAAAGGTTCGGCTCAAATTTTCCTAATACTCGTGAAGCTGAAGAGTGCACTTATATGAGTGCATACTGCAATTGTTTAAACTCCCCTGAATATAGCCTGGATCAAACTACTACTAAGGATGCCATTAAAGAACTTCAGGCTTTCATAAATACATACCCTGAAAGCAAACGGTTGCCGGAATGTAACGACCTTATTGATAAAATGAGGGCAAAACTGGAAACCAAAGATTATAAAATTGCCATGTTGTACTTCAGGATGGAGGACTATATTGCTGCAGTCACATGTTTCAACAATATTCTTAAGGATTATCCTGAAACCCAGAGAAAAGAAGAGATCATGTTTAACATCTTGAAATGCTACTATAAATATGGTATAGAAAGCATTGATCCCAGGAAACCGGAAAGACTTCAGAAAGCATTTACTGCTTATAATGATTTAGCAACTTTATATCCTTCAAGCCATTATATGCCTGAGGCAAACATGATGAAGGCGAAATCCCAGAAAGAACTCTCATTATTGGGAGAAAAAAACCAAAAGAAACCCACGAGTATTAATAAAAATTAAGAAGATGGATTATAAAAAGGTTAAAACGGAAACCATTGCAGTTACAAGAAATATCGAGGATTTTACGAAAGGAACGAACAATGTTTATGAAACAGTAACAATCCTTTCAAAAAGATCTAACCAGATATCACTCGAAATGAAGGAAGAATTAAAACAAAAAATTTCCGAATTCACTTCCACTACAGATAACCTTGAAGAAATTTTCGAGAATAGGGAGCAAATTGAAATTGCCAAATACTACGAACATCTCCCAAAACCAAGCCTTATCGCTATTCATGAGTACCTGAATGGTGAGGTGTTTTTCAGGAACCCTCATAAAGAACATCAGGACGACTTTTAATTTCTAAGTTAATCTGGATGCTAAAAGGGAAGAAAATCGTCATTGGTATTACAGGTAGCATTGCTGCTTACAAAATCCCCTTCCTCATTCGATTACTTATTAAGGAAGAGGCAATCATACGTGTGATCATGACTCCCTCTGCAACAAATTTTGTCACACCACTCACGCTTTCTACTCTTTCCCGCGCAAATGTTGTTATCGACCCTTTTAATGACAGGACTGGCGAATGGAATAACCACGTCGAACTTGGTTCATGGGCTGATGCAATGATTTTTGCTCCTGTTACAGCCAATACCATCGGAAAGATGGCTCATGGGGTTGCTGATAATTTTCTGGTCACCGCCTTCTTATCTGCAAAATGTCCTGTTTTCATTGCCCCTGCTATGGATCTTGATATGTACAGGCATCCTTCAACACAAAATAATATCAGGATCTTGCGTTCTTATGGCAATATAATTCTCGAACCTCAGGTTGGGGAATTGGCTAGCGGACTGTCAGGTCCTGGTAGAATGGAAGAACCGGAAAATATCTTATCCTTCATAAAGTTTTTTTTTAGTAGAACCAGGAATCTTAGTGGTAAAACAATCCTCATAACCACGGGCCCTACTCATGAAGCTATTGACCCTGTTAGATATATCGGGAATCATTCATCTGGTCTAATGGGCTTTTCCATTGCTGAAGAAGCTTTAAAAAGAGGAGCAAAGGTTACCCTTATCAGTGGCCCTACGCATTTACAGGCTGTCAATCCTGAAATTCATTACGAAAGTGTTGTCTCTGCAGCAGAAATGTATGAAGCTTGCAAGGCCGTCTTTAAGTCTGCGGATATTATAATTATGGCCGCCGCAGTTGCTGATTATACACCGGTCAATATATCCGGGGAGAAACTTAAAAAGAAGGAAGAGACGATTTCACTTGGACTAAAAAGAACTCACGACATTCTTGAAGAACTCGGAAAAGGGAAGAAAAAGAATCAGTTATTGATTGGTTTTGCACTCGAATCTGGTGATGGCGTTCAAAATGCCAAAAAGAAATTGGAACAAAAGAATCTTGATCTCGTTGTTTTGAATTCATTGGATGTTAAGGGTGCAGGCTTTGATGTCCAAACCAATAAAGTGAAAATCATTGGCAGGAAAGGTACTCTCCTCGAAACCGAATTAAAGGATAAAAAAGAAATCGCCGCCGATATACTTGATGTAATAAGCAATCTTCTTGTCCAATCTAAAAAGGCCTGATAATTTAATTGTAATAGAAATGAAGAAGATCCTCATCATATTAGCATTTTCACTTCTTTCTGTTCATTCCTTTAGCCAGGAGTTGATGTGCCAGGTTTCCGTGTCAGCACCTCAGATTTCAGGTACAGATAAGCGTGTATTTGAAACATTGCAAGGTGCAATTTATGAGTTCATGAACAACCGGAAATGGTCAAATTATAATTTCAGGATGGAAGAACGCATTGAATGTACGATACTTATAACTGTTACCGATAGAATGAGTGCCGATGACTTTAAAGGGACAATCAACCTCGTCGTTCGTCGCCCGATATTCAATTCAGCATACAATTCTGTTCTTCTGAATTGGATCGACAAGGATTTTCAGTTTCATTATGTCGAATACCAACCCCTGGATTACTCAGAAGGAACATTTTCCTCAAACCTTACTTCTGTTTTGGCTTACTATGCTAATATTTTTCTGGGGCTCTATTTTGATTCTTATTCATTGGATGGAGGTGGGCCTTTCTATGATAAAGCACAATCCATCGTAAATTCGGCACAGAATTCGCAGGAAACTGGTTGGAAAGGATATGAAAGTCAAAAGAATAGATTCTGGCTGGTTGAAAATTGTCAAAATCCCGCCTATAACGACCTTCGCGATTTTTCGTATAAGTTTCATAGACTTGGCCTTGATCAGATGTATGAAAAGCCTGAACAGGGAAGAGATGTAATTACAGAAAGTATTAACCTCTTGAAAACGATCTATGATGCTCAACCTACTCTCTTTGAACTTCAACTGATTACTGACGCAAAGCGCGATGAGTTCATCAACATCTATTCCGATGATCGTGTACCTCCACTAGAGAAAACCAATGTTGTTAACATCCTCAAAGAAATTGATCCGGGAAACGGATCAAAGTATCAGACGATTTTAAGCGGGAAGTGATCCTTTTATCTTATTTTTGTGAATCATTGAAGTTAAGAGAAAGAATATGCTCTCCAAACTGGTAATAGAGAATTATGCTTTGATAGATCATCTTGAGATGGACTTCTCTGAAGGTTTTTCTGTCATTACTGGCGAAACAGGTGCCGGAAAGTCAATCTTATTAGGTGCTTTGTCTTTGATTCTTGGAAATCGTGGAGATCTCTCTGTTTTATTGGACAAATCAAGGAAATGCATTGTTGAAGGCACCTTTGCTATTAAAGGTTATAATCTCGAAGAGATATTCAGGGAACATGAACTCGATTATGATGACACTGTCATCTTTCGCAGGGAAATTCTTCAAAATGGAAAATCAAGAGCATTTATTAATGATACCCCTGTAAACCTTGGACTGATGAAAGGTCTCGGTGATCATCTTGTGAATATCCATTCTCAATTTTCTGTGATTACGTTGAATGATGTTGACTTCCAATTAGCTGTCCTGGATAACTATTCGGATAACATTAAAATAATTCGGCCTTACCGGGAAAAATTCATTCATTTTCTCCAACTCAGGAAAGACCTGGAATTGATGATCAATAAGGAAAATCAGATAAAAAAAGACAATGATTATTATCATTTTCTTTGGGAGGAGTTGGAGGGAGCCCAATTGGTTGAAGGAGAACAAGAATTAGCTGAACAGCGCCTCGATATTCTTTCACATGCTGAAGAAATTAAAACAGGTCTGTACAATGCGCTGAATATTCTTTCTTTAGGGGATCGGAATATTACCGATCAGCTTTCGGAGATTACCAATATTACACACAACCTTTCACGTTTCCATAACTCATTGATAGAGATCAGTGAAAGACTGAGAAGTAACCAGATTGATTTGAGGGATATTTCAGCGGGTATGGAAAAGATTGAACAGGAAATTGAATTTGATCCGGAAGAGATCAGCAACCTGACTGCACGCTTGGATTTGATTAACCATCTTGAAAAGAAGCATAATGTGCTTGATATTAAAGGGTTGGTAAATGTGAAAGAGGAAATTAGCGGAAAACTGCAGGAAATAAACTCTCTCGAGGCGCGGATCCGGAAAGTCACTGAGGAAGTAAAACAGACTAGGGAACAGCTTCTCGATGAAGCTGAAAAACTTTCTGCAAATCGTAAGAAGGTAATACCAGATCTTGAAGAGAAAATTGTCCAAACCCTTATCAAACTGGGCATGAAGGATGCACAGATTAAAATTGAACTGGAACAGCTTCAAGATTTGACTTCTGATGGAGCAGATACAGTCCGGTTTTTATTCAGTGCTAATAAAGGTATTGAAATGAGCGAAATTGCAAAGATTGCTTCAGGAGGAGAATTATCAAGGCTTATGCTGAGCATAAAATCATTGATTTCACAGAAAAACCTGTTGCCGACAATTATTTTTGATGAGATCGACAATGGAGTTTCAGGTGAAGTTGCCGGGAAGGTCGGAGATATTCTGAAAAAGATTGGAGAGTCCATGCAGGTGATTGCAATAACCCACCTTCCTCAGATCGCAGGTAAAGGACAATCACATTATTGGGTATACAAAACAGATGAGGGTAAAACTACCAGAACCCAGTTGAAAAAGTTGGATCAAAAAGAGCGTGTTCACGAGATTGCGAAAATGTTGAGCAATGAAAAAGTTTCAGATGCAGCCCTTAAGACTGCAAAAGAACTGCTGAATTAGTGGTCACCTTTTAATATTTAAAGTATGGCTTGTCAATTATTAAATGGGAAAAAAGGAATAATCTTTGGTGCTCTGGATAGTAAATCCATCGCTTGGAAGATTGCAGAAAAGGCTTTTGAACAAGGGGCTGTATTCACATTGTCAAATACACCTGTTGCTTTGCGTTTTGGTGAGATTAATGTCCTTTCTAAAAAATGCAATGCCGAGATAATACCAGCTGATGCAACGAGTGTTAGCGATTTGGAAAATGTTTTCAGGCGTTCCATGGAGATCTTCAATGGAAAAATCGATTTTGTTCTTCATTCAATCGGCATGTCTATGAATGTGCGTAAATCCAGGGAATATGATGACCTTGACTACGATTATTTTATGAAAACGATTGATATTTCTGCATTATCTTTTCATAAGATGTTACAGGTCGCCAAGAAAATGGACGCGATTAATGAATGGGGATCAATACTCGCACTTTCATATATTGCCGCCCAACGAACCTTGGTTGGATACAATGATATGGCTGATGCTAAGTCTATGCTTGAATCCATTGCCCGCAGTTTTGGCTATATTTATGGAAGAGAAAAAAATGTTCGTATTAACACGATTTCTCAATCTCCAACCAGGACAACTGCTGGAGGCGCCATAAAAGGAATGGATGGTCTGATCGATTTCACAGATCGGATGTCTCCCTTAGGAAATGCCACTGCTGAAGAATGTGCAGATTTCTCTGTCGTTCTTTTTTCTGATCTGAGTAGAAAAGTGACCATGCAGAACATTTACCATGACGGAGGATTCTCCAGTATGGCCATGAGTCTTAAGGCAATGACTCAATACAATAAATCCCTTGACGAGTAATCATGATTTCAGGGTTCCTATTCAATTTTCTTTTATCTTTGCACCCCTGAAAAGATAGATATTCTTTAATGTTTTACAAACACCTTTTTCAATGAGAATACTGGTTTGTATTAGCAATGTTCCAGACACAACCACGAGGGTCAAGTTTGTCGATAACTTCACAAAACTCGATACAAACGGAATCCAGTGGGTAATAAATCCCTGGGATGAACTCTCACTTACCCGTGCTTTAGAGCTAAAGGAAAACCCTGCCAATGGTATTCAACAGGTAACTGTGGCTCATGTCGGACTTGCTGGATCAGAACCAACAATCCGCAAATCTCTTGCAATCGGAGCCGATGATGCCATAAGAATTAATGCTGAACCTCTGGATGCCTATTTTGTTGCTGCCCAACTAGCCGAAGTGATTAAAAATAATCCTTATGATATTATTCTTTGTGGAATTGAATCAAGTGATTATAACGGGTCGACAGTAGGAGGGATGTTGGCTGAGTTCCTGAACATCACGTCTGTCTCAGCTGTTTCTTACCTGAATGTTGAGAATGGCCAGGTCATTATTAATCGCGAATTGGACGGAGGTAAAGAGATACTAACGGTCCCTTCACCTTTTGTTGCTGTCGTTCAGAAGGGTATTGCCAAAGAACCAAGGATTGCTGCAATGCGTGGGATCATGATGGCCCGTACAAAACCCATTAAAGTTTCAGAACCGGTTTCTGTAGAACTCATGACAGAGGTTAAAAAATATGAGTTACCAAAACCCCATGCAGCTTGCAAATTTGTTGATCCTGAGCAGCCCGGACAATTGATAGAATTGTTGCAGAATGAAGCCAAAGTCATCTAATTTTTTAATAAACAGAAAAATAATATGTCAGTTTTAGTCTTTACAGAAAATTGGGACGGTAAATTTAAAAAGCTCTCTTTTGAACTGGTTTCCTATGCAGTGAAGTTATCTGCAATGCTGAATACTTCGGTTGTGGCTGTCACAATAGGAACGGTTGAAGATGACGAATTAAGGAAATTGGGGAAATATGGTGCATCAAAGATTATCCACGTAAATGGAGAAGGATTAAATGTTCTGGATAACCAAATCTGGGTAAATATTCTTGTCGATGTAGCTGGGAAAGAAAATACAAGTGTTGTTATTCTTTCAAATAATATTACAGGGAAAGCCATTGCTCCCAGATTATCGGTTCGACTCAAAGCAGGCTTGGGATCAGGCGTAACTGGACTTCCTATCAGCAGCGAACCCTTTGTGGTTTATAAAAAAGTCTATTCTGGAAATGCATTTGCAGATGTTTTAATCCGCTCTGAGAAAAAAATTATAACCCTTTCACAGAATTCATTTGAATTAATTGAAAAACCTGTAAATTCTGAAATATTGAATGTTAAAGTGACCCTGGAACCGGGTTCTGTTAAAACCCAGATCAAAGAGGTACAGAAACAAACAGGAAAAATTCTTTTGACTGATGCGGAAGTGGTGGTTTCGGGTGGCCGTGGGATGAAATCACCGGATAATTGGGGCCCCCTGGTGGAACTCGCTAAATTATTGGATGCGGCTACAGCATGTTCCCGTCCTGTTTCTGATGAAGGATGGAGACCTCATGATGAACATACAGGACAAACAGGTAAAATTATTGCTCCGAATCTTTATTTTGCTATTGGGATTTCAGGAGCAACACAACATTTGGCTGGCGTAAGTTCTTCAAAATGCATCGTTGCGATCAATTCCGATAAGGATGCCCCGATTTTTGAAGCAGCAAGATATGGGATCGTCGGTGATGCGGCAAAAATACTTCCCAAACTTATTGATGCAGTAAAAGAAATAAAAGAGAAATAGCTGCATAATCCGGGCTTACCAAGTCATATTGTTTGTATGGATTCAGGATTAATCTGATTTAATATGGTCAAACAGTACGTTTTTGCGTTTTTCTTACTAATCACACTAGCGGTCTTTGCTTACACTACAAACCGGATAGTAAGGTTTTTCCTCTTCACGAAGAAAGCTTTTCCGGTTACAGATTTTCTTAAACGGTTCAAGGTAATGTTCGTTGTCGCTTTCGGCCAGACCAGAATTCTACGGAAACCATTCATAGGTCCATTGCACGCTTTAGTCTTCTGGGGATTTTGCATAATTATCTTCGGTTCAATTGAGATGGTCATTGATGGCCTTTTTGGAACAGAACGTGTTTTGCAATGCCTGGATGGCTTTTATAATGTTATAATAGGTTCTGGAGATATTTTCGCTCTCATCGTAGGACTTGCCATCATTATTTTCCTTGGACGCCGCTTCATTCTGCACATCAGGAGATTTGAAGGGATCGAGATGAAATCTATATCCCATATTGATGCAAAAATTGCTTTGCTCCTGATTCTTTTCCTGATGGTTTCTTTGCAAGGAATGAATATTGCCTACCTGGGGATAAAGACTATAAATAATGAACCTGTTGCTGGTTTATACCCGGTAAGTAAATTTTTTCTTGGATTATTTGCACCCACATCACTTTCAGCTTGTATTTTCTGGTACGAATTTTTTTGGTGGTCACATATTCTTACCATCTTTTTCTTTGCTAACTACCTGCCCTATTCAAAGCACTTTCATGTCTTTATGTCAGTCCCCAATGTTTTCTTTTCCAGGTTAGATCCTCTTGGGAAACTCCCAACCATGGAAAGTATAACGAAAGAAGTAAAGTTGATGATGGATCCAAATGCAACATTTGCATCCAATGATCAGACTGCTCCTGTGGAACGTTTTGGAGTAAGGGATGTCGAAGATATTACCTGGAAAAACTACCTGGATTCATTGGCATGCACAGAGTGTGGAAGATGCACTGCTGTCTGTCCTGCAAATATTACAGGTAAAAAATTATCTCCAAGGAAAATTATAATGGATGCAAGGGCCCGTATGAAAGAAAAAGGTCCTGGGATGTTGAAATCCGGGAGAAACTATGATGATCATAAATCGCTCCTTCGTGATTATATTTCTGAGGAAGAACTTTGGGCTTGTACAACCTGTAATGCATGCGCGAGGGAATGTCCAATCAGTATTAATCATCCCACTCTCATAGTTGATATGAGACGTTATCTTGTCATGGAGGAAGGTAATGTTCCTGGAATGTTGAAATCGACATTCAGTAATATTGAAAATAATGGTGCTCCATGGCAGTATTCATCTGAAGATAGACTTCTTTGGGCAAAAGACTTAGAGATGCGGATTAATTGACCAATTACGATAATAAATGCAAATTCGTAAAGTAAATATTCCTGTGATGGCAGAGTTGTTTGCCAGGGGAGAACAACCGGAGTATCTGTTCTGGGTTGGCTGTGCTGGTGCTTATGATGACAGATACAAAAAAGTTGTTCGGGCCTTTGTGAAGATCCTTACTTACCTGAACATCAATTATGCTGTTCTTGGAAAAGAGGAGTCCTGTACTGGAGACCCTGCACGGAGAGCTGGTAATGAAATGCTTTACCAAATGCAGGCATTAAGCAATATTGAACTATTTAAATCCTACGAGGTTGAGAAAATTATTACGATCTGTCCGCACTGTTACAATATTCTGAAAAATGAGTACCCTGACCTTGGAGGGAACTATGAAGTAATTAATTATCTGCAGTTTATACAGAATAAAATAGAAGAAGGCAAATTAAAATTAGAACCCACTTTTTTTTCTGAAAAAAAAGTAACCTACCACGACCCGTGTTATCTGGGCAGGGCCAATGGAATTTATGAGGAACCAAGGTCAATTTTGAAAAAGATGACCTCCGGATTTGTAGAAATGAAAAGGCATAAAAGCTTTGCTCTTTGTTGTGGCGCAGGTGGGGGACAAATGTTCAAAGAGGCCGAGAAAGGAAACAAGGAGGTCTATATGGAACGTACTGAGGATGCATTGGATACGGCAGCAGAAGTAGTTGCCACTTCATGTCCGTTCTGTATGACAATGCTGACGGATGGGTTAAAATATAAAGATAAAATAGACACCGTTCAGAACCTCGACATTGCTGAAATGATAGCATTATCACTTGATGTCTAGTTCATTGAAATTAACTAATAGTAAAGACACATTTCATTCCAAAACATTAAGAACAACTAGCATGGAAAACGGAAAAACATTAAAAAGTGGAGAATTTCTAGTAGACGATATAAGTTATCAGGATATCTTCATCCCCGAAGAATTCAATGAAGAGCAGTTGATGATAGCCCAAACTTGCAAAGACTTTCTTGAAACAGAAGTATATCCGAATGTAGATAAAACAGATGCTCCTGATATTCAACTTATGAAAAGCATTTTAAAGAAAGCAGGGGAATTAGGGTTAATGGGAGTTGCGATTCCGGAAGAATATGGTGGTTTTGGACAGTCATTTGTAACTCAAATGTTGGCTGCAGAGACAATTGGATCTGGTTATTCTTTTTCCGTAGCGTTTATGGCACATACTGGTATCGGAACATTGCCTATCATGTATTATGGAAATGAAGATCAGCGACAGAAATATGTTACCCGTCTTGCAACAGGTGAATATCTGGGGGCTTATTGCCTCACTGAACCGGGAGCAGGCAGTGATGCAAATGCAGGTAAAACAAACGCCCATCTATCCGAAGACGGAAAACATTATATTCTGAACGGTCAGAAAATGTGGATAACAAATGCTGGCTTTGCAGATATTCAAACGGTTTTCGCTAAAATTGATAAAGACAGGGTCCTTAGTAGTTTTATTGTCGAAAGGAATTCCCCCGGTGTTGTCGTAAATCCCGATGAACATAAGATGGGGATCAAAGGGTCTTCTACTGCACAGATCTTTTATAATGATGTCAGGGTTCCTGTGGAAAATTTAATAGGCGGTAGGGGAGAAGGATTCAGGATTGCTTTAAGTATTCTTCACATGGGAAGGATAAAACTTGGAGCCAATGTATTGGGTGCTTCCAAAAAAGCAATCAATGATTCCGTGAAGTATGCAAATGAGAGAAAGCAATTTGGTGTATTTATCGCTACCTTCGGTTCAATAAAGCATAAGCTTGCTGAACAGGTTATCAAAACCTTTGCATCCGAATCAGCAATATACCGAGTCAGCAAAGACATTGATGAATTAATTACCAAAAACAAAGCAGCTGGTCAGGACAAAGGAAGGGCGACGATAGAAGCCATCAGCCATTACGCAGTCGAAGCTGCCATTCTCAAAGTTTATGGTTCTGAAGCACTTAATTATGTGGTTGATGAAGCAGTTCAGATTCATGGCGGAATGGGATATTCTGCAGAAATGTCAGTAGAGAGAGGATATCGTGATTCTCGTATTAACCGGATCTTTGAAGGTACCAACGAAATCAACCGGTTACTGGTTGTTGATACAGCAATGAAGAGAGCAATGAAAGGCGATTTTGATCTTTTCGATAAAGCTACATCCCTCTTCGAACATATGGATGAGATTACGGATGAGAAGAAAGAAAACGAAAACTACTTTCAGGAAAAATTCAGGGTCATCAGGAATTTTAAAAAGGCTATTTTACTCGCTATCAATGGGGCTTCGGCCCAATTCGGTAAAACTTTGATCCAGGAGCAGGAAGTAATGAATAATATTTCTGATATGATCATTGAAACATATGTCTCAGAATCAACTGCTCTGAGAGTACAAAAACTCGAAAGTATGAATAAAGAAATGCCTGTCTTTAAGGCTATACTTGATGTAAATATCTATGATACATCACACAAGATCCGTAAGGCAGCTTTCGACGCTGTTCATTCTTTTGCAAACCCCGAACTTGCCTGTAGACTTAAGAAAGTAATGGATATTCTTACTGCAACTGAATGTGTAAATATTAAAGATGCAAGAAGGATCATTGCCGATAAATTGATAGCAGATAATGCTTATAGATTCTAAATTCACAAATATAAGAAATCGCACCTTTTCTATAGACTTTGTATAGACTTAGTTCGCTGTTCCTTCGCCCAGGGTATACCGGTGGGCTTCTTCAATCCCTTCCTTGCTACATTTAATTAAAGTTTCATTAGAATCAAGAAACAACCTTTGCATCTTACAAATAATCAATTAATTAAGTAAGATTCAAATCGCTTGGGAGCTAGTGAATATAAAAAAAGGTGTCTCGGTTATGAGACACCCCTTTAATTACTGAAATATCATTTTTATTTTGATTTTGCTAACTCTTTAGGAGCAGGTTCCGGCTTTACCACGGATATTTTTATAGAAGTTGAATCTTCATCAAAGTCGATATTAATAATATCGTTATTTACAAGTTTGGTCCTGATTATCTCTTCAGCAAGAGCATCTTCTATGTATTTCTGAATAGCTCTTTTCAATGGTCTTGCACCAAACTGGGCATCCCAACCTTTGTCACAAATGAAATCTTTTGCTTTCTCCGTGACAACAATCTGGTATCCCATAGCTTTGATTCGTTCATAAAGGTGAGAAAGTTCAATATCAATGATTTTATGTATATCTTCTCTTTCAAGAGAATCAAATATTACCACATCGTCAATCCTGTTAAGGAATTCAGGAGCAAAAGATTTTTTTAGTGCATTTTCGATAACACTCCGGGTGTGATCTGCACTTGCTGCTTGTTTGGCTGCGGTTGTAAATCCCACTCCCTGTCCAAAGTCCTTAAGTTGACGTGACCCTATATTTGAGGTCATTATCACAATGGTATTTTTAAAATCAACCCTTCTTCCAAAACTATCAGTCAGAAGACCATCATCAAGTACCTGTAGTAATAAGTGAAAAACATCCGGATGAGCTTTTTCAATCTCATCGAGAAGAACTATAGAATAGGGCCGACGGCGGATTTTCTCTGTAAGTTGTCCTCCTTCCTCATAACCAACATATCCCGGAGGAGCACCAATGAGTCTGGAAACCGCAAATTTCTCCATGTATTCACTCATATCTATTCTTACCAGGGCATCCTCAGTATCAAACAAATACTTTGCTAAAACTTTTGCAAGATGAGTCTTCCCAACGCCTGTTGGTCCTAAAAAGATAAATGAACCGATTGGCTTATTTGGATCCTTTAATCCAGCCCTGTTCCTGCGGATTGACCGGACTACTTTCTTTATTGCCTCTTCTTGTCCGATAACTGAATTTGCAAGCTCACCTTCCATATTCAAAAGTCGGTCACTTTCATTCTTTGCGATACGCTGAACAGGGATACCTGTCATCATGGCAACTACCTCTGCCACATTTTCCTCAGTCACAATTTCACGATTTATCTGAGCTTGCTCCTCCCATTTACGCTTCTCTTTATCAAGAGCATCTTGCAGTTTCCGTTCCATGTCCCGGTGATCGGCAGCTTCTTCAAACTTTTGACTGGTTATCGCCTGCATCTTTTTCTTCCTCGTCTCTTCAATCTGTGTTTCTATATTGATGATCTCAGCAGGGACATGAATATTCGAAATATGAACCCGTGCGCCGGATTCATCTAAAGCATCTATCGCCTTGTCTGGAAGATAACGATCTGAAATATAACGATTTGTCAGACTGACACATGCCTTAATGGCATCGTCTGAGTACCTGACAAGATGATGGTCTTCGTATTTTTCCTTGATATTATTCAGGATCTCTACGGTCTCATCTGCATTCGTCGGGTCAACAAGTACCTTCTGGAACCTTCTTTCCAGGGCACCATCTTTTTCAATATATTGACGATACTCATCAAGGGTTGTTGCGCCTATGCATTGAATTTCACCACGGGCAAGTGCTGGTTTGAACATATTTGATGCATCCAGCGACCCGGAAGCGTTTCCTGCACCTACTATCGTATGAACTTCATCAATGAACAGAATAATATCCGGATTCTTTTCAAGTTCATTCAAAACCGCTTTCATCCGCTCTTCGAATTGCCCTCTGTATTTTGTCCCGGCAACTAAGGACGCCAGGTCAAGAGAAACAATTCTTTTATTGAAAAGAGCCCGTGAAACTTTTCTTTGGGTGATCCTCAGAGCCAACCCCTCAGCAATGGCAGATTTGCCAACACCGGGTTCGCCGATCAGGATTGGATTATTCTTTTTTCTGCGGCTTAATATCTGTGCAATACGTTCAAGTTCTTTTTGTCTTCCTACAATGGGATCCAATCTCCCTTCTTCCGCAGCTTTTGTTATATCCCTGCCAAAATTGTCCAAAACAGGGGTTTTCGATTTAGAATCTGATCCTTTCTTAGAGGTCGAACCGAAAGTTTTCCCACCTTCTTCAGGGTCATCATCATCTTCATCCTTTGGTAAAATATCCAGCGGCTGTGCAGGTAAATCTTCTGAAGTGCTGGATATGATGGACCTTATCTCTTCTTTGACAATGTCATAAGTTACATTTTTACCTGCTAATAACTTTGTAACCAGGTTATTTTCATCTTTTAAGATAGCTAACAATAGATGTTCAGTTCCAATTAACTCACTATTAAACCATTTGGCTTCAAGATAAGTGATTTTAAGCGCTCTTTCAGATTGCTTGATTAGGGGGAGATTATCCGGATTAGAGGGTTTCTCTTTATTGCTTGCAACAGCCGATTCAATCTTACGGCGTACTTCATTCAGATCAACACCAAGTGTATTTAGGATCTTTATGGCAAGTCCTTCTCCTTCTCTGATGATTCCAAGCAGCAAGTGCTCCAGGCCGATGTAGTCATTGCCAAGCCTTACTGCTTCTTCACGGCTGAAGATCAGGACATCTTTGACTCTTTGAGAAAATTTTGCTTCCATTTTATATGATGGTCTTTATTTAATAACGTTTAAGATTCCTTTTTATTGACTTCATAGGAATAGACAAAAACAATGCCACTTATTTCTGATCCTTAAAACTAAGAATATTCAAAAATACGATCGAAAACATCAAAACAATGATGAAATATCAATATTTATTAACACTTTCGTGTTGGTAACACTGGAAAATTATAGCAAAATAATTATAGGTTATTAGCGGATTATTTTCTACTTTCGTAAGTTAAAGAGAAAATTGTTATTTGTTTGAATTTTAGATGATTAACTAAAGGAAAAGTAATGGCAGAAGGAGAAAGAATAGTATCAGTGAACATCGAGAACCAGATGAAGTCTGCTTATATCGATTATTCCATGTCAGTTATTGTCGCAAGAGCTTTACCTGATGTTCGCGATGGACTTAAACCTGTGCACCGTAGGGTATTATACGGTATGTATGAGTTAGGGGTTACAGCCAGCCGGTCTTACAAAAAATCGGCAAGGATAGTTGGTGAAGTTCTGGGTAAATACCATCCCCATGGCGATACTTCTGTATATGATGCAATGGTGCGAATGGCACAGGAATGGTCATTAAGATATCCGCTGGTCGATGGTCAGGGTAATTTCGGATCGATGGACGGCGATAACCCTGCTGCAATGAGGTACACAGAAGCCCGCATGCAAAGAATAGCAGAAGAGATGGTTGCCGACATTGAAAAAGATACTGTAGATTTCCATCTGAATTTTGATGATACACTTGAGGAACCTACCGTAATGCCTTCAAAAATCCCGAATCTTCTTCTGAATGGAGCTTCAGGAATTGCTGTTGGAATGGCCACCAATATGGCTCCTCATAATTTGAGGGAAGTCGTTGATGGTATTATTGCTTATATCGACAACCATGATATCACCATCCCTGAACTCATGCAGTTTATTAAAGCTCCGGATTTTCCGACAGGTGGCGTAATCTATGGATATTCCGGAGTAAAGGATGCACTTGAAACTGGAAGGGGAAGAATCGTTTTAAGGGGAGAATCGACCATTGAAAGTGATGAGCATGGGCGGGAAGTGATTATAGTGACCTCAATCCCATATCAGGTCAATAAAGCTGAAATGATTAAAAAAACGACTGAACTTGTAAATGATAAAAAGATTGATGGTATAACAGAAATTCGGGATGAATCTGATAGGCATGGCGTCCGAATAGTTTATGAGATACGCAAGGATGCTATTACGAATGTTGTACTTAATAAGCTCTATCAGTATACTCAGCTTCAGAACTCCTTTAATGTCAATAATATTGCGTTGGTTAAAGGACGTCCTCAAACACTGAATCTTAAAGATATTATCCACCATTTTGTCGATCACCGGCATGACGTTGTCATCCGGCGTACCAGGTTTGAACTTTCTGAAGCTGAGAAGAAAGCGCATATTCTTGAAGGTCTGTTGATCGCATTGGACAATTTAGATGCGGTCATCAATCTGATACGCTCATCTAAAACTCCTGATGAAGCAAGGTCGGGATTAATTACAACTTTTAACCTCACGGAAATTCAGGCGAAAGCAATTCTTGACCTTAGACTTCAACGTCTTACGGGGCTCGAACGTGATAAAATCAAATCTGAATATGATGAACTAATTAAGTTGATCGCTCACCTGAAAAGTATTTTAGCAGATGAATCCTTGCGGATGCAGATTATCAAGGATGAATTGCTTGAAATAAAAGAAAAATATGGTGATGAGCGCAGATCGAGGATTATTTATGATGCGAGCGATTTCAGGATAGAAG
>Ga0224559_1000901_pt1 | contig 17411 bp, 13 predicted proteins | sample 714S33034metaG_FD_180676 | JGI IMG/M metagenome (GOLD analysis project Ga0224559, IMG submission 180676) | Peat soil microbial communities from Stordalen Mire, Sweden - 717 S3 30-34 | ecosystem: Environmental > Terrestrial > Soil > Wetlands > Peat | place: Sweden: Norrbotten County, Stordalen... | reverse complement strand
CAAAATCAAAAATCAATCAGGCTGCTACGTCTGTATTACGGGCAAGTACAGGCAACTTATTTGTAGTGCCCTATTCGATGCGACATACAGCCGCGACTAGGCTCGCGCATTTTGCATTGCGCTCCCATCGGAAAATTCCCCTTTCTACATTTGTTGAAAGTGCATTAAAAGATGAAATCAATGTCCACAATTTTACAAGCTGCTTCGATCAGGGTTTTGATGCATGGCCATTTTGGACAGATCGTGTGTCTATGTTTCTTGGACACACCAGTGTTGATACCCTACTCAACACCTATTGGCATTCTTCTCACGTTCATCTGGCCGAACAAACTTGGCATGCCTCGGAAAATATTGAACTCAGCCCTCAACAACTTGCTTCAATTTTTAGAAAAGAAAGATCTACTATTAGTAAGCAATTAACAAAGCTTAAGACAGTCGGTGCTGCAGAAGCAGCCACCATTCAAGAATCATTAATTGTTTACTACATCGAGAAATCCAATATCCCTCTGCTCAGCGAAGATGTCGAGATTAGACAACCGAAACGATCTTTAATAATTCCTGAAGGAAACACTGATGTTCAGGAAAACTGCGGATTATGGACTTCATTCTATCGCCTTCTCCGCGTTCGGTTTTCAGAGAATCTTAGTATTGGAGACACAATGTCGTTGGCTGAACAAATCAATATGTCAGTTGAAGACGCAACGATTTATTTTGATACCTATGCAAAAATCGTCAACGATAATGGATTTGACGATTTTGAACCTCGGCAGTCGAACCTAATTGTGTATGCAGCTAAACGAAATGCGGGTGCCGATCGCGGATCGAAGGAGGGCGAAAGGGGAATTACAGCAGCACAGAGGCTTTCGAGTGAATCGGATGCATTCGCATCCAAACTTGTGGCATTCTCCAAAATCTGGGTTGAACGTACAAATGCAAGGAAACCTTGGTTTGTTGCACGAAGTGCAAATGAACTTACTATCATTCTTGAAGTGCTTGAGGAAATCGGTGTATTTCGCGATCAGTTAGAGTTCATTTCTTGTAATTTCGATATTTCAACTTTACGTGAGGTACTCACCCGATCAGAATCGGAGGGAATGCAAAAACAAATTCGCCGCGTCAGTGAGGGACCAGCGAACGGACGTGTTAGTGAAGTCGGCGTAAGGGTTAAACAGAAAAAAGGAACTAAGATCGGTGATTATCGGGATACTCACCGTTTAGCTTTGGTACTCGCAGCAATTATGCTCTCAAAAAATTCTTCATCATAATTTAGGATTTGAGAAATGGAGAAACCCGCTCCCGAAACCGGTGGGTCTGAAGCTCGGCCTTATGTGAATCTGCACATAAGGCCGAATTCTGGAAGCCCATACCAATCTTCTTAGCCCCCACATTATTTTTGGGCTGGCTACGCCTGCAACGGGTGCTTCACGCGCAAGATGGTAACGACCATACCGAAAGGTATCTATGCCCTACAAGCATAACCAAAACCCGCAAGGATATTTCACGAATGCAGCGCGCGAAGAGCTGCATCTGGTTCTCTTTCCACAATCATCAGCAAAGCGGCCGCAGCACCTGTAGGGTGGCGACGATGCTGCTCCCAATTTCTGAGTGTGGCAACCTTAACGCCAATCAGTTGTGCAAAATCGCTCTGACTTAGCCCAACCTTGGCACGAATCGTCTTTGCATCAGGCGCGCAGATTTCCCTCGTTCTTCCCGGAGACAATTTACCCCGGCGAATAGCTGCAGCTTCATGCAAACTTTGTTTGAGGTCTTCAAAGAGTGTCTTATCCATTGTTTATAGTTCCTTCACAAGTTTGCGCAAAAGCGCAGTTTCTTTATCGGTTAAGTTGTCCTTGACGCTCTTTGGATACGCAACAAGCATTAATAATTGATCGTCTTCGGTAAGCCAGTAATAGATCACTCGAATGCCACCGCTCTTACCTGTACCGGCGCGTTTCCAACGAAGTTTGCGGATACCGCCACCATCTTTAACGAGATCACCTGCATCTGGACGCTTAACTAACTCTTCTTGTAGCTTTGAGTATTCGTCATCTTCCAGCAACGCTGTAATAAGACGCGTGAATGTCGGCGTTTCAATAAATATCATGTCCAAACTATACGCCAATGGCGCATGGTGTCAAGCTGATTCAGAATCGACAATCAACTTATCTTCGGTACTTGTTTAGATAATTTTCCTGACTGCACGAACCAATTCTCGAAGTTTTTCAACGCCTGCATCAGAAACGGATTGAATGAGGAAAGCACGCATTTCTTCAGCAGTTTCCTTATTATTGAACAAAAATAGATCGCGCATTTCCACTTTCAGCGTGATGGCGATTTTCTCAATCGTATCCAGCGAGGGATAGTGTACCCCACACTCGATTCTACTCACCGAGTTGGGATCAATACCGATTAACTCCGCAAATTTTTCCTGTGATAGCCCGACTTTTTTCCGTAACTGACGAATGCGTTTGCCCAACAACTCTTTGTATTTCAAGATACTGCCCTCACGATTAATGTGAAGGATATTTGAGCAAAGCCACCCCTTAAACAAATACGTCATAAGTAGATAATGTGTTTAATATATACTCAGCACGTATTGATTTATCGGAAATACAAAGCTACTATTTCGTCTTGTAAGCCGTATTAAGCAGCTCTTTACAGGACAGAAAAAAGAGGTCTGCATTCAACCCTATATTAATTTGAGCTTTTCAATAATTTGGACAGTTGAGAGGATAAAGCGGACCATGGTAATGAAAATTTTCATATTTTTGATTTGCACCGCACTGCTTCCGTTACAGTTATTCGCCGCACCCGTCGAACTAGATACGCCTGATGCTCATATCATCGTTGTGCGCGCACTTGATTCATGGTCAGCTGATGAAAGTGCTTCCGAAGATTCACTTGATGCTGTCAAAAAACATAGAGGCGGTTTTTGGTTGACGAATGCTGATGGCAAAGCTACGGGTGGCTTTTCTATGTTATTTGGGGGTCTTAGTGATCACCCAGTCGTACAGGGAGTAAATACGGAGTTAAAGTCATTAGGCTTTAAGCTTTCACAAGACAAAACCATCTTTAATGTTAATAAGCCGATTGCGCTTGAACCCACAAAACTGGCTGACTTCGTGAAGTTTCAGCAGGAACTATACAGGCACCTGGTTACGACCGAAGGTAATCCTAAAACGTTGCATTCCTCTGTGAGTGCGCGCAAGTTCTTTGCAAATGTACTTGCCGTGGGATCAGTTGTTGCCGGTGGGGAAAAATATGGATCTCTTGGAAGTCAGGCTGTAATCAATTCTGTCATACCCAATGATATTTATAATTTTACCGCGACCAGTCGCGCAGCACTTACCCCTTTAGATTTTTCTGGTTTTGATGCATCTAACTACAAAGCTATTGACGTTCGCCGCGTAGTTCAAGGTAACAATGAACGGGTAGGACAAGTCATTATTGCCTACAAAAATGAAAAGACAGAAGCCACAGAAAATGCTGCTCTAATTAAGGCAATTGTTTCACTCACAGGTGCCGACACCACTCCTGAAGCAATTCAGCAAGCGCGTGATCAAGACTTAGCAAAACGCCAAGCCATCTGGGATGCTTGTGTAGCTGATGGAAAATGCAAGAGCGACTGAGCGTGGCATACACATTACACCGCATTATCAATGAAAAAGACAGAACCAATTGTTCAATCTAAAATGAAGGAAACTTAGTAATGATTATGCATCTTGTTCGTACGTCGATATTTCTTGTTGCTTTCTTTTGTTTTTCCGGTTGTGCCATCAGTCCCAAATATACCGTTGCCCAAAGCGAGTCAGACGTCAGGGAGGGAATTTCAGTCGATAGCGGTTATCCCGGTTGTCCAGACTGTTCAAAGGTGATGACTTATACCTCGTCGGCCTTAACTGGTTACTACTGGATGTATAACGACAATGTAAACGACAAGGGACAATTAACAGGTCGTGTTCATGTCGGTGTTACAAATAATCAACCGAACCATAGCAATACCTATTTTCTGAAAGTTGATCAAACCAATAGCGGAATTTTTATATATGGAGCTTCAGTATATTTAGTCGATGATGCGGGCAATAAAAAGCAACTCACCAGCGCTCAGATGAATGGATATGATTTAGATCGACCCAAAAAGTGCAGTAATAGTGTCGGGCAATCATGTTGGTGGACAGATTACTTCTGGCTCCCCAACGCGACGCTCAATCAAACAATTAATTCCGGTAAACCATTAACTCTATTTATTGGTCAAGACCGCAATGTTGCCGCAACTGACGGGTTTAATAGAACTGTTCAAAGCGTTACTGTTGGCGTTCCGGTCAATTTAAGCAACGACTATCTAAAAATATTTAAAAATGAGTTATCGGTTCGCGGGGTTCAGTTGCCGTAGGCGGTTGATTAACCCCGGCAATCATATTTTGCCGGTTTATTGGAGCAGGCACGCTGATGATGAGCTGGAGTTGATTGTCAGTTGTTGCCGATTGAACCCCGAAAAGCTGAACTCAAAAATCAGCCGACCGTGATGATGTATTACATCCATTTGGGATTAGAATATCCAACATGTTTTGGGCAGAAGCAAAATGTTCACGATAACTCGTCAATTTGAAAGAGCAAATCAATTCTTGCTGTCAGACAAGGAGATCATATGAAAGGTTACATCACTGGTGTCATTTGCGGACTCTTGTCTTTGTTACTGTGGTCAGCTCACCCTGTGTTATCAATTATGGCGGCGCTCCCACTGCCGATGATAGTTATTGCATTTTGGACAGGAGCAGTCGGCATTCGATTTGAAAAGACCTGATCCTTTAAATATCTTTGATTTCCTCAAAGCTTGTAAGCATCTTGCATTCAGACTAAATTTCCACAACAATCCAATCTGGAAAATTTTTCCAGCATAATTTATTAAGGAAACTTTACATAATGAATCGCAAAGAACTGATTGACGCCCTTGCAAGTAAAACTGACAGCACTAAAGCCGATGCAGAGCGTAGCATTGCCGCAATTATTGATATTGTGACAGCCACCCTCAAAAAAGGAGATTCTATTTCACTCGTTGGCTTCGGTTCTTTTGAGGTACGCAAGCGCGCGGCTCGTACAGGTCGAAATCCAAAGACGGGTGCCGAGCTGAAGATTAAGGCATCTAAGGTTCCAGCATTTAAGGCTGGCGCCACATTGAAGGATGCAGTTAACGGCATCAAAAAGTAAATCATGCCAAGACCGGTGATATCCCGGTCTTGTGTTGAACATGAACGAAATTCTTCAGTACCTCAAAGCGCATGGCGAAATACTCGATACAGAAATTGCTGAGGCGACCGGCTTTTCACTGGATGTAATTCGCCTTCATTTGGTCGAGTTGGCGACAAATAATGAAGTGATGATCTGTCAGTCTACGCGTTATGTGCAAGGAATAAAGATGGAGAGTATGAGCTGCCGGATTAGTGGATTCATTCCTAAGGCGGCTCCGGGCAGAAAACCCTCGCGTGTAAACCTGAAGTTGTCATGAGTAATGCTACTATCAAAAAAAGTGACTGGCTGCTTAGGATCGGACTAGAGTCACTCATGTCTGCGATTGCTATCAGGCGGCCACCGGCCAGTTAGAGTCCTTCACGACTGGCCGCTTTATGGAAGGCTATTCAGTGAAATAAAGATAGATTTTGCGCTGAAAGGAAACGAAATCAGCTAGATTCTTAGCCGCTGTCTGAGATACAAATAACGGATAGTATTAACATGATCGAGCAGGCATAATTAGCAATCAATATCTCGCGCCTATATGTAAGTTATCCATGCATCAAGCCACAATCTATTATCAAGCCGAAGGTTACATTACCTCTACCCAAAATCTAATGGGGCGTCAGGCGGCAGGCGAAGGCTTTTTACGAGCAGCCGCCAAATCAGAAGCTTCACGGCTGTTGTGCCACACAGATAATCCGGCAGCAGCCCAACATTTTTCAGAACAACTCTTGCATCACGGGTTCGAGGGACAAACCGGATGGGTGCCAATTGATCGCCCCAACGGTTTGATTGACGATGGCTGTCTGTATTTACCCGGCCCTAATCTGATCGACTCAGCCTGGCGACGAACTCCCATTGGGGAGCGCGCCTACAGCCTGTGCGGCATTACTCACACCACCGCATCACATCTATCCATGAGTTCCATCACAGGTCTGCTGACGGCACCGGTGCGCAGTTGGGATGCCCTTATTTGCACCTCCACCGCAGTACGCGATACCGTGAGGGTTTTGTTGGAAAGTCAGGCTGAATATCTGCGCAATCGTCTTGGTGCCACCCGCTTCGATTTACCGCAATTTCCGGTGATTCCGCTGGGTGTTCATGCCGATGATTATGTGTTTTCGGAAACTGAACGCGCAGCCTCGCGTCAAAGTCTGGGTGTGAATGAAGACGAGGTTGTTTTTTTATTTGTGGGACGCCTCTCTTTTCACGCAAAAGCACACCCTCAGCAAATGTTCACAGCACTTGAACGGGCCGCTAAAGGTCGCAAGATTCGCCTGATGCAATGCGGCTGGTTTCCCAACACACCCATTGAAGCAGCATTCGTCGATGCTGCTCGTATGCTGTGCCCATCAATCACGATGCAATATGTCGAAGGCCGCGACCCGATTGCTCGGCGTCAGGCATGGGCTGCAGCCAATATCTTCATCTCGCTGTCGGATAACATTCAGGAAACCTTCGGCCTCACGCCACTGGAAGCGATGGCGGCCGGTATCCCGGTTATCGTCAGCGATTGGGACGGCTATAAGAATACGGTGCGGGATCAGGTAGACGGTTTTCGGATACCCACGTTAACGCCCTCAGCTACGCTGGGTACCGATCTTGCTCAACGCTATGAATGCGGAATCGATTCTTACGATGTCTACTGCGGTTATACAAGCCAGCTTACTGCACTTGATCCAGTTCAACTTGAGGCCGCTTGTGAGCGACTGATTGGCGATGCAGCTTTGCGCAAACAAATGGGTGCATCCGGGCAATTGCGCGCGCGGCAATTATTTGACTGGTCAGTTATTTATCATCGCTACCAGACGTTATGGGGTGAACTGGCCGAACGTCGGCGTGCCGATCCTGATTTGCCTAAGCCTGTGCAACCGGTATTTCGTCCGGATCGTCCCGATCCGTTCGCCGCCTTTGCAGGGTACCCGACTACGCGCTTGAGTAATGACCATCGCGTAACGTTTCTGGATCATGCCATCGATTTGGAAAAACGTCGGCAACTGGCGCTGAACACCTTTGCACACACAAAACTCATTCAGCCCAATGAGGCTGATTGTGCGGCGATCATCACGTTCCTAAAAAAAGAAGGCACGCAAACGGTCGGTGAGATTACCAATCTTTTTCCAGTCCCTCAGCGCCCCGCAATTACACGGGGACTGGTCTGGCTGGCCAAGATGGAGGCGGTGCGCATTACCCCACCTGTTTCAGTGAATTGAAACGATATGTCCGAGCCACAAGAGACAAAGACCCTGTTAGCCCTGTTCAACGAGGGCAAGCTCAAAGAGGCCGCAGCCCTGGCGGAATCCATGATAGAACTTTACCCAACTCATGGGTTCGCATGGAAGGTATTGGGCTTGTTGTACAAGAATGCTGGGCGCAAAGCGCTGGCTCAAGTGATCATGCAGCATGCCATAGCACTGTCGCCCAATGACGCAGATGGCTACAATAATCTGGGCAACCTGCTTCGGGAAAATAATCAACTGCACGAAGCCGAAAGGGCCTTGCTCCACGCACTTGAACTGAAACCTAAATTTGTAGAAGCCCTCAACAACTATGGCAGCCTGCTTCAGGAATCCATGCGCTTTCCCGAAGCTGAAGCGGCTTTTCTGCGCGCGATAGAACTGAAACCGGACTATGCCGATGCTTACTACAATCTTGGCAACCTGTTTTTGGTTACCAAGCAAATGGCTAAAGCCGAAGCTGCATATCTGCGCGCGCTAAAATTGAGGATGACTTATGCTGAAACTTACAACAATCTGGGAATTGTTTACAAGGAAACGAAGCGACTGCCTGAAGCGGTTGCCGCTTTCAGACGAGCCTTGGAGCTTAAACCGGATTATGCCGATGCAAAATGGGGGCTGGGCGTTCTGCTTCTTATTCAGGGTCAGTATGCCGAAGCATGGCCGTACCATGAGTCCCGTTACGACCCTAATCGCACCAACAACACCATAGCAATGCCAAGCCTCCCCTTCCCGCAGTGGCGTGGGGAATCCCTCAAAGGAAAATCGATGCTGATCTGCCCCGAGCAAGGCTATGGTGACTACATCCAGTTTGCCCGCTATGCCCCTTTACTCAAAAGGCAAGGCGTCTCGACGCTCACTTTAATTTGCGCCCAGCCGCTCAAGGCATTGCTAGAAACTGTAGAAGGTGTTGATACTGTCATCACAGATCCAGCATCGATCCTGCCCCACGACTTCTGGTCTTTTCCACTGAGTCTGCCACTGTATTTTGAAACTACGGTGGATACCATACCAAACTGTCTACCCTATTTGCACGCGACACCTAAGCGAATGCGCTTTTGGAACAAAAGTCTGGCGAGAAAAACTTTCGGCGTTGGGCTTGTCTGGAAAGGCAGTTCCATTCACACAAACGATGCCAATCGCTCCCTACCTGGACTGACCACCCTTGCGCCGCTCTGGTCTGTATCGGGCGTCACTTTTTTCAGTCTTCAAATCGGACAGGGGGAAATGGAGGCTAAACAACCGCCGCCCGCACAGCCGATCATCAATCTAGGACCCGACATCCGAGACTTTGCCGATACGTCCGCCATCGTCGCTCAGCTTGACTTGGTAATCTGCGTCGATACGGCAGTCGCGCACGTAGCAGGTGCGCTTGGAAAACCTTGCTGGGTACTGATACCGGCGTTTGGCACAGACTGGCGCTGGCTACAGGATCGCACCGGCTCCCCTTGGTATCCGGGAGCCTTGCGCATTTTCCGGCAAAAGACGCCGGATGAATGGGACGATACGGTTGGTGAAGTGGTGACTATGCTCAAAACACTGGTCAGTAATGTCAACGAAAAGAATTCGCTGGCACCATTGACCGCCCCTTTTTCGCGCTGATATAAACAAACATCCATCCGCTTGCGATCGGTAATTCACCATGCTAGGGTTCGATGCACCTGAATTTTAAATCCGCCTCGGCAGTATCAGACAATAGACCTTCCTGGACGACCTTCTCTGAAATCGTCTCGATAGCCTTATGATCCTTCTTGCAAAATGCACCGGCTTCTTTGTATGCGAGCGCTTTCAGATCGCCTGCCGATGCAGAACTATGCCCCTGTGAAACAATGACCGTGTAAGAATCTTTACCATCAGGGATGACTCCCGAATGCACCGCCGCGCAGCCTGACAAAGCAACAGCCAAAAATATCAGTTTTTTCATGTTAGGTCTTTCCGTTAAAATTAAAAAATAAATCCCCATTTCGTACAACATACAAACTTTAAATTTCTCCTGCTCGCCGAAAATTTTTCATTCTCAATGCACCAACATTGCATTAACCATTTCCACATCCGACTCAGACAACACACCCGCTGCCGCTTTAAGTTTAAGCCCCTGAAACAGGGTATCGTAGCGTGCCTTGATCAAGTCACGCTGCGCGGTATAAAGCTGTTGTTCTGCATTCAACACGTCGATATTCATGTGAATACCCAACTTGTATCCCACCTGATTCCCTTTGACAGCACTTTTGCTTGATTCGACAGCAGACTCAAGTGCCTCGATTTGTGCTAACCCGTTCACTACGGCTGCATAGGCTTTTTTGGCATCTGTCGCCGACTGGCGGCGGGCCACTTCCAGATCAGCCCTTGCTTTACCCTGATTGTCCAGTGCCTCGATGATGCGTGAATTGGTTAACCCCCCTGCAAACAGCGGCATGTTAAATTGAAAACCAAGTTGTGCGGAATTGACACGGGTATCGTAGTTGGATGGCAGTGAAATACTTCCAGAGGCATAATTATTTCCATAGGAGGCAACAAAATCCAGTGTCGGCATATTTCCCGCACGGTTTTTACGAACCTCGGCTTCGGCGGCACCCAAGGCCGCTAATGGTGCCAGAACAGCGGGATTACTTTCACGTGCCTGCTCAGTCCAATCTTTGATATTTTCCGGCTGGGGACGGGGAATTGTGGCTTCCGGTCGAAGAGCGGCCAGTGTTTTGGGGGCTTGCTCTACCATCTTTTCCAATTCGGCATTTTTATCTTCCAGATCATTGCGGGCGGCAACATATTGCGAACGGGCAAGATCCGCCCGTGACTTGGCTTCGTGTACATCGGTGATGGCATTGGTGCCTTCATCGAAACCATGCTGAGCCAAGGCCAGTTGCTCTTCGGTTGCTCTGATTTGGGCTTGCGCAACCTCTATCGTGTTCTGGGCCACCAGCACATCAAAATAGGCTTGTGTCACGCGCAAGATCAAATCCTGCTCGGCAAGCGCGTATTGTGCATGCGCTTGCGTTACCTGCATTTCCGCTGAACTGAAGGCATAGATGTTCTGAAAGTTAATCAAGGGTTGGGTCAATTGCAGTGTCCAGGCCCAGGAAGCAATATTGCGATTGATAATCGGCGGGCCATCAAACAGTGCCGTGTCTTTGGCTTTACTGTCGCTACCGGTCAGATTCACCACAGGCAAAAGACCCGCGCGTGCCTGGGGAACTTTTTGTTTGGCAGCCGCATAGGTATATTGCGCAGAAGAATAGGTCGGGTCATTTTCCTGTGCTTTGTGATACACCGCTAACAAATCATCACCAAACGCCCCAAAACTGAGGGGGAGCAATAACGCTCCCGCTAGGTATCGCATCCCACGTTGTAACCCTGAGGTGCGAATTTTGGACAACCCATTCCAAACCCTCACCGTTCGTGGCCACTTTCTATCAACGTTTTGCTAACCGGGGATAACAGATAGCGCATGACAGAGCGGCTCCCCTGATTGATCTCGGCTATCACTTGCATGCCGGGAACCAGTTTTAGCTTCTGACCATCCGATTCCAGCACCTGACTCTTAAAGGAAATGATTGCCTTATATACCGAGGGCGGTGTTTGTGTTTTATCCTTGGTTGAGGAGGAGTCTTTGTTCTGTGACTGGGTTTGTGAGTCGTTATCGCTATCCGCCTGAATGCGTTCCACTGTCCCATCAAGCATGCCGTATCGCTCGAACGGATACGGGGCGAGTTTGACTTTCACCTCTTGCTGCGGATACACAAAACCCACATCATCATTTTTGATCATGACTTCTGCCACCAGCGGCTCATTCTCCGGAACAATGGAGAGCAGCACCGTACCGGGGGATACGACCGTACCCACCGTATGGGTGGCCAAGTCTTTCACAATACCGGCCTGCGGCGCTTTCAGTTCCAGCAGTGCCGTTTTGTGATTCTGCTTGATCATATCTTGCTGGAATTTTCTGAACTGCTGTTCAGCATCGACCCGCTCATTCTGCAAATCGCTGCGATATTTTGAACTGACCTGATCGATTTGTTTTTTTGCCTGATTGACAGCCGCCTCAAGGCTTGCAACAGTGGATTCCTGCGCGCGCAAATCCTGAACTTTCTCTATATAGTCGCGTTCCTTGTCATCTGCTGCATGTTTTGGAACATAGCCGCCTTTGATCATGTTGGCATACGACTCCGCACGCTCCTTGAGAATGGGGATGACTTCCTGATATTTGGTCAGCACTTCTTTTGCTGAATCATATTCCCGCTGCGATTTTTTGAGGGATTCCTGTGCCTGTCCCAGTGAGTCGGTATAGGATTGGCGACGATCGTGATATTGCGATTCAATCTGCCTAAAAATATCGCCAGCATCGTTTGCTTCACGCACCAAGGGTTGGTCATTGAGTTCTGCATCAATACGACGAAGTTGCAGTTTACGCATCATCAGATCATTACCGATAGTCTTGCTGTCTGCATCGGCAATATTCGCATCCATGCGCATCAGGACTTGACCGATGCTGACCGTCTCGCCCTCCTTGACCAGTATTTCCTGAACAATGCCGCTGTCCGAGGGTTGCACGATTTTGACGTAGGTTTGTGGTACCAGTCGTCCTTCAGCACTCGCAAAAATATTCACCTTGCCAAAGATGGACCATAGCAAGAGTGTTAAAAAGAGTGCGCCCACCGTATACAACAATGCACGCGGCAAACTTGATGGCGGGCTTTCCTGAATCGACAACAATCCCGGCGCAAAATCCAACGCATCAGGCGACAAAGTTCGCGCCTTTTGCGGTGGTTTGCTCCGGGATTGTTCGCCCGCTTGCGCGGGCTGTTTTAATTCCACGTCCTGTTTCGTCAATTTACCACCCTGATCTTAAACATCCTTAATTACGCATTAAACTCAATGCACCGCATTACTGCCGCTGATTCCACTCCATGCATCCATCGTCTGCGCCGTCTTGCCGAACGAGGCATTTTGCAGTGTCGTTGCCGCCGTCGCCAGATTCATCCCGGCCAGGTTACTGTTCAAGCCGTCGTAATAGGCCAAGTCACCTCCCAGTGCCGTCGTGTTGCTGCCACTCAAGTGGGCAGTGAGCAAGCTGTTCGACAGGCTCCAACTGGTGAGTGTTGGTGTTGCGACCAATGCTGCATTGAACAGGCTGACCAGTTGCGTGAAGTTAAACTCTTCGACTTCCGAGTTGTATAGCGCATTGGTTGATGCCGCGCTGTACGTGCTGGCGGATTGCTCAATCACCTGCAGGTTGACGAAGTTTTGATCGGCAGCGCCTACGTACCAATTTGTGAAGGTGATCGCATTCGCACCCCCCGTATTGAGTATCAGATTATTACCGCTCTTGCTAAAAGCCAGATTGGCGTAGGCAATCCCACCTCCCAACGACAGCGTGTTGGCAAGTCCTGCTCCGGGAGCAATTGTTGCCGCTCCATCACCTGTATTAAAGGCAACGACAGCCGCACCTGCGCCCAGCGTGATCGTATCAGTACCCGCACCGCCCACAATGAAGTTGGCTCCCGTGCCGCCTGTCAATGTGTCATTACCCGATCCTGCGATCAGCGCACCTGCTCCGGCGGTGTCTTTCAGCGTGCTGGCTCCGGTTCCTGCTTCCAGAACGTCGGCACCCGAACCACCCACTAGCGTATCGGCTCCGGAATTGCCGATGATCAGGTCGTTAGTGGTGTTGCCGGTTGCAGTTAATGCCGCAGTACCCGTCAGGAACAGATCCTGTACGTTGGCTGAGGCTGTGTAGGTGACGGACGAGTTGATCGTGTTGATATTCGTGCCACTTACTGCGGTAACCACATCGGAGGCGTTGTTAACAACGAACGTGTCGTTACCCGCACCACCGGTTAGTGTATCAATACCGGTACCCGACACCAGCGTGTCGTTACCGGAACCTGCGACCAGTTTATCGGCACCGGTATTGGCCGTGATCACGTTGTTGAGTGTATTGCCGGTGAGGGTCAATGCAGCAGTGCCCGTGCCGGTGAGGTTCTGCACATTCGCTGCCAGGGTAATGGACACGGATGTTTGTTCGGTGTTGTTACCGCTGTTCGCAGCTTCGGTAATCACATCCGATGCGTTATTAATCACAAATATGTCGTTACCCGTACCACCGATCAGCGTTGCCAAACCGGTTCCTGCAATCAGCGTATCGGCACCACTATTGGCAGTAATCGTATCCGCCAGTGTATTGCCTGTCAGCGAGATGGCAGCACTGCCTATACCGGTCAGGTTGAGCAGGTTGGCCGGTAATACATAATTGACCGAACTTTGCACCACATTGCCCGCCTTGGCGCTGGTGACCGTAATCGTGTCGCTGCTGTTGTTGATAATGAACGTATCGTTACCCGCCGCACCGGTCAACGAATCGATTCCTGTACCAGAAATCAAAGTGTCGTTGCCTGAGCCTGCCACCAACTTGTCTGCACCTGTATTGGCGGTGATCACGTTGTTAAGCGTGTTACCCGTCAAGGTGAGTGCAGCCGTGCCTGTCCCAGTCAGGTTCTGTACGTTTGTCGCAAGCGTGACGCTGACGGAAGTTTGCTCGGTGTTACTACCGGTGTTGGTCGCTTTTGTAATAACGTCAGAGGCATTGTTGATCACAAACGTATCATTACCCGTACCGCCCACCAATATTGCCAAACCGGTTCCTGCCACCAGTGTATCGGCTCCGGTATTGGCTGTGATTGTGTTAGCCAGCGTGTTACCGGTCAGTGTGATTGCGGCACTTCCGGTACCGGTCAGATTTTGCACATTGGCCGCCAGCGTAATTGATACTGAAGATTGCTCAGTATTGCTGCCAGTGTTGGTTGCTTTGGTAATAACATCGGACGCATTGTTAATCACAAAGGTATCGTTACCTGTACCGCCCACTAATGTTGCCAAACCAGTTCCGGCCACAAGCGTATCGGCTCCGGTGTTGGCTGTGATCGTATTGGCGAGCGTATTTCCAGTGAGCGTCAAAGCGGCTGTTCCCGTACCGGTCAGGTTTTGTACGTTCGCAGCCAGCGTAATCGAAACCGACGTTTGTTCCGTGTTGTTCCCGGTGTTAACCGCTTCGGTAACTACGTCAGACGCGTTGTTGATGACGAAGATGTCATTGCCCGCACCACCCACCAGTGTATCAATGCCCGTGCCGGATACCAGCGTATCGTTACCGGAACCTGCAACCAACTTGTCGGCACCGGTATTCGCCGTGATGATGTTGTTGAGCGTATTGCCCGTCAGCGTTAATGCAGCACTTCCTGTACCAGTGAGATTTTGAACGTTGGCTGCAAGTGTAACGGAGACGGAAGTTTGCTCTGTGTTGCTTCCGGTATTCGCAGCTTCGGTGATGACATCAGAGGCGTTGTTGATTACAAAAATATCGTTACCGGAGCCACCGATCAATGTTGCCAACCCTGTTCCCGCAGTCAGCGTATCGGCTCCGCTGTTGGCGGTGATCGTATTGGCGATCGTGTTGCCAGTCAAAGACAAGGCCGCTGTACCGGTACCAACAAGGTTTTGCACATTCGCGGCAAGGGTGATGGACACCGATGTCTGCTCGGTGTTGTTGCCGGTGTTCACCGCCTTAGTGATGACATCGGATGCGTTGTTAATGACGAAGGTGTCGTTGCCGGTACCGCCCGTGAGCGAATCAATGCCGGTGCCAGAGACCAGTGTGTCATTGCCGGAACCGGCGATCAGCTTATCGGCTCCGGTATTGGCGGTAATCACGTTGTTGAGCGTGTTGCCTGTCAGAGTCAAGGCGGCAGTTCCAGTCCCAGTGAGGTTTTGCACGTTCGCAGCAAGAGTAATGGACACAGATGTTTGCTCGGTGTTATTACCAGTATTGGCAGCTTCGGTAATGACATCAGATGTGCTATTGATCACAAACGTATCGTTGCCCATGCCTCCAATCAGCGTTGATATGCCTGTTCCGGCGGTCAACGTGTCATTACCACTGTTGGCGGTAATCGTGTTGGCAATCGTGTTGCCGGTCAAGGCCAAGGCTGCTGTACCGGTCGCGACGAGGTGTTGCACGTTTGCTGCCAGCGTGATGGACACCGATGTTTGCTCGGTGTTGTTGCCCGTGTTGACCGCTTCGGTAATCACATCCGAGGCGTTGTTAACTACAAATATATCGTTGCCCGTACCGCCCACCAAGGTGTCTATGCCCGTGCCGGACACCAGCGTGTCATTGCCGGAACCTGCGACCAGTTTATCCGCACCGGTATTGGCGGTGATGACGTTGTTGAGCGTGTTGCCCGTTAACGTCAACGCAGCAGTTCCGGTGCCGGTGAGATTCTGCACATTCGCAGCCAGCGTAACTGAGACAGAAGTCTGCTCAGTATTGTTGCCAGTATTGACCGCTTCGGTAATCACATCCAGTACATTGTTGATCACAAATATATCGTTGCCCGTACCTCCAATCAGGGTAGAAATACCGGTTCCTGCCGTTAACGTATCGGCTCCACTGTTAGCGGTGATCGTGTTAGCAATCGCGTTACCGGTCAGAGACAAGGCCGCCGTACCCGTACCGACGAGATGTTGCACATTCGCCGCGAGAGTGATGGACACCGACGTTTGCTCGGTGTTGTTGCCCGTATTGACAACTTCGGTAATGACATCAGCGGCGTTGTTGATCACGAACGTGTCGTTACCGGCTCCACCGGTGAGCGAATCAATACCAGTTCCTGATATCAGGGTATCGTTACCCGAACCTGCGATTAGCTTATCTGCTCCGGTATTGGCGGTGATCACGTTGTTGAGCGTGTTGCCCGTCAAGGTGAGAGCAGCAGTGCCCGTGCCGGTGAGGTTTTGCACATTGGCGGCCAGCGTAATGGAGACGGAAGTCTGCTCGGTGTTGTTACCCGTGTTGATTGCTTCGGTAATTACATCGGAGGCATTATTGACCACAAACGTGTCGTTACCCGTGCCACCTACCAACGTGTCAATTCCCGTGCCCGACACCAGCGTGTCATTTCCGGAGCCTGCGACCAGTTTATCCGCACCGGTATTGGCGGTGATGACGTTGTTGAGCGTGTTGCCAGTTAGCGTCAATACAGCTGTGCCTGTTCCGGTCAGATTCTGCACATTCGCAGCCAGCGTAACTGAGACAGAAGTCTGCTCAGTATTGTTGCCAGTATTGACGGCTTCGGTAATCACATCCAGTACATTGTTGATCACAAATATATCGTTGCCCGTACCTCCAATCAGGGTAGAAATACCGGTTCCTGCGGTTAACGTATCGGCTCCGCTGTTGGCGGTGATCGTGTTAGCAATCGAGTTACCGGTCAGAGACAATGCCGCTGTACCCGTAGCAACAAGGTGTTGCACATTTGCCGCGAGAGTAACTGACACCGACGTTTGCTCAGTGTTGTTGCCCGTATTGACGGCTTCGGTAATCACATCAGCGGCGTTGTTGATCACGAACGTGTCATTTCCTGCACCGCCTGTAAGCGAATCAATTCCAGTTCCTGATATCAGCGTGTCGTTACCGGAACCTGCGATTAGCTTATCTGCTCCGGTGTTAGCGTTAGCGGTGATCACGTTGTTGAGCGTGTTGCCAGTCAACGTCAATGCTGCCGTGCCTGTGCCGGTGAGGTTTTGCACATTGGCGGCCAGCGTAATGGAGACGGAAGTCTGCTCGGTGTTGTTACCCGTATTGGCAGCTTCGGTGATGACATCCGATGTGTTATTGATCACAAACGTATCGTTGCCGGTTCCGCCAATCATCGTTGAAATGCCGGTTCCGGCGGTCAATGTGTCGTTGCCACTGTTGGCAGTGATTGTGTTGGCTATCGTGTTGCCGGTCAATGCCAAAGCCGCTGTACCCGTACCAACGAGGTTTTGCACGTTTGCAGCAAGTGTGACGGACACCGACGTTTGCTCGGTGTTATTACCAGTGTTAACGGCTTTTGTAATCACATCAGATGAATTGTTAACAACGAACGTGTCGTTGCCCGTGCCGCC
>Ga0224559_1000900_pt1 | contig 17412 bp, 17 predicted proteins | sample 714S33034metaG_FD_180676 | JGI IMG/M metagenome (GOLD analysis project Ga0224559, IMG submission 180676) | Peat soil microbial communities from Stordalen Mire, Sweden - 717 S3 30-34 | ecosystem: Environmental > Terrestrial > Soil > Wetlands > Peat | place: Sweden: Norrbotten County, Stordalen... | reverse complement strand
GACGATGTCCGTGCCCAATTCCAAGGGGCGGGCGTGCACGGGAGTCAGGACGGTGGCGTCCACGGCGACGACCGCTCCGCGCCGATGCGCAAGCGTCGCGGCTGCTTCGATGTCGGTCAACTCCCAGGTGGGATTGGCCGGGGTTTCTATCCAAAGCAACTTGGGTTCGCCGATGGCAAGCGCGGCTTCGAGCGCGGCTAAATCCGCGTTCTCGTAGAAGGCCAAATCCAGTTTCCATTGCTCGGCGAAACCCACCAGCCACTTGCGCAGCGCCCAGTACATGTTTCGGGGCGCAAGAACGCGTTGACCAGGTTCGAGCGCTTGGAAGACCGCCGTGGCGGCGGCCATGCCCGATGCAAAGAGCAAGGCGCTGTCGCCACCTTCCAAGGTCGCGAGCAGCTCTTCCGCTTGATCGTAGGCGGGACTCGCATCGCGCGAATAGATCCGTCCGCCCGGATAGGTGCCATCGCCTGCGCGTTCGAAAGTGGTGGAAAGGTGCAAGGGGGGAACCACGTCACGGAAAGGCTCGGCCACCCGCCCAAGTGCCTGCGCGGTGAGCGTCTCCGGTCGTGGCGAAATGGGGGCGCCTTGGCTCATGGGGAGATCTTTTCACCGTCGATGCGTTCGATCCCAGCGGTCAGTTGGTTTGGTTGGCGCAGGGTTTGGAAGATCACGCAGTAGCGCTCTGTCAACTTGAGAAGTGTGGCAAGGGCGGCCTCGTCGGCGTCGCTGTCCACGGCAAAGCGCAAGCGGATCTCGGAGAAGCCAACCGGAGCGGTCTTGTCGACGCCCAGGGTGCCGCGAAAATCGAGATCGCCTTCGACCGTCACGCGAGCCGTGCGCACAGGGATCGACATGGCGGTGGCGACAGCGGATAAAGTGACACCTGCGCAGGCTGCTAGGGATTCCAGCAGCATGTCTCCCGAGCACGCGTCCTCGCCAGTTCCTCCTGTTGCCTGGTGTAGCCCGGCCAGGACGCGTGCATGGCCGGTTTCAATGCGACAAGTTTGCTGGGCAACATCGATAGTCCCGCTGGCCTTCAGCGTCCAGCGCGCCTTGTCGGGCTCTTGCCGATAGTGATCCTTGAGCGGGGTCTGGCGTGCCTTGAGCTCATTGGCATTCATGGTGATGTTCCTCTTTCCATTTCTCAAAAGGCCGAGCCAGGAGACCGCAGCCTTCGCGCAGTCACGATCTCTGTGTTCATGCCCACCGTGTGCAGGCCACCCGAATAGCGGCCGTGCTCCATTTTGATGCATGCATCGATGATCGAGACCAACCCAGCTTCGCTCGCGTGCGTGGCCGCCGCGATATTGTTGATGCGGAGTTGCTGCCAAAGAACCTTGGCGCCGATTTGGATGGCCGTCGCCGCCAGCACATCGACATCAGGTGACGGACGAAAGACGTCCACCACATCCACCGCAAAGGGAATCTCGGCGAGATTGCCATACACGGTTTCCCCCAGAATCACGCCACCGCGGGGATTGACAGGAACAATGCGATAGCCGGCATCTTGCAGATAGCTCGCTACGAAATGGCTGGCCTTCTGGGGCTCGGTCGAAAGGCCCACGATGGCGATGGTCCTGGCCGTGGCCAAGACATTGCGGATCTGGTCGGGTGATTGAAAGAGCGCCTTCTGTTCGGCGGTCAGGGTCGAGTTCAGCCGTATGGCGCAGGACGCGGTCATGAGATCCCTTCCAGGGCTTGATCGAGATCCCACAGCAGGTCCTCGCTGGTTTCAAGTCCGACGGACAGGCGGACCATCTCTGGGCCAACCCCACCACGAATCAGCTCTTCCTCGCTGAGCTGCTGATGGGTGGTCGAGGCGGGATGGATTACCAGGCTGCGCGCATCCCCCACGTTGGCCAGATGGGAGAAGAGCTGCAGACGCTCGATCAGTTGCTTGCCCTTTTCACGCGCATCCGCGGGCGTGGGTGCCAAGAGGCCAAAGGTAAACACCGCGCCGGCGCCCAAGGGAAGATACTTTTGGGCCAGGGCGTGGTCGGGATGATCCGACAAACCAGCGTAGGACACCCAAGCCACCTTGGGATGAGCGTCGAGAAATTTCGCCACCCGCAGGGCATTTTGTACGTGCCTTTCCATCCGGACCGAGAGGGTTTCGAGACCTTGAATCAGCAGGAAGGAATTCGTGGGCGAAATGCAGGCCCCCGTGTCGCGCACCGTCTCGACCCGCGCCTTCATCAGGAAGGCGTAGTGGGCGAACGTGTCGTGGAAGCGGAGTCCGTGATAGGCGTCCGATGGATCGGCGAGCGTGGCAAAGGAGGAGAAATCGAATTTTCCACTGTCGACGATGACGCCGCCCAAAGAGTTCCCGTGGCCACCGATGAATTTGGTCGCCGAGTGCACGACGATGGTCGCGCCCCAGTCGATGGGTCGGCAAAGATAGGGTGTGGCGAAGGTCGCGTCTACTACCAACGGGATCCGGTGGGCGTTGCCGAGCTTGGCCAGCGGCTCCACGTCCAGGATGCTGCCACGGGGATTGCCGATGATCTCGCCGTAAAGAAGCCGCGTTCTGGGCGTGATGGCTTGCTCCCAGTTCTCGAGACGCCTGGGATCCACGAAATGGACCTTGAGCGACAGCTTCTTGAGTGTGTGGGTGAGCTGCGTGACCGAGCCACCGTAAAGATGCGACGAAGCGACGATTTCGTCTCCTGGCGAGAGCAGGGTTAGGAACGTCGTCAACTGCGCGGCCATGCCACTCGCCACGGCAAGGGCACCGGTGCCGTTTTCCAGCGAGGCGATGCGCTCTTCGAAGACAGCCGTGGTTGGGTTGCTGATGCGACTGTAGATGTTCCCGTACTGCTTCAGTTCGAAAAGATGGGCTGCGTGCCGGGTGTCGTGGAAAACAAACGAAGTGGATTGGTGGATGGGAACCGCGCGGGCGCCGGTCTCCGCATCGGGAACGTGCCCGGCATGCAGCATCCGGGTTTCAAATCCGAAAGAACGGGGCTGGGTCATGTCAGATCTCATACTCCATGGGAGGACTCGGACGGCGGCCCGCCAGACGCAATTTTTCGAGCAAGTGGCCGCGCAAGGCAAGCAGGGCCGGCTCGCGCCGGTCGCGGGGCCTGGCAATGGGCACAGGGATGATTTCGGAGACCCGCGCGGGACGTTCGCTGAGGACCACCACGCGATCGCTCAGGTACAGCGCCTCGTCGATCTCGTGCGTGACCAAAACCATGGTGAGCTGCGAACGCTCCCAAATACCCAGCACCAACTCTTGCAGATGCATGCGCGTGAAGGCATCCAGCGCGCTAAAGGGTTCGTCCAGCAGCAACACCGTGGGCTTGGCGGCCAAGGCGCGCGCCAAGGCCGTCCGTTGCATCATTCCACCCGAAAGCTCCCTCGGGAATAGCTTTTCCGAACCGTCGAGCTGAACATTCGCAAGAAGTTCGGCGACCCTGTCCCGACCGTTGGCCTTCTGTTCACGGTCGAGCCCGAAGATCACGTTTCGTTCGACCGATAGCCATGGAAGCAACCTTGGTTCCTGGAACATGAATCCCACCGTCCGCGTCGGGCCATCAACAGCGTGACCGCGCACCAGAACCTGGCCTTGATGCTTCCGGTCCAAGCCTGCGAGAATGCGCAACAACGTCGATTTTCCACACCCGCTTGGCCCGACCACGCTGACGATTTCGCCCGCACGCACTTCCAGGTCGATTTCCGCGAGGACCGGTGGGCCGCCGTTAAACCGTTTGCCCACGCTTTTCACTTCTATCTCGGCGCTCATCGACGCTCTCCAAAGGTGTCGGACCAACCAAGGAGCTTGCTTTCCAGCAGGCGCAACAGTGAATCGGCTGACTTGCCCAGCAGGGCGAGCGTCAGGATGCTGACGAGCATGAGATCCGGTCGCAGGTTGTTCTGTCCATCTATCAAGAGAAAGCCAAGTCCACGTGTTGAGGCGATGAGCTCGGCGGCGACCAGGAACAACCATGCTTGTCCGAGGCCGATGCGCAGCCCGGTCATGGCATAGGGCACGGCCGCGGGCAGAAAGATCTGGGCCACGCGTTCGCGGGTGTTGAGCACGAAGATCTCGCCCACCTCCACCAGCTTGCGATCAACCTGCCGTATGCCGCTGACCAGATTGATGTACACCGGAAAAAACGCCCCGATGGCGATGAGGGTGATCTTGGGACCTTCATCGATGCCCAGCCAAAGCAGGAGAAAAGGCACCCATGCCAGCGAGGGAACACTGCGCAGCCCCTGCAAGGTGGGATCGACAATGCGTTCCAAGGTCTTGGACAGTCCTACCAGCGTGCCAAGAACCACGCCGATGCCCGCTCCTGCGCCAAAGCCAAAGGCCACCCGTCGCAAGGAGGCAAGCAAGTGCCTAGAATAGTCGCCTTGTCGATTCAGTTCGCGAAGCGCGGATAGGAGTCGTTGTGGTGGTGGAAGTTGGTTTTCGGTGAACAAGTGAGCAACGTCGGTGCTCCACCACCACGCTGCTAGCAACAGGGCTGGAAGCAGAATGCCCAGCAGGATGCGGACAAGTGAACGGCGAAGATCCCGCAAGGCACGGCTCCTGGATTGCAATCATTTCGCGGCTGGCTGAATGGCGAGGGCGGCGTTGGTTGGATCGATGAGCTCTTCGAGGGACTTGGCCGGATCGGTGCCGGGTTTGACAATGGCTTCATCGACCAGGATGGGAATGACGCCCGCAAGCGCGGCCTTGAGCTGCGGCCCGGGAATTCCCACGCCCTCGTTCGGCGTCAGGCCCGTTCGCTGGGTAAGCTGGTTCTTGGCCACGTCGAGGTCGAGCTTCGCGGCCTCGGCCAGGATCGCCGCCGCGTCGTCGGGATGGGCAATGATCCACAGACGGGCGCGTTCGTAGGCCTTCACGACGGTTTGCACGTAACTGGGATACTTTTGCAGGAATTCCTGGCGCACATTGAGTACGCCGAAGGTGTTGAACTCGACCTTGTGGAATAGCACGCGGGCCTTGTCCTTCAGCAAGGCGTTGGCCAGGAAGGGATCCAGCGCCGCCCAGGCATCGACATTGCCTCGCTGCCAGGCCACATAACCGTCCGAGTGTTGCAGCGCTACCAGCTCTACGTCCTTGGAGGTGAGGCCATTTTCGCGCAGGGCGCGCAAGGTGAGCGTGAACGGATCGGTGCCCCGCGTGGCGGCGATCTTTTTGCCGCGCAGGTCGGCGACGGTCTTGATGGGCGAGTTTTCTGGGACCAGGAGTTGCCCCCATTCCGGGCGCGAGTAGACGTAGATGGTCTTGAGTGGCACGCCATTGGTCCTCGCCAGCAGCGCAGCCGAGCCCGCTGTCGAGCCAAAATCGATGGTATTGGCGGAAACCAGCTCGTTGGCCTTGTTGCTTCCCGCGCTGAAGACCCAGCGAACGGGCACGCCGTCCGCCTTGAGATCTTCTTCGAGCCATCCGAACTTCTTCAGTACCAGGCTGCTTGGATTATAGGTGGCGTAGTCGATGCGCAGTTCGCTGGGTTTGGCGGCTGGCGGCGGCGCCTTCTTGCAACCCTGCGATGCAAGGGCGAACAATAGGGCAAGCGCAAGTCCTCGAAAAAATCTCATGAAAGCTCTCTCCTCTGTGGTCCGGTCATGGGTGATTGGGAAAACGTCAGGGCTCGTCAGCGGCTGACGGGAAGCGCGGATGGATCCTCCAGGGTGCTGAGATCGCCTTGGACTCTTCCGGTAAGGGCATGCTCCCTCAACAGGCGACGTAGGATCTTTCCGCCTCTGTTCTTGGGAAGGCTTGGCACAAAGGTGAACGAACGCGGGCGCGCGATCTTTCCAACCTTTTCTGCGATGCTGCGCAAGATTCCCCGCTCTGCCGTGGCCCTGTCTTCGTCTTGCTTGGCAAGCACGACAAACGCAAGAATCGCCTCACCGGTTTGTTCGTCGGGAACGGCAACGACCGCGGCTTCGGAGACACTTGGGTGCGCGACGATGGCAGCTTCGATCTCGGCGGTGCCGATCCGGTGACCGTTGACTTTGATAACATCATCGCTGCGTCCCAGGATCCAGAAGTAGCCGTCCTCGTCGCGCCTCGCCTCATCACCCGTGGTGAAGGCGCCAGGCACCTTTCGCCAATAGGTTTCAAGGTAACGTTCTCGGTTGCCCCAAATGCCAAGCAACTGCCCTGGCCAAGGCCGCTTGATGACCAGGTTTCCGGTGGTGCCAGTCGCGGCCTCGTTACCTTGCGCATCGACCACGCCCGCTTCGACGCCGAAATAGGGCAAGGCAGCCGCACCCGGCTTCAGGGGCGTGATGTGCGGCAGGGGCAAAATCATCGCGGCGCCTGCTTCGGTTTGCCACCAGGTGTCCACGATGGGGGTCTTTCCGGCGCCCACCACATCGCGAAACCAGGTCCACACGCGCGGCTGAATGGGTTCGCCCACCGTGGCCAGCAGGCGCAGCGAGGACAGATCGCTGCTCCGAGCGCCCACGTCCGCATGGCGCAGCCACGCTCGAATCAGGGTCGGCGTGGAATAGAGCACCTCCACCCGGTGCCGCGCGATGATGTCCCACGCGCGATCCCAGTCGGGATAGGAGAGGGATCCCTCGTAGATGATGGTGGTTGTGGCGTTCAGAAGGGGGCCGTAGACCGTGTAGGTGTGTCCGGTGATCCACGCCGGATCGGCCGTGCACCAGACGGTATCGCCGGGATGCAGGTCGAAGGCATGGCGAGCGGATAGTCCCGTGTGAACCAGGTATCCTGCCGTCGCATGGACGATACCTTTGGGCTTTCCCGTGCTTCCCGAGGTGTACATCAAGAAGAGCGGCGCATCCGAGGGGGATGGTTCTGGGGCGGGCTCTTCGCCGAGGGCGAGCGACGGATCGTCCCAGGCAAAATCGCGTCCCGCGGTCCACGCAATGGCGTTGCCAGCGTGCTTGAGCACCAGGACCTTTTCGACGATCTTGGTCTCTCGCACCGCTTCGTCGACCACGGGTTTGAGAGCGACAAGCTTGCCATTGCGCCAGCCGCCGTCGGCGGTGATCACAACCTTGCTTTGGCTATCCGTAATTCGATCGACCAATGCTTGCTTGGGAAATCCAGCGAAGATCACATTGTGAATCGCTCCCAGCCAGGCGCAGGCCAGCATGGCGATGGGTAACTCTGGAACAATGGGCAGATCGATGGTCACGCGATCGCCGGCGCGGACGCCAAGGTTGACGAGCCGTTTGGCCGTTTGTACGACTTCCTGGCGGAGGCGCAGGTAGCTGTAGCGTCGGATTTCGCGCGGCTCGCGCCGCTCGTTCACGGCCTCGCTTTCCCAGATCAAGGCCAGTTTATCGCCATGCCCATTCGCGATGGGAACATCTAGGCAATTGGCTGCGAGGTTGATACGTCCGCCTGGAAACCAGCGGGCGTCATGCGACTCGCCAGCGAGGATACGCTCTGGCGGACGCGTCCAGCGAAAGCGTGCGATTCGTTCACGCCAGAAGGTTTCTGGATCCTCAAGGCTCTGGCGATAGAGGCGTTGGTAAGTGGGGAAATTCGGAATCTCGCTCGATGGACGTGGAAGGGGTGGTGAATCGATCGGGTCGGTGTGGTCCATGGTCAGCGTTAGTCCTTGCCGATAAAATCAGGCCAATCGGTTGCGCGGACCACGCGGCCAGCCACCGCTTCGAGAAGCCCCCGATCCGCGTCATCGAATCGCGCCAGACTTGGCGAGTCGAGGTCGAGAACCCCAAGCAGGGTCGAGCCATTCAGGAGGGGGACGACGATTTCACTGCGCGATCGGGAATCGCAGGCAATGTGACCGGGAAAATCATGGACATCTTTCACGACCAGGGTCGTCCGCCGTGTCGCGGCTTGGCCGCAAACACCGCGACCATCTGCGATGCGCACGCAGGCCGGTCGGCCCTGGAACGGACCCAACACAAGTTCTCCCTGTCGCCAGAGGTAGAATCCCGCCCAGTTGATGTCCTGAAAGTGTGCCGACACAAGAGCGGCCACATTGGCAAGGTTCGCCAGCCAATCCCGCTCGCCATCTAGCAGTGCGTCGACGGTGGAGAGCAGGGCGCTTGTGCCCAGCGCAATCGCGGAGTCTTGGTCGGCAGTGTCAAGGTGTGTTTGTATACAAGACACCTGTCCCTTATATCCACGTGGGCGAGGGTTGCAAGACCTTTTTGGCCACTGGCACAAGTCCTTTTCGATGACCTGCGTCGCCGTCTTGTCAGGTGCCAAGGTGTCTGATATACGAGAAGACGACTTCACCCAAACCTGCGCGAAAGGAAACTGTTCATGGCCTCCTTCAAAGACAACTCACTGTCCATCGGGCATACGCCGCTCATCCAGCTGAATCGAGTGGTGCCCCCAGGTAGCAAGGTCTTCGCAAAGATCGAAGGCCGTAATCCGGCGTACTCAGTCAAGTGCCGCCTGGGTGCGGCCTTGATTTGGGATGCCGAGAAGAAGGGACTTCTCAAACCGGGTGTCGAAATCGTCGAGCCTACCTCTGGCAATACGGGCATCGCGCTGGCCTTCGTTGCTGCCGCGCGAGGGTACAAGATCACGCTGGTCATGCCCGAGACCATGAGCGTTGAGCGTCGCAAGGTGCTGAAGACTTTCGGAGCGACCATTGTTTTGACCGAAGGGCCCAAGGGGATGAACGGTGCGGTGAAAAAGGCCACCGAGATCCGCGACTCCGATCCGAAACGCTACTATCTCCCCCAGCAATTCGAGAATCCGGCCAACCCCGCGATTCACGAATCCACGACGGGGCCGGAGATTTGGGACGATACGGAAGGGAAGATTGACATTTTTGTGTCGGGCGTCGGCACCGGTGGAACCATCACCGGCGTCTCGCGCTACATCAAGAATCAGAAGAAGAAGGCCATCCTCAGCGTGGCTGTCGAGCCGACTGAAAGTCCGGTCATCACGCAGTTTCTGGCCAAGCAGGAGATCAAGCCAGGACCGCACAAGATCCAGGGCATCGGCGCGGGATTCATCCCGAAGACTTTGGACCTGTCGGTGGTGGACAGGGTCGAGCAGGTGAATTCGGCCGATTCGATAGATTTTGCACGGCGCCTTGCCGCCGAAGAGGGAATTCTGTCGGGCGTGAGTGGTGGCGCAGCAGTCGCGGTTGCGGCGCGGCTCGCGGCGCTTCCAGAATTCTCCGGCAAGACCATTGTGGTGGTGCTGCCCGACTCCGGCGAACGCTACCTGACGGGACCGCTCTTCGAAGGGACCCTGGCTGGCGTGGCTGAAGCAAAAGCAGGCGACACCATCTAGAGCTTTAACAATTCGCAGGTCGGCCCGGAGTTTCGCCTCTTTCAGTCCGGGCCGTCCTGCGCTCTAACTCGGCACTGTGATCGACGTCCCCATGGTAGCCCTGCCGCTTAGATGTGGTAGTCCTCGACCGTTTCCCGCACCGCAAAGAACTCGCGATGAACCAGCGCGCGCAATCGGGTGAAGGCGTCGGTCGTTCGATCGCGCGGACGAGGAAGGTCGACCGTCACGATCTTACGCAACGTTCCTGGCCGGTTCGACATGATTGCGATGCGATCGCTCAGGAAGACCGCCTCTTCGATATCGTGCGTCACCAGCAGGACCGTGGTGCTTGCCGTCCGCCAGATGCGCAGCACTTCCTCTTGCAGTTGAATGCGGGTAAACGCATCGAGCGCACCAAACGGCTCGTCCATCAAGAGCACTCCGGGGCGGTTGATGAGGGCCCTGGCGATGGCCGCCCGTTGGGCCATTCCACCTGAAAGCTGATGCGGGTACGAACGTTCGAACCCCTGCAGCCCGACCAGGCCGATGTAGTGAGACACTTCTGCCTCGCGCTCGCTGTCGGAATGCGTCTTCAGGCCGAAGGCCACGTTCTCGGCCACGGTGAGCCAGGGCATGAGTCGGTGTTCCTGAAAAACCAGCCCGCGATCGATGCCCGGCTTCACAATCGGTGAACCGTCGAGCAACAGACGGCCTGAATCGATGCCTTCGATTCCCGCGACGGCGCGAAGCAAGGTGCTCTTGCCGCAACCGCTGCCACCTACGATCGAGACGAATTCCCCGGCCCGGATGTCGAGGGTAATGCCTCGCAGGACGGGTAGGGCTCCCGTCGGTCTGGCAAAACTCTTGTGCACATCGTCGATTAGCAGTCGGCCCGAATGAACCGTGGTGGGGTCAAGCATGTCAGAAGTTTAGCATAGATATTGTCTAGTAAAGAAGACTCGGTACGTCGGCGCAAGCGTGATGCTCCAATGGGGCTGATTGCAACCATGCTGGGCGCGCGGCCGTTCCTTTGAGGTGGAGCAATGTCTTGCACGATAGACATCCCTCGGCTACAGTCTCGCCCATGGCATCGGTCGCGACGGCACGCACGGAAAAAGGAGCGCAGAGTTTCTCGGAGGTGGTGCAGAAGTACCCCGACGTGCCGAAGCTTGTAGCCCTGAAGATAGACGTTCAGCGAAGAGGCGTGCACTACACGGAAGAGGCGCTTCGCCACGTGGACGAGAGCAAGCACCAGCTGCGTGGAACGTACATCTTTGGCTCCCGAGATGCCGCTCTGACGCCGGTGCCGGAGTCGTTGGTCTTGCGCGATGGCACGACCATCCTCACCGATCCGACGCCGGTCGAGCAACATCCCTATGGTGTGGACTGGAGCGACGGTGTTTTCGTGCTGCGCGACGGCGAGGAGATCGTCGATGAAGTCGAGCTGTGGCCCCAGCCGGCGTACTACGACAAGACCACCAGCCGGGGCACGCCGATGAAGTACGTCATCACGGCGCGGCCGCAACGCCTCAATATCTTCACCTCGAACTTTTGCCACTTCTGGGTCAACGACAAGGGGTGCCAGTTCTGCGACATCGTCACGCACCTCAAGCAGCAGAAGAAGGAATGGGGAATTCCCACCCGGCTAGATCCCGCCGACGTCGAGGAAACCCTGCGCGAGGCCCTGCGTGAACCTGGCCGTTTCACCAGCATCTGCCTCACTTCGGGCAGCGATACGCGAGGCCCCGAGCTGTTCGAGCAAGAGGTCGACTATTACATCGAGACGCTACAGGCGGTGGGGCGCGTGTTCAAGACCAAGCGTTTTCCCAGCCAGCTTATCGCTTCGGCGTTCAACGAGAAGCAGCTTGAGCGGTTGTATCGCGAGACCGGCCTGACCAGCTACACGTCCGACCTGGAAGTGCTGAACGAGCGTCTGTTCGGCTGGATCTGTCCGGGAAAGGCCGAGCGGGTGGGGTATCAAGAATGGAAGCGCCGTCTGGTCGCCGCGGTGGACATCTTTGGCCGCGGCAACGTGGGGACCGGCTTGGTGGGCGGCGTCGAGCTGGCCAAGCCAAATGGCTTCACCAGCGAAGACGACGCGCTCAAATCGACGCTGGACGAAGCGGAAGATCTGGCCAGCCGGGGCGTGACCACCGTGTACATCGTGTGGGTGCCGCGGCCCGGTTCGGCCTTCCGCGACCAGAGCAATCCATCGCTGGATTACTACGTCCGCTTGGCCAGGGGCCTGCACGACCTGCGCGTCCGCTACCGGTTGCGCGCGGATTTCGACGACTACCGTCGCTGTGGCAATCACCCCGACACCGATTTGTCCCGGCTTCTCTGACCACGAAAGGAACTTGATGAGGCTCTATTGCACGATTCTTCTGACTGTCCTGCTTCCGTCTTTGCCGGTTCACGCTACCGAGCTGCGTATCGCGATCCAGCCGGCACCGCTGTTCGCGCCGATCTTCGTCGCCAAGCAAAAGCACTGGCTGGAAGATGACCTGAAGAAGGCCGGGATTACCGTCAAGTGGTCCTCGTTCGTCGCCGGACCGCCAGAGAACGAATCCTTCGCCGCTGGCCAGCAGGATGTTGGCGTCATGGGTGACACCCCGGCTCTCATTGCCCGCGCTGCCGGACAGAACACACGCGTCATCGGTATCTCCGCTGTGGGACCGAAGGCCCTGGCCGTGGTTGTTCCGAAAGGCTCGACCATCAAGTCGCCAGCCGAGCTGCGAGGTAAGCGCGTGGCCGTGACCAAGGGATCCTACTCCCACCACTTGCTCTACGTCGTTCTCAAGAATGCCGGCCTCAAGTTCAGTGACATCAAGTTGATCCACCTTCCTCCCGCGGACCTGGTCAGCGCTTTTACCCGCGGTGACGTGGATGCGGCCAGCACCTGGGAGCCCTACCTGAGCCGGCTGGAAGACGAAGGTGCGCGCCTGCTTGTGGATGGCACCGGAATCAAGAAGGGCGAGCTCGTCATCATCGCCGTCGATGAGTACGCCAAGCAGAACCCGCGCCTGGTTGAAAAGTTCCTGCAAACCTACAAGCGCGGGCAGGACTTCATCAAGGCCAACCCCAAACAGGCCGCGGAGTTGATCGCATCGGAGGTCAAGCTCACGCCGGAACAATTATCGAAGGTGCTGACCAAGCTCGACTTCGACCCGGTCATTCGCCCCGAGCACATCGACGAGTTGAAGAAGACAGAGGAGTTCCTGCGCACCAACGAGCTGATCAAGAATTCGGTCGACATCGACAAGTTCGTTGATGCCAGTTACCTGAAATCCGCAGGGTTGAAGTAGGCGTTTATCGATGTCCCAGCAGCACCTCGTACTGGTCAACCCGGCCTTCTTCGACGGGGACGAGTTTCGCAACCGGTTCGAGGCATATCTGGAATGGATCAAGGGGGGAAACCTCTATGTCGCCCCCTTCGAGCCACCCCTGGGGCTGGCCTACCTCGCGGCAGCGCTGAAGTCGAGCGGCCATCGCGTGACCCTGCTCGACATGCAGGGATCGATCATGGATGGCGAGGCTCTGGCCCGCAATCTGGTCGCGCTAGAGCCGGACATCGTCGGCGTGACTGCCATGACTACCACGTTGCCCGATGCCCTGAAGGTCGCTGACGTGGCCCATCGGGTGTTGCCGAAGGTGCAGGTGGTGCTGGGTGGTGTCCACCCCACGCTCGATCCTGCTAGCGCACTTGAGCACCCCAGCGTGGATTTCGTCGTGCGCGGCGAGGGCGAATGCGCGCTGCCCGAGTTGATTGAGGCGTTGCAGGGGCGGCGCGAGCTGGACAGCGTGGAGGGGCTTTGCTACCGCCGCGACGGCGCGCTCCGCATCCAGCCCAAAGCTGCGCCCATTCTCGATCTCGACAGTCTGCCCATGGCAGACTACGACGCCTTCCCGGTCGGACGCTACATCGAGCACAACGCCTACCTGCGTGGCATGCGCGGCATCTCGATGTTGATGTCGCGTGGCTGCCCCTACCAATGCACATTCTGTGCGGTTCACGAAACCATGGGGCGCAAATGGCGACCACGCTCGGCGCGCAAGATCATCGAACAGATCGAGGATCTGCGCGACCGCCACGGTGTCCAGGGCATCTGGTTCAAGGACAGCATTTTCAATCTCAACCGCGAATGGGTGCGCGAATTCTGCGACCTGATGATCGCGCGCAAGGTCGGTGTCTCGTTTCAGGCCCTGACCCGAGTCGATCTCATCCGTGAGGATGAACTGCAACTCATGGTGCGGGCCGGGCTCACCCAGCTCGATCTGGGTATCGAGGCAGGGTCGCAGAAGAGCCTGGCACGCCTCAAGAAGGGCATTACGCCAGAACGTATCCGCTCCCAGGTTGCTCTGGCGAAGAAATATGTGAAGGTCTTCGGCTTCTTCATGATTGGAATCCCGGGAGAAACCGAGGCGGATATCCGGGAAACTTTCGACTTGGCCAAGGACATCGAGCTCGATCGCTGGACCTGGAGTATTTACAGTCCGCTGCCCGGCTCGGCCCTTTTCGACGACCTGGTCAAAGGCGGCGTGGTTGATCCGCGGCGGCTTCGCTATAGCGAGATCCATTTTACCGATGCCTACGAGGGCGTGTGCAACGTGGCCCCAGCCCGGTTGAAGGAGCTTTACCGAGAGATCAATGACTACTTCTGCCGGCGCGTTCCGGCGGCCCAGGTACAGGCTGGTTGAATTCACGGAGGAAACATGAGTGCGCTTTTGAACCCCGACATCGTCGCGCTGCTGGAAGATCGGCAGACGCTCAAGGTTCTGGCAACCGTTGACGGCGAGGGCGTTCCCCACGCGGTGGTGAAAGGCTCCCTGCGGGCGAATGCCCAGGGCAACCTGCAACTGCTGGAATTGATCGAGACATCGCAGAGCAACCGCAACCTCGTGCGTGGCCTTTGGTTCGACCAGCAGGTTGCTGTCCTCATCAAGGGGCAGGATGGCCGTTCGTTCCAAATCAAAGGCGTTCCTGTCAAGGCGCATGTGAGCGGTCCCATTTTTCAGAAACACTACACCGAAGTGCGCGCTCGCCTTGGCGACGTCGATCTGGCGGCAGTCTGGATTATCCGGCCGGATGTAGTCATCGACGAGACGCCCTCGGTTCGTGCGAAAGAAGAGCAGGCCGCACACCCTAACTTCATCCATCTTGACCGTCTGGTGAGCGCCTAACACCATGCCCGCCGAGATCTCCGCTGACGTTGCCTCGACGCCTCTGGCCAGTCGGCCCGAACAAGCGTCAGGCAGGGTAGGGGGAGTCTTGTGGCGTCGTCTGCTCGGGCGCCGGGCCCGAACCCGGGCAACCAGTTTGTTTCAGTATGTGATGCTGCCCGTGGCCATCGTGGCGCTCTGGGAGGTGCTCTGTCGCGCCAATCTTATCCGTGTCATTGCCTTGCCGGCACCTAGCACGGTCGCCGTTACCCTGTGGGGCCTGTGCGCTTCCGGTGAGCTCTTCGTTCATATCGGGGCAAGTCTGCTCCGCGTGCTGGAGGGCTTCGCTGGCGCCGCCGTCCTTGGCTTGGTACTCGGCGTGGCCGTCGGCATTTCGGCCACCTTCGCCCGAATAACCGATCTTATCATCCAGATTCTTCGGCCGATACCACCCATTGCCTGGATCCCGCTGGCCATCCTGTGGTTCGGCATCGGCGAGATGTCGAAGGTCTACATCATCTTCCTTGGAGCGTTCTTTCCCATCATCATCGGCGTCATCGAAGGCATCCGGCAAACCGACAACCGCTATGTTGAGGTCGCCGCTGTCCTGGAAGCCTCGCGCTGGAAGCTCGTGCGCAAGGTCGTGCTGCCCGGGGCGTTGCCAACCATCATCACTGGGCTGCGTATCGGGCTTGGTAATGCGTGGGTCTGCGTGGTTGCCGCCGAGCTCATCGCCGCCGAACGCGGCGTTGGCTACATCATCGTCGACGGGCGCGAGATGTCGCGGCCTGATTTGGTCATCGCCGGCATGATCTCCATCGGTATTGTCGGTAAGCTCATGGACGTGGCGCTCAAGAGGCTGGAGCGGGCACTGGTTCCCTGGCGCGCGCAATACGGTGGGACGTGAGTCAGTCCGCCACATCGCTCGCTTCACGCCAGCCCGCGACCCTGGCTGAGGTGGCGGCGGCCCATCCCGACGTACCCCGGCTCATCATCCTCAAGACCGACGTGCAGCGACGCGGGGTCTTCTATTCGGATCGCGCACTGTCCGTGCTTGACCCAAAGATTCACTCCATCACAGGCACGCACATTTTCGGCACGCGCGACGGAAAGATCGCCCCGCGCCCGGAATCGCTTCTGCTCAGGGACGGTACGTCCATCATCATCACGCCGACGGCGCTGGAAGAAGATCCCTACGTCGTCGATCTGGTCGATGGGCAACCCTTCCTCTTCGACGGTGGTCAGCCGCTGGAAGCGGTCGACTACTGGCCGGCGCCTGCCTACTACAGCAAGATGAGCCGCTCGGGTGTGCTCATGAAGAACATCGTGAGTGCCCGCCCGCAACGGCTGGTGGTCAACCCCAGCCGTACCTGCACCTTCTGGAACAACGGCAACGGTTGCGGCTTTTGCGATATTGTTCCCCAGACCAAGAAGGGCACGAAAGAGCTGAATATCCCGGTCACCCTCGATCCAGTCGAAGTGGCGGAAGTGGTTGCCGAAGCCCTGCGCGAACCGGCGCGATTCTCCGCGCTCTTTCTCACCGCGGGCTCGAATGTTGGCGGTGCCGCGCCTTTCGACGATGAGGTGGAAACCTACGTGCGAGTCCTGCGCGAGATCGGCAAGCTCTTTCGTACCAAGAAGTTTCCCAGTCAGCTCATGGCCACCGCGTTCACCGAGGCACAGCTTCAGCGGATCCATGACGAAACCGGGGTCATGAGCTACACCGCCGACATCGAGGTGCTGGACGAAGCGTTGTTCTCGCATCATTGCCCGGGCAAAGCCGAGTGGGTTGGCTATGAGGAGTGGAAGCGCCGACTGGTTCGCGCCGTGGACGTTTTCGGCCCCGGCAGGGTCAATACCGGGATCGTGGCCGGCATCGAGCTCGCACCACCCTACGGCTTCGCCACCGAGGACGAGGCCCTGTCGCGTATCCTCGACGAGGCGGAGGACCTGGCGCGGCAAGGGGTCAGCACGGTCTACATCGTCTGGTCGCCCCGCCCAGGCAGCGTGCTCGGCAAGCAGCGTAATCCGGCCAGCCTGGACTACTACATCCGCCTGGCCAAGGGTCTGCATGCGCTACGGGTGGAGTACCGGCTGCCGATCATGTTCGATGACTACCGCCACTGTGGGAACCATCCCGACACCGATCTGTCCCGCCTGTTGAATTTCGACTAGGAGCTCGCGTGTTCCCCCAGCTCACCCCCGAACTACTTGAGGTTCTCGCCCATCCCGCCACCCACAAGGTCATCGCGACGATCGACGAAGATGGCTCGCCCCACGCGGTCCCAAGTCCATTCCTGCACGCTCGCCCGGATGGTCTGCTTGTGCACTACGAGCTCCTTGAGACCTCTGCAACGAACCGCAATCTCTTACGTGGCCTGTGGTTCGATCGCAAGTTTGCGGTGACGCTCGTTGGTGCCCTTGGCCAGACGTTTGTCATCAAGGCGGTGCCAGCGAAGGCCGAGATCAGTGGCCCAGCTTTCGGCCGGGCCTTCGAGTCTGTCCGCTCCGTCCTGGGCGACGCGGATCTTGCCGCGGTTTGGCTGCTGCGGCCGCAGGCTGTCATCGACGAAACCTACACCACGCGCAAGCGCGACGAGGAGGATCGACATCCCTTCTCCATCCATCTCGATCGGCTGCTCGTGCCACGTGACCAAGCAATCTCCGATCGGACCCAACCATGAAGCCACTCTTGCATCTTGCCCTCACAGCCGCAATCGCCGTAACAGCGGGTCTGGCACCCGGACGGGCGCGAGCCGAGGCGCCCGAAGTCTCGGAGATCCGCATCGCCAAGCAGTACGGGCTGGCCTATCTGCCCCTCATCGTGATGGAGGAGCAGAAGCTCGTGGAGAAGCACGCGCGCAAGGCAGGATTGGGCGAGGTAAAAGTCACCTGGCCCGTCTTGTCGGGAGGCGCGGCGACGAACGACGCCCTGATCTCGGGTGCGGTAGACTATGCAACCTCTGGCGTCACGCCGCTCATCATGCTGTGGGCGAAGTCGCATGGCGAGTACAAGGGCGTAGCGGCCGTCAGTAATACGCCCATGTATTACT
>Ga0224559_1000899_pt1 | contig 17418 bp, 11 predicted proteins | sample 714S33034metaG_FD_180676 | JGI IMG/M metagenome (GOLD analysis project Ga0224559, IMG submission 180676) | Peat soil microbial communities from Stordalen Mire, Sweden - 717 S3 30-34 | ecosystem: Environmental > Terrestrial > Soil > Wetlands > Peat | place: Sweden: Norrbotten County, Stordalen... | reverse complement strand
GGTTACCGAAGGCAGCCACCTCACGCCGCTACCGGTTGACGAGGATGCATCCAGCCTCTCGGCGATTCTCTTGGATAACGACTACTACGATTTCATCCGCGCCGGTAGACAGGAGATCGACGGACTCCCCTGGGTGGGCGTCGCGCAACTGATCGCTTTGAAGGTGCGGGCGTGGCTTGACCTGACAGAACGCGCAGGGCACGGTGAACAGATCGACAGCAAGACGATCAAGAAACATAAAAACGATGTCTTCCGGCTTTACCAGATTCTCGATCCAACTATTGATCCAGCGGCTCCGGAGACCGTCAAGAAGGATATTGGCGACTTCATCTCCCGCATGCGCGTCGAGGAAGTTGACCTCAAATCCTTGGGTCTGCGCACTGGCACACGCGACAGCATTCTGGAAGAAATCGCCAGAGTCTACCGTCTAACAGAGAGTGAATAATTTCTGGCCTGTCGCTTGCACCGGCCTATTTTCTGAAAGCTTGTACACCAATTTGCCAATATCCGCGCTCAGATTGATCCCGCAGTGGCAGACCGTACATTGCGCGACGATCTTCTTCATTTGAAGAGGCTTGGTCTCATCAATTCTCGCGGGCACGGGCGAGGAGCGGTATGGTTTTTAGCTGCGGAACCCAAGCCGGACCAGAAATCGAATAAGGCGGAATAAGGCGGTCGAATAAGGCGGAATAAGGCGGAATAGGGCAAGCGAAGCCCCTGGCAACGATGGCGACGACACTCGTGGTGGGCGTCGCGTCAGGGTCGGTGGTTGGCTAAATAATAAAGGGAAGGTACGTTGAAGCAGCGCCAAGAAAAGCACCGGCGGCCATGTGAATCCCACCGGCGCAGTCGCCTACTGCCTTCCGTGTTCGCCTGCTACTTTGCCGGCTTCTTGGGGAGAGATTTGGCTCCGTCCAGGTGCTTCTGGAGTGTGGGCAGCGTTGCGGATGCATAGGCCTTCACGTCTGCACTCTGCGCATCGGAGGATTCCTTGGTATAGACTCCAATCGCCTCCGTGTGTCCCGCAATCATCGTTTGAATGTACCGGGAGTCGAAGGCCGCGCCCTTCAGCTTTTCAAATGGCGCAATCATCTTGTTGTGGGGGGCATCAAGCCCCGTCGGGACCGTGAGACCAGCCTTCGCGGCCAGAATGCCGAGCTGCTGATAATCGGCGGTGTGATCGGTCACCAGCATTTGGGCATAAGTCTTGACATCGTGGCTTGAAGCCTGGTCTGCCGCCATTTGTCCCAAGTGGGCTTCCATCATGTCGGTTTGCGCGGCCATGTTGAAGAAGTCTTGATCCGTCATGGCAGCGCCCTTGGCGGCGTGTTCTTTCTGTGCCAGCGCGGGCAAGCAGCAAAGAGTCAGACAACAAATGGCTGAAATGATACGTTTCATCCGGAATCTCCTTTTCGGGTCCAATTCGCTTGGATTGTGCCGCTCCTGAGCGGTATTGCATGTAAGCAAGAGTGCTGAGCTACAACTGAACCTCATTGCCGCGCAAGATGCGCCAACTCAATCGTGCCGGCATTTTCCGCTGCTGGCAGGTTTAAGGTCACCTCAGCTCGAGGGTTCACCCCAAGTCCTATACATGACTGTGTAATTTTGATCGGTCCTGTCTCAAATGCTCCTGCTAACGTCAGAGTCCTGCTGTGGTGGCACACAGAAGCCAAAAGACCCATCAGAAATTGACATGAAACTCGATACGCTACCCTGGAGGAAAACTTTGAAAAACGAGACGATCACTGGAGATCATAAGAAAGCGTCCCGCTCTGAACTCATCGAGCTATTGAATCAGGATCTGTCGCGTGAATACCAAGCGATCATTGGGTACGTGGTCTATTCACAGGTCATAAAGGGGGCGGAGTTCATGAGTATCGCAGGCGAACTGGAAAAGCACGCTGCCCAGGAACTGAGTCACGCACTGATCATTGCCAAGCAGATTGATTATCTTGGCGGGATGCCGGCAGTTGAAGCGAAGACAGTCAAAACCTCGGAAAAGGCTACTGAGATGTTGCAGTTCGATCTCGACAATGAAACGGAAACAATTCGAAATTATCGCGACCGTGTTCGCCAGTGCGAGGAGTTGGGCGAGTATGCCATGGGCGAGCAGATTCGCAAGATCTTGATCGACGAACAGGACCACCAAATTGCTTTGGCGACGGCTCTGGGCAAGAGCGTGCCGGCTCCGCGCAAGGCCGCATAGCCGACCGCAGAATCGCCCAAAGTCACAGTGCCACAGCGCGTTTTTGCGTCGGGTCATAGAGTGAATAATTCAATACAATGGTTAAATGGATAAAGGTGCAGAGCAAGATCCCAGAGTTTATTTCGCAGCCGAGAGAACCTTCTTGGCCTGGATTCGTACGGGGCTAGGCTTGATCGGTATCGGATTCGCGGTCAGCCGCTTCGGTCTGTTTTTCCGGCAATTGAGCGCAAGCGAATCCCATTCGCCCACTCGCACTACAGGCCTATCTGTCTGGTCTGGAGTCACGTTGGTGGGCCTGGGCGTGATCGTCATCCTCAGTTCCGTCCTGCGTCACTTTCAACTTATTCGCGAGCTGAAATCGGGTACCTGGATACCCGGACGGGTGTCGAGGGATGCCGTAATGCTGGGATTGCTGTTGGCTGGCGCCGGGATCGGCATGTGTATTTATCTGATCCTCGTGCGCTAGCCATTCTGAACTGGGTTGTACTCGTCCTCATAGTGAGCAATCTGAAAATCCAATCTTCTGTTGCAGGCCGGGCAGGGCAATCCTGAGGCATGAAACAAGGATTTGGATTAACGCGTATTCTAAGTAGCGGCAGTTGGAGTTGAACCCGACATCTGTTCAGCTAGCTCAATGGTTCGAGCAGCGCAGCATCATTATTCCGCACATTGCCGACTCGGTCACTCACAGGCCACGCGTTCATCAGTTCGGAAGAATACGGACGGAGCAAATCCGCTGGCGGTCTCGCAGGGTCTCCGGCATCCAGCCAGCGAGCATAGTCTTTCAGATCGAGGATCACCGGCATCCGCTCGTGAATTGGCCGCACCAATTCGTTCTCGGAAGTGGTCAGAATTGTAAAGGTCTCCAATGGCGGGCCATCCTTTGGTCGCCAGCTCTCCCACAATCCAGCAAAGGCTAACGGCTCCCCGCTCTTGAGCGCGATTGCAAACGGCCGCTTTGACTTGGCATCCAGACGCATCCACTCATAAAAATTGTCGGCAGGAATCAGACAGTGCCGCTTCTTGAATGCCTCCCTGAAGACGGGCTTCGACGCCACATCTTCAGAACGCGCATTGATTGTGCTGTACCCGATCTTGGCATCCTTCGCCCACGCCGGCACCAATCCCCAGCGCATCAACGCAAACTCCCGGTTGCCGGTATCACGACTCAAGCGCACAACGGGCTGAACGCTCTGCGGCGCAACGTTAAAGCTGGGTGCAAACCACGGCATATCCTCAAGCTCGACACCAAACCAGTCGGCGAGAACTTCCTGAGTGGATTTCCTGGCAAAGCGACCGCACATACTGCAAATAGCATAGCGGATTGAGTCTGCCGTATACTGCGGCGTTTTTCAGGACCGATCCGTCCTTCGTGGGGAATAACCTAAATTGGATGAGCGCATTGCGCTGTTGTCGCAAAGTGAGAATTTCAGTGTTGACCCCGGCCTAGAACGCCGGTTGATTGCAGGATCGCTCGTTTGCGCAATTGTCAGAGCAGCGCACAGTCCTACCTTGGATTACTCTTCCTGTTCAATAGCGCCGAAGTGCTCAACCGTCCAACCGACCGTCGCGACATCCAGGGAAGATGTAGCGGGAATTGCGCTGTCCTCAGGGAGCGTGCATGACATCGGGTGATCGATCCGGGACATCGAGAACAATTCAGGAGATCAAGAACCCAGGAGCCCCTGTTTCACCAAGTCTCTGCGGAGCGCGGGAGGATCGGTAAAAACGATACCGTGCATGCCGAGGGCTGCCGCGGCCTCTACGTTTAGCTTCGAATCGTCGATGTAAACGGCCTGGGCAGGGCCAATTGCATGAGTGTCACAGAAAAGCCGGAAAATACGCGGATCGGGCTTAAGCAGCCGTACTTCGCTGGAGAGCAAAATTCCTTGAAACCATTGCAAAAAGTCGAATCGCCTCAGGGATATGGGGAAAGTTTCAGCGGACCAGTTGCTGAGCGCATAGAGAGGAACTCCGCGAGCGCGTAACTCGGCGAGGATGTCAACGGAACCGGGTATCGGACCAGACAACATCTCTTCCTGACGCTGGATCCAGGCGTCGATCATGACGGCGTGGGAGGGGTGCTCCAACTTGAGCAAAGCGCAGGCCTCGGGGAAAGGCCGTCCGGCATCTTGCTGCTCGTTCCAGGATGCGGTGCATACGGTTGCCAGGAAATGCTCCATGGCAGCGTCGTCTCCATTGAAAAGCTTGCGATAGAGGAAACGAGGATTCCAGTTGAGAAGTACCCCGCCGAGATCGAAGACTGCTACGGAGCGTTTGGACATACCGTTGTCATTCTAAGCGCGGGACTTCCGGCTCTGCGGTGGCCTGCAATCTGTGCGCCATCTACTGCCCTGGGGCCTCACCCGATATGCAGGCAGATACCAGGAAGGTGATTCCCGAATTTCAGCAGATTAAACCATTATTTTCAGTGCGTTAGACGGGAGGGATTGGCCGATGGCCATCGCCAAAATGTATAATACGAGATTGCAATTCGGCGACTTTCGGTAAGTATGGAATGAGCAGGGCCTCCAGCTATTTCGCCCCGGCCAGAGTCGTCATTCAGACACGCTGCGGGGATGCAGGATGGGGACAGTGCCACAATCCGACAACGGAACGACCTGGACTGAATCGATACCAAAGGCGGTACTGGTTCGTGAACAGCTGAGACGCCTCGTCGCGCACCCTTTGTTCACCAATAGCAAGCGATACCCAGTCTTGCTCACATACACAGTCGAGCAAACGTTGCTCGGTAATGCGAGCGATCTTAAAGAGCGAACGATCGGCGTCGAGGCTTTCGGGCGCGAACCGAGTTACGATGTAAATCTAGATCCTGTGGTGCGCACGACAGCAGCTGAGGTTAGGAAGAGGCTCATTCAGTACTATTACAGCCCCGACCATGCGGGGGAGCTTATCATCGAATTGCCGCTCGGTTCCTACGTTCCCTCGTTTCGAGAGTTGGCACATCATTCCTCCGCCTCCGACGACATACAGGTGGCCGCTGAGCATGTTGAGTCGTTGCCTCAACACTCAAATGCGTCCGAAATTCCGTCGGCAGATTCCAAAAGAAAACTTGCACGTTCTCGAGTTTACAACTGGTTGTTAACAGCTGTTGCTCTATTTTTCGCAATACTTGTTGGCTTTGGCATCGGGCGCGTGAGAACTCCAAGTCCCGCCGCACGCCCGAGCGCACCCTCAAGTCTAGCGCGCTTCTGGGAGCCAATCACCGCAACTTCAAGTCGGGTTACGTATTGTCTCGGCGTACCGACAGACTCTGTCGATCTTCAAAGCAGAACAGTCCCCCCGATTCCTGCCGGAGAGAGTGCCAGTCTGAATGTCTATGACGTCATTACACTTGCACGTTCCATCGCACCGCTCGTACCGAAGAATGGCGAATTCCGCGTAATGGCAGCCTCGGATACTGGCTTCGCTCAATTGCGAGAAGGCCCATTCGTTTTGATCGGCGCTTTCGACAATCCCTGGACGATGCGCATAACACAGGATTTGCCGATTGGGTTCGAATACGGCAATCACCGCGTTCGCGAGGTGGTCGACCGAACGACCTCGCCCAAAAAGAACTGGATGCTTGAATGGCAGGTTCCGGGCAAGAGCCTTGCACGCGACTATGCTGTAGTCGCTAGACTTCACGACAAGGTCACCGGAGAGCCTGTCATCATACTGGCCGGCATTTTGGGGGAAGGAACCGAAGCCGCAAGCGAGGTCGTCTCCAATCAAGCGTACCTGGATGCAGTGCTCGAAAAAGCTCCGAAGAACTGGGACCAACTGAACCTGGAAGCTGTAATTGAAGCGAACGTCATTGAAGGCCACCCCGGACCGCCAACGGTCGTTGCTGTGGAGACGTGGTAAGACGTTTACCTACTGAAAAGGCTGTATCGTACATGCTTCAAAACCCTCCCCGTTTCTTCCTTATTGAGTTGCAAATAAGACACTTATACATACCCCCGCACCGTCTAATGCACGATGCAGCTTATAAGAACAATCGGCTCTCCCTAATCTGAGTGCGTGCCACAATTCTCCGGAGGATCCGGCAGGATCCCTGTAAGCGTCCAACGTTCCCCTCTGGCGTTTGCGGGTGAAGATCCACTCCTCTCGGTCACCGTGGTTGGCAACCTTATGCATTGTGAACAAGCGCAACATGTGGTCGGCGACATCGAGCACTCCGTGACGAATGATCAGGAGACGGGGCGTTTCTCTGTGAACTCCGTCATCTCGAAGCGGGCGATGCAGGAATCTGATTTGCTCGCGCTACAACCTCACCCCGCTACGCATCGCCATCGTTGGCGGCTTGCTCTCGCTTGGCGTTCCCGTTCCGGCCCAGAAGCTGATCAACGGTTATGAGCCCAAGTGGTGGAAGGAAGCCGTCGTGTACCAGATCTACCCGCGCTCTTTCAAAGACTCGAACGGAGACGGCATCGGAGATCTGCCTGGTATCACCTCCAAGCTCGACTACCTGCAGAAGCTCGGAGTCAACGTCCTCTGGCTCAGCCCTCACTTCGACTCGCCCAACGTCGACAATGGCTACGACATCCGCGACTACCGCAAGGTGATGACGGAGTTCGGCACCATGGACGACTTTGATACTCTCCTTGCGGGCATCAAGCAGCGCCACATGCGGCTGATCATCGACCTCGTCGTCAACCACACATCCGATGAGAACAAGTGGTTCGTCGAGTCGCGGTCGAGCAAGACAAACCCTTACCGCGACTTCTACATCTGGCGCCCCGGTCATACCGCACCCGACGGTACCCGCACCCCGCCGAACAATTACCCATCCTACTTCTCCGGTTCCGCCTGGACCCTTGACCCAAAGACCAACGAGTACTACCTCCATTACTTTGCAGCCAAGCAGCCTGATCTCAACTGGGCAAACCCAAAGGTCCGCGAAGAGGTTTTCTCGCTGATGCGCTTTTGGCTGGATAAGGGCGTCTCCGGCTTCCGCATGGACGTCATCCCGCTGGTCTCAAAGCCGACCGGCATGCCCGACCTTACGCCCGAACAGCTCAAAGCCCCGCCGAACGCCTACGCAAACGGGCCCCATCTCACCGAATACCTTCAGCAGATGGATCGCGAGGTTCTCTCGAAATACGATGACATGTCGGTAGGCGAGGCCACTGGCACCACGCTTGCACAGACAGGCAACCTGGTCGACGACCGCCGACACGAACTCAACATGATCTTCAACTTCGACGCGATCAAGCTGGGCCGCACCGACTTTGGTCTAAGCACGCTTGGCCCCTGGTCGCTGCCAGAACTGAAAGCAATTTACGACAGCCATGCCAGGGTTCTTACCAAGCACGACTGGGACACGGTGTTCCTGTCCAATCACGACAATCCGCGGATCGTCTCCACGTTTGGGGACGACTCTCCCGAAATGCGCGTTCCGTCCGCCAAGCTCTTCGAGACCATGATTCTCACGCTTCGCGGTACGCCCTTCCTTTTCGAAGGCGACGAACTCGGCATGACGGACTTCCCCTTCAAGACGCTCGCCGACTACGATGACATCGCTGTGAAGAATGCCTACAAGGCCCTCGTCGACACCGGCAAAATCTCCGCCCAGGATTTCCTTGCCTCCGAGGCGAAAGTTACCCGCGACAACGCCCGCACCCCCATGCAGTGGGATAGCTCGCCCCAGGCCGGATTCACCACGAGCACCCACCCATGGCTTGCCGTCAATCCCAACTACGAGCAGATCAACGCCGCCCAGGAAGAATCCGACCCTGCTTCCGTCCTCAACTACGTTCGCGCGCTTATCGCTCTGCGCGCTCACACCCTGGCCTTCGTCTATGGCGACGTCGAAGACCTTGACCCGCAGGATCTCCACGTCTTCGCCTACACCCGTACCCTGGGCGCCCAGAAGTACCTCATCGTTGAAAACTTCAGCTCCACTCCAATCACGTATACTCTCCCGAACAATCTCACGGCGGGCAAGCTCCTGCTCTCAGACATCCCCACATCCCACCAGGCCAACACCACCACCCTCAATCTCGCTCCGTGGGAGTCACGCATTTATAAGCAATAGCCAAGTCAAAGAGTCCCTGAGCCCATTTTTAGAATTTGCCTGCATGGAACCGAACCGCAGACGGTTATTGCTGTGGAGACGTGGTAAGACGTTTCCATACCGAAAAAGCTGTATCATACATCCCTCAAAACCGCGCCCCGTTCCTTGCTTATTGAATTGCAAATACGACACTTGAGCATGCTCCTGCACCGTCTGATGCACGATGCAGCTTATAAAAACAATCGGCTCTCCCTAATCTGAGTGCGTGCCACAGTTCTCCGCAGGGTCCGGCAGGATCCCTCGACGAATTGAAGGGGACTTGTATGAGACGCATTCTGGGATTCGCCTTCTTGTCGTTTCTGTTTTCGGCCACAGTGATGGCCGCCCAGAACTCTCAGATGTTCTATCTTGCCACCCCCGCCCGAGCGGGGAACATTCAGCTTCCTCGTGGAATATACGAGGTCACCTGGAGCGCACCCTCGAAATCGCGAGTGACGTTGACCATCAAAACGGAAGACGAAAAGACATTCAAGATTCTCTCGCGCGTGATTGAGGGAAAGCAGGATCGAACCGGCGTGGTCACATCCGTCGTGAACGGAGTTTCGTACCTGCAGGAGCTTCACACCAGCAATGCCAAATTCATACTTCAAAACAAGATGGAAGGGTCCAAATGAGCCCCGTCGGGAGACAAATGCAGAATCGCAAGTTTGGTTTTCACCTCCTTTGCACCATCGCAGCCTTGGGAACGATCATCGCAAGCTCGGTAGCCGCAGGTCAGGCCGCTGACCGACCATGGATGAATCCAAGTCTCTCTCCGGAAGCACGCGCCGATCTGGTGCTGAAGCAGCTCACTCTCGACGAGAAGCTGGCTTTATTGCACGGGAACGGGATGGCCCACGCGCCACAATGGCAGATGCCCCTGTCACACCTTACCAACGGCGGTGCGGGATACGTTGAGGGCGTCGAGCGCCTGGGCATTCCTCCCCTGGTTATTTCCGATGCGGGCTATGGAGTGAGAGACAGCGGGGCGAACGGAAGGTATTCGACAGCGATGCCTTCGAGCTTAGGCGCTGCGGCAAGTTGGGATCAAGACTCCGCTTGCGACTTCGGCACTGTGATTGGCCAGGAACTCCGAGCGCAAGGGTTCAACATGACGTTGGGAGGCGGGGTGGATTTAGCCCGCGAGCCTCGGAATGGACGCAGCTTCGAATATGCGGGTGAAGATCCACTCCTCGCGGGCACCGTCGTCGGCAACCTTATGAAGTGTGAACAGGCGCAACATGTGGTCGGCGACATCAAGCACTATGTGATGAATGATCAGGAGACAGGGCGTTTCTTTGTGAACTCTGTCATCTCGAAGCGGGCGATGCAGGAGTCCGATTTACTCGCATTTCATATCGCCATTTCCATCGCGAATCCCGGTGCAGTGATGTGTTCCTACAACCGGATCAATGGCGACTTCGGCTGTGAGAACTCCTACACGTTGCGCGATGTGCTGGAGAAGGAATGGGGCTTCAAGGGATTTGTCATTTCCGATTGGGGTGGAACCCACAGTACGGAAAAGGCATCCGCGGCAGGTCTCGATCAGGAACAGCCGATGGCCGAATTCTTTGGTCCAAAGCTGAAAGAAGCGGTTGAAGCCGGCAAAGTTCCGCTGTCGGAAATTGACGAACATGCACGCCGAGTTCTGTATGGCGAGTTTCTATCTGGAATAGTCGACGATCCACCGCAGCCTGGCGTGGTGGATGTCGAGAAGGGGTTTGAAGTCTCACAAGCGATCGAGGAGAAAAGTATTGTTCTGCTGAAGAACAGCCCGACGGTGCTTCCGATCGATCCATCCAAGGTCCGCACCATTGCGATCATTGGTGCGCATGCTGACGTTGGGATGCTCTCCGGCGGAGGATCGGCGCAGGTCGATCCTCCCGGCGGCAATGCCATCATGCCTCCTGGCAAAGGCGCGACGATCTGGCAGAAGCCCGTTTGGTTCCCAACATCTCCCTTGAAGGCGCTGCAGAAGAAGCTTCCGAACGCAAGGATCGATTTCGATCCGGGTACCGATCCGCAGTCGGCTGCGACCCTCGCCAAATCTGCCGATCTTGCGATTGTCTTTGCATCGCAGTGGCTGGCAGAAGACATGGACGTGCCGAGCCTTTCGCTTCCTGATAACCAGGATGCATTGATCGAACAGGTGGCGGCAGCGAATCCTCACACCATCGTCGTGCTCGAAACTGGCACCGCCGTCACGATGCCCTGGATCGACAAAGTAGCGGGCGTAGTCGAAGCCTGGTACGCCGGAAGTTCAGGACACAAGGCGCTAGCAAACGTGCTCGTTGGAGACGTCAATCCGTCGGGCAAGCTCCCGCTGTCTTTCCCGAAGAGCGAAGCGGATCTTCCGCATCCTGATGCGCCTAAGATTCCATCCGAGAGCCAGGTACGCGCTGGAGATATTGCCGACAACGGTGCGCCTACTGGGAATGCATCGGCTCACGCTGGTTACGCAGTCCACTACAATGAGGGGCCTGAGGTGGGCTACAAGTGGTATGAAGCGAAGAATAAGAAGCCACTGTTTCCCTTCGGCTTCGGTTTGTCTTACACCACGTACGCATACTCCGGCCTGTCTGTCGATTCAACCGCCAAGACTGCGCGATTCACTGTCAAGAACACCGGAAAGCGGACTGGGACCGAGATTGCTGAGGTATACGCCAGGCTCTCCAAAGGGGCGGACGAGCCATACAAACGGCTGGCCGGATGGAAACGCGTAACGCTTGCACCCGGCGAATCGCAGTCGATCACTATTGCGATCGATGACCGTGTTCTTCAGACCTTCGACGAAGAAAAAAATATCTGGAATTTGACGAAGGGCGAATATCAGGTGATGGTCGGCGGTTCCTCGGATGATACGCCTTTACTGGCAAGTCTTGAGGTTCGCTGAAGTCTCTTCAGGCTTGAGCAAACCCTCCATGTCGAGAACTGAGATTCAGGACCTGGCGTTGCAAAACGCATGAAAATCCTGTGCAAACCGTATGTCTTGGAGCAACTGACTGATGAATGTGCCCGTGGTTGTCGACCGCACCAGCAGCGGCAAAGAGCACTTTGAAGTGCTTGATGGCTTAAGAGGGAGCGCTGCGTTCCTTATCGTGATCTTCCATCTCTTCAACTATTCGTTCGGCTTTCAGGGGCCCTGGGCGCTTATCAAACACGCCTATCTCGCTGTCGATTTCTTCTTCGCGCTCTCGGGCTTCGTCGTCGCCTACGCCTATGATGACCGCTGGACGCAAATGAGCACCATGCAATTCTTCCGCATCCGCCTCATCCGTCTTCACCCGCTCGTGCTCATTGGCGCAACCCTCGGCCTCCTCGGTTACCTGCTCGATCCGTTCAGCAAAATAATGAACCGCGGCCCGCTCCCCATGGTCCTGCTGGCCTACCTCACCTCGCTCCTCCTTCTGCCTTCCCCGCCCATCGCCGGCCGCCACAATGAATCTCAAGCGCTCAACGGCCCAGCCTGGTCTCTTATGCAGGAGTATCTCGGCAACATCGCTTACGCCCTTATCCTGCGCCGCCTGCGCACCCTCACGCTCTGGATTGTCTTTGCCATCTGCGGCGTTGCTCTCATCTGGGTAGCCAACTCAAAGGGCTCGCTCGACGGCGGCTGGGACTATCCCAACATCTGGATGGCGCCACTGCGCCTCACCGTCTCTTTCGTCCTCGGACTCTGGCTCTACCGTATCCATGACCGCATCCCGATGCCGAAGGTAGGCCTTCTCCTTCTCTCCATTGTTCTCGTCGTCTGCTTCCAGATGCCGAAGTTTCCCAAAGCTGGCGTGCTTGATTGGAACGGCCTCTACGACGCGGCATGCGTGCTCCTTCTCTTCCCGCTTATCATTCTCTGCGGAGCGCACTCCAAGGCTGGCGCTGGAATGATTAACCTCTGCAAATTCTCCGGGCGCCTCTCGTATCCGCTCTACATCACGCACATCGGGTTCGTTTATGTCCTTGCCGGTTATGCGTGGACCAGGCATCCAGGCACAGGTCAAATCATTTTCTGGATATTCGTTGTGCTTCCTCTCGCGATTTCTGTTGCGTGGTTCTTCCTCAAGTTCTTCGACGAACCGGTTCGGGCCTGGCTCACCCGTCGCTACGGAATCAGGCCGACGAGGGTACTCCCCGAGCAGTCAGGAGCAGCACGATGACACGGATATTTGAGAGGCTCATACATCTTGCAACGCAATCTCTGCTACTAGGTTTGCTGTTTGCCATACCACTGCCCGCACAGGCGCCCACAACCGCCGTATGGCACGGCTATTTGCGGAACTCAGCAAGCGCGCCCCTCGTGAACGCGAAGGTGCGCCTGACCGGTGCAGCCACCGCCGAGGCCAGCACGGCCCCTGACGGCGCTTTCGCTCTCCCGGCGTTGCCCCTTGGGAAATACAAGTTGACCGTCGAGGCCGAGGGGCGGAAGCTTACCTCTGCACGTACGATTGACCTGACGCCTGCTGCGCCCGTCGAATTGATCACTCTCTCGAACCGCGGTGAGATTGAGGTTGCCGAACAGCAGCAGACAGGGGCGACTGGCGGTGTGGCCCTTTCGAGCCAGGCAGTGAGTGAGTTGCCGCTCAACAAGCGCGACTTCTCATCCTTGCTGTTGCTGGCGGCAGGCACAATGACTGACACAAATGGCGCCACCAACTTCACCGCACAATTTGCGATCAACGGGCAGCGCGGCGTGGAGGCCACATTCGCAATGGACGGAGCCGACATTAGCGACCCGGAGATGGGCGGCGCGACTTTATCGAACTTCAACGTGGACGCTGTTGAGGGTATCGACTCAAGCTCGGGTTGGATGCCGGCTGACATTGGCCGCGGGGCCGCGGGCTTCACAAATATCCACACGCGTTCGGGTGCGAGCGGTTTCCACGGTTCTCTCTTCGAGTTTGTGCGCAACTCGGCCTTTGACGCGCGCAACTACTTCGATCATTCGACGCCTGCTTACCCCGGACGCATTCCCCCGTTCCGTCGTAACGAATTCGGATTCACAAATGGCGGTCCCGTCTATATCCCTCATCTTTATGACGGGCGTAATCGCACCTTCTACTTTACTGAGTACCAGGGCTTTCGCCAGGTGCTGGGCACAACTCAGGTCATGCCGGTACCCACCGCTGCACAACGGCCTTCAGGAGGCTCAAATATCGTCTCCGACACGGTGACTTTTCCCGACGGCACAACAGATTCGCTGGCAATTCCGGTGAATCCGTCAATTGCTGGGATACTGGCTCGATATCCTCTGCCCAATCTTCCTACTGGCTCCTTCGGTGCAAATACCTACGCGACCCCTTCAAAGGTGACCACCAACGCCGACCAGTTCTCGTTGCGCATCGACCACAAACTTTCAGCAAAGAACCAGTTCGTCGCGCGCTTTACGATGGATAACCTGACGGGACCGACGACAAATCCGGATCAGACAGCGATCGATCCCGCCTTTGCCGTCGAGTACCTTGATCGGCAGCGCAACGTCGTCGGCACACTCACGACGACGTTCACGCCAAGGCTTGTTCTGGAGTCCTCGCTCTCGATAACCAGATCCACCCCTGGCTTTCCTACCCCCGATTACACTGACCCCGCGGTGAAGTTCGAAGACGGTCTCTTCGAAGCCTTCAACAGCGCCGGCGGATCGGTGATGCAGGCCTACGGCAATCTGTTCCAGGAGCAGGAGAACATCAGCTACACCGCCGGACAACACACGCTGAAAGCGGGCTTCGAGGTCAGGATGAATGTGGACACCACTTATTTCGGTATTCCACCGAACGGGGAGTACGATTTCGGCGGCGGTACAGCCTACGCAACGGAAGCGATCGCGTCCGCGAGTGGCAAGCACAGCATCAACGTAGGTGATCCCCTACCGGATACGCTCTCCGGTTTGCTCTCAGGTTCGCCATTTGCCTATATCGTAGCCGTTGCGCCTCCAGGAGTGTCAGGTGGTCCACATATCGGTCCTGCTGCCATCAACCGCAGCGATTACAACGCCTATGTCGAAGACAGTTGGAAGGTCACGCCGAAACTGACGCTGGACTACGGTGTTCGCTGGGAGTACTACACCCCGATCACAGAGCGTGCACATCGCACCGGCTCCTTCCGCACACTGAATGGGACCTTGGACTATGTTGTTAACCCTCAGCCCGGATACTCAACCACCTGGAATGGATGGGGCCCCAGGACACAAATCTCCTGGGCGCCGCTTAAGAACTTTACCGCGCACGCGGGTGGAGCGGTGATGGTAATACCGCCGAACATCTGGCAGGACAATATGCTCACGGGCTCTACACCTTTCTCGATCAGCCCACGGCGTCAATCCTCCTCGAGCGCGCCACTTGCGTATGGATTCACGATCACCCCATCGATGTTGCCCATTGCGTATGATCTGAGTGGCAATAGCATTCTGGCGAAGGGCTCGAAGAACATTCCCGCCAACACGCCGATGGATGTGGACCGCTACGAGAAGGATTTGGCCAACGTGACTTCCTCGGGAGCGGTGAGCTCGCTGAACCTCTCCGGGATCGATGCCAAGTTTGGCAATGGAGCACTCTACACCTGGACGCTCGGCCTCGAGCGTAAGATCGCCAACCTGACTGCGGACCTGGGCTACGTGGGAACCGCGGCTCAGAAGCTTCCGCGCATCTCCTTTCCGAACGCCTATCCTGGCGCCACCGCTGAGTTCGCTCCCTACACGCAGTTCAACACCGCAGGCGATGTAACCGGCGGGTTTGGGGTGATGAACGTGATGACGAATGATGTGCGCTCCAACTACAACGCTCTGCAAACCTCGCTCTTCGGTACCCTGGGTCACGGCGGACCCGGCATTCAGGCCTCGTACACGTGGGGTAAGTCGATCGACACTACTTCGGTGGTGTTGAGTGGTACGGGTTCAACAGGTGCTACTACCTCAGGAGCGTCGCAGGACCCGTTCAATCTTCGCGCAGAGAGAGGACCTTCGGCCTTTGACGCGACGCACAATTTTGGACTGAGTGTGGCGCAGGACCTGCATATGGAGAGCGCGAGCTTCTTGCGCGTGCTTCCGCGGAGCTTTACCTATGGGTGGGAACTGCTCTCCATCTCTTCGATATCGTCCGGAGCGCCGTTCACGGTTTACTCGGGTATACAGCAGACGGGAGCAGGCGCGAACGGCGTCGACCGTCCGGATCAGATTGCCGTGCCGAAGTTGTCCACAGCGCGCACGAACCGCCAAGACTACTTTGGAATGGGAGCGGCCAACGCGCGCACATATTTCAATATTCCCGTTCACATTACCGGCGGCACGGGACCGAACCAAGGACGCTTCAGCACTCTTGGGCGCGACACTTTCCGCGGGCCTGCCTACTACGATTACGACGCCGCAATGATCAAGGACACGCCCTTCGGAAGAAGAGCCTCCGGCGCGGAACGTATAGATCTGCAATTCCGAGGCGAATTCTTCAACCTGTTCAACATCGTCAACATGGGCCTGCCGGCAAACATCCTGACAGGGTCTGGCTTTGGGGAGATATCCAAAACGGCCGGCACATCGCGGCAAATTCAGTTGTCTCTCAAGCTCATCTACTGAGGCGATCCTTGAGAGGCCAATGGCCTGCTATCGAACGGACATTGAGAAGACCTCACTTCCAAATCGGCTTACATTCAACTGTAAGGACAGGGGCTATGCAATTGACAAAGTTGTACGTGTTGAGCCTGCTAGTGGCATCCATAGCGGCCGTTAACATCCCTTCGGCTGGTGCTCAAGGTCGTTTTTTCGGCAACGAGGCAAAACAAAAGGACGAAGCTCTCTTGAAACAAATGACACTCGACGAGAAAGTCGGCCAACTTAACGAATCGTCTGGCATCGTGATGCCTGGCATAGCGATCGAAAAGCCAGATGATCTGATCGCCGGATTCGGCGGACTTTCGGTTCAGACGTCGACCAATTTGGCGCCGCCTTCTCGGCCTCCTGCGACTCAGTCTACGTGTGCTACGCCAGCGGCGAGCAATCCTGTTGGAGGCGGAGGGATTTACACACAGATCGCGATCGATCCGGGAGTCTATGGAAAGCGTGACCCTTCCGGGCTGACGGTCTTTGGCTTCAGCCAGGAAGGACAGAATCTCCAAGCCGATCCGCAGGTTCTTGCGATGTTGCCCAATATCGTCCCGCGCGCGTGGGCGCGGTGGGATCGAGATGGAGTTCAGCCATCCGATTACAACTGGAGCTATCCGGCGCAGGCACATGCCGCAGGCATTGTGTTTATTGGCGGAACGACAGCTACTGCTCTCTTCAGGGACGAGTTTCCGGCAGCGTCGGCATTCAATGCAGTAGTCTCATGCGATGCGAGGGGCCAGCCGGTGTTTCATTCTGCGATGAAATTCTACCGCGGTAGTCTGGCATCTCCTGCTTACCGGCAATACCTTATCGGCATCGGGGAGATGCAGATCGACGGCGGCGTGGACGGGCTGTTCTTCGACGAGGTCGAATTTAGCTATCAGGGTGCGACCTTCGGGGATGAAGACAATGGAGACGAGGGATTTGACGACGCAAATATTGCCGATTTCGGCGGATTTTTGTGCGGGAAGTATCCCAACTACAGCCCGGCTGACTGGCAGTCGAAATATGGCATAACGACGGCCGACAATCTCAATTGTTCGAAATCTGCCGCCACGCGCGGCCGAACCTTCAACTATCGCGGCTACCTGGCACGCAACGGATGGCAGGCATCGCCTCTCAATCGATCGAATCCGCTGGCGGCAGAGTGGGGAACGATAATTGGAGGCCGTCCGGAGCCACAGAACGGGACATTTACCGGAACTTACACCAGTCTGGTCTATTGGCAGGATATTGTGCTGACGCTGCGTAACTATGCGCGGGAAAAGTACAAAAAGGAGATCTACATTACCGCCAATGGCGTGTACCCATTCGTCGACTTCCAGATGATGGGTCTTTGGGGCGGCAATCCCGATGGGCCGGGCGGGTCTTCCGTGAATTATTGTCCGCATACGGCGGACGGTCATCTGGATGGAACGCAGTCGCTGCTGGCGGCATTTATGGCGCTCAAGCAACGATCCGCGAGGATCGACGGACGCGTGGTCCCGGTGGCTGCGTTCATCGATTGGCCGACCGATGTGATGACCGACTATCTATCGCTGCCTGCTTCGGAGAAATCGGACTACTGCC
>Ga0224559_1000898_pt1 | contig 17452 bp, 18 predicted proteins | sample 714S33034metaG_FD_180676 | JGI IMG/M metagenome (GOLD analysis project Ga0224559, IMG submission 180676) | Peat soil microbial communities from Stordalen Mire, Sweden - 717 S3 30-34 | ecosystem: Environmental > Terrestrial > Soil > Wetlands > Peat | place: Sweden: Norrbotten County, Stordalen... | reverse complement strand
CCCCATAGATTCTACCTTAATTTTTTGGCATGTGGAAGCAGGAATTATTGCAACGCTATCGGGTATTTTCCACATCCATATCTATTGGAAAAAATTTAAGAATATATTCCTATAAAAAAAAAATTTATGGTCCTAAATTCAGATTGGCATTACAGATACTAAATTTAGGTGGGTTTGGTAGGCTGCTTCCATATATCCTGGCGGATAACATGTTATAAGTGTTAACCCATAGGTTCCAGCAGCGAACTGCACCGGATTTGTTTTATAATCTGATTTAATATCTCCATTGCTTGTAACATTGTAGATATATTTTTTCTGAGTAAGATAGTCGGTTATTATGACTTGATCTCCTGTTGTAAGCTGATATGTATTGTTGAATGGTGCACTGTATCTTGTATGATGGCCTAAAAGACCTACTGTACCATTTTGTCCGGGATAGAAACTGGTTGCTATATGATAAACCGACCCATAATGGTTCACTGTGTCATCGCTTATATTCCAGTTTAATCCTAATGATGGCATTGAAACTTGCCCAATAACCACGGTATTTGGAAGTGTTGTATTTTTGATGGTCAAATTTTGAGTTAAAGACGAGATCTCTGGGCTGTTCATATTTATGCCTAAATCGGTTGTTGTGAAAATGATGCTGTAAAGGGCGTTGTTTTTGTTTATCCACAACTCTGTTCTTTGTATGGTTGTCCCGTTAATTTTCATCTGATAAACATTACTAGTTATATTGTTTCCATTAGGATCCAATGTTCCATGTGATATTAACTTGAAACCCGACTGATTTTCTGGCACATTCAATGTAAAGTTTTCTGACGGACTGTATCCAGCGGGCATCAGCTGTCTGTTAACAGTAACAGTTAGATTACTTTTAGGATCCGAAAATGCCACAATCTGAGAATCGTGTGTCTGATTAGTTGTTTCCCATGTGTCGGGATAGTTAAATGATATTTCACCCTTTTGATATAGGCTTGTTTTCAATTCTTTTCCTGAAAAAACAACTGCTGTAAAAGCAACACCTATAATAATAACACAAACAGCTACAATTAAATAATTTAATTTAAATTTTACCAAATAAATTCCCTCCAAATATAATTTCCCATCATTAAATATTTAAGCATTAAATTAACCTGGAATATTTAATTATTATAAACTTAAACTGATTTAGCTAAATATTTTTATATACTATACTAAATTTTCATGTTATTTTAACAATATTTATACTTGTCTTTAATAAAAAACGCCTGGAATGTAATACTAAAAGAATTTTAGCAATAAAGAAAGCTTAATGTAGTATTTATTGCCAGAATATAAAAAGGAGTGATGTTAAATTGGACCCTGTTCTCATAGATGCTCTAGTTGTTATTGTTATTTCCATTATCATAATCTGGATAATGTGGTCAGCAGTTATAGGGGCCGGGTTTGAACCCACGTCAAAGGATCTAGTAACAAAAATGCTTGAAATGGCAGAAATTGGGCCAGATGATATTTTATATGATCTTGGTTCTGGCGATGGTAGGATTGTTATTGCGGCAGTGAAGAGTTATGGTGCGAGAGCCGTGGGAATTGAAGCAGATCCCATACGTGTTTTATGGTCTCGTATATTCCTATTTTTTAACGGAATTCAGGATAAGTCAAAAATTAGATGGGGAAATTTTTTCAATCAGGATATAATAGATGCAACAGCAGTAACACTTTTTTTGGGAGGTAAAACCAATCAAAGACTCAAAGAAAAGCTTGTAAAAGAATTAAAACCTGGAACTGTTGTTGTATCATATATATGGAAATTTCATGGCTGGACCCCTGTAGAGATCAATTATATGGACAGAATTTATTTATATAAAATCGGTGTAAGCAACGTATAATTGTATTGACATTACCCAATTTATTCAACTAATATTTTGATTAAATTCCCATAATACGCTTTGTAATTTATTAAATTAAATTCTAAATAAATATCCTCTAAATAAATCATCATATAATAAACTTAATCTATTTAAACATCCATTTATTGCTATTTATAAGAACATAACGCCGGGTAATATTCATTTAATATGCAGATCTGACCATTTATTATCTTAAATTATTTAGATTCGACCCATTAATCTATGGGGAGTTTTAATACTTTGGAAATTAGAATTCCATATTGTGTAGCAAGTGATTCTTCTCCATTGTGATCATTAATAGAAATTTCAGTATATAATTGTTTTAGTAAGTCTTAAAAAATTATAACATAGTTATTTATCTATTAATCTACAATATTTTGTAAGAACATATATAAAATTAGATAGAAATTAACGATTTCATTGATGTTAAAAAAAAATTGGATGATATTGGTCAGAATGATTATATATTATAAAAAAAAACAGTATTTTATTATTTAGGATTTTTTACAGATTAATAACCATAAAGAATCGATATTCTGGTATAAATATATTATAATTATTTATGCTTCTATTTCAGTAAAAGATAATTAGGATCAAAGAGGTATGTTTTGAATGGTTTATGTTCCAGATTCAGTTAGTTTATTATCGGGTAAGAATGCTCTCATATTATTTTTTGGAGTTTATCTTACTGTAATTATAAATTTGATAAGAAAGTATCGTACATTCGATATTTACTTGTTCTTTTCTAAGGATCCATCAAAAAGAATTCGTTCCATGCGTAGATTTATTATGGGGTTTATAATAATCGATGTAATGCCTATTTTATGGTTTTTAGTGCTTTATACATTTGTTATTCCTAATGAACCCGGACCATTTCCAATTATGGCAGCTGCATTTGCAGCACTATCCATCTTGGGTTTTGCACGTATTCTCCATTCTGTTATAGCAACAGAAAAACATGGAAAATTCTATTCTGAGGATGATTTTAAGACGGTTATGTCAAAATGGGGAAGGGGTGACGATCCAGATAACAGTTTTAAAGCCCATTTCATAACGGGATTCTCTTATCTGATCATATTCCCAGTAATAGCCTATTTAATTATACTCATATAAGGGTAAAACATTAAAAAAAATATATTGGACTAAAGGTGTTTAAATGGGTTATTTAATTTGCAGTAAATGCAAGAGTTACTATAAATTACAATCGGGTGAATTTCCAAAAAATTTTGTTGATACATGTGATTGTGGTGGTAATCTTAGATATGTTGAGAATTTAGATTTTGTTGATCCCAATTGGAAACAAATCTCATTAAGGAAAAAAGTTAAACGAAGAAAAAAACTAATAAACAAGATACAATCTGTGCGTTCTATCGGAAAAATGGATTTAAAAAACCGATTGATTAAAATTTTTCAGAATAAATTCGGAAGACGAGTTTATAATACTCAAGATTGGAATAGAAAACATAAATCTCCTTATAATATGGATATGGGTTTGATGAATTCTCTTATGAATGAACTTAATTTCCACAATATTCGATGGGTTTTGGTAATCCCTATAGCAATTGTAATAGCCATAATATTTACAATTACACACGGTATTTTTACTTTATTAATTTTTGTGTTGTTAGCAGTTGTTGGTTACCTATTGAATGATCAAATAATTGGAACTAAAAATGCAGTTGTTACCGGAGCAATTTCCTTCTTTTTAGGAAGTCTCTTTATGGGTTCATTTCTCTATATAATACCATTAACCCTATTAGGAGCTATTAATGGGGCTGTATGTGGGTGGATAGGAGGATACATAAAAAGGATGTGATCAATTACATTAAACCATCATACTTTTTTCACACAATAAAAACAGTATAATGCCTTACTATCTTAATAATAATGATTTAACATCCATTAAGATTAATTTTAAAGTCTTATTATATTATTAAAAAAATAAAAAATAGTAAGAAATTAGTTCAGTTATCCTGCTTAGGTGATTGAATTATATTTTGACATTTACCATCAAGAACAGTTACTATTCTTTCCGCCATTTGACCTACGTACGGTTCGTGTGTGACCATGACCAATGTTACATTTTCTTTGGAGTGAAGATCCTTTAACAAATTCAGTATAACTTCACCAGTTTTAGAGTCTAAAGAACCAGTTGGTTCATCTGCCAATATTATTGACGGATGGTTTACCAGAGCCCTAGCAATAGCTACTCTCTGTCTTTCACCTCCAGATAATTTGGTTGGTTTCTGGTTGATTTTATCTTCAAGATTAACTGCTTTTAAAAGTTCCAATGCCCTTTTCTTCATATTTTTAGACGATGTTTTGGTTTCAAACATTGGTATTTGGACGTTCTCAAGCACACTTAGGTTTGGTATTAAATTGTGCATCTGAAACACAAAACCTATCTCCTTTGACCGGAATTTGTATAGCTTTTTGGTTTTCATCAAGTCAATACCAGCAACCTTTATTGAACCTTCATCAGCACGATCGAGAGCACCAATCATGTTAAGTAGTGATGATTTTCCAGATCCTGAAGGGCCCATAATGGATATGAATTCACCCTTTTTAACTTCCAGTTCCATACCATTAAGAGCTTTTATTTTACCATTATCATAACTCTTTTTCAATCCTTTAATTTCGATGATGTTTTCATTATTCATAGCGCAGTGCCTCCGTTGGTGATAGCCTTGAAGCTCTGTATGCAGGATATAAACCGCCTATAACACCCACAAGGAATGCTACTATGAATGCTCTTAGGAATATATCGTATGCAAATGATGGTTTTATAATTCCACCAACAGAGGGGCTCAATGTTAATATGAGCTCGACCCCAACAACAGCCACTATTGTACCAATAACAAATGCGAGTAGCGTTAGTACTATTGATTCTCCAAGTATCATACCGAGTATTCTCCGATCTCTCCATCCAACGGCTTTTAATACTCCTATTTCCCTTGTTCTTTCATAAACAGACATTATCATAGTATTTATAACACCTACAGCTCCAATAAATATTGCTAGGAGCGAAATTGCCCAACTTGCAGTGTTTATGAAACTTAGTCCTTGATTTATCCTGTTAGCCTCATCTGCTGCTGTTGTTGTGGAAAGTTGGTTGGGATATGTGTTTTCTATTGATTGGCTGACGGTGGTCACGTTTGCATTATCTGTTACCTTAACTAGAACGTCGCTAATCTTGTTTGGGTTGTTTGTTAAATTTTGGAGGGTTGAAAGGGGCATCATAATCCCTGCATCTGTTATGAAATTACCGGTTTCGTAGGTTCCAGTGATTGTGAAGTTTTTACCATAGAGATCAATGGTGTCTCCAACTGTTTTGTTAAGACTCTGTGCTATAGTTGTACCCATAATAACTTGATTTGTACTGGTATTGGTAAACTCAGTACCATTGACAGTATCTATACCTATCAGACTCAGCTTGTTAGCATCTATTCCGGTTATTGATACTCCACCTTCAGCACCAAAACCACCCGAAGAACTGTTCGTAGTTGTGGCGGCTACTGTCGTAGATGTGTTAGTTGCCCTTAAAATCCCGGTTGTATCCTTAACACCACTTATATTAAGAAGTGAAGAGGCCAGCGATTCATTGAGTGATCCACCCGATCCGAAACTGCTTGAACCTGTTTGAATTACAGTTATTTCAGCTGCACCTGCCTTAAGGGTACTTTGTGTGGAGTTTTCTAATCCTCCAGTAACCATTCCTAGAGCCACGATAACTATTATTCCAATAGATATCCCAACGATAGCAAGGGCACTTCTTGTTTTGTTTCTGAATGGATTTTTTACCACCAGCGATAAAAATGACATAATTAACTTCTTTTCACAACCTTTTATAGTACCTATGCACAATTCTCACTCAAATCTTATCTGACCTTTACAATGAAATCATATACATAATCTTTGCAGGTCTTATTATTCCAAAGAAATTGTTATTATATATTTTATTTTTTCTAAATTATATTATTATATGTAAAAAATATGATTTTATTTATTTCAAATATCAAAAGATTAAGTTAAATTATAAAAAAAAATAATGAATGGATAATTATTTTTATTCAATTTTCACGTTGATTTTTTCTTCTTGAACTTTGGGAAGTTCAATTGTTAAAACTGAATCCACAAAGCTTGCACAAGTTTTTGTGACGTCAATTATAACTGGAAGTGGTATAATTCTAACAGTTTCACCATAATTTCTTTCATTTTTGATGAATTCTAGATTTTCATCTTTTTCTTCGAATTTTGCAACGATCTCAACGGAATCTTCTGTAATGTTTACGTTAATATCCTCTTTCGATATTGGGGGAAGGTCTGTCTTGATTATTATACTGTTTTCTGTGTTTATGACATCTGTAAGAAGTTTTTCACCAGCAGTATAATCGGCTATTGATTTTCCAAATTCTTCTTGCTTATCCTTTAAACTGCTAATAAATTCGTTAATCATACTCTCTGCTTGATTTCTTGTTTTTTCAGCATTCCCTTTGAGTTCAGCAGATTTTTCGGAGGCGTTTTCCTTTATTTCAGCTGTTTTATTGGTGGTTGTTTCCTTTATTTCAGCAGTTTTCATGATAGCACTATCTTTTGCATCTGCTGTCTTTTTTAAAGCCCCTTTTTTAACTTCAATGGCATTGTTCTTGAGTTCTTCTTGTTTTACCAGTGTTTTTGCTTTTAATTCGTCAGCTTTATTCTTTGCTTGTAATGTTTTTTTCTGTAATTCATCCTTCATTGCATCTTTCTTCTTAGACATACAATTCACCTCAAATTTTTTTCATCTTGATCACTATTGATTTGAAACTGAAATTAAGTTTTCTATAAAATTTCCTAAATGAACTGTATAGTTATCTGTTTTAAAAACAATAAGTCCTTTTGGATAGGTTTGTTTATTGTATACTGTTTTTAACAAATAATTTAGTTTATTTTTATCTAAATTTGAAGGGATTTATTTATATATTATAAAAACCAATATTATAATAACCCAAATTAACTAAAACATATTCGTGATTTGATATAGGTTTAATATAACAAATTCATGCTTCACATTAAAAGAGGTGATATAAATGCTTAATAATACTTATAAATATCAAAATTATCTTAGAAATCAAATCCCTAGATTAGGACCACTTTATACATCGTTTGTGGTGGTTGTTGAAATGCAGATGGAAGATTCACACGTACTTGAATCTGTGTGCTGTCTCGATGAAATGGCTGAGATTGGATAGTATCAAAAAAAATAAACCTAAATTTAATATTACTAATTTTTTTTATTATGCTACAATCAAATTTTATATAGTGGAATAACTTTTTTTTAACTATTTTATAATATTAATTCAAATCTATTGTAGAGAAATTAGATCAGCATATATAATATGTAACCAGATTAATTTTAAATAACAAAATTGTTGAACAATAATATACTTGTATTTTAGGAGGTTAACTAATGATTATAGAAATTATAATTCTAATAATAGTGATTTTATTGGTTATTTACGCTGTTTCGCTTTATAACAGTTTGATAACCTTAAGAAATCGTGTTAAAAATGCATGGTCACAGATAGATGTACAACTTAAAAGAAGGACAGATCTTATTCCAAACTTGGTTGAGACTGTAAAGGGTTATGCAACCCATGAGAGGGGTGTTTTTGAGAATGTTACCAAGGCAAGATCAGGACTTATGAATGCAACTACAGTAAAAGAAACCGCAGAAGCAAACAATCAGCTAACCGAAACATTAAAATCTTTATTTGCTGTTGCAGAAAACTATCCCGATCTTAAGGCCAGTGAAAACTTTAGAGAACTGCAGAATACCCTATCAGAAACAGAGGATAAGATTGCATATTCCCGTCAGTTTTACAACGACACAGTATTAATGTACAATAACAAGGTACAGATGTTTCCAAGTAACTTGATGGCTAACACATTCCATTTCAACGAAGCAGAATTCTTTGAAGTTGCTGAAACAGAAAAAGCAGTTCCAAAAGTAAAATTTTAGGTGAAAAATATGGATAAAACTGTTTATATAGCTTTAACCATCTTTTTTTCAATCTCTCTACTTGCAGGTACAGGAGCATCATTTGCAGCTAATGACAATAGCTATTCAATACCCCTCATAAACGAGGATCTCTATGTACAGAGTGATGGAACACTCCATGTAAATGAGGTTATCCACTATTCATTCATTGGAACCTGGCATGGAATATACAGAGACATACCTTTAACAGGTTCTCAGCAAATATCCGATGTAAAAGTAACATCGATGGGTGCATATTCAAATTACACCATTATAAATGACGGATCAACTAAACGCATACAAGTTTTTCTCTATTCCAATCCGGGGAAAACAATTCCAATAAACAATAGAAATGTTGTTGTAACCATTCAATACAATTTTCTAAACGGTATCAATGTATACAATGATGTAGGGGAATTACAGTACAAACTGATTGGTCAAAGTTGGGCAGTTGCTGTTGGAAAGGTTATTGCAAATATACATGTAAACTCTAGTCAGGGTGTACGTTACTGGCTAAACCCACCGTACTATGCAACAAATTCAAGCTGGAACAACAATGTACTGCAGATAACAAGTACAAGTATCCCATCTGGACAGTATTTCGAAGTGAGAATGGTCATACCTAAAAATCAGTTTTTAGCTAATCCCATAAATGCCAACAGGATAAATCAAAATGGATTAAGTAGTATAATAGCTATTCAAAACGATTATCAGAACAGTCTTAACTTTAAAACCTCATTGTACCATATATTATCAGTTTTAATGTTACTGGCACTGTTCATACCGCTAATAATCTACCTACGTTATGGAAGAGAACCTAAAATTCATTATAATGCACAATATGAAAGGGACATACCAACAAATGATCCACCTGCCATTGTTAATGCTATCTGCGGGTCGGGATTATCAAAGAAAATTGGAAAACCAGATATGGATGGTTTTAAAGCCACTATAATGGATTTAATAAACAGGAAATATCTTACTATCGAAAAGGAACACTCAGATATGGAGGGTTATGGATTAAGAGAGCCTATGTTTTTAAAGGCTGATACAGATCGGGATTCTTCGACTCTAGAAGAATTTGAACTCGATGTGTTGAATTTCCTTAAACGATTTGAGGAGAATGGCCTCATATCAATGGACAGAATTTCAGATGATCTCTCAGACCCACAAATAGCAGACAGTTTCAGAAATACCTACAACAGCTGGACAAATGATATTAAATCCAAATTTTTAGATGATAATGAACTTAAAAAGTTCTTCAACAGGAAGGGTGATTCACTTCTAAAAATATTTGGAGGGTTTAGCCTAGTTGTTGCTGCAGTAGTGTTCATATTTACCATAACTGATTCCTTACCCGCAGCAAGGATAGCCCTTTTAATGTCAATTATACTGGGGCTTGTGGCAATTATTTCAATTATACTTCCCGAAAAGATAGCTGGACAGTGGACTACCTATGGTGAGGAATATGATGCTAAGTGGCATAATTTTAAACGATATATTAAGGACTTCAGTCTCATAAAAGAATATCCTCCTGACTCTATTGCCATCTGGAACAAGTACCTTGTCTATGCAACTGCACTCGGTGCTGCTGACGCAGTTAAAAAAGCCATGGAACTCAACATTCCGGGTGAACAACTGGAAGCTAGTCAAATTTACATGTTCTACTATTTCGGTGGAGATATGCTTCTTACATCTGCATTTAATATTGGAATAAACCCTGCATCAGGAGCTCTTGATACATTGGATACCATTGGAAATATTGGTGGCGGGTTTGGTGGAGGTGGTGGAGGAGCATTCTAAAGAAAATATAAAAAAAATTTATATTAATATTTGAATGTTCAAAAAACTATCCTATTTTTTTTTTAGTGGTTTAGCTTTAAATATAAATTCGATAAGGTATTTAATAGTAATATAATCTAAATTGGGGGATTTGATGGATGTATGAATATGGGATTGAATTTTATGAAGATCTTATTGATTATGTTCTTACCAGATTTCATGTGAACACCAGAAATTACAAGGTGCTTCTGTTAACTGACCCAGAATTTGATGTTTTCAATTATGAATGTGATGTCGTTAAAACCTTTTATTATATGATAACCCTCAATAATGAATTTGGGTTTAATAACTACAGGGATAAATACTATGGAATGTTAACAAAAGAATATGGGGAGTTTTTTTATCAAAGTGAGGATGATTCATATATATCTGCAGCTTTAATTCATATTAACAAAGTATATAACACAATTGCTCCCGTATACAGTGCAATTGAAATTTTAAATGATTATAAAGGTACAGATAAAGATGTTACGTTTTTATATAAACTACTAACAGAAAATTCAGAATATGAATATCTTGTACTTCTAAGGGATACACGACATAGGGATCTCTTCAATGAAGATATGTATGATAATAGAATATATTTTGATGTTATTCATGAGGCCTTACACCTTGTAGAACATGAAAAGCCAAGGGCTTGGTGGAAGATTTGGATCAAAAAGCATAAAACAACAGTTGAAATGGATAAAATAAGTAATCAGCTTTATAATGAATGGATTGAATTATGAAACTTAAGATAAATAAAAATTAAATGATTATATCCTTTCAATTCCCTTATAATTAAACTGTAATAAAAATGCAGTTTTAATTTCATAGTAACTTTTTTATCTAACACCATACATAGGTACTATTAACCAATTTCGTGTAGTTTAAAATATTATATGTAACCAATATCATATCTGGAAAAATTTTTTTATATATAGTATTTCAAAAAAAATGTAAAACACAAAGTATATATGCTAGTAAAACATATATAACATAGAACAGAAAAGAAGAGTTTTATTTATTTTTTAGTTCTTCAAGGTTTTTGTATTTTTTAAACTTAAATCAACTAATTTACATATAAATTGTAATTTACTGTTTAATTTGTATTTATAGTGCAATAACAAGCGCTCAATGATTTTTATTGATGATTTTAGTTTGAAATAAATTTGTTATTTGAGCTATCTAAATTTCAGAAATAAACTACCTTTAAAAATTTAAATTTTGTTTAGACTTTTATTGGATGGAAAAAAAATATTTGATGCCATCTTGTCTAGAATGGAAAAATTGTATAGTATTATCGGAGGGCAGAATATGCTAAGCGATCCAATAGTTCAGGAAATATTAATGGATATTACTAACGATGAGAAAAGCAGTGTTTCAATCATTGAATGTATTCTAAAAGGTAAAACATTTGACGAAGAAATTGCAGAAGAAACCGAGTTAAGGTTAAATATCGTGAGAAAAGTCCTATACAAATTATACGATGCAGGAATAGCTTCCTATAAAAGAAGTAGGGATCCTGAAACCAACTGGTATATTTACAGCTGGAAATTTGACCAAGAAAAAGTTTTTGATATTATCAGCGAAAAATATGAAAAGTTTTCAGCTGAAATTGAAAAATCTTTAGAATACGAAGAAGAAAATATGTTCTTTGCTTGTAAAGATAATGGTCACAGATATAAATTTGACGAAGCAACTGAAAACAACTTTACATGTCCAAAATGTGGAGAATCTTTGGAATATCAGGACAATTCTACCATAATAGTAGAACTGAAACAGATGATGAAGAAAAATCAGCAGGCTTAAATAATTTATTCAGAAAAATTATTTCTGCTTCATATTTATGAAGGAGAATTTCTGATTTATTTATATTAATTGAAGGATTTTAACTCCTTTTTATTTAAATAATTTAATCCACTGGAGATGATTAATATTTTATTGAAAAATGAATTAAAAAGTTTGAATAATGATCTTATTTTAAGGGCTCGTCAGGGTAAATGTGGAGAAATTAACATCCATGAAATGTTAAAGGCGATTAGTGTTTTAGATAAATCCGATGCAGGGCAAGTGTATCTATTAAATCATCACAGTGACGAAGAGTTTGATGACCTTATAAAAATGCTTAATGAGATTACTTATGATATGAGAGATGGAAAGATGAACATAGCTGATCTCACATCTAAATACATCGATTTAATTCCCCCTAACGAAGATGGACCTCAAATTGAAGAAGAGATTTCTCAAATTGAATAGATTTTTTTACATATTCTTTTCTAGGATCTATTAATAAATTCTTTTTTAAAATAAAGATTAATTTAATCATGTTTGTTAGCTGATTTTAAATTAATTCTTATTAATTATATTCATTTATTTACTTCTAAAGTAATAATTTTACTAAATTAAAAATACATATATCAAATTTATATTTAAATCCAAGTTTGATATTATTCTAAATATTTAATTTGCATGTTTCTCATGGCGCAATTTAACCATATTTATGTTTTTATACCATGCTTCTTCTAGATATGATTTTTTTTATTACAAATCTAAAAAAAATGTGTTTGGAATTGTTAAATCAAATATTAGAACCTCACATCTATTCCTAATGAAAATTTAAATAACAAGTTTTATATGTTAATTTAAAGAAATTTTAAGTGGATCACAATAATCTACATATCAGTCGTATTTGGGTTTGTTTAGGGGGAGGTATTATTAATAGAAAATTTCTATCGATTTTGCTATTATTACTAACAATTGCATTACCCTTGAATGTCGGTGCAATTTCAGCGGCAGCAACCAATCAAACAAATAATAATTCAATATCAAATAATGTTTCACAAACAACACCCGAGCAAAACTCAACCCAAATATTGAACGCATCAACAAATAAAACTACATCCCTTAATACTAAAAATATTAGCAGCATATCAACATCTAAACAAAATTATGCCGCTGCAGGGACAGTTAAAACTATCACTCCTGTTACATTTACAATAAGCAATATTAATAAGGTTGCAGCTAAATTGGTGATATATGTAAAAGCAACCCACAAATTACCGCCTTATATTTTGGTTTCTGGTAAAAATATGACAATGTCACAGTTTTTATATCTATTAACTGTTGACATAATAAAACTTAACTCCAATTCTAACACCTCCATAACCATTAAAACTGTTGCAACTCCAGTATTATCTGTAGCCGAAGCATTTACAAATGGTAATATGCAGAAAACGGAATATATCAACATAGCTAAGAATGTATACAATTATATTAATTTACATGGTGCAGCTCCGATATATGCGAACAGTTCACGGGGATTTATAAGGTATGAATCTGTAATTTACTCATTTTCTAAAATATTAGGTTATTATAGTACTAATAATAAATTACCTGCATATGTTTCTATACAACGTGGCATGGTAAATACACCAACAATCAGTGCTTCATCATCTAATCAAACTCCTGTTGTTATACCAGCAGCTATAATGCAGTACCTAGAACCTACAAAAAATTGTCAATCTAACAGTAAAGTTATAATATCTTACGCATCTACAATTACCAAGGGACTTACAACGCAGATGGCTAAAGCAGTTGCTATTTTCAATTGGGTCAGGGATAATATTGGTTATTCATTTTACTATAATACTAAGTATGGTGCTCTTGGAACTTTAACCTCCAAAACAGCTAATTGTGTTGATACATCACATTTAATGATTGCTCTCATGAGGGCCGCAGGAATTCCCGCAGAATATGAGCATGTATGTGCTCAATTTACAAGTGGAAATTGGTATGGTCATGTAATTGCATTGGTATACATTAATGGTGTATGGTATAAAGCAGATGGTACAAGCTCAAAAAACCAATTTGGAGTAGTTAACAATTGGAATACAGGTACAGCCACAGTATATGGGAAATATAAAGAACTTCCTTTCTAAATATTTTTTTTTTAAGAGTTTAAGTCTGAAATAATTACAGCGCTTTAAAATAAATTTTTATCCCCAATAAATTATCTCATTTTTAAAAATATTTGTATCACTTAAGTTTGAGTTTGCTATGAATAAAACATATCTTTTTGGGATAACCTATACACAGAATGGCTGTTAAGATCAAAAGATAATATATGATAACTGTTTACATATTTTTTCTACAATCTACTACACATCCCTATAATAAAAAGAGTATAAACTATAATTTTGATCTGATAAAATTAAAGATTATCAAACAAATCTTTAATGACACCTATATAAACAGTATTTATGCTTTTTTAATAGTGCCTTCATTATAGTTATTGTTTAGATTTGTTTCGGGGACTGTTTTATTTGCATTTACATAAGCTGCGATATAATATTCACCTGCAACTATGCCTGAGGGCAATGTTATTGTGAGACTTTGTTGTTTGGTTGTATTGGCTCCAAGTCCACTGTAAATGTACTTTCCAACAAGTTTATTTGTTTTTGTCCCTTTTTTCTTAATATAATAATGTACACTATATGTACTAGCTGCAATTTTTCCATTATTTCTTATGGTATTAGATACCACTAATGTTCTTGTGCCCTTCAGATTTGCTGATATGTCACTTATAACCAAGTCAGCACCTTTAATATTAATTTTAGTTGAACTGATTTTCTGGTTATTATTCTCATTGGTTTCAGGATCTGTTTGCTCTGCATCAGCATAAACTAGAATATAATAGTTTCCAGCATTTATATTGGTTGGAACTTTTAATTTGGTATTTAGATGTTGGCTTGTAAGCCCAGCAAGACTTGTTATAAAACTCTGTCCCATGTAAATATTAGAGCTTGAAGAGTTCTTTTTAAGGTAATAGTTAACATAAAAACTGCTTGAAGACACATTAACAATATTACTTATAGTATTAGAAACGGTAATCATGCCCCCACTCAATCCATTTGCAGGTGTGGTTATTTCGCTAACTGTTAGGTCAGATTGGAACGGATTTGTGGATCTATCACTATCATACCATGCTAAGGCTGCTCTACTGTTATATGGTGTGCATTGGGAAGCTGTTGGGAATGTTCCTAACCAATTACCTACAAATGCAGAGTAACCATTAGGATTACGCCAAATAGTGACATTATTGTAGGTGTTAGACTGATAAATTGTTCCGTAGGGACTTCCTGCATTGATGGTACCAAAATTTTTGGCTCCATCTAAAAATTCTTTAATCATGTCTAATCCCGCCCCATTATATGCTGTTGCATAATAATTTGCACCGGCTCCAGTAAACATTCTGGCAAAATTGTATATAGTTGGAATCGGATTGGAAACTTGATTAGTCTCTACCCATCCCGTTGAAAAACATGCTTGGAGAATTATTACTGGAATATTCTGTTTTACTGGTGCAGTAAAAAGTTCACCGCTCCATCCTTCTTCCATTTTGTTTCCAACACCCCATATGAAATCATTTGAACCAACTAATGCATATGGTGGATTTGCTACACCACCGTCCATGTTATAATTACCAGTTTCATAACCGCCGTGTCCAGCATATATGATGGCATCTGCGCCATACATGCCTTCTAATATATTTTTAGTGGTAGCATTTGACCCTAAAAGTTCTACTACTGGATATCCATTAGATTTAAGTAAATTTCCAATGCTGATTGCTTCAGAATCGGCGGTTGGGATGTCACCCAAAGAATCACCTACGATCAATATATGGGCATCTGCATATGGCATATAACTGCACATGACTGTCAATGAAACTGCTAATACTAGTAATATCTTTAATAATTTTTTTTGGTTCAAATCAGACACCTATCATATATTTAAAGATAAAATGAACATAATTTATCTTTTTAACAAATTAATTTAATATTTTATAAGTATCATCACATGAATATATAATTATCTACAAACCATGTGAATAAACTCACTTAAAATAAATCATATTAAAGTAAAAATTAATTTAAACAAATATTTATTAGAGATAAATAATTTAAATTCAAACTTTTCTAAAAAAAAGAAAAAATAAGTCAAATATTTTTATTTACCAATATCCATTGGTAAACCTAATTCTAACCCAATCTTTGCCTCTAGCGCTAAGATATCCCCCTAAAGCGATTAGATACAGAATTATAGGATATATAACTAATCTTTCTGCACCACCCTTTCCTAATATATCAAGTGGATTATTGGGTCCAATGCCAAAAATAAATGGTGTTATTATTGTTATAATGGCTATCAAACCTAAAATTATACCTATTATGGTCATAGGGATATTAATACCCAACCTGTAACTGAATATGAGGGCAAAACCGCCGGAGAAAAATGCTATGAGTGCAAAGATCACATGGATTGAATGAGTATATTCTGGAAACACTCCTAATGCAGCGATACAAAAGCCGAAAATAGCAAGGCAAGATGAGAAAAGGCGACAGCCTCCACTTTTAATGATTAAATAAGCTGAAAAAATGACTAATATTCCCAAGATAATATTAACTACATTAAATAAGGTTGCAGCCGGCTGTATCAATGGCAACATACCACCAATATCGCTCAAACTATTGGATGCAATACTATATCCTGGAAATAGTGATTCTCCAATATTTATAGCTATAACATACATTATGCCACCAATCACCAATAGTATTCCTGCTATTTTATAATACTCTTTATCTGGTTTGAAAATACTTCCTCTTTGAAATTTCATTTAAAACACCCTTTTTTTTCAAATTAAAAAGATTTTAAACTATTATCTTAAAATTCATTAAACAGCCTTTTTTTAAGATATATCAATTAAAAGTTCCTTAAACAAGTTTAGAGTACATCTTATTAAGGATGGGTTTTTAGTAAAACCAATTACATTAGATATAATTAGTCATTTACATTTATTAACTTTTTTGAATTGATTTTATTTTTTATTTAAGATGAAAAGTATAAACAAATAGTTAAAATAATATATTTATTGGATGTACATGATTGAATAAATGTTTATAGGCCTATATGCCGATTTTAATAATATTAAATGCGGTTTTAAATAAGTTAATAAATTATAAATTTTAGTTAACAGAGATAGCATAATATAAAATAAATTTGAGTAAAAACACCAATAAATTTGATAAAATGAGAGGGGGTATGTTTTAATGTTCGGTATGACTAAAAAACAATTTTTGAAGAGGAGCAGCAAAACGTTGGATGAAACGGGTAATCATGCACTTCTAATTAGTGGATTAATAAGTAAAGAAAAGAATGATTTAATTGATAATAATGATGCATATAAACAGGCAAAACTAATAATAGATGGAATATCATCCACATTTTTTGATTATGAAAATATCAATCCTCCATCAAATTGCAATTCTCTACATTTAAAGATTTTACATACATTAATTATATTACAAGATGTAGCATCTGCTAATTATGACTTTATAAATCGGTCAAGGGAAGATAAATCTATAATTGCTCGGGAGAAATTGAAAGAATCAGAAAATTTACTAGAAAAATTCAGAAATGAATTTAGGCCCATTACAACCGAAGTGGATAGTCACTTAATTAAATAATAAATATATCCATAGAATATATCAACCTGAAACAGCTCGAATAATATATGTCAATCAAAGTAGAATGCTAATAATTAATCTACTTTCTTTAATCTATGTTACAAAATCACTTCATAATCCCCAAAAAATATAAAAGAATATTTAAGAAATTTTATTTTAGAATGGTAATGTATTGTATATACCTTCTAATTTGT